>Ga0308163_10000366_pt1 | contig 90582 bp, 82 predicted proteins | sample PhyTR1_FD_201037 | JGI IMG/M metagenome (GOLD analysis project Ga0308163, IMG submission 201037) | Phyllosphere microbial communities from UC Gill Tract Community Farm, Albany, California, United States - DLSLT.R1 | ecosystem: Host-associated > Plants > Phyllosphere > Unclassified | place: USA... | reverse complement strand
CCCCTGCCTGCGCAGGGGCGACGGTTTTCGGCTAACTAAATAACGCGCGCGGCAATCAGAACGTATAGCTCGCAGCAGCCCCGATCAGGCGGAACTGCGGGCTCCAGCCGCCGCGCCACTGGATCGGTGCCGGCTGGTTGAAGATGTTGTTGACGTACAGGTTCAGGCGCACGTGCGGGATGCCGCTGTAGGCCAGGCTGTAGTCGAAGGTCGTGTTCGGATGCACGCGCTCGCAATCGCCCATGTTTTCCGCAGTCACGTTGTTGGTGGCGCAGTAGGTCGGCGAGGACAGGCTGTTGTTGCTGTAGCCGCTCTCGAAGTTCCAGGTCAGGCTGTGGTCGAAGTTGCCCTGCTTGACGTAGGTGCGCAGCTTGGTGCGCAGGCGCGCGCCGAAGTCGTAGGTGGCGGTCAGGTTCGGACCGTAGGCGTTGTCGGTGACGCTGAATTCCTGGTACTTCAACACGTAGGTACCGTCCAGCTTCACGCGCACGTTGACGTCGCCCACACGGAAGCGGCCCGATGCGTCGAAGTCGAAGCCCGACACGCGGGTGCGGCCGCTGTTGACGTACGGGTTGTACAGCAGGCCCAGCTGGCCGGTGCTGCCGTAGTTGATGGTGTTGTTCGGCGCGTACTTGCGGACCAGTGACAGGAACTCGTTGTCGGAGGCGCTGCTGTTGATACGGATCAGCTGGCCGGCCGGCAGGCTGGCTTCGCCGGCCAGGATGTCGGTGACCGAACGCGTACCGATTTCGTTGCGGCGCTCGATGAAGTAATAGTCGAGGCCCGCGCTCCAGTTCTTGATCGGCTCCCACACCGCGCCCAGGGTCAGCGAACGCGAGGTTTCCGGCTTCAGGTCCTTGTTCGAGGACACGAAGCTCGGCAGGCCCGCCGAGCACTCCGCGTTGCGGAAGGTGTTGGCCGCGGCCTTGTCGGCGGTGGTCGCGCCGGCGCCGTTCTGCACCAGCGCGTTCAGCTGGTTGGCGATCGGGCAGCGGATCGGGTCGACCACGCCGGTGGCGACCGAGCTGCGGCCCAGGCCGTTACCCGATTCGACGATGTTCGGGGCACGGAAACCACCCGATGCGGTGGCGCGCAGCAGCAGGCTGTCGGTGGCGTTGAAGGTCAGGCCCAGTTTCGGCGACAGGTGCGCGTCCGAATTGGTGGTCTTGTCGGCGCGCACCGCGGCGTTCAGCTTCAGGCGCGTGGTCAGCGGCACGTCGGCTTCGGTGAACAGCGCATACTGGTTCACTTTGTCGTCCACCTGCAGGCCGAAGATGCCGACCAGTTCGCCGTTCAGCACGTTGTCCGAGCTCTTCATGCGATAGGCGTTGCTGCGGATGTCGGTGCCGATCGCGATGTTCAGCGGGCCGGCCGGCAGCTGGGCCACGGTCCGCGAAATGGTCGCATCGATGAACTTGATCTCGGACTTGCCGTCGGTGGTGCGCACCGGGAACATGGTTTCGAGCAGAGCCCGGTCGTTCTGCTGGCCGAACTTGTACTTATTGTTGACGATTGCATCGGTATAGCCGGCGGCGCTGACCGCGCGGGTCGCCTTGTTGGCGGTCGAGTTCATCCAGCCGATGGCCGACTTCCAGTCCCAGCCCAGGTAGGCGCCGTCCAGGGCCAGCATCACGCGCGACTGCTGCGAATCGGTGCGGTTGAAGTTGAAGCCGTCGCCGGTGTCCATCAGGCGGGCACGCAGTTCGACGGCCGCCGCGGTCGAGTTGCCGTTGTTGCCGACCGGGAGTTTCGGATACGAGAACGGACCGACCATCCTGCCGCCGTAGACGTTGTACCAGACGCTGGTCGAGGAGGTGGTGCCGCCGTTCTGGGTGCTGAACGGCGCGACGATGTAGTCGTTGACGGCCTTGGACGTGGTCACTTCGAAATTGGCGTTGATGTCCTGGCCGATCTTGAAGTGGGTGACGCTGGCCAGCGCGTGGCGCTTGTTGTCGGTGGTCAGGCCGCTGTACGGCAGCGCGTCCCATTTGCACAGGCCGGCGTCCAGCGAGTCGGCCGGGCAGCCCGGCGCCGCCCTGTAGTTGGTGCTGCTGACGTAGTAGTTACCGGTCGGCGAGTAGACGCTTTTCGCATCCCAGGTCGAGCGGCCCGGGGTCAGGCGGTGCCAGGCCGGGTAGAACTCGCGCAGGTCGCCGGTGCTGTAGCCGTCGCGCTTGTAGCCTTCGACCGTCAGGTAGCTGTTGTAGCCGTCCTTCTCGATATCGCCCCAGCCGACGATGCCCGACACCGTGCGGTTGCGCATGTCGTTGAAATGCTGGGCTTCCTGGTACTGGGTACGAATTTTCGCGCCCTGGAAATTGCTGCGCAGGATGATGTTGATCACGCCGGCGATGGCGTCGGAACCGTAGATCGCCGACGCGCCGTCCTTCAGGACCTCGATGCGCTCGATCGCGTCGCTGGCGATGGCATCCAGGTTGGTAAAGTTTTCCTGGGCGTTGTCCGACAGGCCGTAAGGCGCGATGCGGCGCCCGTTCACCAGCACCAGGGTCGACACCTTGCCCAGGCCGCGCATGCTGGCCGAGGACGAGCCGGTGGCGAAGCTGCCCGAGCTGGCGGTGGCAGAGTTGCTGCCGACGTCGATGGCGGCGGTCGAGGTCAGGATGCCGAGTGCCGTCGTCTCGCCGGTCTTTTCGATGTCGTCGCGGGTCAGGACCTGGACCGAACCGGCGCTTTCGCCGGCGGTACGCTTGATGCTACTGCCCGTCACTTCGACGCGCGCCATCTGCTGCGGCTGGGCCGCATTGATTTCCTGCGCGAGGACCAGGGTAGGAAAAGCCATGGCGAGTGCCAGAGCGACGGTATTTTTCTGCAAAGTGCTTTTATGCTTCACAACGACTCCCGGACGAACGGTTTATTTGATCAGTGCACGTGTTTCTTTCGGGTCTGTACCTCTGGCAGGTGTCAGCACCGTATAAATACTTTTACACAACAATGTTGCAATGCAAAGTTGTAGATAAAGTTTTCCCGGAAAAACACGTCAAAAACGGTTACAAATGTCGTTTATTTGAAACATTGCGATACGAGCGAACAATAAATTCGACATTAACCCCTCGCTATGTGATTTTTCTGACTAAACAAGTACGAAAAACCAAATTAAGTTTGCCCCATTGCTGTGCATACATGCATGCGGCAGCGCCGCATATCGGTGCGCAAATGCACTCATTCGGATCGGGTAATTAGCTAAAAAGCAATGCTTTGGCGGGTCAGGCGATATGCTGCAGGCTGCCCTGGCGGTCGAGTTCGTAGTGGTCGAAGTCGCGCGCCAGGAACAGCCGGCCGGCGTAGGCTGCACGCGCTTCGATCTCGAGCTCGCCGATGGCGACCGGTCCGGTGTCCTGGTAGCGCGGGCTGAAATGGGTCAGCACCAGGTTCGGCACCCCGGCCGCGGCGGCGGCGGCGGCGGTCATCCTGGCCGAACTGTGCTGCGGGCCCGGCCCTACCCTGGCCAGCACGTCCTCGGTGTAGGTGGCTTCGTGGATCAGCACCTCGGCCGTGCGCGCCTCCTCGTGCAGCAGGTCGGGACGGTCGTTGTCGCCGGCCACGATGATCGTGCGCGCCTTGCGCGGCGCCAGCAGGTAATCGCGGGCGCGCAGCGTGCCCCCGCCGTCCAGCAGCACGTCTTCGCCGCGCTGCAGGCGGCCCCAGGTCTCGCCCGGCGCCACCCCGTCCGCCTTCAGCCTGCCGGTGTCCAGCTTGCGCTCCACATGGCGCTCGGTGAAGCTGTAGGCCCAGCACGGAACCCGGTGCGACAGCGCGGTCGCGCGCACGTGGAAATCGGGCAGCAGCGCGGCGCCGTCGAGCGCGGCGGCGTCGGCGAATGCGAGCGGAAACGGCAGCCCCAGTTCGCTGGTGGCCATCACGCCCTCGAGAAAAGCCTGCAGCGCGGCCGGCCCCACGATCAGCAGCGGCGCCGTGCGGTTCTGCATGCCGGCACTGGCCAGCAGACCGGGCAAGCCGTAGCAATGGTCGCCGTGCATGTGAGTGATGCAGATCGCGCGCAGGTCGTGCAGCGACCAGCGGGTGCGCAGGATCTGGTGCTGGGTGCCTTCGCCGCAGTCGACCAGCACCCAGTCGCGCGCCCCGCGCATGCGCAGCGCAAGTCCGCTGACGTTGCGGCTCTTGCTGGGGGTACCGGCGCCGGTGCCGAGAAACTGGAATTCCATGGCAGCCATTATGCGACGGATTGGTATGATGGCGTTTTCCGCAGTACCTTACATAAAACATAAAGATAGCGAACCATGAGCAAGGACGACTCCCTCCCCGTTTCCCCGGATGCCTTCAGCGCACTGCAGGCACGCTTCGAGCAGCAGTCGCGCAAGGCGCAGGCCTACTACACGGTGATGCACGAAGCCGGCAAGGTGCTCGGCGGCGATGCCGCGGCCGACGCCTGGATGAATGCGGCGCTGCCAGCCTTCGAGGGCAGGACCCCGGCGCAGCTGGTCGGCGACGGCCGCGCGGACGAGGTGCTGGCCCACGTACGCACCCTGCAGGCCTGACCCGCCCGGCGCTGTCGTTTCGCCCCCTCCGCGGCCGCCCTGGCGCCGTCCGGCCGCGGTTTCGTCGCACCTCGCTTGCGGCGCCGGCTGCCGCTCGGCACAATGCAAAGTATCCTTTTGGCAACCGGGGCACCGACATGACGACGCTGGCGAACTCCCTTCCCTCCTGCACGCTGCCGCCGCGCCTGAAACGCCTGGCCGACGATGCCGGCGTGAGCATCATCCTGAGCGCCTGGGCCGCGGTGCTGATCACGCTGGTCGACGGCCGCCCGGAAGAGCTGTACCAGCAGATGGTGTACGCGATGTGCATCGGCCTGACCGGGGTGCTGATCGTCGACGCCGTGCGCCTGCAGTTCTGGGACGATCCGGTGCGCCGGCGGCGCCTGATGCTGCCTTTCCTGGCGCTGCTGGTGCTGACCGCGCCGGTGGCGCACTACACCGGCTGCGTGCTCGGCGAATTCATCCTCGGCGCCGGCTGGCAGCCGCTGCGCAACTATCCGGGGCGGATGCACGTGCAGATGATTTTGTTCAGCCTGCTCGGCATGTGCGCCACCTTCCTCCTGATCATGAACCGCGAGCGCATCCAGCGCATCCAGGCCGAGCGCAGCGAAGCGCGCGCCCGCGCCGAAGCCATCGAGCGGCGCGCCGCCCAGGCCCAGCTGCGCCTGCTGCAGGCCCAGATCGAGCCGCACATGCTGTTCAACACGCTGGCCAACCTGCAGGGCCTGATCGCCATCGATCCGGCGCGCGCCGGCGGCATGCTGGACCACCTCATCCTGTACCTGCGCGCCACCCTGGGCGCGACGCGCGCCGACAGCACCACGCTGGCCGAGGAATTCGCCGCCGCCGAAGCCTATCTCGGCCTGATGGCGGTGCGCATGGGCGCGCGCCTTTCCTACCACTGCACGCTGCCCGAGGCGCTGCGCTGCGCCCGCCTGCCGGCGATGCTGCTGCAGCCGCTGGTGGAAAACGCCATCATCCACGGCCTCGAACCGACGCTGGACGGCGGCACGATCCGCATCGACGCCGGCGTGCGCGGCGACCAGCTGGCCATCACGGTCGCCGACACCGGACGCGGGCTGCAGGCGGGCGCGGCGCGCGGGCACGGCATCGGCGTCTCGACCACGCGCGAACGCCTGCGCGCCCAGTACGGCGAGGCGGCAACACTGACGCTGGCGCCGGCGGCGCCGCACGGCACCGTCGCCTGCCTGTGCCTGCCGCTGTCGCTGTCGGCGCCCCAGGAGGCCGCATGAATCCGGCACTGCCCGGCCGCGCCCTGATCGCGGAAGACGAGCCGGTGCTGGCCGCCGTGCTGGCACGCACCCTGGCGCAGCTGTGGCCCGCCCTGGAGATCGTCGCCACCGCGCCGAACGGCCTGGCGGCGGTCGAACAGGCGCTGGCGCTGCGCCCGGACGTGCTGTTCCTGGACATCAAGATGCCCGGCCAGACCGGCCTGGAAGCCGCCGAGGCCCTGCTGGAACGCTGGGACGATGCGCGCCCGTTTCCGCAGATCGTGTTCGTCACCGCCTACGACGACTACGCGGTGCAGGCCTTCGAGCGCGCCGCCCTCGACTACGTGCTCAAGCCGGTCAACGAAGCGCGCCTGGCGCGCACCGTGGCCCGCCTGCAGGAACGCCTGGCCGGCAATCCGCCGCCCGACGCCGGCCTGGCGCGACTGGTCGAGCAGATGCGCGCGCTGCTGCCGGAGGCGCCGGCGGCGGGACGGCTGGGCGTGATCCGCGCCGCGGTCGGCAACACCGTGCGCATGATCCCGGTGCAGGACGTGGTCTATTTCCAAGCACTCGACAAGTACGTCAACGTCGCCACCGCCGAAGGCGACGCCCTGATCCGCCTGAGCCTGAAGGAACTGCTGCCCCAGCTCGACGGCGCACGCTTCTGCCAGGTCAGCCGCGGCTGCATCGTCAACCTGACCGAGGTCAGCTGCGCCGCGCGCGACGCCGCCGGCAAGCTGACGCTGTCGCTGCGCAGCCGGCCGGACAAGCTGAAGGTGAGCCCGCTGTTCGCGCACCTGTTCCGGCAGATGTGACGCCGTGTGCACCGCCTGCGCCGCTTGCGGTGGCGCAAGCGGCGCGATTGCACCGCCGAACCCACGCATCACGCCGCTGTCCAAACAGGCATACCCGGAGGAGACGATGCGACGGCGGTATTGGACGTGCCCGGCAACATGGACGACGGCATGGACGATGGCATGGGTAATCGCGTGCGCGATGGCGCTGGCCGCGCCGCGCGCGCACGCCGCCGCAAGTGCTGCTGCCGCAACTGCTGCTGTCGCAACGGCTGCCGCAACGGCTGCTGATACCGCTGCCGATGCCGCTACCGCCACGTCCGGCACTGTCGGCCTGCTGACGGTCGACGGCGCGATCGGGCCGGCCAGTGCCGACTACATCGTGCGCGGCATCGCGCGCGCCGCCGCCCAGCGCCAGCAGGTGCTGGTGCTGCGCATGGACACGCCGGGCGGGCTCGATACGTCGATGCGCAGCGCGATCAAGGCCATCCTCACCTCGACGGTGCCGGTGGTGGCCTGGGTGGCGCCGAGCGGGGCGCGCGCGGCCAGCGCCGGCACCTACCTCCTGTACGCCAGCCACGTGGCGGCGATGGCGCCGGGCACCAACCTGGGCGCGGCGACGCCGGTCGAGATCGGGATCGGCGGCCAGGCGCCGGAGCGCGCGCCGGAACAGGGGCCGCAGTCGCAGCCGCCGCCTGCGCGCGCGCCGGCCGATGGCAGGGCCGGAAACGGTGTCGGGGACGGTGCCGGCAAGGCGAAGGATGGCGGCGCGGCCGGCGGCAAGGCTGCGGACGGGGATGCCGGCCGGGCTGCGGACGGCGCCGCACGCCAGGCTGCGGACGGCGACGCGGGCCGGGCTGCGCGCCGCGCCGACGATCAGGCCGCGCGCGACGCCGACAAGCCGCTGTCCGGCACCGCCATGAGCCGCAAGCAGCTCAACGATGCCGCCGCCTACCTGCGCGGCCTGGCCCAGCTGCGCGGGCGCAATGCCGAGTGGGCCGAACGCGCGGTGCGCGAAGCGGTCAGCCTGACCGCCGGCGAAGCGTTGAAGCAGAACGTGATCGAGATCGTCGCCGCCGACCTGCCCTCGCTGCTGGCCCAGCTGGACGGGCGCAGCGTGACAGTGCTCGGCCAGCCGCGGCGTCTCGACCTAAAGGCGGCGGCGGTCGCCGAAGTCGTGCCCGACTGGCGCACCAACGTGCTGGGCGCGATCGCCAACCCCAGCCTGGCCCTGCTCCTGATGACCATCGGCGTGTACGGCCTGGTGTTCGAGTTCATGAACCCCGGCTACGTGGCGCCGGGCGTGATCGGCGCCATCTGCCTGCTGCTCGGGCTGTATGCCTTGCAGATGCTGCCCGTCAATTACGCCGGCCTGGCGCTGATCGTGCTCGGCATGATGTTCATGGGTGCGGAAGCCTTCCTGCCCAGCTTCGGCACCCTCGGGCTGGGCGGCATCGTGGCCTTCGTCGCCGGCGCGCTGATGCTGATCGACACCGACGTGCCCGGCTACGGCATCCCGCCCTTCCTGATCGGCACGCTGGCGATCGGCAGCGCCCTGCTCCTGGCCGGCACCGCGCGTCTGGCGCTGGCCACGCGCCGGCGCCCGGTGACCAGCGGCGCGGCAGCGCTGATCGGCGCCGTGGTCAAGGTGGAAAACGTGGCCCCGCAGGATGCGCATGCCGGCTGGGTGCGCATCGAGGGCGAGCTGTGGCAGGCGGTCAGCGCGCTGCCGCTGAGCGCGTCGGTCGCGGTGCGGGTGGTCGGGCGCACCGGCCTGACGCTGCAAGTGGTGCCGGTGGACGGCCGGCCGGGAGCGCCGGCATGATCCTCGACATCGGCTTCGGGCTGGGGGCCCTGGTCATCCTGCTGTTCCCGCTGCTGGCCTCGGCGATCCGGGTGCTGCGCGAATACGAGCGCGGCGTCGTGTTCCAGCTGGGGCGCTTCTGGGGCGTCAAGGGGCCGGGCCTGGTCATCATCATCCCGCTGCTGCAGCAGATGGTGCGGGTCGACCTGCGCACCGTGGTGCTGGACGTGCCGACCCAGGACGTGATCTCGCGCGACAACGTCTCGGTGAAGGTCAACGCGGTCCTCTACTTCCGCGTGGTCGACCCGGAAAAGGCCATCATCCAGGTTGCCAACTTCATGGAAGCCACCAGCCAGCTGGCCCAGACCACGCTGCGCGCAGTGCTCGGCAAGCACGAGCTGGACGAGATGCTGGCCGAGCGCGAACGCCTCAACCTCGACATCCAGCAGGTGCTCGACGCCCAGACCGACGCCTGGGGCATCAAGGTGGCCAACGTCGAGATCAAGCACGTCGACCTGGACGAATCGATGGTGCGCGCGATCGCGCGCCAGGCCGAGGCCGAGCGCGAACGGCGCGCCAAGGTGATCCATGCCGAAGGCGAACTGCAGGCGTCGGAAAAATTGCAGCAGGCGGCTTACGTGCTGGCCCAGCAGCCGGGCGCGATGCAACTGCGCTACATGCAGACGCTGGGCACGATCGCCGGCGACAAGTCGTCGACGATCGTGTTTCCGCTGCCGATCGAGCTCCTGGGTGCGCTGGGCAATGCGGTGGACGCGGGGCGCGGCAAGGACGGTTGACGCCGGCAGCCGGGGCATCTACGGCGCATTCCATTTTCCAGTTTACAGGATAATTTTCTCCAGTATACTGGAATCCATGGACACCACTGCCACCGACATCAACCACCTCATCGGCCAGCGCGTGCGCGACACCCGCGACGCCCTCGGCCTGTCGCTGGCCGCGCTGGCCGAGCGTAGCGGAGTCAGCCGCTCCAACATCTCGCTGATCGAGCGCGGCGAGAGCAGCGCCACCGCCACCGTGCTCGACAAACTGAGCGCCGCGCTCGGCATCACGGTCGCCTCGCTGTTCGAGCGCCCGGCGGGCGAGGTGCCCTCGCCGCTGTCGCGCTTCGCCGACCAGCCGGTATGGACCGATCCCGGTTCCGGCTACGTGCGGCGCAACCTGTCGCCGCCGGTGCACGCGCCGATCCAGCTGGTCGAGGTCGCCTTTCCGCCCGGCCAGCGCGTCGCTTACGAGACCGCGGCGCGCGAGGCCGAGGTCGACCAGCAGGTGTGGCTGCTCGAAGGCGCAATGCAGATCACGGTCGGTGCCGCGTCCTGGACGCTGGCGGCCGGCGACTGCCTGGCGATGCGGCTCGACCAGCCGATCGCCTTTCATAACCCGGGCCCGGCGCCGGCGCGCTACCTGGTGGCGCTGACCGCCCCGGCCCGCAGACCTGCAAGGAGAGAGCATGACTGAGCGTTCCGATGGACTCGCGCTGCGCACGCTGGATGCCGAGGAAGCGCTGGCGCGCGCCGGCCAGCTGGCCGGGGTGCTGCTCGATTGCGTCGAAGGCGGCGCCTCGGTCAGCTTCATGCTGCCGCTCGGACGCGGCAAGGCCGAGGACTATTGGCGCGGCATCGCCGGCGGCGTCGCGCGCGGCGAACGCACCCTGATCGTGGCCGAGGATGCGCACGGCGTCGCCGGCACCGTGCAACTGGTCACCGACATGCCGGACAACCAGCCGCACCGCGCCGACGTCGCCAAGCTGCTGGTGCGGCGCGCGGCGCGCGGCCGCGGCATCGGCCGGCTGCTGATGGAAGCGGTGGAAGACGCCGCCCGCGCCCAGGGCCGCCGCGTGCTGGTGCTCGACACCGCCAGCGACAGCGCCGAGCGCCTGTACCGGCGCCTCGGCTGGCAGCGGGTCGGCGTGGTGCCGGACTATGCGCTGCTGCCGCAGGGCGGCCTGTGCGCCACCACCTTCTACTACAAGCATCTTGAATAAAGGCCGCCATGGACACGCCCACCGCCCTGATCGTGATCGACATGCAGGAAGGCATGCGCTTCGAGCGCCTGCCGCCGCGTAACAACCCGGCCGCCGAAGACCGCATCGCCGCGCTGCTGGCGGCCTGGCGCGCGGCCGGCCTGCCGGTGGTCTGCGTGCGCCACATCAGCCGCTCCCCGGCTTCGGTGTTCGCGCCGGGCCAGCCCGGGGCCGCGTTCCAGGAACGCTTCATGCCGCTGGCGCACGAGCACGTGGTCGAGAAGAACGTGCCGGACGCCTTCGTCCACAGCGGCCTCGAACGCTGGCTGCACGTGCGCGGCATCCGGCGCCTGGTGATCGCCGGGGTCAGCACCAACAATTCGGTCGAGGCCAGCGCACGCAGCGCCGGCAACCTCGGCTTCGACACCACGGTGGTGGCCGACGCCTGCTTCACCTTCGACATGCGGGATTTCGGCGGCACCCTGCGCAGCGCCGAGGACGTGCACCTGATGGCGCTGGCGAATCTGCAGGGCGACTACGCGCAGGTGCGCAGCGCCGCCGAGGTGCTGGCCGGCCTGGCGCCGGCAGCGTAAGGATCCAGCAAGCGTCAGGCCTGCAGCGCGCGCGCGACCGCCTCGACCAGCAGCGGATCGTCGGGGGTGACGTCCGGATTGAAGCGGGCGATCACCCGGCCGTCGCGGCCGACCAGGAATTTCTCGAAGTTCCACAGCACCTCGGACGGCTCGCCCTGGGTAAAGCCGTAGCCGGCCAGCTTGGCGCGCATCGCACCCTGCCCCGGATCCTGCGCCACCGGCTGCGCGCGCGTCAGCGCGTCGTACAGCGCGTGGCGCTGCGGGCCCTTCACCGAGATCTTCTCGGCCAGCGGGAAGGCGACGCCGAACCGGCTGGTGCAGAACTGCGCGATCTCCTCGTTGCTGCCCGGTTCCTGGGCGCCGAAGTCGTTGGCGGGAAAGCCGATCACTTCCAGGCCGTCGGCGCGCCTGGCCTCGAACAGGCGTTCCAGTCCTTCGTACTGCGGCGTCAGGCCGCATTGCGATGCCACGTTCACCAGCAGCAGCACCTTGCCGCGGTAGCCGGACAGGGTGGTTTCGCTGCCGTCCATCAGACGGAACGGAATGTGGCCGATCTCTTCTTGCATCCTGTTCTCCTCGAGTCATGACGCCCCCGCATGGGCGCCCAACCATTGTAGCAGCGCCGCGCCAGCCGGTCCGACGGCTGTGCGGCGGGCGGCAAGCGCGGCACGCACGCCACGCCCCAGGTCATCGACGCGTCACACGCGCGCCGTAAGATCCTTGCGTCTGCGGGGCGGCGAGGTCTCGCGGCAGCCTGGTCCGGTCGGCTCGAGCACCGGGCACCAATTCCGAAGGCGGCACGCCCGCCTTCCTTGCCGGCCGCCGTTTCAGTATGATCGCGCAGTCCCCGGATCTGAAAGACAACGATGAACACGTCTACGCCGAGCCGCCGCATGCTGCGCGCGGCCTTGCTTGCATATGCGTTCGCTTGCGCGCAGGCGCAGGCGACCCGCCCGATGGTGGTCGACGACGCCGGCATCGCCGCGCCCGGCGAGTGCCAGCTCGAAGCCTGGTCCCAGCATGGGTCCGCGCAAACCGAATATTGGGCAGTACCGGCCTGTGGCACCGGCGCCGGCTGGGAATTCGCCGCCGGTGGCGCGCGCATCGTTCCAGACCGCGGCGGCGCCTACCGTGCCGGCGTGGTACATGCCAAGACCGCGTTTCATGCGCTGGAGACGAACGGCTGGGGCATCGGCCTGACTCTGGCCGACCAGTTCCGCCCGGGCAGCGGGGTCGACGGCGACCTGACGGTGCTGGTGCCGCTGACCATTTCGCGCTTCGACGACCGGCTGCTGGTGCACACCAATCTCGGCTGGCTGCGCGCGCGCAGCACGCGGCCCGACCGGCTGTGGGCCGCCGGCGCCGAATGGGCTGCCAGTTCGTCCCTGAGCCTTACGATGGAAGCCTACGGTACACGGCGCAGCCACGGCATGGGACAGGCCGGCGCGCGCCTGACCCTGGTGCCGGAGCGCCTTGCGCTGGATGCCGGAGTCGGACAGCGCCCGGGTGGCGGAGACCGCTACTACACGCTCGGCCTGACGGTGGCCGGGCGCCTTCGTGACTGAGGGCAAAAAAAAGGGTCCGCCGGCAGCACCGGCGGACCCGAATAGGATTCCCTGCGATAGGAACACTTAGAAGAACCCACAGCATACCCGTATTTCATTGCAAAGTGATGACAATTTGTAATGGAATCTTCATCCTGCGCTGCCATGCCGCGCACGCGCCGAACGGGCCCGGTCATCGCGCTGTCATACACTGGCACTATAGTGGCTACGATCCGGCTCGCCATGCCGGCAACTCTCGAACACCGTTCCGTGCAGACCCGCCATGAAAGAATTCGACCGACCCGACATCATGCTGCGCGTTCAACGCGACATCGTCGACAGCTACGACGAGGAACTGGAACTGGAGCTCGACGACCGCGACCTCGATCCGGACACCCTGCTGCCGCAGCGCGGGCATAGCGATGCCGACCGCGCGGGCGACAAGGACGAGCGCCAGCGCTATTTCCGCGAGCTGTTCCGCCTACAGGCCGAGCTGGTGAAGCTGCAGGACTGGGTGGTACACACCGGCCACAAGGTGGTGATCCTGTTCGAGGGCCGCGATGCCGCCGGCAAGGGTGGCGTCATCAAGCGCATCGTGCAGCGCCTGAATCCGCGCGTGTGCCGGGTGGCCGCGCTGCCGGCGCCGAACGACCGCGAGCGCACCCAATGGTATTTCCAGCGCTACGTGTCGCACCTGCCGGCCGCCGGCGAGATCGTGCTGTTCGACCGCAGCTGGTACAACCGCGCCGGGGTCGAGCGCGTCATGGGGTATTGCACGGACGCGCAGTACGAAGAGTTCTTCCAGACCGTGCCCGAGTTCGAGCGCATGCTGGTCCGTTCCGGCATCCAGCTGATCAAGTACTGGTTCTCGATTTCCGACGAGGAGCAGCACGCGCGCTTCCTGAGCCGCATCCACGATCCGCTCAAGCAGTGGAAGCTCAGCCCGATGGACCTGGAATCGCGCCGGCGCTGGGAGGACTACACGCGGGCCAAGGAAATCATGCTGGAACGAACCCACATTCCGGAAGCGAAATGGTGGGTGGTGCAGGCGGTCGACAAGAAAAAGGCGCGCCTGAACTGCATCCACCACCTGCTGCAGCAGATGCCCTACGCCGAAGTCGAGCGGCCGGAAATCCACCTGCCGCAACGCGAATACCACGACGACTACGTGCGGCGGCCGACGCCGCCCGAAATCATCGTCCCGGAAATCTACTGAGTCTACTGCGCCGAGCGCAGGCGCGACATGGCCGCGAGCATGCCCTGGAGCGTGGACACGATGGTGTCGATCCCCGACGGCTTGCGTAGGTGGGCATCGAAGCCGGCGGCCCTGGTGCGCGCACGGGTGGCGGGGTCGTCCCAGGACGACAGCGCGACCAGGTAGGGACCGTCCGGGGTGCGGCGCATGGCGGCCGCGACGTCGAAGCCGTCGATGTTCATCATGGCCAGGTCGACCAGCAGCGCATCCGGCCGGAATTCGTGCACCAGCTGCAGCGCTTCGGCGCCGCCGTACGCGGGGCGCGCGTTCATGCCGTGGAAGGCAAGCGCTTCGGACAGAAAATCGGCGACGTCGCAATGATCGTCGACGACGAGAACACGTGGGCTGGATAGGGGCATGGCCTTGATTCCGGTAAATGGCGTCGACGGAGCGACGGATTACGCGGCGTTTGCTAGGCCGAAGTGCGATGGCGAGCGGGGGGATTGGGCTGGCCAGGCGCTATCCTACCACGAGACCGGCTTCCGCCCGGCAATCTATATCCCAGGAAAGATAACCAACACTTTCCGACGAAATTCATTAATTTCGGTAAATATCTGTTACCATTTAGCAAGTGCAGTGCTGCCGATTCATGTATTGGATCGACATGCACGCGCTGTCGCTCCCTGGCCCGCCGCCTTCGAGCACGCGTCGGCCCAAACATCGCCGACAGTCACCCGACCACTGTCCGTCTTTTATGGGAGCCAACGCCATGCGCATCAAGTCCGTCCTGCTGTCCCTGTCCGCCATTGCCGCCCTGTCGGCCGGCGCCGCCCACGCCAACCTGATCACCAACGGCAATTTCGAGCAGGTCACCAACGGCGGCAACAAGCAGCTTGCCGCCGGCGCCACCACCACCGCCGCCAACCGCACCACGCTGGTCGGCTGGAACAGCAGCAACGGCAGCGACGGCGGCTACAACTTCGTGCTGAACGGCGCCACCGCGACCACCACGGCCTCGGTGCTGCGCCTGCGCGGCGACGGCAACGGCTACACCGTGTCGCCGAGCGGCGGCAACATCTTCGCCTCCGATCCGCTGTACTACCCGGGCAACCTGTCGCAGACGGTCAGCGGGCTGACCATCGGCACGTCCTACCTGCTGACCTTCGACTACGCGCTGGCGCAGCAATCCGGCTATTCCGGCGCGAACGTCAACGATTACTGGCAGGTCAGCTTCGGCAACGACGTCCAGAATACCAGCGCCCTGAGCATCGCCGACGGCGGCTTCAGCGGCTGGAAGACCGCGACCATGAGCTTCACCGCCACCAGCGTCAGCGAAGTCCTGTCCTTCCTGGCCAAGGGCAGCTCGGTCGGCGCACCGCCCTTCCTGTTGCTGGACAACGTCGCGATGGACGCCTCGAAAGCCGTGCCCGAGCCGTCGACCCTGAGCCTGCTGCTGGGCGGCGTGGGCGTGGCCGGCGTGCTGGCCTACCGCCGCCGCAGGAACCAGGCGTAAGCGCCAGCGAAAGCGCCGCCCGCCATGCCTGCGATGCTTCCCTCGATCGCCGAATTTACCGCCGGCGCGCTGCGCCTGTGCGCCTGGCTGGTGCTGTTGACCGCCCTGTTCGTGCCGCTCGAACGCTGGTTCGGCCTGCGCCACGCGCCGGCGTCGCGGCGCGAGCTGGGCCAGCGGCTGTTCTACTACTTCCTCAGCAGCCTGGTGCCGATCCTGCTGCTGAGCGCTCCGGTCGCGCTGCTGGCGGCGGCCGCCCGTTACCTGGTGCCGCCGGCGCTGACGGCGGCGGTGCACGAGCTGCCGCCGGCGCTGCGGATCGCGGCCGGTTTCGTGATCGCGGAAACCGGCTTCTACTGGGGCCACCGCCTCAGCCACGAACTGCCGTGGCTGTGGCGCTTCCACGCCCTGCACCATGCCACCGAACACATGGGCTTCCTGGCCAACACCCGCTCGCATCCGGTCGACATGGTGGTCACGCGCCTGTTCGGCCTGGTGCCGTTGTACCTGCTCGGCTTCGCCAGCCCGAGCGCCGCGGGCAGCGGCGTGCCGGCCCTGCTGCTGGTGGCCGGCACCCTGTGGGGCTTCTTCATCCACGCCAACCTGCGCTGGCGCCTCGGCCCGCTGGAATGGCTGGTGACCACGCCGGCCTTCCACCACTGGCACCACAGCCGGCGCGACCACATCGACCGCAACTACGCCTCGACCCTGCCCTGGCTGGACCGGCTGTTCGGCACCCACTACCTGCCGCGCCACTGGCCGGCCGAGCTGGGAACCGATACGCCGCTGGCGGACGGCCTGGCCGGGCAGCTGCTCGATCCGCTGCTGCCGGCGCGGACGCGCTGAACGCGCGCCCGGCGTGCGCAGGCCCGGCCTGCGCGGCCCCCTCAAAAACGGTGAACGATCCCGGCGATGGCGCTGTTGATGGCCTGCCCCGGCGCCACCGCAATCCCGGCCCCGGCCGCCGGCGCTGCCGTGAAGCTGGCGCTGCTGCCGTTCTCGACGCGCGTGACGCCGACGTACACGCCGCTGCGTTTGGACAGCGCATAGTCGTGGCGCACCGCATACGACCTGGCATTCCCGCTGCTGTCCTCGCGCTTGCTGTACTGCCCATAGCTCAGCAGCAGCGTGCCGTTCGCGCTCACGCGGACCAGCGCATCCAGTTCGAAGAAGTGGTTGTCCGGATTGGCGAAGCTGGCGCCGATGGGCGCCGTTACGCCGGCGCTGCCGCGGTGGTCCTGGTACAGGAAAGCGGGCTTGACGAGCCCGAAGTCGTAAGACGCCCCGACCAGCCAATAGCGCCCGGTCTTGGCCGCCACGCTCGATGTGAGCGCCGCGGTATTGGCATAGTCCTGCTGCATGTAGTCGAGGTCCACCGACAGCCCGCCTTCCTTGTAGGCCAGGGCCAGGGCGCTGGTCTTGCCCAGGCCGCGCGGCTGGCCCGCGGCATCCTCGTTGCCGCGCCCGTGGAAGGCGCGCAGCGTGAGCCCGTTCCAGGTCGGCGAGGTATAGCGGACCGAATTCGACGTGCGCGCGGCCGGCACGAACACGAAGTTGTTGGTGGCGTTGCCCCAGCCGAGGGTGTTCAGCCCGCCCATCGAATAGGTCACGTAGCTCAGGAACAGCGGCGTGTAGTTGACGCCGACCTGCACCTGCCCCAGCGCGCCCTTGAGGCCGACCCAGGCTTCGCGCCCGAACAGCGCGCCGCCGTTGGCCAGCGTGCCGGTATCGGCGTTGAAGCCGCTCTCCAGGCGGTACACGGCCTGGGTGCCGCCGCCCAGGTCTTCGCTGCCCTGGAAGCCCAGCCGGATCGGCGCCACGCCGCTGGCGTCGACGCGGGTGGTGGTAGTGCCGCCGGTATGGCCGGCTTCCAGGGCCAGATCGAGCACGCCGTAGACCGTGACGTTCGACTGGGCCGGCGCGATGGCCGGCAAGGCGGCAAGGGCAAAGACAGTCCCTGCCAGGATGGATGGCTTCATTCGTCTCCTCTTTCTGTTTGTTGTCGTCGTCAGGATGCGGACGTACCGCCCCTGGCGCGGGTGCCGGTGCGCGTGCGCGGCCGCGCACGCGCGCCGCTCACTGCCCCAGGCGCTGCAGCAGCCCCGCAAGCAGCCCGGCCAGCGCCGCACCGTCGGCGACGCCGCCGAACACGTAGTGATCGGGCCGTACCACCGCCGCGCGGCAGCCGTGGCGTTCGAACCAGCGCGCCAGCACGCCATCCAGTTCGCGCGTGCGGATGCGCGCCGGCACTCCCGTAAAGCCGTCCGCGCCGGGCAGCGCCTGGATCAGGATGCCCAGCGCGGCCGCCTGCGCCGCCACCTCCGGCGGCAAGGCGCCGTCGTCCAGGTCGGTGACGATGCGCCAGCCGGGCGCGGCCAGTTCGTCCATCAGCACCGGCCCGGCCGGGCCCTGCAGGCGCGGCTGCGGGAACAGCGTGCCGGCGCCGTACGCATGGCCGGGCGCCAGCAGGCCGCTGCCCAGCGGCGGGATGATGTCCTGACGCGGCACGGTGCGGATGGTGCCGCCGGCGGCCTCGATCAGGTCGGCATCGCGCTTCGCCGCGGCGGCCGGGTCGCGTTCGCAGATCACCGCGCCGATCTCCTTGATCCGCGTGGTCAGCTGGCGCACGTGCTCGCGCCTTTCCTCGGTATAGCTATCCAGCAGATCCTCGGCGGCGCTGCCCGTCACCTCCCCGGCCAGCACGGCGCGCAGCTTCCAGCTCAGGTTGACCACGTCGCGCACGCCCTGGCACATGCCCTGTCCCAGGAAGGGCGGCTGCTGGTGGGCGGCGTCGCCGGCGATGAACACGCGCCCGGCGCGCCATTCGCGCGCCACCAGCGCGTGGAAGCGGTAGCTGGCCTGGCGCCACAGGGTCGCGTCCTCGGGGCCGATCCAGCGCCGCAGCACCGACCATGCGCCCTCCTCGGTCGCCATCCAGGCCGGGTCTTCGCCGGGCAGCAGCGAGATCTCCCAGCGCCGGTGGTTGCCGGGCCCGATCACGTAGGTGCAGGGCCGCGCCGGTTCGCAGAACTGCACGCTGGTTGCCGGCAGCTTGGCCAGACCGCGCTCGTTGACCTGGACGTCGACCACCAGCCAGGGTTCGTCGAACTCGAGGTCCTGCAGCGCGATACCGGCCGCCTCGCGCACGCTGCTGGACGCGCCGTCGCAGCCGATCGCGTAACGCGCATGCACGCGCACCGCGGTGCCCTCGGCGTCTTCCAGGTGCAGCGTGACGATCTCGTCATCCTGCTCGAACCCGGCGAAACGCCAGCCCAGCGCCACGTCGACCGTCGCCAGCGACGCCACATGGCGGCGCAGCGCCGCTTCTACCGGCGGCTGGGTGAACACCATCGACGGCGCGTGGCCGAGCGGGTACGGCGGCTCGATGGTCGCCAGGCGCTTGATCAGGCGGCCGTCGGCGCCGTAGTACTCGGACGGCGTGAACGGTTCGCAGTGCGGCGCGATCGCGTCGGCCAGCCCCAGGTTCTGAAACACGCGCATGATCTCGTGGTCCAGCGAGATCGCGCGCGGCTTCGGATACACCTGGTCGGTGCGGTCGACCACCAGCGTGCGCACGCCGGCCTGGCCCAGCAGCGCCGCGGCGACCGCGCCGGACGGGCCGAAGCCGACCACCACGACATCGTAGGCGGCGTTGTCGTGCAGGGTCTTCATGGCTGGACTTCGTCTTCGATGGTGTTGCTGAGCAGGCCGACGCGCTCGATCTCGATCTCGATCGTGTCGCCCGCCTTCATCCACACCGGCGGGGTGCGCGACTGGCCGACGCCGGCCGGCGTGCCCATCGCGATCACGTCGCCCGGTTCCAGCGTCACGCATTCGGTCAGCAGCGCGATGGTCTCGGCCACGTCCCAGATCATGTCGCGCGTGTTGGCGTCCTGCATGACCTCGCCGTTCAGGCGCGACTGGATGCGCAGGCCGGCGCCCCCCGGCGGCAGTTCGTCGGCGCTGACCAGCAGCGGGCCCAAGGCGCCGGTGCGGTCGAAGTTCTTCCCGATGGTCCACTGCGGGGTGCGCTTCTGGTAGTCGCGCACCGAGATGTCGTTGAAGCAGGCGTAGCCGAACACGTAGTCGAGCGCGTCTTCCTGCTTGACGTGGCGGGCGCGCTTGCCGATCACCACCGCCAGTTCGGCTTCGTAGTCGAATTTTTCCGAGACCAGCGGCCGCGGCGAGGCTTCGCCGTGGGCCAGCAGCGAAGTGGTCGAGCGCAGGAAGAACCACGGGTAGACCGGCTTGTCGCGGCCGCTCTCGGCGGCGTGGTCGTAGTAGTTCAGGCCCAGGCAGACGGTCTTGCCCGGCTCCGGCACCACCGGCGCCAGCGCCAGGCCGGCCAGCGGGCGGCGCTGGTCGGCGGCGGCCAGTTCGAGGGCGCGGCGGCCGGCGGCAAGCAGGTCGACGCCGGCCAGCAGCGCCTGGCGCGCATCGGCCGGCACTTCCGGCAGGACGCGGTTCAGGTCGAGGACGTGGTTGCCGTCGACGACGGCCAGGCGGGCTTCGTTGCCGTCGCGGTAGCTGGTGAATTTCATGGTTTCTCCTTCAGGTTCGACTGTTTATGCTTCGATGAAGCGAATGGTTTTCTGGGCTTGCTTGATGCGGTCCGACGGCGGCTTCGACACGCCCCACTGGTCGAATCGGCCGGTCGGCCAGGTCCAGTCGGACGGCGCGCCGACCTTGTAGCTGTCGTCGACCTGCATCACGTCGGCCGTGTATTCGATGACGAAATCGTCCGGGCCGACGAAGTACGAGAACACGTTGTTGCCGGGACCGTGGCGGCCGACGCCCCACTCGATCGGCCAGCCGGCGTCGTTCATGCGGCCGGCGCCGCGCATCACGGCGTCCAGGTCCTGCATCACGAAGGCCACGTGGTTCAGGGTATTGGCGTCGCTGTCGGCCAGCGCGATGCTGTGGTGGTCGCTGTTGCAGCGCATGAAAGCCATCACGCGGGTGCGGTCCGACAGGCGGAAGCCGAGCGCGTCTTCGTAGAAGCGCTGGGCCGCGGCGACGTCGGCGCTGTTGAACACCACGTGGGTGATGCGCTTCGGGGCGTCGCTGTGCGCGCGCTCTTCCAGGCGGGCGTCGCCGTGCACGAAGCGCAGGATGCGGCCCTGCGGGTCCTGGATGACGACGGCGCTGCCGCCGCCCGGCTCCTCGACCGGATGCGGCGGCGCCAGCACGCGCCCGCCGGCCTGCGGCGTGCGCGCGGCGATGGCGTCCAGGTCGGCGGCGCTGCCCACACTGAAGGTGACGTTGCGCACGTCGGGCTTGTCGCTCCTGTGCAGCGCCAGCACGTGGTGGAAGCTGCCGGCGCCGCGCAGGTAGACGGCGTCGCTGGTGCGCGCCACGGTGTCGAGGTTCCAGGTGCCGGTATAGAAACGTTCGGCGGCGTCGAGGTCGGTGACGCCGATGGCGATGCTGCGCAGTTGGCCGGCGGGAGATGCGGGCATGGTGGACTCCTTGTTTCCTTATTGGGTGGGTTCGAGGCCCAGGAAGCGGGCTGCGTTGCCGCTGACGAGGGCTGCGCGCAGGTCCGGATCGGTCACCGCCGCGGCGATGCTGTCGACCGGGCGCGCGTCGTGGAAGGCGAAGGGATAATCGGTGCCGATCATCAGCTGCGACGCGCCGAAGCGCGCCAGCAGGAACTGCAGCATGGCCGGATCGAACACCAGGGTGTCGTAGTACAGCTTGCGCGCCTGCTCGGATGGGCTGACCGGCATCGCCTCGTGCAGCGCCGGGAACACCTTGCGCGCCTGCTCAAGGCGCGGCAGCAGCGCGGCCAGGGTGCCGCCGCCGTGGCTGAACGCCAGCTTCAGTTGCGGCAGGCGCTCGACCAGGCCGGTGGTCAGGACCGAGGCCGCGGCCAGGCCGACGTCGGTCGGATAGGCCAGCGCCGGCAGCAGCTTGTCCGGGCCGACCAGGCGCTCGGTGCCGGCCGGCTTGAGGGCGTGCACGAACACGGCCACACCCTTTTCCGCGCAGGCGGCGAAGAACGGCGCGAATTCGGGCGCGCCTGGTGGCTTGCCGTTGACGTTGCTGCCGATCTCGATGGCCTTGAAGCCCAGCTTGTCGCTCACGTAATCGAGTTCCGCCAGCGCCAGGTCGAGGTCCTGCAGCGGCACCGCGCCCATGCCGACCAGGCGCCCGCCGGATTCCGCCGCCATCGCGGCGATCTGCTCGTTCATGTAGCGCAGCAGTTGGGCGGCGGCGCCGGCTTCCATCCAGTACGACAGCAGCTCGGGCATCGGCGAGATCGCCTGCCGGGCCAGGTCCATGGCGTCCAGGTCGGCGATGCGGCGGGTCGGGCTCCAGGCCTTGTCGGACACGGTGCGGTAGACCTTCCCGGCGATCATCACGTGGCGGTGGCAGGCGTGCGCCGGCGCCATCGACGGCCAGCCGGCGGGAACGATATTGCCCAGGTAATGCGGCAGGTCGTGCGGAATCACGTGGGCATGCACGTCGATGCCGCAGCCGCAGCCGGCGCGATGCAAGGCGCTCATGCCGCCACCAGCCCTGCGGCGGCGACGCCGGCCGCGCAGACCGCCTCGTCCTGGGCGCCAGTGCCGCCGCTGGCGCCCACTGCGCCGATCAGGCTGCCGTCGGCGCGGCGGATCGCGACCGCGCCGGCCTGCGGAATGAACTTGCCGGCGTTCGATGCCGCCAGCGCGTTGAAGAACACCGGGTTGTCCTGGGCACGCTTGTGCAGCACGCTGCTGGCCACGCCCATGCCGGCGGCGGCCCAGGCCTTGCCGAGGGCGATGTCGGTGCGCAGCATGGTGGCGCCGTCCTCGCGCTGCAGCGCCACCGGGTGGCCGGCGCCGTCCAGCACCACCACCGCCACCGGCGGCAGGGCGTCGCTGCGGGCGGCGGCGATGGCCGCGGCCAGGATCCGGTTGGCTTCGGCCAGGGTCAGGCCCGAGGCCGTTTTGACAGCTTCGCTCATGGTATGCATCTCCTTGAAAATCGGTGTGGTGTCAGTCTTCGCGCAGCGTCGCCGGGACCGGCTCGAAGCCGCGCACGGGGCGCCGGCGCCGTACGAACACGAAGGACAGGCTGGCCAGCAGCATGGCCGCGGCCAGCAGGTCGAAGGTGTAGACCGGATCGGGATCGATCGATTTCACGAAGCCGATCGCGACCGGCCCGAGCATGCCGCCGACGCGGTTGATGGCGACCGCGATGCCGACGCCGGTGCTGCGGATCTCGGTCGGATAGATCATCGCGATGTAGTTGTTCTGGACCGACTGGCCGCCGAACACGAAAAAGCCGGCGGCCGCGGCCAGGGTCATCATCATGGCCGAGCCGTGGGCATGGCCGAGCGCCAGCATCGCCAGCGCGGCCAGCCCGAACCAGACCACCATCGCCACCACGCGGCTCCTGGCGGCGTCGGCCAGCCAGCCGCTGCCCAGCCCGCCGAACAGCGACGCGGTCATGATCAGCGCGCCGTAGGCGGCGGCCGAGGACATCGCTTCGCCGCGCTGGACCAGCAGGGTCGGCAGCCAGCCGGTGAGGCCATGGATGCAGAACAGGCTGAGCGCGCCCGACAGCCAGGCCACCAGGGTCTGGGTGCGGTACGGCTGCTGCAGCAGGACGCGCAGCGGCGGCGGCGCTGCATTGCCGGCGCCGGTTGCTGCAGCAGCAGCGGCCGCGCCGCCGACCGTGAACACGGCGCCCTGGTACAGCGCGCGGCGCGCCGGGCGCAGTTGGCCGAGGATGCGCCCGATGGCGGCGAAGTCGCGTTTCGCGGCCAGGTACTGGGCCGACTCCGGCAGCCACAGCTGGGCGGCCACGGCCACCAGCAGCGACACCGCGCCGGCATAATAGATGGCCTGCCAGCCCAGGCGCGGCGCCAGCAGCGCGCCGGCGGCACCGGCCATGATGCCGCCGAGGCTGAAGCCGAGCTGGAATACCCAGATCGTGTAGACGTTGGCGGTGCGCTTCGGCGCCCACTCGTTGATGTAGGAGATGGTCAGCGGCGTGATCATGCCGAGCGCCGTGCCCAGGCACAGGCGAAAGCCCGCGAACTGCAGCGGGCTGGCGGCGGCCGCGGCCAGCGCCAGGCTCGCCAAGCCCAGGGCGTAGAGCGCGCACAGCATCACCTTGCGGCGGCCGAAGCGGTCGGCCAGCACGCCCTGCAGCAGCGAACCGATCGACAGGCCGACGATCCCGCTGGAGAGCATCATGCCGATCTCGGTGGCGGCCGGCCGCCAGGATTTCAGGATCAAGGGGATCGCATAAGCGGCGTTGAAGAGTTCGTAGCCGTCGAAAAACATGATGACGCCGATGAGGGCGCCGAGTTTCCAGTGGAAGCTGGAGATGGGCGCGCTTTCGATTTCCTCGCGCACGTCGAACGTGGTTGGCATGGCTTGTCTCCTGGCCCGCGTCCGTGTGCGATCCCGGCGCCGGCTTGTGGTTTTGATGATCGATTGACGCAGTCTACGGTCGCGCAGATAATTGGAAAAGCTGCCTTTCTCAATCCTATAAATCCAAATTTTGAATATCGCGGAACTCGATTTGAACGTGCTGCTGGTGTTCGACGCCATGCTGCAGTACCAGAGCGTGACGCGGGCCGGCCAGGCGCTCGACCTGAGCCAGCCGGCGATGAGCGCGGCCCTGGCCAAGATGCGCGCCCAGCTCGGCGACCCGCTGTTCGTCCGCACCGGCCACGGCATGCGGCCGACGCCGCGCGCCCTGCAGCTGGCCGGGCCGGTCAAGAAGATATTGGAGATGGTGCGCCGCGACGTCCTGCAGCAGCCGGCCTTCGACGCGGCGACGGCGCAGCACGCGTTCACGATCATCACGCCGGACATCGGCGAGACGGTGTTCATGCCGAAGATCCTGGCCTACATGCAGGCGCACGCGCCGCGCATCGCGATCCGCTCGGTCGCGATTTCCTCGGAGGGCGCCGGCGAAGCGCTGGAACAGGGCCGGGCCGACCTCGCCATCGGTTATTTCCCGGACCTGGCGCGCGCCGGCTTCTATCAGCAGCGCCTGTTCAAGAACAGCTTCGTGTGCCTGGTACGCGCCGACCACCCGCGCATCGGCGGCACCTTGGGCATGGCCCAGTTCCTGGACGAGTCGCACGCGCTGGTGCGGCCGGCGGGCCGCACCCACCTGTTCGAGAAGTTCATGGTCGAAAAAAACCTGAAGCTCGACGTGCGCGCCGAGCTGTCGCATTTCGCCAGCCTGCTGACCATCATCTCGAGCTCGGACCTGGTGGCCACGGTCCCGCGCGACATCGGCCACGTGTTCGCGACCCTGGCCCGGGTGCGGCTGGTGGAACCGCCGCTGCAGCCGCCCGCGTTCCACCTGATGCAGCACTGGCACGCGGTCATGAACACCGACCCGGCGAACGCCTGGCTGCGCCAGCTGGTCAAGACCCTGTTCGACGATTGAGCGGGCCTGATCGGGCCGGTCACGCTCAGCGTGCCCGTATCCCCTTCAGCCGCTCAGCACGTCGACGAAGCGCCCGAGCGGCATCGGCCGGTGAAACAGAAAACCCTGCATGGTGCCGCAGCCGTGGGCCTGCAGGTAGCGCGCCTGGACCTCGGTCTCGACGCCCTCGGCCACCAGGTTCAGGTTCAGGCTGCGCGAGATCGAGATGATCGCCAGCACCACCGGATAATGGCCGCTCTCTTCGTGGATCTGCTGCACGAAGGACTGGTCGATCTTGATCGTGTGGACCGGGAAGCGGTGCAGGTAGGCCAGCGACGAGTAGCCGGTGCCGAAGTCGTCGATCGCCACCGACACGCCCAGCTGCCCCAGCTTGTGCAGCTGCTCGATCGCATGCTGCGGGTTGCGGATGGCGATGTTCTCGGTGATCTCGACCTCGATCCGGCCCGGCGCGATGCCGTGCTCGGCCAGCGCGTGCCGCATCTTCTCGCAGAAGTCGCCGCGGTCCAGGTATTGCGGCGACAGGTTGAGCGACAGCTTCAGCTGGCCGCCGCCGAGCGGCATCCAGTGCGCCATGTCGCGGCACAAGGCGCCGATCATCCACTCCGAGACCGGCAGCATCAGACCGTTCTCCTCGGCGAAGGGCAGGAACTCGTCCGGGGTCACCACGCCGCGCTGCGGGTGGTTCCAGCGCATCAGCGCCTCGGCGCCGACGATGCGGCCGCTGGCGGCGTCGACCTGCGGCTGGTAGTACATCTCCAGTTCGCCGCGCTCGATGGCCTTGCGCAGGCTGTGCTCGAGCGCGATCTTCTGGTGCGAGGCATCCTGCATCGACGGCTCGTAGAAGGCGTGGCCGTTCTTGCCGAGCGCCTTGACCCGGTACATCGCGATGTCGGCGTGGCGCAGCAGCGTGTCGATCGACTCGCCGTGGGCCGGATACAGCGCGATGCCGATCGAGGCCGAGATGTGGACTTCGTGGCCGTCCAGGTCGAAGGGCTGGTGCAGGCGTTCCAGGAACTTGTCGGCGACGATGCGCGCGTCGTCCGGGCCGTGCAGCTCGGGCAGCACCACGGTGAATTCGTCGCCGCCCTGGCGCGCCAGGGTGTCGCCCTTGCGCAGGCAATCCTTCAGGCGCGCCGCGGCCTGCTGCAGCAGCTCGTCGCCCTTCACGTGGCCGAGGGTGTCGTTGACCAGCTTGAAGCGGTCCAGGTCGAGGAACATGACGGCCAGCTGCCCCTGCCGGCGGCGGGCCTGCAGCATGGCCTGGCCGAGGCGGTCCTTGAACAGGGTGCGGTTCGGCAGGTCGGTCAGGATATCGTGGTAGGCCTGGTGGAAGATCACCTCTTCCGCGCGCTTGCGGCTGCTGACGTCGCGCGCGATGCCGTAGGTGCCGAAGAAGGCCGGCGTGCCAGGCGCCTGGCCGCTCAGGTGCATGCCGACCGCGTTCAGCGAGATCGTCATCACCGTCGAATGGAAGGCGCGCTCGTGCTGGGTGCCGGTGCGGCAGCACACCCGCAGCTCGACGTTGCGCGAGGCGCGCTCGCCGGCGCGGCGCTCGTTGAAGGTGTGGCAGGCGCGCTCGCGGTCGTCGTCGACCACCAGCATGCCGTAGTGGCGGCCGATCAGCTCCTCGCGCCGGTAGCCCAGCAGCTGGCAGGCGCGGTCGTTGACGAAGGTGAAGCGGCCTTCGTGGTCCAGCATGTAGATGATGTCGGGCGAGGCGTCCACCATGTAGCGGTACATCTTTTCCGAATTCTCCAGCTGTTGCGTGAAGAAGCGGTTGGCCTGCTCCAGGCGGCATTGCTCGAGCGCGTTGCCGACCGTGGCCAGCAGTTCCTCGTGGCTGTAGGGCTTGCGCAGGTAGTCGTAGGCGCCGCGCTTGAGCGAGCCGATCGCGGCGTCGATCTCGACCCGCCCGCTCATCACGATGACCTTGGTGTCGATGTCGTGCTCGTTGATGAAGTCCATCACCTGGTGACCGCCGATGTCCGGCAGGCGCAGGTCGAGCAGGACCAGGTCGAAATGCGTGGCGGCCAGCTGCGCCAGCGCCTCGTTCCCGCTGCCGGCCGTCGTCAGCTGGTAGCCGCGCCGCTGCAGCAGGGCGTCCAGCGAGGCCAGCGCGCGCGGCTCGTCGTCGACCAGCAGCAGGCGATACGGGCCGTCCGCGGACGCCGGCAGTGTCGGCGTACCGGGAAGCTTGAACGACGGGTAGCTGCCTGAGAGAACGTGCGCTGGGAAGGGAATCATCGTGAGCTTGTGAGAATCGAAGCCGGTGCGCACGACCGGCTTCGGGTCGCGGCAGCGGCTTCGATGAAGGTGTTGGTCGATCCTGCCTGACGGCCCGGCCGCCCCGGCGCTGCCGGCGTCGTCTGGCATGGTCGCGGAGAGGGCACGAATAGTTTCATCAAATATTCGTGGTGCATCAATCATAACGACACCATGCACCTAAAACAACTGTTTCCAGCGATCTTACTTAATTAAATGACAGCAATGAACTAAGAACAAGAATGCTGTAAGGAAAATCCTACACGCCCTTTAGGATTTTCCTGATGCGCCTCTGCAATCCCTCCCGTTACTATAGGGAATTAGTCTCCCCGAAAAAGTCCGTGACATGCCTATCCATGTCCTCCTCGTTGGCTGCGACGAGACCTTGCGCGATACCGCTGCCCAGTTGATCGGGCAAATGACCCACCGCGTCATCGCCCTGAGCGATCCGCAGTCGGCGCTCAACGTCCTGTCCGGCATCAAATTCGATGTCTTGGTGATCGGCGACCTTCCCGCCGGCACCCGCATTGCCGGTTTCCTGGCGGCGGCCAAGACGCTGCTGCCCGACCTGCGCGTGATGGGCGCCAGCCATATCGCCCGGAACCGGCCGGCGGCCGAGCCGCTGACGCTGGACGCACTGCGCCGGGCATTCCGCATCGGCGACGCGCCCGGCTACCGCTATGTCCGCAAGGGCGCCGGAGCCAGGCTGGCTGAGCCGGGGTTCGCGGCGCCATAGGCCTGCCCGCCCGTGCGGGCGCGCCGGTCGCGCGCAAAACGCATGAGCTTATCTGAACTTGGTCTAGCCGGTCCATTAACCGCCGCTTTCGTGACGGCGTAGAGTTGTCAGTTCCTCAATCACCGATGGGAACACACCGATGGACAAGGCTGCACCAGCCGCCGGGGCGCAGGTCCCGGCGCCGCCTTCCCCGCGCCGGCGCCGCTTCATCGCGGGCGGCGCCATCGCCGCTGCCGGCGGCGTGGCCGCGTTGCCCGGCGCCGCGCGGGCAGCCGCGCCGGACAACCTGCCGCAGAATGTGCCGCTGAATGTGCCGCTGGATGTGCCGCAATGGATGCGCGAGCCCGGCGCCGGTTTCCTGAACCCGCCCTACGGCCTGCCTTCGCCGTTCGAACAGGGCGTGGTGCGCAAGCTGCCGGACGCGCCCTCGCCCTTCCCCACCGCCACCCGCACGCCTCTGCAAAGCCTGTTCGGGAGCACCACGCCGAACGGCCTGTTCTTCGAGCGCCACCATGCCGGCGTGCCGGCCATCGACCCGGCGCAGCACCGGCTGATGGTGCACGGCCTGGTCGAACGGCCGCTAATGCTGACCATGCGCGACCTGCTGCGCTTTCCGGCGGTGTCGCGCAGCCATTTCATCGAGTGCTCGGGCAACAGCATGGCCGAATTCAAGGCGCCCGGCAAAGGCAGCGTGCAGAACATCCACGGCCTGCTCAGCGGCGCCGAATGGACCGGCGTACGCCTGGCCGACGTGCTGCGCGAGGCCGGCCTGCGGCCTGCGGCCGCCTGGATCCTGGCCGAAGGCGCCGACGCGGCGGCGATGACGCGCAGCATCCCGCTGGCCAAGGCGCTCGACGACGCGCTGCTGGTCTACGGCCAGAACGGCGAGATGCTGCGGCCCGAACAGGGCTATCCGCTGCGCCTGCTGCTGCCCGGCTACGAGGGCAACATGAACATCAAGTGGCTGCGCCGCCTGAAGGTGGGCGACGCGCCGTTCCAGACGCGCGAGGAAACCGCCAAGTACACCGACCTGATGCCGGATGGGACGGCGCGCCAGTTCACCTTCGCGATGGGCGTGAAGTCGGTGATCACCGCGCCGTCGGCGCGCCAGGTGCTGGACGGCCGGGGCTTCCGCGAGATCAGCGGGCTGGCCTGGAGCGGGCATGGACGCATCGTGCGGGTCGAGGTGTCGCTCGACGGCGGACGGCGTTGGCAGGCGGCGGCGCTGGACGGGCCGGTGCAGAGCCGGGCCCTGACCCGCTTCCGCTTTCCCTGGGTGTGGAACGGCGAGGAAGCGGTCCTGCAAAGCCGCGCCCGCGACGAAGCCGGCAACCTGCAGCCGACGCGCGCCGAACTGATCGGGCGCGACGGCCGCAATTCGATCTACCACTACAACGCCATCCAGAGCTGGAAGGTGGCGGCGGACGGCGAGGTCTCGAATGTCCATGTCTAAGACCGCCGCATACCTTGCCCTGGCCGGCGCGGCCGCGCTGGCACTGGCCGCGTGCGCGCCCGCGGCCCCGGCGCAGCGCATCGGGCTCGGCACGACGCCGAGCGCGGCGCAGATCCGCGCCTGGGACATCGACGTGCGCGCCGACGGCGCCGGCCTGCCGCCCGGCAGCGGCTCGGTGGCCCAGGGCAAGGCGATCTACGAAGCGCGCTGCCTGGCCTGCCACGGCGCCAACGGCGAACAGGGCCCGGCGCCGCGCCTGGCCGGCGGCCGGGGCACGCTGGCCGGCAAGGCGCCGGTGCTCACCGTCGGCAGCTACTGGCCCTACGCCACCACGCTGTACGACTACATCCGGCGCGCGATGCCGCTCGACCGGCCGCAGTCGCTCACGCCCGACGAAGTGTATGCGGTGACGGCCTATACACTGCACCTGAACGGCATCGTCGGACCGGATGCGGTGCTGGATGCGGAATCGCTGGCCAGGGTCAGGATGCCGAACCGGGACGGCTTCCGCCAGGTGCTGAAATGACCCCGGCCTAGGCGGCGGCCAGGCGCAGCTGCGGACGGGACGTCGACACGGCCGGCGCGCCCGCCTCCGCCAGCCGGAATTGCCCGACCAGCCCCGCCAGGTTGGACGCCTGTTCCTCCAGCTCCTGGGCGGCCGCCGAGGCCTGCTCGACCAGCGCGGTGTTCTGCTGGGTCATGCCGTCCATCTCGCCGATGGCCTTGCCGACGTCGCCGATACCGTGGCTCTGCTCGGTGCTGGCGCTGCTGATCTCGCCCATGATCTCGGTCACGCGTTTCACGCTGCCCACCAGTTCGTGCATCGTCGTGCCGGCCTGATGGACCAGCGCCGAACCGGTGCCGACCTTGCTGACCGAGTCCTCGATCAGCGCCTTGATCTCCTTGGCCGCGCCGGCCGAACGCTGGGCCAGGCTGCGCACCTCGCTGGCCACGACCGCGAAGCCGCGCCCCTGCTCGCCGGCGCGCGCCGCTTCCACCGCGGCGTTCAGCGCCAGGATGTTGGTCTGGAAGGCGATGCCGTCGATGACCGAAATGATGTCGACGATCTTCTTCGACGATTCGTTGATCGACGCCATCGTGTGCGTGACCTGCTGCATCACCGCGCCGCCCTGCTCGGACACCGACGACGCCGACTGCGCCAGCGTATTGGCCTGCTGCGCGTTGGAGGCGTTCTGCTTCACCGTGGCCGTCAACTGCTCCATCGCCGCGGCGATGCGTTCCAGCGACGAGGACTGGGCCGCGGTGCGCGACGCCAGGTCGTTGTTGCCGACGGCGATGTCGGCGGAGGCATCGGCGATCGCGTGGGTACCGTGGCGCACCTGGCCGACGATGGCCGCCAGGCTGTCGCGCATGGTCTTGATCGAGAACAGCAGGCTGGACTCGTCGTCGGCCTTGACCTCGACCGCAATCGCCAGGTCGCCCTGGGCGATCCGGTTGGCGATGTCGGCGGTGTACGCCGGCTCGCCGCCCAGCTGCTTGAGCAGCAGGCGCTTGATGACGCTGGACACCAGGATGCTGAGCACCAGGGCCGCCACGGCCAGCGCGACGATCCAGGTGCGGGCATCGGCGGCGCTGCGGTCCGAGCGCGCCTCGGCGGCGTCGGCTTCCTGTTCCGCCTCGGTGACCAGCACCGCGATGTCGGCGACGATCTGGCGGCGCAGCGGGCTGCACTCGTCGACCAGGAAGGTCCCGTAGGCGTCCATCCGGTGCGCTTCGCGCAGCTGGCGCGGCTTTTTCAGGGCGTCGGCCATGGCCAGCAGGCCGCTGCGGACTTTTTCGAAGTGCGGATTGCCGGCATAGGCCGGCGTCATCTTCTCCAGCGCCGCCAGGTAGATCGCCTTCTGCTGGTCCACCAGGTCGAGTTCCTTGGCGGCCTGGGTCTCGTCCGCGAAGATGTAGGCGTTGCGCGCCGCCAGGCCGGTCTGGGCCAGCGCTTCGCGCGCCACGTACAGCGGCTGCAGGTGCCGCTCGTTGAGCGAGCGCTGGGTCTTGAACGCCGCACCGATCGACGCCACGCCGCCGATCGAGACGGCAGCCAGGATCAGCATCAGCGCGGTCAGCATGCCGAATCCGAGGCTGAGCTGGGTACCGATCCTGAGTTGTTTGAATGTATTCATGTGCTCCCCTAAACGTGTGGAGCGCCTTGTCCTGGTGTCGGACGGCGCCTGGCTAGCGTGGCAGCCGCGGACATTGGGCAGGCTTTGACGATGGCTGGATTGTAATCAGTTTTTCCTTACGGAATTATTGAATTTGACGGGAATGACGCTTTTGTTGCCAGTTCACAACGCATTTTTCACATTTACCGTGCCCGATTGCGCAAATTTGCCGGCCGGCGCGCGCTTGCGGCCGAGATTGGCTGCCACGGTATCGGCGGCCGGCGCGCGCGCATGCAGTACAATCGCGGCTCCTTGACAGCCTTGCAAGCCATGACCGACGTTCCGATCCGCCCACGCCGACCTGCCGCCGCCCACGGCCGGCACGCGGTATGGCTGATCGTCATCGTCTTCCTGCTGCAGTTCCTGGGCGCCACCCAGCACCACCACGAGCCCAAGGCCAAGGCGCAGCATTGCGTCGCCTGCGCCCTGCATGCGCAACCGCATGCGGCGCCGCCCGGCACCACGCTCGCGCCCCTCCCTTCGGGCTGGATCCTGCTGCACGCGCTGGTCCGCACCGAGGCCGGCCGCGCGCCGGCCATCGAGGCCGACTACCTGCTGCCGCCGGCCCACGGTCCGCCTGCCTTCCAGTCGACGTAATGCCCCCAGCGCCCTCGGGCGCATCCCGGCTGCGCCTGCACGCCGGGCCATCCTACGACTGCCTGCGGGCCGGGTTTCGCCCAACCTGCTCTCACGCCGCGCACCTGCGCGCCGGCGCGGGCGGGCGCGATCCTGTCCGCCTTGAAGGAAGCAAGACAATGAAACACACCCCGTTGCGGTGCCTGGCGATGCTCGCCGGCGCCTTCTCTTTCCCCTCGCCGGCCGCAGTGGCCGCAGACGCGGCCGCTGCAGCCACTGCAGCCGCTGCCGACAGCGTCGTCATCACCGGCCAGCGCGCGGCCTACCGCAGCCTGGCCGTGGCCGGCGCCACCAAGACCGACGCGCTGCCGCTCGACCTGCCGCAAAGCGTGCGCACGCTCGGCGCCGACCTGCTGCAGGACGCCGGCATCACCACGCTGTCCGGCGCACTCGAACTGGCCAGCGGCATCGCGCGCCAGAGCGACCTGGGCGGCCTGTGGGACAGCTACGCGATGCGCGGCTTTACCGGCGACCCGAACTTCGGCTCCGACTACATGGTCAACGGCTTCAGCGCCAGCCGCGGCTACAACGGCATGCGCGACGCGGCCGGCACCCAGGCCATCGAGATCCTGAAAGGCCCGGCCTCCGCCCTGTACGGACGCGGCGAACCGGGCGGCACGGTCAACATCCTGACCAGGAAGCCGCGCTTCGCGCCCTCCTACGGCATCGACATGGCGCTGGCCAGCCACGCCACCCGGCGCGTGGCCGCCGACCTCACCGGCCCGCTGTCCGCCGGCGTCGCCTACCGCCTCAACCTGGCGCACCAGGACGGCGGCAGCTTCCGCGACCGGGTGCACACCAGGCGCTCGTACGCGGCGCCGTCGGTCGTCTGGCTGGCCGGCGCCGACACCACCGTCTCCTACGAGATCGAAGCCACGCGCCAGCAGTCTCCCTTCGATCGCGGCATCCCGGCAGTGAACGGGCGGCTGGACGCGGTGCCGGTATCGCGCTTCCTCGGCGAGCCGGCCGACGGCAACATGACGGTCGCCTCGCTCGGCCACCAGCTGTTCGTCCAGCACGGCCTGGCGCAAGGCTGGTCGCTGCAGGGCGGCGCCGCCTACCGCGAAAGCTCGCTGGAAGGCTATTCGAGCGAAGCCAACGACCTGCTGGCCGACGGCCGCACGCTGCGCCGCCAGCGCCGCCACCGCGACTTCGCGGCCACCGACCGCTCGGCGCGCATCGAGCTGCTGGGCAGCGCCGCCGGGCTGGGTGTCCGGCACGCCTTGCTGTTCGGCGCCGATGCCTACCGCTTCGACGACACCCGCGTCCAGCTGCGGCGCAACCCGTCCGCCGCCAATCCCTACACCATCGACATCCTCGCGCCGCTGTACGGCGCCACCGCCGCCCCGCTCGCGGTGTCGATCGACACGGCCGAGCACCAGCGTGCGGAGGCGCTGTATGCGCAGGACCAGCTCAGCTTCGGCACGCGCTGGAAAGCGCTGGTCGGGGTGCGCGCGGACCGCTACCGCCAGACCGTGACCAACCACCGCACCGGGACCAAGAACCGGCAGGCGCTGCATGCCGCCAGCCCGCGCGCCGGCCTGGTCTACCAGCCGACCGCCACCACGGCGCTGTACGCATCGGCCGCGCGCGGCTTCCGGCCCAACAGCGGCATCGGCATCGACAACACGGCGTTCCCGGCCGAGGACAGCCGCTCGCGCGAAATCGGCGCCAAGCTGGAGACGCCGGGCGGGCTGGCGGCAACCCTGGCGCTGTACCGCATCGAGAAGGACAACGTGCTGACCACCAATCCGGCCAACACGGATTATGCGGTGCCGGCCGGCGCCGTCGCCAGCAGGGGCGTCGAGGCCGACGTGGCGGGCCGCATCCGGCGCGGCCTCAGGATGTCGGCGTCCTACGCCTACACCGATGCGCGCGTCACGCGCGGCGACAACACCATCCGCACCGGCAGCCGCTTTCCCAACGTCGCGCGCCACAGCGGCAACCTGCTGCTGGTGGCCGGCGACGACCGGGCTTCGCTCGGCGCCGGCCTGAGCTACGTGGGCGAGCGCTTCGGCGACGTCGCCGCGTCCAGCGGCTTCCGCCTGCCCGGCTACACGACCGCGCGCCTGCTGGCGTCCTGCGCGCCGGCCAAACGCTGGCGGCTGGCACTGAACGTCGACAACCTGTTCGACCGCCGCTACTTCGCCAGCGCCTACAGCCAGCTGTGGGTGGCGCCCGGCAGTACCCGGACGGCGACCCTGACCCTGTCCTACCGCCACTGAGGAGACCCGCATGCACCAGCCAACCCAAACCGGCACCCGCATCGCCTCGATCGACGTCGTGCGCGGCATCGTGATGCTCCTGATGACGGTCGACCATGTGCGCGAGACCTTCTTCCTGCAGCACCAGGTGAGCGATCCGATGGACCCGGCCGCGACCGACCCGGCGCTGTTCTTCACGCGCCTGGCCGCCCACTTCTGCGCGCCGATGTTCGTGTTCCTGACCGGCCTGTCGGCCTGGCTCTACGCGCATCCGCCGGCCGGCACGCGCCCCGCCACCGGCTTCCTGGTCAAGCGCGGCCTGCTGCTGATCGGCCTGGAAATCGTCGTCGTCAACTTCGCCTGGACCGGCACCCTGGCGCCCGCGGTGCTCTACCTGCAGGTGATCTGGGCGATCGGCCTGTCGATGCTCGCGCTGGCGCTGCTGCACCGGCTGCCCCTGGCGCTGCTGGCGGCGCTGGGCGTGCTGATCGTGGCCGGCCACAATGCCCTCGCCGCGCTGTCCTTCGATCCCGGCACGCCGGCGGCGGCGCTGTGGACCATTCTCGAGCGCCGCGGCTTCCTGCTGGAGGCGCCGCTGCGCGTGAAGGTCAGCTACCCGGTGCTGGCCTGGATCGGCGTGATCCTGCTCGGCTATGCCTGCGGCCCGCTGTATGCGCGCGCCGCGGCGCCGGCGCTGCGGCGGCGCCGGCTGGTGATCGGCGGCGTGGCGGGGCTGGCGCTGCTGGTGCTGCTGCGCGTCCCGAACCTGTACGGCGAGCCGCTGCCGTGGACGGCGCAGGCGGACGGGCTGCACACCGCGATGTCGCTGCTGAACTTCACCAAGTACCCACCCTCGCTCGGCTTCATCCTGCTGACGCTGGGCTGCGGCCTGCTCGTGCTGGCCTGGATCGAGCGCGTGGATACGCGCGCCACCAGGGTGGCGGCGGTGTTCGGCGGGGCGCCGCTGTTCTATTACCTGCTGCACCTGTACGCGCTGCTGGCGCTGCAGAAGCTGGCGGCCGGGCTGCTCGGCGTGGCGCGCGCCGATGCCGGCCACGTGTGGCAGGTGTGGGCGACCGCGGCGCTGCTGGCGGCGCTGCTGTATTGGCCGACGCGCTGGTTCGGCCGCTACAAGCGGATCAGCGGCAAGGGCTGGGTGAAGTACTTCTGAGGCCGGGCCGGCGCACGAAAAACCGATATCGATGCTCGGTATCGGTCGTTCATTTTCCTGGCGAACGCGATTAAGGTGGGGTTCCGACCATCGATCACATCCGCCATGACTGACGCCCTCTTGCCCAGCCGCGCAGCGGCACCCTGTCGCAGCCCATTCGACCTGCCGGCCCCGCCGGCGCTTCCCATCTACCTGGATTACGCGGCCACCACGCCCGTCGATCCGCGCGTGGCCCAGGCCATGCTGGTATACATGACCGAGAAATTCGGCAACCCGGCCAGCAGTTCCCACGGCTTCGGCCAGGACGCCGCCTTCGCCGTCGAGCGGGCCCGCGCGCAGGTCGCGGCCCTGATCGGCGCCCCCGCGCGCGACATCGTCTGGACGTCCGGCGCCACCGAATCGAACAACCTGGCCCTGAAAGGTGCCGCGCACGCCAACCGCGCCAAAGGCCGCCACCTGGTCACCGTCGCCACCGAGCACAAGGCGGTGCTGGACAGCATGCGCCGGCTGGAAAGCGAAGGCTACGAGGTCACCCGCCTGCAGCCGCAGGCGAACGGCCTGGTCGACCCGGCCGCCTTCGAAGCGGCGCTGCGGCCCGACACCATCCTGGCCTCGGTCATGATGGTCAACAACGAGATCGGCGTGATCCAGCCGATCGGTGCATTCGGCAAAATCTGCCGCGCGCGCGGCATCCTGCTGCACGTCGATGCGGCGCAGGCGGCCGGCAAGCTGCCGATCGACGTCGACGCCCTGCAGGTCGACCTGCTGTCGATGAGCGCGCACAAGGTGTACGGCCCCAAGGGTATCGGCGCGCTGTACGTGCGCAGCAGTCCGCAGGTGGCGCTGGAAGCCCAGATGGACGGCGGCGGCCACGAGAAAGGCCTGCGCTCGGGCACCCTGCCCAGCCACCAGATCGTCGGCATGGGCGAAGCCTGCGAACTGGCGCGCCTGGAGCTGGCGGCCGAATCGGCGCGGATCGTCGCATTGCGCGAGCGCCTGCGCCAGGGTCTGGCCGCCTTGCCGGGCGTGCGCTTCAATGGCGACCTCGAGCAGCGCATCCCGCACAACCTGAACGTCAGCTTCGCCGGCCTCGGCGGCGCCGGGCTGGCCGACAGGCTGCCCGGGATCGCGCTGTCCGCCGGCTCGGCGTGCAACTCGGCCAGCGCGGCGCCATCGTATGTGCTGCGCGCGATCGGCCTGAACGAGGAACTGGCGCGCGGCGCGATGCGGATCTCGCTGGGACGCTACACGCGCATCGCGGAGATCGACTATCTGCTGTCGCAGTTGCGGCGGGCACTCGGCTAGCGGGTGCGGACGGCGGCGGCGACGGCGATCGTTGGTAAGATGCCGTTTTCGCCACCACCAGGAACACCATGGCTGCCGCTTCCCTCCCGCCGCAGGCCGGCACGCTCCGCCTCGACCTGATCCTGGGCACGCTCTGCGACGAGCGCCTGTGGAGCAGGCTCGTCCCGCTGCTGCCGGCCCGGCTGGTACCCCGCCACGTCCCGCTGTTCAAGGCGCGCACGCGCGCGCAGATGCAGGCGCTGATCGCGGCCGATACCGCGCCGGCCGCCCACATCGTCGCGTTTTCCATGGGCGCCTACCTGGCGCTGGAACACACGCTGGCGCACCCGGAGCGGGTGGCGTCGCTGGTGCTGATCTCGGCTTCCGCGCGCGGCCTGCCGGCTGCCGAAAAAGAGCGCCGCCTGCGTTCGATGGCCGTGCTGGAACGGCACGCATTCGCCGGCACGCCGCCCAGCCAGCTGCGCAACTTCGTGCTGCCCGCCCACCTGGAGGACCCGTCAATCGCCGGCGTGATCCAGCAGATGTCGCTGGAACTCGGCAAGGACACCATGCTGGCGCAATTCGCGGCGTCGATGGAGCGGCCCGACCTGATGGAGCGGCTGCACGAACTGCGCTGCCCGCTCATGATCGTCGGTGCGGAACAGGATGCGATGGTGCGGGCGGACGATTTGCGCGCGATGGCAGAACGGGTGCCCGGGGCGCGGCTCGAGATCCTTGACGGCAGCGGGCATATGGTGCCGCTGGAAGCGCCGGCGGCCTTGCGCGAGGTGCTGGTCGGGTTCTACGGGGATGTCGCCGCTGTGGCCTGACACGTGCCGGGCATCGCGGTGCCGACGCCGGTCTAGCGAACGGCGCCCGCCTCGCGGCCTGTCCCTTGCGGCAGCATCCCATCGGCGATATCCAGCATCGCCCGCAGGCGGTCCATATGGCGCAGGTCGTGGTGGTAGCCGACCCAGACGTCCCTGTCCGGCGGCTGCTCCGGCGTGTCGATACGCTGCAGTCCGGCGGTGGCATCGCCCAGCGGCCTGGGCAGCACCGCAATGCCCATGCCTCGCAGGCACATCTGTGCCTGGACGGCCCGGCTGGTGCTGGTGAAGACCCGCCGCGATTGCGGGAAGCGGTCCAGCAGCCAGGCCACGTCGGGAAAATGGGACTGTGCCGTGTTCATCAGAATCAGACCCACCGCAGCCGGATCGTCCTGCATCGCGGATACCGTCGCGGCCGTGCCATACACGCCGTAGGGAACCCGCATCAGGCGGCGCTGCACGATGTCCGGCTCGCTGAACGGCACGATGCGAAACGCCACGTCGGCTTCGCGGCGCGACAGATTCAACAAGCGGTAGCTTGCGATCACCTCCGGGACCACGGCCGGATGGCGCCGCGTCAGCTCGGCCAGGACGGGCGCCAGCACATGGCCGGCAAACCATTCCGCTGCGGAGATCCGCAAGATGCCTTCAAGGCGCTCGTGGTTGCCCGCCAGCCGCCGCTCCATGGCCAGTGCGGCGTCTTCCATGGATTCCGCCAGGCTCAGCACGGCGTCCCCGGCGTCCGTGAGGACCAGCCCGTCCGTGGTCCTGCGAAACAGCGCCTGCTCGGCCTCGTCCTCGAGCGCCTTGATCCGGCGCCCGACCGTCGGGTGGCTCACCCCTAGGGTGCGCGCCGCCTCGCCAAACGAGCGTCCACGCACCACCGCCAGAAAAATCCGAACGTCGCTCCATTCCATGTCATGAGTCCGTACAAAAATGTACGTGAAATATACATGAATGGCAGTTCACGGACATCGATGTACGCGTCACGATGAGGCTTTTCACTGCACTGGAACCAAGCCATGAACAAGTTGAAAGACAAGGTCGCCATCGTCACGGGCGCTTCCAAGGGGATCGGCGCCGGCATCGCGCGCCAGCTCGCGGCCGACGGCGCCAAGGTGGTCGTCAATTACACATCGGACAAGAGCGGCGCCGACAAGGTGGTTGCCGACATCGACGCCGCCGGCGGCGCGGCCCTTGCTGTGGGCGCGGACGTCACCAGCGCGGCGCAGGTAGAGGCGATGGTCGGGGCGGCAATCGAGCGCTTCGGGCGCCTGGACATCGTCGTGAACAACGCCGGCATCTACCGGCTGGCCACGATCGAAGACACCACCGAAGCGCTGTATCGCAGCCAGTTCGATATCAACGTGCTGGGCCCGCTGCTGGTCATCCGCGCGGCCGCGCCGCACCTCGGCCGGGGCGCCAGCATCGTCAACATCGGGTCGAATGTCACGCGCGTCCATCCCTCGGGAAGCGCGGCCTACACCGGCACCAAGGCCGCGATCGATGCCATCACCATCGTGCTCGCGCGCGAACTCGGCCCGCGCGGCATCCGTGTCAATGCGGTCAGCCCCGGCCTGGTCGAAACCGAAGGCACCCACGCCGCCGGCGCGATCGGCTCCGACTTCCATGCCTGGTACGAGAGCCTGACCCCGCTCGGCCGCATCGGACGGGTGGAGGACATTGCGCCGATCGTTTCCTATCTCGCATCGGACGATGCCGGCTGGGTGACTGGCGAGAACATCCTCGGTTCGGGGGGCATGCGCTGATGGAAATCGGCATCATCGGCCTGGGCGCAATGGGCCATGAAATCGCCCGTAACCTGGCTGCGGCACGATATGCGGTCAAGGCGTGGAACCGCTCCGGCGGGCAGCTCGCCGGCGTGCAGATGGTCGACACCCCGGCCGAGGCGCTGCAGGCCGACATCGCCTTGACCATGCTGGCCGACGATGCGGCGATCCGCAGCGTCCTGCTGGACACGGATGCCCTGCGCCGGGCGCGCAGCGGGCTGGTGCATATCGTGGCATCGACCATTTCCATCGCGTTCGCACAGGAACTGGTGGCCTGGCACGGCGCTGCGCAGGTCGACTACGTCGCCGCGCCGGTCCTGGGCCGGCCGGATGTCGCTGCCCGCGGTGAGCTCAACGTGCTGGCCGCAGGACCATCCGCGGCGCTCGACAAGGTCCGTCCGGTATTGGAAGTGATCGGAAAGCGCGTCTGGGAAATGGGTACGGCACCGCCCACCGCCTACGCCGCCAAGATCGCCTGCAACATGATGATCACCATGGCGATCGAAGCCATGGCCGAAGCCGTCGTGCTGACCGAAGCGAACGGGATCGCGCGCGAGCGCTTCTTCGACCTGATTTTGCATACCTTGTTCGGCAGCCGTTCCTATCAGGTGTATTCGGCCAACATCGTTCGCGACAGCTATGCGCCGGGATTCAAGGCGGTGCTGGGATTGAAGGACTTGCGGCTGGCGCAGGCGGCGGCCGGACAGCTGGGGCGGCATCTGCCGATGCTCGACGCCGTTCATCATCAGATGGCCGGCGCCGTCGCTGCCGGCGGCGCCGACAAGGACTGGTCGGTGATGGCCGACTACACCATCCGGTCGGCAGGTTGAAGCGGGTTGTTTCATGTTGCGCCGATTCGGGCACCTCGGCCGCGCATGACGCGCTGCGCGCCCCCTGACCGTGGACGCTGGCCAGACCACCCGGGTCTGGCCCCGCCCGTCCTCCCATCCTTCAAGGCTGGGCTTGAACTCCCTCCGGATGCCGCCACAAGCGCAGGACCTGGTCGATGGCGCGGTCCAGGGTGTCCCGTGTCGCGCCGTCGCGCGCCAGCGCCGACAGGCCCAGCAGAAAACTTTCGAAGACCGTCGCCAAGGCGGCGGCATCGGTGCCGGGATCGAGTTCCCGCTGTGCGACGCCGCGCTCGACGCAGGCCAGGATGGCGGCGCGGTTGCGGGCACGCGCCGCCGTCAGCCCGGCGCCGACTGCCGCGTTCTCGGGCCCTGCCGCACTCGACACGCCCAGTGCCACCATGCACCCGGTCGGATGGGATGGCTCGACCTGCATGTGCGCCGACCCGCGCAAGGCCAGCTCGATGGCGGCACGGGGGCGCAGCTCCGGATCCCAGAGGCAGTCCATCACCGACCCATGGCTTTGCAGATACAGGGCGACGGTTTCGTGGAACAGCGCCTCCTTGGAACCGAACGCAGCATAGAAGCTGGGGGCGGAAATCCCCAATGCCGCCTTCAGCTGGCTCAAGGAGGTGGCTTCGAACCCGTTCTGCCAAAAAAGATGCATCGCCTTGGTCAGCGCTGCGTCACGGTCGAATTGTCGCGGTCGGCCCATCTGCGCCATCGTTCCCTCCTGTTCACTGACATTAATACTAAACGGTACAAAAGTCGTTGACAAGCCGGACAGCGCCGCCTAGCATTTGTACCGATCGGTATATATGTCATCCGGACATGCAGCCGGCCCTCCCTACCCGACCCGACAGGAGCAACGATGGATCTCGCCAACCCCACCCAGGCCCAAGCAGCGGCCCCGACCGAACCGCTGCCGGTTGCAGCCTTGCTCGCATTGGCGATGACGGTCTTTATTTGTATCGCCACGGAGACCTTGCCTGCGGGCTTGTTGCCGCTGATTGCCGATGAGCTTCACATCAGCAATGCCCTGGCAGGACAAACCGTGACGGCTTATGCGCTCGGCTCTCTTCTGGCGGCGATCCCGTTGACGATCGCCACGCAAGCATGGCGGCGCCGCAATGTCCTGCTGCTGACGATCGTCGGCTTTCTCGTCTTTAATACGATCACGGCGCACTCGTCCAGCTTCTGGCTGACGATGGCGGCGCGCTTCTGTGTGGGCGCCGCGGCCGGTCTGGGATGGAGCCTGCTCGCCGGCTACGCCAGGCGGATGGTGGCCGTGCACCAGCAGGGGCAGGCGATGGCCATCGCCATGGTAGGGACGCCGATTGCGCTCTCCCTCGGCGTCCCCCTCGGTACCTGGCTCGGCAAGGCATTCGGCTGGCGCAACGCCTTCGACATCGTGTCCGGCATGACCGTGCTGCTCATCGTCTGGGTGCTGGTCAAGGTACCGGATTATCCCGGCCAGACAAGCCATGAGCGCCGGCCCATGGGCGCCGTATTCCGGACGGCAGGCGTGAGGCCGGTCCTGGCGACCGTGGTGCTGTGGATGCTGGGGCATAACGTGCTGTATACCTTCATCGCACCCTTCGTCGCGCTGGCGGGTCTGGCCGGCCGCGTCGACACGGTCCTGCTCGTCTTCGGCCTGGCGGCGCTTGCCGGGATCTGGATCGCCGGACGCATGGTGGACCGCCGGCTGCGCCTGGCGGTCCTGTCGAGCCTGGGCATGTTCGCCCTCGTCGCCCTGCTCTTCATCGGTGTGTCCCATGTCCCGGCGGCGATCTACGCCGGGGTGGCCGTGTGGGGGGTGACCTTCGGCGGCGCGGCGACGCTGTTGCAGACGGCATTGGCGGACAGCGCCGGGGCCGGGGCCGACATCGCATTGTCGATGAACGTGGTGGCCTGGAACAGCGCGATCGCCGGGGCCGGCGCGCTGGGCGGTGTGCTGCTCGATACCTGGGGCGCCGCTGCGTTTCCATGGGCCGTGCTGGTGCTGGCGATCGCCGGTTTCGGCGTTGCCTGGTCGGCCCGGCCACATGGCTTCCCGGCGGGTCCACGCACGCACTGATGCCTGGGCAGTCGGCAGTGCCCGCATCCTGTCGGGCCACCGGCGTCGCGCCGGCTCTCTACAAGCTGGTGCAGCAGTGCAGCGGCGGCCCGAACCGCCGGGGGCGACCGCTTGACTCTTTACCTACTAGAAGGTAGAGTCATTCGCGACCCGGTTGACCCCGGGCCTCGCGCCGTTGCGGCCCGGCCGCAAAACGCCTGCCCAAGGACTGTCCATCCCACCAACTCTTCCACCATGCTCATCAAGAAAAACACCGCCGGCTCACTGCCGCCCCTCGCCTCCGAAATCACGCCGCGCGACGTCTACGAAGACCGGCGCCGCTTCATCGCCCGGACGGCCGCCACCGCGCTGGCCGGCTCCTCGCTCTGGGAAATGGCGAATCGCCAGGCCTTCGCCGAAGTCCCGGGCCTTGCCCGGCTCGCCGCCGGCCGCAACGCCGCCCTGTCGACGGACGACAAGCAGACCAGCGTCGACGATGCGACGCGCTACAACAATTACTACGAATTCGGCACCGACAAGTCCGACCCCGCACGCAACGCGCATACCTTGATCACGCAGCCATGGACGGTGCAGGTCGATGGCGAAGTGAAAAAGCCGCTGACCCTGGATATCGACACGCTCGCCAGACTGGCGCCGCTCGAGGAGCGCGTGTACCGGCTGCGCTGCGTCGAAGGCTGGTCGATGGTGATTCCCTGGATCGGCTATTCGCTGTCGAACCTGATCCGCCGGGTCGAACCGACCGGCAACGCGAAGTACGTCGAATTCACCAGCCTTGCCGACAAGCGCCAGATGCCGGGTGTGCGCAGCCGCGTGCTGCGGTGGCCGTATGTGGAAGGCTTGCGCATGGACGAGGCCATGCATCCGCTTGCCCTGCTCACGCTCGGCATGTACGGTCAGGTGCTGCCGAACCAGAACGGGGCCCCGGTACGCATCGTGCTGCCCTGGAAGTATGGCTTCAAGTCGGCCAAATCCCTGGTGCGCATCCGCTTCGTGAGCGAGCAGCCGCGCACCGCGTGGAATGGCATCGCCCCGCAGGAGTACGGCTTCTATTCGAACGTCAATCCCAACGTCGACCATCCGCGCTGGTCGCAGGCGAGCGAGCGCCGCATCGGCGAGAACGGCCTGTTCCACCCCAGGCGCAAAACCCTGATGTTCAACGGCTACGACGAAGTCGCACCCCTGTACGCAGGGATGGACTTGCAACGCTATTTCTAGTCCGGCCGCTTCAATCGGCGCGTGCGGCCTCGAGAATCATCCTGGCCACTTCCTGCGGATGCGACAGCAGCGACACGTGGCTGGCGCGCAGCTCCACCGTCCGTGCGCCCATGCGCTTGGCCATGAAGCGCTGGAGATCGGGGTCGATGGTCCGGTCTTCGGTGGAGACGGCATACCAGCTCGGCTTGTCGTGCCAGGCGGCGGCCGTGGTCTTCGCCTGCGTCACCGGCTTGCCGATGCGCTGCTGCACCGCATGGTAGGCGAGCGCTTCGGCCGGCGGCAGGTCGCCGGCAAAATCCTTCACGAAGGCCGCCTCGGTCAGGGCGCCGAAGCCATCCGCCTCCCATTTCAGGCCGGCGCCGGCCGGCGCGGCGGGAAACTTCCTGGTCAGGGCCGGGTAGTCTTCCCCGGCCTCGGGCGCGCGCGCCGCGACGTACACCAGGCCGGTCACCTTCGGATCCGCGCCCGCCTCACTGATGACCATGCCGCCGTAGGAGTGCCCGACCAGCAGGGTCGGACCGTCCTGCAGCGCCAGCACGCGCCGGACGGCGTCGACGTCGTCCTGGAAGCTGGTCGTCGGGTTCTGCACGGCGGTCACGTGCAGCCCCTTGGCCTGCAACAGCGGAATGACCTTGCCCCAGCTGGAGCCGTCGGCATACAGGCCGTGAACCAGTACGATATTCCTGGCGCGCTGGGCCGGCCCGGTCTGCGCGGTCGCGCCCTGGGTCTGGGTCTGGGCCTGGGCGCCGAGCGCCAGGGTGAATGCCATCGTGGCGGCAACTGAACGGATAAGCTTCGGCATGTGGTTCATGGTGAAAAAGCAGTGTTGAAGTGAGAGGGCCGGGCGGCCGGGACAGCCGCCCGGGGTTTGGTTACAGGGAGCGCAGGAAGGCCAGCAGCGCTTCCCGGTCCGTCTTGCTCGCGTTGGCGAAACGCTGGCGCGCGCGCAGCGCCTCGCCGTCGTGCCAGAGGATGGCTTCCACCAGGTTGCGCGCCCGGCCGTCATGCAGGTAGCCGGCCTGCCCTTCCTTGCCCAGCACCTTCTCGGTATAGCCGATCCCCCACAGCGGCGCGGTGCGCCACAGGTTGCCGCTTGCGCGGCCCTCGGCATACTTGTCGGCCAGGCCGGCGCCCATATCGTGCAGCAGCAGGTCGGAATACGGGCGGATGGTCTGGTTGCGCAGTTCGGCGAACAGGTGGCCCGCGCCGGTCTTCATCTCCACCGTGTGGCAGGCGGCGCAGCGCATGTCGGTGAACAGCCTGGCCCCGAGCGCGACCTGTTGCGGCGCGACGCGGTGCTCGTCGAGCGGCGCCACGCCTCGCGGGAAGCCGCTCTCCAGGCTGCGCTGGGCCGGCACCGCCAGCAGCGATAGGTAGTGCGAGATCAGCTGCAGGTCACCTTCCGCGATGCCGCGCTGGGCGCCGGCCCTGGCGCAGCCGGCAGGATCGAAGTGGCAGCTGCGGTTCGGGTAGACCGGCGAAGCCACCGCCATGTCGTTCATCAGCGCGGCTGCCGCCTGCTGGCGCAGCGTGGCCCTGGACGCCTTCCAGCCGAAACGGCCCAGGCGCACCGCGCCCGATTCCGGATCGAAGACGAAGTTGGCGATGCCCTTCACGCCGTCGGCGTCCGGGACCGGGCGCACGCGCGCCAGGATGTCCGCTTCCGGCACCGCTTCGAGCAGGCCGACGCCGATCATCGGCTGGGCCGCGCGCAGCGACCAGGCATCCGGTACCGGACCCTCGAAGGCCAGTGTCGGCTTGCGCAATTCGACCGTGCTGCCGTCGGCCAGCGTCACCGTCTTCGTCTCGAAGCCGGCCACGCGCACGCCGGTGCCCCAGTTCTGCGCCGTCCCGCCGGCCGACACGGCGTTCATCTGCACCGTCATGCCATAGGTCGGATGGGCGAGCTGGCGTCCGCTGGCATCCAGCGCCGCGGTGCGCACCGACATCATGTCGAGGCGCTGGCCGATCGCGCCGGGCGCCGGGCTGCGGCCGTTGTTGACGTGGCAGCCGATGCAGGCGGACTGGTTGAAGCGCTGGCCCTGCAGGCCTGCCACCGCCTGGTCGACGTCGTTGCCCGGCTCGTTGTGGGCGCCGGTCGTGAAGTTGCTGTGCACCAGGCGCCGGCCCTCGACGAAGCGCTGCATGTTGCGCATGCCGGTGTGGGTGTGCGGCTGCTGGAACATGAACAGCGCGTTGTCGGAGTAGTTGTAGGAGACCGAACCGAGGCCGCCCGACAAGGTGACGTCCGGCAGCGGCAGCGTATTCAGGCGCGGCTGCACCCCGTACCACGGGCGCAGTCCCTTGCCGACCACATACGCCCATTCGTAGGAGTAGTAGCGGATGCCGCCGTTGTCGCCGTTGGCCTGCATCGACTCGGTGGTGGAGAACATCGAGGGCGACACTTCGATCACGTCGCCCTGCGCCAGCGCGCGGCCGGCCACGTAGCTGCCGTTCGGGAAACCGTCGGCGCCGATGCCGCCGTGGCCCGGGTAGTCCTTGATCAGCAGCGTGCAGGCGCCGTTGATGCCGTTCGCGCTCGCGAGAGTCGGTCCGCTCGGATAAGCGGCAGGCTTGCAGACGGGGACGTTGCGGTCCACCAGCTCGCCCGGCGCCATCCAGCCATAGCCGGTCACGCCGGGACGGTCGAAGGCGCGGAAGAAGGCCACGCCGCCGGGCAGGAAGTCGACCGTGGTGTACTGGTTGACGATCAGGCTCGGCTTGGTCACGCCGGCCACGCGGCTGTTGTCGATGATTTCGACGCCCCAGGTGCGGTTCTTGAAGTACTGCGGCACGAAGGTCAGGTAGTTGCCCGGTCCCTTGTCGAGCGCCAGGCCGGTGGCAGGATCGACGGTGTCGTTGGGGCCGTAGCCGGCCTCGTTCCATTCCTCGCCGCGCTCGCGGCCGTGGCGCGCCAGGCCGCGCGCGCCGAAGCGCGTCACCAGGGTGCCGTCGGGCAGCGTGAACTGCAGGGTCTCGATCGGCTGGTCCGCCGCCGGCAGCGGTTGCATGCCGCTGCCGCTGTCCGGGAAGGCCAGTGCCGAGGTCGCGCTGGCAGGCAGCGTGTTGTCGCTGCCGGGCGACTTGAACTCGGCTTCGAACAGCGAGTAGCCATAGTCGGTGGCGCGCGCCATGCCCTGCAGGCGCAGATAGCGGGCCTGCACGCCGAGGTTGAAGAATTCCTCGGTGCCGCCGCGGCCGTTGGTCACGCTGCGCACCACGCTCCAGGTCTTGCCGTCGCTGGAGGCGAGCAGGTTGTAGGCCTTGCCGTAGGCGTTCTCCCAGACCAGCTTGAGGTAGCCGAGCGCGGTGGGCTGGCCGAAGTCGAACTGGATCCAGGCGCCGTCTTCCGCGGTACTGGCCCAGCGCGTGGCGGGATTGCCGTCGATGGCCCTGGACGCCGCCAGGTTGCCGTTCTCCACCGCGGACGACGTGACGCCGACGGGCTTGACCGGCACGCCCGGCTGGCTGGTATCGGCGGGCGGCGCGGGCGGGGGCGGATCGATGCCCGCCGACGTACCGGAAAAGGCCTGGATCTCGAAGATCGAATAACCGTACTGGCCCGAGCGCTTGAGGCCCTGCACGCGCAGGTAGCGGCCCTGCGCGCCGAGATTGCTCCAGTCCTCGGTCCCGCCCTGGCTGTCGGCGATCGTCCTGACCGTGGTCCAGTTGCCGTTGTCGTTCGAGACCTGCAGCGCATAACTGGCGGCGTGCGCGCTCTCCCAGTCGATGCGGACCCGGTTGATGGCTTGCGGGCTGCCGAAGTCCAGCACCAGCCATTGGTCGTCGTTGAAGGCGCTGCTCCAGCGGGTGGCGCCGTCGCGATCGATGGCTGCCTGGGGACCGAGGTCGCCGCGCTCGGACGCGCTGGCCAGCGCCGCAACCGGCGTCAACGGCATTTCGGTGGAAGCCGAGCTGGTGGCCAGGAGGCGTGTGCCGGATTGTACGCCCTGCCCTGGCTGCCCGGCATTGTCGGCTCCGCAACCCGATAGCGCGAGCGCTATCGCGAGCAGCAGGGCGCGATGCCCGTATGTCGATGTCATGGAATATCCCTCCGCTGATCAAGCACGTGTTTTTAAAGTTTCCACATGGAAACTACGAGGACCTTACGTTGACCCTGAGTTACTGTCAATTAATCATGAACAAGCGTTCTATGGTATTTACAAGGATGAAAACAGTTGTTAAATATCCGACCATTCCCATGCCTGAAAAACAATTGCCGAGCTCATCCAAAGTCCCGCGAGAATAGCATACCTTCTAGTTGGTAGGGAAGCAGTAACTCAGCGGATAGTCGCCACACCGGTCTACTACGCCCTCGACAAACCTAATACATTTAGGTAAATTCCTAAAATTGTTAGCAAAGGAGAGAGACATGGTACGAGCCGGATTGACCCCCGAGCGCCTGATCGAAGCCGGCGCCAGGCTGGCGGACGAAGCCGGTTTCGACGCGGTCACGCCGAGCGCCCTCGCCCGGCATTTCGCGGTGCGCGTGGCCAGCCTGTATTCGCACATGGGCGGCGCAGGCGAGCTCAAGGCAGGCATCGCGCTGCACGCCCTTGACCGGCTGGCCGAGCGCATCGCCGTGGCGATTGCGGGCCGCTCCGGCAAGGAAGCCCTGTTCGCACTGGCCGACGCGCACCGCGATTTCGCGCAGGCCCATCCCGGCCTGTTTGCCGCGGCGCGTCACCCGCTGGACGGGGATGCGGCGGCGCGCAGCGGCGGCGTCAGGATCGCGCAGGCGACCCGCGCCGTCCTGCGCGGCTATCGGCTGGCCGAGCCGGCCGAGACCCATGCGGTCCGGCTGCTCGGCAGCGTCTTCCTCGGCTTCACGACGCTGGAACTGGCGGGCGGCTTTTCGCACAGCCAGCCCGCCGCGCAGGCTTCTTGGCAGGCGGCGCTCGAGGCCCTGCACGCCATGCTGTGCGCCTGGCCCGATGCAGGAGAGCGCGATGAATGAGGTCTTGCCAGGATGGTGCGTCACCCCGGTCACGGCCGCGCTGTTGCGCGGCTGGGTCGAGCTCGAGGAAACGGCGCACGGCATCCTGCCGCACCGCCTGCCGGCCTGGGCCCGCGCACAATGGGCCGATCCGCAATTGCTGATGGCCGAGCAGCAGCCTTCCGGCGTGCGCCTGCGCTTGCGCACCGCGGCCACGACCGTCGAACTGGATGCGCTGCCGACCAAGCGCGTGTATGCCGGCATGCCGCCCCGTCCGGACGGCATCTACGACCTGGTGATCGACGGCCGATTGGCGGGCCAGGGCAGCATACCGGCGGGGAAGATCGTGCGCATCGACCCGGCCAGCTGGTCGGCCGGCGCCAGGCCCGCACCCGACGCCGGACCGGGCATGCCCGGCACCTTGCGTTTCGACCGCCTCCCCGCCGGCGACAAGACGGTGGAGATTTGGCTGCCGCACGACGAAGTCACCGAGCTGGTCGCCCTGCGCAGCAACGCGCCCATTGCGCCCTGCCCGGAGCGCGAGCGGATGCGGTGGCTGCATCACGGCAGCTCGATCAGCCAGGGCTCCAACGCCCTGCACCCGACAGGCATCTGGCCGGCCGTCGCAGCCGGCCTGGCCGGCGCCGACCTGCTCAACCTCGGCTTCGGCGGCAGCGCCCTGCTCGATCCCTTCGTGGCGCGCACGATCCGCGACCAGGCCGCGGATCGCATCAGCCTCAAGCTGGGCATCAACCTCGTCAACATGGACGCGATGCGCCTGCGTGCCTTCGGTCCGGCGCTGCACGGCTTCCTGGACACGATCCGCGAAGGCCACCCGGCAACCCCGCTGCTGCTCGTGTCGCCGGTGTTCTGCCCGATCCACGAACAGACGCCCGGACCGTCGGTTCCCGTATTCTCGGACGGACGGCTGCGGTTCCGGGCCGCCGGCAGCGAGGCCGACATCGCAGGCGGCAAACTGACCCTGGCGCTCATCCGCGACACCCTCGAGCACATCGTGGCGCAACGCCGGGCGGGCGATCCGCACCTGCACTACCTGGACGGGCGCACCCTGTACGGCGAAGCCGACCATGCGCGCCTGCCCCTGCCCGACGGGCTGCATCCGGACGGCGCGGCGCATGCCCTGATCGGGCAACGCTTTGCCGCGGCGGCCTTCGGCTTGGGTCGTCCGTTCGCGAAAAACGGGGCTTGACAACGAACCTACCAGTAGGTAGAGTGCCGGCATGAACAAGACATCTTCCACCGCCGAGGACATCCTGGCCAGCGCCCGCGCCCTGATCGTCAGCGGCGGCTACAACGGATTCAGCTATGCGGACATCGCCGACGTGGTCGGCATCCGCAAGCCCAGCATCCACCACCATTTCCCGAGCAAGGCCGAGCTGGTCCGGGTGCTGGTCGCCGGTTATCGCAAACAGGCCGAGGAAGGCATCGCGAACCTCGAACGCGCGGTACCGGCCCCGCTCGACCAGCTGCACGCCTACATCGGCTACTGGAAGACCTGCATCGGCGACGCCAGCGCGCCTTTCTGCATCTGCGCGCTGCTGGCCAATGAGCTGCCGGTGCTGCCGCAGGAAGTCGCGCTCGAAGTCCGCGCCTACTTCCGCTTCCTGTCGGCGTGGCTCACCTCGGTCCTCGAGCGTGGCGCCGCGCAGGGCACGGTCAAGCTGACCGAGACGGCGCGCGTCGAAGCCGAGGCCTTCATGGCCACCGTCCACGGCGCGATGCTGTCGGCGCGGGCATATGGCGACACCGCCATCTTCGGCGTGATCATGGACCCGCAGCTGGCGCGCCTGCAGGCCAGGGGCTGAGGAGGCACGGCGGCGTTCATCGCACTTTTCTGGTCGGCCTCGGCAGTCTTTCGGCGCGCTGTCACGAGGCCCTTTTTTTGCGCCAACAATCTACCAACTAGTAGGTATATTATGAAAAACTCCGTATCCCGCATCGCAGCGCGCGCATTGATCGCCGCATCCACCCTGGCGGTTCCGGCGGCCTGGCTCGCCATGCCGGCCGTGGCCCAGGCCCAGAATGCCGAGCAGGTGCATGTCCGCGGCAGCATCGTCGCCCTCAACGGCAACAAACTCAAGGTCAAGACCCGCGACGGCAAGACCGTCGACGTCACGCTCGCCGAGGGTGCGCGGGTGGCCGGCGTGGCCCGCGCCGCGATCGGCGACATCAAGCCCGGCGACTTCGTCGGCATCGCTTCGCTGCCGAAGGCCGATGGCGGCGACGGTGCCCTCGAAGTGCTGATCTTCCCGCCGGCCATGAAGGGCACGGGTGAAGGCAGCTATGGCTGGGACCTGAAGCCGAACAGCAGCATGACCAACGCCACCGTGGCGAACGCGGTCAAGGGCGTCGACGGCCACACCGTCACGGTCTCCTATCACGGCAAGGAAAAGAAGATCGCGATTCCGAACGGTACCCCGGTGGTGACCCTGGCACCTGCCAGCCTGAAGGACCTGGTCGCCGGCGCGGTCGTGTTCGTGCCCGCCGCCAAGGGCGACAAGGGCGTCTTGAGCGCGCAGCAGGTGGTGGTCGGCGCGAACGGTGTCGTGCCGCCGATGTAAGACCGACGGGCCGGCCGCCGCGCGCGCGCCGGCCCCTACTCCCCGGAACCGTCATGAAACTCGACAAAAGGACCGTGCTGGTCCACCGGCACGCCGCCATCGTCCGCATCACGCACTGGGTCAACGCCATCTGCCTCGGCTTCCTGCTCCCGAGCGGCCTGCAGATCTTCAATGCCTGGCCCAGCCTGTACTGGGGCCAGTACGGCGCCGACGCCGACCCTGCCCTGCTCAGCATCGCCGGCTTTCCGGCCTGGCTGACGCTGCCCTCGTTCCAGGACCTGGCCGCCGGCCGCCGCTGGCACCTGTTCTTCGCATGGGTCTTCGTGATCAATGGCCTGGTCTACCTCGCATACAGCCTGTGGAGCGGGCACCTGCGGCGCGATCTGGTGCCGCGCAACGCCGAACTCGCCCCGCGCCACCTGTGGCGGGAGATCGTCGACCATGCGCGCCTGCGCTTTCCGAAGGGCGAAGAGGCGCGCCGCTACAACGTCCTGCAGAAGCTCAGCTACGCCGGCGTGGCCCTGGTCCTGCTGCCGCTGATGGTGCTGACGGGACTGACCATGTCGCCCGGCATGAACGCCGCGGCACCCTTCCTGCTGGACCTGTTCGGCGGCCGCCAGTCGGCCCGCACCATCCATTTCATCAGTGCGGCCCTCGTGGTCCTGTTCGTGCTGGTCCATCTCGCGATGGTTCTGCTGTCGGGCGTCTGGAACAACCTGCGCTCGATGATCACGGGCCGCTACGCCATCCAGGAGTCGCACCATGACTGATACCCGTTTCACACGCCGCCGCTTCCTGCTGGGCGGTGCGCTCGGCGCGGGAACCGCCCTGCTCGCCGGCTGCGACATCGCCGTGCAGGACACGGTCACCGGCCGTGTGCTCGACAAGGCCGAAGACCTCACCCGCTCGGCCCAGCGCCTGCTGCAGGGCCGCCATGCGCTCGCCCGCGAATACACGGAAGCCGACATCTCGCCGCACTTCCGGGTCAACGGCACCAGCATGCCGGACAGCGACGCCTACGCCAACCTGCTCGGCAACCGCTTCGCCGACTGGCGCCTGCAAGTCGATGGCATGGTCGCACGGCCGAGGGCCTTTTCGCTGGCCGCGCTCAAGCTGATGCCGGCGCGCACCCAGATCACCCGCCACGACTGCGTGGAAGGCTGGAGCGCGATCGGCAAGTGGACCGGCGTGCCGCTGGCCGACCTGCTGCGCATCACCGGCGTCCTGCCGGGCGCGCGCTACGCGGTATTCCACTGCGCCGACGAACTCGAAAAGACCCTGGACGGCAGCGGGCGCTACTACGAAAGCATCGACCTGGTCGACGCCTTTCATCCGCAGACCATCCTGGCGTATGGGATGAACGGCAAGGACCTGAGCGTGGGCCACGGCGCACCGCTGCGCCTGCGCATCGAGCGCCAGCTCGGCTACAAGCAGGCCAAGTATCTGATGCGCATCCAGCTGGTCGACAGCCTGCACGACCTGTGGGGCGGCAAGGGCGGCTACTGGGAAGACCGCGGCTACGAATGGTACGCGGGCATTTGAATCGATCACCAACTCTGAAGGAGCAAGACCATGAACAACGCTATCGAACAGTGGCTGAGAACGTATTATTTCACCCGGGCCGCATTTTCCATCGTCTGGGTGCTGGCGGCCCTGAACGCCGCGCCGCATTCGCTGGCGGCGGCGATCCTGCTGGTCGCGTATCCGCTCTGGGACGCGCTGGCCAACCTGGTGGATGCCCAGCGCAGCGGCGGCTTTGCCGCCAACCGGCCGCAGGCCCTGAATGCCGTCGTCAGCCTGGCGGTGGCCGCGGCGGTCGGCTTCGGACTGAACGACATGCACAATGTCCTTGCAGTGTTCGGCGCCTGGGCCATCCTGTCCGGCCTGCTCCAGCTCGCTGCGGGCCTGCGCCGCTGGAAGGCATTCGGGGCGCAATGGGCCATGATCCTGAGCGGCGCGCAGTCGGCGCTGGCGGGTGCGGTCTTCATCTTCCAGGCAGGCGCCGCCGCGGAGCCGACGGTCGCCACGATCGCGGGTTACGCGGGCTTCGGTGCGTTCTATTTCCTGCTGTCCGGACTGAGCCTGACCGTGCGCGGGATGCGCAGGAAAGCTGCGTGACGTGTTCCGACGCCGCGCTTGCACCGCCGTCCGGCCGGTGCTAACATCGGAACCGAATGGTTTATATATAGTGAAATGAAGGAGGTGCCGATGGAAACCCATGCCGGACTCGGCCGCCCACGCACATTCGCGCTGGACGATGCCGCACGCGACGCGATGGAAGTGTTCAGGGAGCGCGGCTACGAAGGCGCATCGCTGCCCGACCTGATCGCGGGGACCGGGCTCTCGCGCGGCAGCCTCTACAAGGCATTCGGCGACAAGAAGGCGCTGCTGCTGGCCGCCCTCGACCGCTACATGGACGAAGGCCTGACGTTGACCGCACAGCAGCTGGCGCAACCGGGCTCCGCCAGGGCGGCGCTGCGCACGTCCCTGCTGCGCCATGCGGCGCAATCCTCGGACGGCGCCGGCCGGCGCGGCTGCCTGGTGGTGGCCATGGCAACCGAACAGGCGGCGCACGACCCCGAGATCGCCGCCAGGGCGCGCGCCATGTTCGAGCGCCTGCAGCAGCTGTATGCCGCCGCCATCGTCCGCGGCCAGGCCGGCGGCGAGTTCCCCGACCGCGATGCACAGGCCCTGGCACGCTTCCTGGTCTGCCAGATCCAGGGCATGCGCGTGCTGGGCAAAACCGGCGCGGCCGAAGCGGAAATGGTCGCGGTGGTGGACAACGCGCTGCGCGTCCTCGACTGATGCATTTTTTTGCTTAATTTGGAACCGATCGATCCCATAAGGAGGTCTCATGTCACCGAATAATCCCACCCCACCCGAGCCACGCCGCTGGGCGATGTTCGCCGTCCTGCTGGTCGGCGCCTTTTTGCCGCCGCTCGACTTCTTCATCGTCAACGTGGCGCTGCCGTCGATCCAGGGCGACCTCGGCACCTCGTCCTCGGCCGAGCAGATGGTGATTTCCTCGTACGCCGCGCTGTATGCGGTGACCTTGACCACCGGCGGGCGCCTGGGCGACCTGTATGGCCGCAGCCGGGTGTTCTTCCTCGGCCTGGTCGGCTTCACCGCCGCCTCGCTGCTGTGCGGCCTGGCCTGGTCGCCCTGGGCCCTGATCGCCGGGCGCGTGCTGCAGGGCATCACCGCCGCGGTCATGGCGCCGCAGGCGCTGGCCTCGATCCAGGCCATCTTTCCGGAATCCGAAAAGCCGCGCGCGCTCGGCCTGTACGGCGCGGTGTTCGGCCTGGCCTCGGTCATCGGGCAGGCGCTGGGCGGCGTCCTGATCGCGCTCGACCTGTTCGGGCTGGGATGGCGCGCCGTCTTCCTGGTCAACCTGCCGGTGGCCATCCTGGTGATCGCCTTCGGCATACCCCTGTTGAAGCGGACCGGCGAGCAAGGTGCGGGCAAGCTGGACCCGGGCGGCATGGTCCTGTCGGTGCTGACGCTGGCGCTGTTGATCGTGCCGCTGATCGAAGGCCGCGAGGCCGGATGGCCCTGGTGGTCCTGGGTGTCGCTGGCCGCCGCGCCGGTGCTGGCCCGCTTCTTCTGGCGCTTCGAGGGCCGGCTCGCACAGAGCGGCGGCGCGCCGCTGCTCAACCCGGCGGCCCTGCGCGCCCCGGGGCTGGGACGCGCCCTCCTGATCGCCCTGTCCTTCTATTCGATCGGTGCCTTCTTCCTGCTGTTTTCAAGCTATCTGCAGAACGCCCTGCACTCAAGCGCCCTGGACGCCGGCCTGGTCTTCCTGCCTTTCGGCGCCGGCTTCCTGCTGGGCCCCCTGACCACGCCCTGGTTCCGCCGCCACTACGGCGAGTGGGTCAACCCGATCGGCATGGCCATGGAAACCGCCGGTTTCCTCGGCCTGGCATGGCTGATCGCGGCGGCACCCGGCGGCATGGCGCCGCCATCCATCCCGCTCGGCTTCCTGCTGTTCCTGATCGGCTTCGGACAAGGACTGGCACTGCCGACGCTGATGAAAATGATCACCGGCCGCGTGGCGCCCGCCTACGCCGGCATGATCGCCGGCATCGCCAGCTCGACCCTGCAGGTGAGCACCGCGCTCAGCGTGGCCCTGATCGGCGGGATCTTCTACACCGTCCTCGGCGGACGGGACGACCCGGCGGCAATCGCGCACGCCTTCGTCGTCGCCGCCCTGTGCATCGCCTTCTGCCTCGGCACCGGCGTCGCGCTGGGCATGACGCTGGCGCGCCGCGCCGCCGCGTCCGCTTCCACCCGGAGCCGGGTGTCGGGCGCCTGATCCACTTTTCTTTCAACGGCGCCCGCGTGCGCCACAACCGGAGTCATACCAGATGAACGCACATAACGAGCAAGTCACCTTCTACGTCTATTACCGGGGCACGCCCGGCACCCGCTTCAACCGCGATTACTATACGAACCACCACCTGCCGCTGTGCATGGACGCCTGGCAGCAGTACGGCCTGCTCAGCTGCAGGGCGTTTTACCCTGCGGTCGACCAGGAAGGTACCATCGCCATCTGCGAGAGCGTGTACCGCGACGCAGCCGCCGCCGAAGCCGCACTCAATGCGCCGGAGACGGCGAAGGTGATGGCGGACGTGGTCCGCTACACCGACGCCACGCCGATCCGTGTACGTGCCCAGGACGCCGCGTTCTGACGGGCGGCAGGATGGTCCGGGCTCCCGCGCCGGGCCGTCCGTGTCATTTGTCGAGGCCGCCCATCAGGACGTATTTCACCTCCACATATTCCTCGATGCCGTAATGGCTCCCTTCACGGCCATAGCCCGACTGCTTGACGCCGCCGAAAGGCACCGATGCCGTGCCCACCGAGCCCGAATTCAGGATCACCATGCCGGCCTCGATGCTGCGCGACAGGCGAAAGGCGCGACCGAGGTCGCGGGTCCAGGCATAGGCGACCAGGCCGTATTCGCTGGCATTGGCGCGCGCCACGACTTCGCTCTCGCTGTCGAAGCGGTAGACCGCGAACACCGGTCCGAAGATCTCGGTGGCGGCGATGCGCATGCCGTCATGCAGCTCCGTGAGAATGGTCGGCTGGTAGAACAGTTCGCCGCGCTCGTGACGGCCGCCGCCCAGCGCCACGCGGCCGCCGTCCGCCACCGTGTCCGCCACCAGTCCAGCCACCTTGTCGATGGCGGCGCGGTTGATCAGCGGGCCGACCACGAACGCTTCCTGCAGGCCCTGGTCGACCGGGATCGCAGCCACCTTCTGCGCCAGCGCGGCGACGAAGCGGTCGTGGATGCCGGCCTGGACGAAGATCCGGTTGGGCGAGATGCAGACCTGGCCGGAATTCCGCAGCTTGGCCGCCACCAGGCCTGCCACCGCGTCGTCGATATCGGTATCGTCGAACACGATGAAGGGCGCGTTCCCGCCCAGCTCCAGCGTCATCTTCTTGAGCGTGCCGCCGCAGGCGGTGGCGAGCAGCTTGCCGACCGCGGTCGACCCGGTGAAGGAGATCTTGCGGATGCGCTCGTCGCCGGTCATCAGGGCGCCGATTTCCCGGGGACTCCCGGTCACCATCTCGAACACGCCTTCCGGAATGCCGGCGCGGCGCGCGTACTCGAGCAGCTTGTAGGCGGTCAGCGGCGTTTCCTCGGAAGGCTTGATGACCATGGTGCAGCCGGCGGCGAGCGCGGTCGCCACCTTCCGGGTGATCATCATGAAGGGGAAGTTCCAGGGCGTGATCGCGGCCGTCGGTCCCGCCGGTTCCTTGACCACCAGTACCGCAGCGTTGCCGGCGTGCGAGGGGATGGTGTCGCCGTACACGCGCTTGGCCTCTTCCGCGTACCACTCGATGAAGCCGAGGCCGTAGTCGATCTCGCCCAGCGCTTCGCTGATGCACTTGCCGTTCTCCTTGACCATCAGCTCGGCGAAGGCGCGCCTGTCTTCGCGCACCAGTTCGAACCAGCGGCGCAGCAAGGCGCCGCGCTCTGCGGCCAGCTTGCGCGACCACGCCGGGAAGGCGGCGCAGCAGCGGTCGATCGCCTGTTTGACTTCGGCGCCGTTCATCATCGGTGCTTCGCCGACGATGGAACCGTCGGCCGGATTGAATACCTGGATCATCTTGTCATCCTCGAAAAGAAAGCTGAACATGCAGCGAGGCTTGAATGATAGGATCGTCGATCCAGTCCGAAAACCGCCCTGAGTCTACGATCATTGCCTAATCCTATGAATTCAGAAACCGATTCCCCGCCCGGCGATACCGTTTACCGGGCCGTGCTGCGGCAGCGCATGGTCAGCCTGTTGAGCGGCCTCGCGCCCGAGGAAGGCTATAACCTCAGTCCCCTGGCCGACGTGCGCTTCCTGCGTTCGAACCGGCCACTGAAGGCCACACCGGTGCTCTACGACCCGGGCATCGTGATCGTGTGCCAGGGCCGCAAGCGGGGCTATTTCGGCGACCGGGTCTACGTCTACGACGACCAGCACTACCTGGCCGTCTCGGTCCCTGTGCCGTTCACGATGGAGACCGACGCCAGCGCCGCCGAACCCCTGCTGGCCATCTACATGCATCTCGACTTCGAGCTGGCGGCCGACCTCATGCTGCAGCTGGCCCAGCACGGCGGCGCCGACGACACCCCGCCCGCCGGGATGATGTCGACCCCGATGGACCACCGGATGGCCGCATCGGTGCTGCGCTTTCTGGAAGCCATGGCCGACCCGCTGCAGGCCGCCCTGCTGGGGCCGGCGCTGGTGCGCGAGATCTATTTTCACGTGCTGGCCGGCGCCCAGGGCGGCGCGATGCGCGCTGCGCTGGCGATGCAGGGCCGCTTCGGCAAGATCGCCCGCGCCATCCGCCGCATCCACCAGTCCTATGCCGCCGGCCTCGCGGTCGAGGACCTGGCGCGCGAGTCCGGGATGAGCGTGCCCAGCTTCCACAGCCACTTCCGCAGCGTGACCCGGACCTCGCCGGTGCAGTACCTGAAATCGACCCGCCTGCACCAGGCGCGCCTGCTAATGGTCAGGAACGGCATGACCGCTGCCGCCGCCAGCTACGAGGTAGGCTACGGCAGCCCGACCCAGTTCAGCCGCGAATTCAAGCGCCTGTTCGGACGCAGCCCGGTCGAGGAAGTCCGGCGCATGAAGACCGAGTTCGCGCTGCCGCCGGCGCACGCGAACACCGCCTTCGTGTCCTCCCACTGACTTCCGCCGGGCGCCGGCACCCGGTGTCTTCCGGGTCTTCGCTTGCCGCGCGCCCGGGTCAGGCGTTAGCATAGCCACCCTACCCTCGTCATCTATCAAGGACCCATGGCAAATCAGGCTGGACTGGGACGTCCGCGCGAATTCGCATTGGAAGACGCCGCGCGCGCCGCGATGGACGTGTTCTGGGACCTCGGCTACGAAGGCGCCTCCCTGCCCGACCTGATCGCAGGCACCGGCCAGTCGCGCGGCAGCCTGTACAAGGCCTTCGGCGACAAGAAGGGCCTGCTGCTGGCCGCGCTCGACCTGTACATCAGCGCCGGCCTGAAGGCCACTGCCGACCTGCTGTCGCAACCCGGCCCCGTGAAGGACGCGATCCGCGCCTCGCTGCTGCGCTACGCCGCGCTCTCGGTCGGCGACGCCGGACGGCGCGGCTGCCTGGCCGTGTCGATGACCACCGAGATGGCCGCGCGCGACGCGGATGTCGCGGAACGGACCGGGCGCCTGTTCCGCCGCCTGCAGCAGCTGTATGCCGCCGCCATCGTGCGCGGCCAGGCCGGCGGCGAGATCCCGGAGCGCGACGAACAAGCGATGGCGCGCTTCCTCGTGTGCCAGATCCAGGGCATGCGCGTGGTCGGGAAAACCGGCGCTTCCGAAGCGGAGATGCTGGCCGTGGTCGACAACACGATGCGGGCGCTCGAGGCGTAAGCAGCCCCCGTCCGCCGGCATGCGCCGCTAGAACGCGGTCCCCACCACCAGCGACAGGTTGCTGCGGTCCGCCAGCAGGTTGTAGTTGCCGCCGCCGAAATGGCTGTAGGCCGCCTCGGCAAAGAAGCGCTTGCCCCAGTCCGCGCGCAGGCCCAGGCGCGCGCTCACGCGTCCCTCGCTGAAGGTGGCGTCATGCGAATAGCCCTTGACGTCCTTCGCCAGCGTCAGGGAAGGCGTCAGGTCGGCGCCGGACAACAGGCCGGCGTAGCTGGCGGACACGCGGCCGCGCACACCCCAGGCATTGGCCGTGATATAGCCATCGTAGGTACAGGTCTTGCCGGGCACGCCGTTCAGGCCGGGCAGCGTGACCGCGCAGGGAGTCAGTGCGCCGTTGAGGTAATAAGGCGCACCGCCGTAGGCCAGGCCGCGGCCGTAGCGCAGCACGCCGGGGGCGAGCAGGCCGCTCACGTGGCTGTAGCCGAGCTCACCGGCCAGCACCACGCGCTCGGCGCCGAGCGCCCTGGCGAAGACCTTGTTGGCACCCAGGCTGGCCGTGACGACCGGGTGGCGGTCGTAGCCCTCGAAAGTCGCGCCCGCCGGCAGCGCGAGGATGTTCTTGCGCAGCTGCAGCAGCGAGGTCGGCGAGCGCAGCAGCCCGGCCAGCAGCAGGTCGACCGGGCTCAGGCCGATCGGCTGGTTGCGCCGGTAAGCGACTTCGCCGAACACGCGCGCGCCGGGGTCGAGCCGGGTATCGAAGCTGGCGCCGAACACTTGCGTGCCTTTCGGATAGACCAGGCCGTAGCGCATGCCGTTCGGGTCCACCAGGCGCTGCAGTGCCCCTGCCACGCCGGCCGGCAAGACCCCGCCGTTGACGTTCTCGATCGTGAGACTGTAGATGTTGCGCAGCGTGCTGTCGGAGCGCGCGGCATACGCGCGAAACTCCGTGTTCCAGGCGGCGCTGGCATAGCGCAGCGCCAGCCCGAACTGGTGCGCGCCGCTTGGCGCTTCCTGGTCGCGCCGGCGCAGATAGTAGCCATTGTCCAGCAGCGCGCGTTCGGTCAGGGACGCGGCGCTCGCCAGCGGCGTGCCCGGGATCGGCGCGCCGAACGGTCCGACGATGTCGCAGCCGTCGGGCGTGACGGACGCCGCATCGAAGAAGGTGCCGCAGGCGGGCACGTTGGCGGGCCGGAATTCGTAAGGCAGATAAGCCTCGAGGCCCCAGGCCTTGCCCAGGCTGGCGTTCAGGCTGAGCATCCCGACCGGCACCCGGCCTTCCTGCGGCAGCGCGCCGGGCCGCAACTGGGCGGCGGTGTCGTAGGGATTGGTGACGGCGCCCAGGCCGCCGGTGAAGAACTGCGATACCCCCCAGTTCAGGACCTGGCGCCCGATCCGCACTTCCAGGCGCTGGGCGTCCGCGCCGTCGATACGCGCATAGGCGTAGACGTCGCGCAGGCGCACGTTGCTGAACTGCGCATCCGGCGCCAGTCCGCGGTCGGACAAGGGGATGCCGGGGGTGAACCCGTTCGGGTAATTGCCGTAGGGCGCGTTGCGATGGCCCAGCACCAGGTCGTCCCAAGCATCCACCCGGGCGAATGCGCCGAAGTTCCTGTTGTGGACATCGAGGTCCAGCATGGCCTTCAGGACCGTGCTGACCGCGTGGTTCTTCTTGAAGTTAAGGTCCGAACCGCCGGTCTGGCCGACCAGGCCGCCCGGTGCGGCGCCGGGCACGGCGACGGACGGGATGTAGGCATAGGTGGACGGCTGCGGATCGTCGGTGCGGATGATGGTGCCCGCGGTGGCGACGACCTTGACGCTGGCCTCGGTCCCGTTGGCGAACTTGAATTCGGCCGCATGGCCGGATACGGCGCTGCCGGCCAGTGCGGCCTGGAGCACGAACTTGATGGTCTTCATGGTTTCTCGGGTGTCTCGATATTGTCGTAGTGTGATGGGCGCAGCGAGTGCGCCCGACCGAGTGCTGAAGCTGATGCAGGTTGTACTTGCCTGGTGCTTGCCGCGTTCAGGGCAGCCGGTACTCCCTGAACTGCTCGCGCAGGCTGGCCTTCATGATCTTGCCGGTGGCGCCGAGCGGCATGGCGTCGACGAACACCACGTCGTCCGGTATCTGCCAGCGGGCCAGCCGGCCCTGGTAGAAGACGAGCAGTTCCTCGCGCGAGACCGCGCTGTCCGGCCGTTTCACCGCCACTAGGATCGGACGTTCATCCCATTTCGGATGCGGAACGCCGATGCAGGCCGCCAGCGCGACTGCCGGGTGGGCTTGCGCGATGTTCTCGATGTCGATGGAACTGATCCATTCGCCGCCGGACTTGATCAGGTCCTTGCTGCGGTCGGTGATCTGCAGGAAGCCGTCCGGATCGATGGTCGCCACGTCGCCGGTGGGGAACCAGGCCCGGCCCTCGGCATCGGGCACCAGCGGGCTGGCACCCTCGTTCTTGAAATAGTCGCGCGCGACCCAGGCGCCCCTGACCACCAGCTCGCCCGCGCTCTTGCCGTCCCAGGGCAGCGCGTTGCCGGCCGGGTCCAGGATGCGCATGTCGATGCCGAAGATGGCCCGCCCCTGCTTCGCGCGCACCAGCGCCTGCGCCTGCGGCGGCAGCGCAAGCTGCTTGTTCTTCAAGGTGCAGATGGTGCCCAGCGGCGACAGCTCGGTCATGCCCCAGGCGTGCAGCACCTCGACCCCGTACTCGTCCTGGAAGGCCGCGATCATGGCCGGCGGACAGGCCGAGCCGCCGATGACGGTCCGCTTCAGGGATGAAAAGCCCAGCCCATGGCCGCGCACGTGCGCCAGCAGGGATTGCCAGACCGTCGGTACGCCACCCGCGAAACTCACCTGCTCCGACTCGATCAGATCGTGGACGGACTTGCCGTCCAGCGCCGGCCCCGGCAGCACCAGCCTGGCGCCGGTCAGGGCCGTCGTGTACGGCAAGCCCCAGGCATTCACGTGGAACATCGGCACCACCGGCAGCACGGTGTCGCGCGCCGACAGGCCCATGGCATCGGGCAGGCTCACCGCATAGGCATGCAGCAGCGTCGAGCGGTGGCTGTAGAGCGCGGCCTTGGGATGGCCGGTGGTGCCGCTCGTGTAGCACATGCTGGACGCCGTGTTCTCGTCGAAGCCGGGCCAGTCGTAGCTTGCTGGATGGGCGGCGATCCAGGCTTCGTAGCTGGTCAGCCCCGGAATGCCGGTGTCGGCCGGCAGTGCATCGGCGTCGCACAGGGCGACCCATCTGCGCACCGTCGGGCAGCGGGCGTGAATCGCCTGCACCTGGGCCAGGAAACTCAGGTCGAAGCACAGGACGCGGTCCTCGGCATGGTTGACGATCCAGGCCAGCTGGTCCGGATGCAGGCGCGGATTGATCGTGTGCAGGACGCGGCCCGAGCCGCTGACCCCGTAGTAGAGCTCCAGGTGCCGGTAGCCGTTCCACGCCAGGGTGCCGACCCTGTCGCTGAACGCAAGCCCGTCGGCGTCGAGTGCGCCGCCAAGCCGGCGCGCGCGCGCCGCCACCTCGCGCCAGTCGGTGCGGTGGATGTCGCCTTCGACCCGGCGCGACACGATCTCGGTGTCGCCGTGCTGCAGCTCGGCGAAGTCGAGCAGCGACGAGATCAATAGCGGTTGATTCTGCATCAAGCCCAGCATGGCATCTCCTTTCCGGCGCTTACTCGAAGGACTTGAACGCGAACTCTTCCAGGTGGCCGGAAGCGTTGACGTGGCGTCCCGGATCGGCCGGCAGCTCGACGTCGAAATGGCGCTTGAGCACGTCGCAGATCAGTTCATAGCAGGAGCCGATGCGCACCGCCTCCACCGTGCCCGGGCCAAAGCGCAGGATGGTGGCCGAGCGCTGGTAGGTGTGGTACTTGCGCAGGCCGTAGTCGATCACGACGTCGGCGATGTCCAGCAATTCCCGGGGAATGTCCTCGACCCGGAAGCGCGGGCCGGTGCCGGTGATGTTGGCCGAAGAGCCGAACACCGGCAGCACCGCCTCGTGCGACAGGCGGCAGACTTCCTCGAACAGCGCACCGCCGTTGAGCAGCATGCCCAGGGTGCCGTTGCCGGTGCTGGCGGCCAGCGTGACCGGATCGAGCCTGGCCAGCAGCGGATGGTCTTCCCGGAACGGCGCGACGGCGCCCAGGGTCAGGTCGTAGTCCTGGGTGATCATCTCGATCATGTCCTGGCTGCGGCTGTCGAGCACATGCAGTTCGCGCTGCATCGCGATCGAACACAGCATGGCGTTGCGCTTGTGGCCGCCCCGTTCCTTGGCGTCGAAGATGCGCCGCACGGCCGCGGCCGATCCGCCCATCAGGGCATAGCCGGCGTCGTTGGGAATCACGGCGATGCCGCCGGCCGCGAGGGCGTCGAAGATGCGGCGGGCGTCGCCCTTGATGTCGAGTCTCGTCATGTCAGTCTCCTGTGGTTTTTGCTTGATTGTCGAAGAATGCGCCTCAGTGGGCGCCGGTGAATTGCACATCCAGCGCCTGGCGGTTGGTCTGGATGCCGAAGGCCGCCACCAGGATGGCCTGCGCGATCAGCAGGCCCATCACGGTGTACACCACCGCATTCACGCCATTGAAGGCATACAGCTGGGTCACGGCCTGCGGCGCCAGGATCGATACCGCGCGCCCGGCCACGCTCGAGATGCCGGTGCCGCGCAGGCGCAGCTCTGTGGGGAACAGCTCCGGCACATAAGTCGACCAGCCCATGGTGGTGCCCAGGTAGAGCGAGGCGATCAGCAGGATACCGACCGCGGTGGTGGCCTCGATGCTGCCGGCGTGGGCGTAGGCATAGCCGAGCAGCGCGGACATGAGCGCACTCAGCACCACCCAGTACTTGCGGCTCCAGCGGTCGGTCAGCAGTCCGGCCAGGAACACCCCGGCCAGCGCGCCGGCGGAAATCAGCGCCGTGTGGCCCAGCGAGGTCTGCACGGCCAGTCCCTGCTTCACCAGGAAGGTGGGCAGCCAGATGATGAAACCGTACAGAGAGCTGAGCGCGACCACGTTGAGGACGATGCCGAGCAGCGTCGAGCGCAGGATCGGCGCCCGGAACAGGTCGCGGGTGGTGAAGCGCGACTGGGCGGTGGCGCGCGCCGGAATGAAGGGCGGCAGCGGCTTGCCGGTTTGCGCCACCACCTCGGCCTCGATGCGGTCCAGGATGCGGTCCGCCTCCTGCCAGCGGCCGACCAGTTCGAGCCAGCGCGGCGATTCGGGCATGTTCTTGCGCATGACCCAGACCAGCAGGCCGCCGGCGCCGGCAATCGCGAACATCCAGCGCCAGCCCAGGTGGGGAATCACGAGGTAGCCGACGACAGTGGACGCCAGCAGGGATGCGGTGGCGACGAAGAACAGGATGGCGCCCCAGCGGCCGCGCGAGGCCGGCGGCACGAACTCGGAGATCGTGGCGTAGCCGACCACCACCTCGGCGCCGAGGCCGATGCTCATCAGGAAGCGCAGCGCGATCAGCCACTGCATGTCGGGCGCGAACACCGCCGCCATCGACATCGAGCCGAACAGCACCAGGTTGAACTGGAAGGTGAACTTGCGGCCGCGGCGGTCGCCCAGCCAGCCCGCGAAGAAGGCGCCGATCAGGCCGCCGAGGGCACCGGCGGAAGCGAACAGCGCGTTCGCATGCATGTCGGCCCAGCCGGCTGCGGCCAGCGCCGGCATGATCACGCTCGCCATGTAGAGATCGAAGCCGTCGAAGAAGAGGCCGAGGCCGATCATGCTTGCCATCCGGCGGTGGAAGCCGGATGCCGGCAGGCGGTCGAGGCGCTGTGCCGCGGTGGGGCGGCCGGCGGGCGGGCTCGCGGGCGCGGCGCTGCCGAGGTGCTGGGCTGTTTCGTTTTTCATTGTCGTCTCCATTGGTCGTCACCGGAACCAGGCCCAGGGCCTGGCGATGCGGTCCTGTTCTTGCCATGCGCGGACCAGCGCGTCATCCTTGAGGGTCAGGCCGATGTCGTCGAGGCCGTGCAGCAGCGCCTCGCGGCGCAGCGGATCGACCGCGAAGCCGATGGCGCCGCCCGACGGCGGCATCAACAGCAGGCGCTCGAGATCGACGCTCAAGGGCGCGCCGCCGGCGCAGGCCGCAGCCAGCACGTCGAGCTGTTCGCGGCGCAAGCGGATCGGCAGGATGCCGTTCTGGAAGCAGTTGCTGAAAAAGATATCGCCGAAGCTGGGCGCGATCACGCAGCGCACGCCCATCGCCTGCAGCGCCCACACCGCGCCCTCGCGCGAGGAGCCGCAGCCGAAATTCTCGCCCGCCAGCAGGAAAGGCGCGCCGCGAAACGGCGGGCGGTTCAGGACGAAGTCGGGATCTTCGCTGCCGTCCTCGCGGTAGCGTAGCGATTCGAGGCAATACGGCCCCAGTTCGTCGCGGCCGAGGGAAGTCAGGCGTTCGATGCGGATGATGACATCGGTATCGACGTTCGCCTGCGGCAGCCAGGGCGCCGGTCCGGCGAGTCGGGTGAAGGGGGCGAAGCTCATGGCCGCGCTCCCGGCAGGTCGGCGACGTCGACGATGGCGCCCGCGATCGCCGCCGCGGCAGCCATCGCCGGACTGGCCAGGTGGGTGCGCGCGCCCGGTCCCTGGCGGCCGACGAAGTTGCGGTTCGAGGTCGATACCGAGCGCATGCGCGGCGGCACCTGCTCGCCGTTGGCCGCGACGCACATGCTGCAGCCCGGCTCGCGCCATTCGAAGCCCGCGGCCAGGAACACCCGGTGCAGGCCCTCCGCTTCGGCGCTGCGCTTCACGGATTCCGAGCCCGGCACGACCCAGGCCGTGACCCCGCGCGCGACCTGCCTGCCCCGCACCACGGCGGCGGCGGCGCGCAGGTCGCTGATCCTTGAATTCGCACACGAGCCGATGAAGACCCAGTCGACCGGCGTGCCGGCGATCGGGCGGCCCGGTTCGAGGCCCATGTAGTCGAGCGCCGCGAGATAGGCTTCGCGCCGGGCAGCGTCCACGATGCGGGCGGGCTCCGGAATGCGTCCGTCGATGGTCAGCACATGCTCGGGGCTGGTGCCCCAGGTGACGGTCGGACGCACCGCCGCCGCATCGATCACCTGTTCCCGGTCGGCGCGCGCGCCCGGGTCGCCGGGCAGGGTGCGCCAGTAGTCGACGGCCTGCTCGAAGGCGGCGCCGGCCGGGGCGTAGGGCCGTCCCTTCAGGTAGGCATAGGTGCGCTCGTCGGGCGCGACCAGGCCGGCGCGCGCGCCCAGTTCGACCGCCAGGTTGCACAGGGTGAGGCGCTCCTCGACCTCCAGGGCTTCGACCGCCGGCCCGCAGTATTCGATGACGCAGCCGACGCCGGCGGCGGCGCCCAGCAGGCCGATGATGTGCAGGGCCAGGTCCTTGGCGCCGACCCCGCGCGGCAGGCTGCCCTCGCAGCGGATGCGCAGCAGCTTCGGCTTCTTCATGCGCAGGGTCTGGGTCGCCAGCGCATGCGAGCTTTCGGAGGAACCGACCCCGAAGGCCAGCGCGCCCAGGCCGCCGTTGGTGCAGGTATGGCTGTCGCCGCAGATGACGGTCAGCCCCGGCAGCACGATGCCCAGTTCCGGGCCCATCACATGCACGATGCCCTGCCCCGCCTGTCCGAGGTCGAACATGCGCACGCCCATCTCCGCGCTGCGCGCCTTCAGGGCCGCGTGCAGCTTGCCGCCCAGCGGGAAGGTCGTGGCGACGCGGCCGGGCCGGCTCGATACCGCATGGTCCGGGGTGGAAAATGCCAGGTCCGGATCGTGCAGCTTGAGGCCGCGCTGGGCGATGTCGGCCAGCGCCGGCGGCCCGGACAGGTCGTGCAGCAGGTGCCGGTCGATGTGCAGCAGCGCCCAGCCATCGCCGAGGTCGCGCACCACGTGGGCATCCCACAGCTTGTCGAACAGGGTCCTGGGCTTCATGCCGCGCCCTCCCCCGGCGCCGGGTGCAGGAAGCGCGTGCGCAGCGCTTCCCAGCGGTCGGCGTCGAAGCGCTGGAACAGCTGGGCGACGCTGCCGCGGCCCGACGGCGCGATGCGCGTCGACTTCAGCGCTTCCAGCACCCCGTCCACGGCGTCGACGCCGGCCAGGAACAGCAGCGCCGGCAGGATCGCGATCTTGTAGCCCATCGCTTCGGCGTCGGCCAGGTCGGCCACCGGGGTACGCCCGCCCTGCACCATGTTCAGCAGGCAGGGACCCGCGACCATCCTCGGCACGGCCGCCGCCTCGCCCAGGCTCTGGGTGGCTTCCACGAACGCGATGTCGGCGCCGGCATCGAGGGCCGCGTTGGCGCGCCACACCGCTTCCTCGAAGCCGAGCACGGCGCGCGCATCGGTACGCGCGATGATCTTGAAGCCCGGCCGCGTGCGCGCGGCCACGGCGGCGCGGATCTTGGCTAGGAACTCCATGCGCGAGACCACTTCCTTGCCCTCGAGGTGGCCGCAGCGCTTGGGCATGAGCTGGTCTTCCAGGTGGATCGCGGCCACGCCGCGCGCCTCGTACTCGCGCACGCAGCGCGTGACATTCAACTCGTTGCCGAAGCCGGTGTCGGCATCGGCGATCAGCGGGATCCGGATGGAGCGTGCCATCGCGCCGGCGTTCTCGACCATCTCGCTCATGGTCAGCAGGCCCAGGTCGGGATAGCCGCGCGCCAGGGCGGTACCGGCCCCCGTCATGTAGGCGGCCGGAAAGCCGGCCTGTTCGATGAGCCTGGCCCCGATGGCGTCGTACGCGCCGGGAACGGTCAGCATGCCCCGGCCGGCCATCAGGCTGTCCAGGCTTTGCACCTCGATCATGGTTGTCTCCATTGTTCGAACTTGTTTAGTTGTTCGAACTATAGGACAACCATACATGTTGTGCAAGCGATTCTTGCGTTGTGCTATGCTGCGCCCCATGTCAAACGAACATGACCTCAAAAGGACGCCGGGCACCGCCCTGCACAGGCAGATCTTCCTGGTACTGAAGGACGGCATTGCCCAGGGCAGCTATGCGCCCGGTACGGCGCTGCCGAAGGAAGAGAGCCTGGTCCAGCTGTTCGGCGTCTCGCGCGCCACGGTGCGCCGCGCGCTGGCCGATCTCGAACTGGAGGGACTGGTGCTGCGCAAGCATGGCCTCGGTACCTTCGTGCGCGAGGGCCTGGCGACCGGCGCCAAGATGGCGACCCTCGGCTTCGTCGACGAATTGCGTCACACGGCCCAGTCGACCGAGGTCCGGGTCGTGACGCTGGAATCGGGCCCGCCCCCGGCAGCCGTGCGCGCCTTGCTGCAGGTGCCGGACAACGAGCCGGCGGTGCACGCGATCCGCGTGCGCATGGCCGGCAAGACCCCATTGATGATCACTGAAACCTGGGTGCCCCAGGATCTCGGGAAGAGCATTACCGCGGCGGCGCTCAAGCGCAGTCCGATGTATGAAGTGCTGATTGCACAGGGCGTGAAGTTCGGGCGGGTGGTCCAGGAGATCAGCGCCGAATCGGCCGACCCGCACCGTGCGGCACTGCTGAAATGCGAACTCAGCACGGCGCTGATCCGCATGTCGCGCATCATGCACGACCAGGCCGGCCGTCCGGTGATGTACGTGACGGCCCACCTGACGCCGCAGCACAGCCGCATCCTGATGGAGATCCCCGGCGACGCCATCGATACGCTCAGCGCCGGTCACATCATCCATGACCCGGCGCTGGTCGCGCACGTCGCCGGCGGGCGCAAGGGCCAGAAAGCCTGAACCGCATGCACCCGCCGCCGGCGGCTCACCAGATGCTCACGCGGTCCTTCGGCGCCAGATACAGCTTGTCGCCCGGCTTGACGCCGAAGGCGTCGTAGAACGCCGGCTGGTTGGACAGCGTGCCGTTGGTACGCGCTTCGCCCGGCGAATGCGGGTCGCGCTGCAGCACCATGAGGAGCATATTGTCGCGCAGCTTCTGGCGCCAGAGCTGGGCGAAACCCATGAAGAAACGCTGGTCGCCGCGCAAGCCGTCGATAATCGGCGCCTGCCTGCCGTTCAGTGCGATGCGATAGGCCTTGTACGCGATCGCCAGGCCCGCATTGTCGGCGATGTTCTCTCCCAGGGTCAGCTGGCCGTTGACGTGGTAGCCTTTCAGCGGTTCGAAGGCGTCGTAACGCTCGACCAGCAAGCGCGCCCTGGCCTTGAACTTTCTGCTGTCCTCGGCCGTCCACCAGTCGCGCAAATTGCCGTCGCCATCGTACTGCGAGCCCTGGTCGTCGAAGCCGTGGCTGATCTCATGGCCGATCACGGCACCGATGGCACCATAATTGACTGCATCGTCCGCGCCGGCATCGAAGAACGGCGGCTGCAGGATCGCGGCCGGGAACACGATTTCGTTCCTGTCCAGGATGTAGTAGGCGTTGACCGTCTGCGGCGTCGCGCCCCACTCTTCGTGATCGACCGGCTTGCCCAGCCTGTCCAGTTCGCGCGCGAACTCGAACTCGCGCGCGCGCCGCACATTGCCGACCAGGTCGTCGCGCTGCACGACCAGGGCAGTGTAGTCCTTCCATTTGTCCGGGTAGCCGATCTTCGGGGTGAGCTTGGCCAGCTTGGCTTGCGCCTCTTGTTTGGTCGCCGGACTCATCCAGTCGAGCCTGGCGATGCTTTCCTTGTAGGCTGCCAGGAGGTTGTGCACCATCGCTTGCACACGCGCTTTGCGCGCGGCCGGGAAGTACTCGGCCACATACAGCTTGCCGAGCGCATCGCCCAGCGAACCTTCGATCGCCTCGACCCCACGCTTCCAGCGCGGCTGGTTCTCGTCGGTGCCATACACGGTCTTGCTGAAGAATGCAAAATTCTCGTCGACGAAGGCCTTCGACAGGTAGCGGCTGTACGATGCGAGGACACGCATGGTCAGGTAAGCCTTCCAGGTATCGAGCGGCGCCGCATGCGCAATCCCGGCGAAGGCTTTCAGGTAAGCCGGCTGGCTGACGATCACCTGCGTGGCCTTGCCGGACAGGCCGATGGCATCCTGCCAGCCTTGCCAGTCGAAGCCCGGCGCCGTCGCCGGAAGGTCGGCGAGCGCGATCTTGTTATAGGCCTTGACCGGATCGCGCAGCGCGACCGGACTCCACTGAGCCTCGGCGAGGGCGGACTCGACATCGATGACAGCCTGCGCGCCGGCCGCGGCATCGGCGTGGCCGGCCATGGCCAGCATCTTCTCGACGTGTGCCTGGTACTTGGCCTTGATGGCGGCCAGCCGCAGGTCGCCGGACTGTAGGTAATAGTCGCGGCTCGGCAGACCCAGGCCGCCCTGGCCGAGGGTGGCCACATACGTCGTGGCATCCTTGCTGTCCAGGGCGATGCTCAGGTCGAAGGGCATGGACACGCCGGCCTTTTCCAGGCGGGCCAGCAGGGCCGGCAGCTCGCCCTTGTCCTGCAGCGCCGCGATCTTTTCCAGCTCGCCTTGCAACGGCGTCATGCCTAGTTGCTCCAAGCGCCCCTCGTCCATGAAGCTGGCGTAGAAATCGCCGATGCGGCGCATGGCCGGATCCGTGCCGGCGTCGCTTCCGCCTCGCGCTGTCGCCGCCGCCGCTTTTTCGATAATGCCGCGCAACTGAACCAGAGATACTTCTGACAGCGCCACGAACGGGTCCAGATACGGTTTGTCGGCCGGGATCTCGGTGGTCTCCAGCCACTTGCCGTTCAGGTAGTGGAAGAAGTCGTCCTGGGGGCGGACAGACGGTTCGATGTACTCGGTCGCAATGCCGGATGTCAGGGTCCGGCCCTTGCTTGCGAAATTACTCCCGGCAGCCTTGTGCGGTACGACCGCGGGATCTGGCGCCGCGTGTCCTGCACTGGCGATCAGTGCAAGCGTTAGCGCGCTCAGCAAATGGCGTTGCATGTTTTTCCTTCCCTGGTTTTGCTTGTCGAGGCCAGTGCCCGGACGCCACAGGCAAGCGGGCTGCCCGGCGGTCGAAGCCTGGCGCTTCATACACCTGGACCGCCGCAGCAGCTAGTCGAGGCGAAGCACCATCATGTCTTCGTCGTAGAAGCGGCTGCCCACCCGCATCGCGCGCGGTTCGCGCCCGTAGACCTCGAAACCCATCGAACGATACAGGGCGCCCGCGCGAGGGTTCTCGACGTTGACGTTGAGGTGTATCTGGGTCACGCCTTTTGCCTGCGCATACTGGAACAAGGCCTCCAGCAGGCGGCGCGCGACACCGCCCTGGCGCTTGTCGGGATCGACGAACACCCCCCACAGAACGGCCTTGTGCGAAATCTGCTGCAAGGCCTGGCGGCGCAAGCCGGCAATGCCGATCAGATGTGCACCCTCGTAGGCGCCGAAGACGACCTGGAAAGGCGTCTCGGCAATCCTGGCGCGGATGTCATCCGGGCTGCTGCGCCGTTCTTCATCGAGGGTCGGATAGATCGCCTCCGGCATGTCGGCGATCGAACGCAGACGCAAGGCATGGAAGGCATCGCCCTCATCGATACGCAAGGGACGGCATTCGAATGCGGTGCCACTTTTCATTGGGACTTCAGCAGAGGTTTTTTTCATAAAAATCATGTTAGCAAAGAGCGCCGGCCATCTTTTCTTCCTCCGGTTGCGGAAGCGTTATTTCTTGAGTCCGGCATGCCGGATACCCCGTAACAGCCGCGCCGGCCGGCCCGGCGCGCAGGTCCTTGCACGCGCTTTGCCGTGGCTGCCAGCGGTGATCGGGCACACGATACAAACCATCCTTGACCACCAACCTACTAGAAGGTAGTCTTTATAACAGGTTCTTCGCGGCAGCGCTACTGTCCGCCACGAACCGGCTCTCATAACACATCAAGGACGAAAAATGATCATTCCGAACAAGCGCCTCGGCGCCGCCATTGCCCTGCTGGCCGCCACCACCGCAAGTGTCGCCGCTCCGGCGCTCGCTGCGCCGCCCGTGAAGAACGTCGTGCTGGTGCATGGCGCCTTTGCCGACGGATCGGGCTGGCAAGACCTCTACGACCGGCTCAAGCACCGGGGCTATTCCGTCACCGTCGTCCAGGAGCCGGAGACGAGCCTCGAGGACGATGTCCAGGCCGTCAAGCGCGCCATTGCCATGCAGGATGGGCCGGTGGTTCTCGTCGGCCACAGCTACGGCGGTGTGGTCATTACGGAAGCGGGCGCGGACCAGAAAGTGCGCTCGCTCGTGTATGTTGCGGCCTCCATGCCGGACGTCGGCGAAAGCCTGACGGACCTGAGCGCCCGCATCCCCTCCCCCAGCGGCGATGCGATGAAAACAACCTCCGACGGCTACGTCTTCATCGAGCCCGGTCGTTTCCGCGAGGTGTTCGCCGCCGACCTGCCGCCACGGCAAGCCGACTTCATGGCCGACTCACAAGTGCTTCCCTCGGTGAAAATCTTGACGAGCAAGGTCAAGGTCGCCGCATGGAAGACGAAGCCGACCTACGCGATCATCGCGGGTGCCGACCGGGCGCTCAGTCCGGATCTCGAGCGCTTCATGTACGAGCGCGCCGGCGCAATGACGACTTATATTCCGCGCGCCAGTCACGCGGTCTACATCTCCCATCCCGACAAGGTCGCGGCCGTGATCGAGAAGGCCGCCAGCCATTGACCTTGTTGCCAAACGACGATGAGGGGTTGCAGTGCGTGACGTTATCACGCGCTGCATCCGCGCATGGTCCAGGGGCTTTGCTGAGCGGAGCGACAAGGTTCTGGCGGAGACGGTGGGATTCGCCTACATCCTGCAGGCCGCCTGCGCGCTTGCAAGCGCGCAGCTTCGAATCCCGCACGCAGGGCGCTCAAGCGCCCTGCTCGTCTGCACTGTCCCGGAAAACGAAAAAGCGACCTTGCGGTCGCTTTTTCGTTTGCATCCTGGCGGAGACGGTGGGATTCGAACCCACGATACGGGTATAAGCCGTATGCATCCTTAGCAGGGATGTGCCTTCGGCCACTCGGCCACGTCTCCAATCAGCTTCACAGTGTTGCTCGATGTCGCTGAGTGCACGCATATTAATGGCCACACCTCATTTCGTCAAGGAAGCGCAGCCAATTTATGCGAAAAAGTTAAGCTTGCTCTAAACCAAACGCTTTATGCAGGGCGCGTACCGCCAGCTCCATGTATTTCTCGTCGATCAGGACGGAAATCTTGATCTCGGAGGTCGAGATCATCATGATGTTGATGCCCTCGTCCGCCAGGGTGCGGAACATCTGCGAGGCGACGCCGACGTGGCTGCGCATGCCCACGCCCACGGCCGAGACCTTCGACACCTTGCTGTCGCCGACCAGGCGCGCGTAACCCAGGCTTTCCTTGTTCGCTTCCAGCACGCTCACGGCGCGCTGGTAATCGTTGCGCGACACGGTGAAGGTGAAATCGGTTTTACCGTCGACCGACACATTCTGTATGATCATGTCGACCTCGATGTTGGCCTCCGAGACCGGACCGAGGATGTGGAAGGCGACACCCGGCTTGTCGGGCACGCCCAGGACGGTGATTTTGGCTTCATCGCGGTGGTTGGCGATGCCCGAGATGACGGCTTGTTCCATATTGCTTTCTTCCTCAAACGAAATCAGGGTACCCGAGTTGGCTTCTTCTTCGAGCGGCATCAGGGGATCGGTCAGCGACGACAGCACGCGCGTCGGCACGCGGTAGTTGCCGGCAAATTCGACGGAGCGGGTCTGCAGCACCTTGGAGCCGAGCGAGGCCAGTTCCAGCATTTCTTCGAAGGTGATCTTCGACAGGCGGCGCGCCTCGTCGACGATGCGCGGGTCGGTGGTGTAGACGCCGTCGACGTCGGTGTAGATCAGGCACTCGTCGGCCTTCAGCGCGGCCGCGATGGCCACCGCCGAGGTGTCCGAGCCGCCGCGGCCCAGGGTCGAGATGTTGCCTTCTTCATCGACGCCCTGGAAGCCGGTGATGATCACGATCTTGCCGGCGTCGAGGTCGGCGCGCACGCGGCTGTCGTCGATCGACTGGATGCGTGCCTTGGTGAATGCGGAGTCGGTCTTGATGCCCACCTGCCAGCCGGTGTACGACACCGCGTCCTTGCCGCGCGCCAGCAGCGCCATCGCCAGCAGGCCGACCGAGACCTGTTCGCCGGTGGAGGCGATCATGTCCAGTTCGCGCGGGTCCGGCTGGGCCATGATTTCCTTGGCCAGACCGATGAGGCGGTTGGTTTCGCCCGACATGGCGGACGGGACGACAACGATACGGTGACCTGCATCGTGCCATTTGGCGACGCGCGCGGCGACGTTCTTGATACGGTCCGTCGAACCCATCGACGTCCCGCCATATTTGTGGACTATTAAAGCCATGACTGTGGGGGTTTCCGCTTGTAAAAAGTCAATAGAGCCTTTTACTCTACATGCTGCGCTGCAGAACCACAAGACGTTGGCCCCCGAAACCTATACCGAATCGGCATAAGATAATGCAGAAAGGGAATTACAGTCCGGCCGTGTTTTCCCATCGCAAAGCGATGCGCCCTGCCCCGTTCGCCACGTGCCGGCAATCCATGCCGAGGCCGGCGGCGAACAGCAGGTCGATGCCGGCGCTGACGATCGGCAGCCGGGTGCGCTCCCAGGCCGGGATGCCACTGGCCTGGAAATGCGCCTTCAGGCTGCGGCTGGGGCGGTTCGGCGCCAGCTTCAGGCGCTCGCCGCCCTTGCGGAAATCGATGGCGAGCGCCTGGGCGCGCAACCAGTCGGGATCGAAGCCGCGCCCGGCAGCGTCGAAGTGCAGGATGCCGCCGTAGTCGGGAAACGCCAGTTGCGCTTCGCCGCGCCACACGAAATCCTGGGCGTATTTTTCGATGATGCCTTCGTCGTCCGGGTCGCGCATGCCTGCCAGCTCCGGCAGTTTCGGCACCAGGTGCAGGCGCTCGCGGTGGCGGCGCACGTGGCACTCGGGGTGCACCACCAGCAGCTGGGCATCGTCGCGCGCTTCGAACAGCTGGGCGATCATCTCGTCCATCCAGGCGGTCGACGGCATCGCCAGGCGGCGCAGCGCGAACCAGTGGCGCAGCACGTTGTTGATGCGGTCCGGGCTCAGGGTGCGCAGCGTGGGCAGGTCGATCGCGTCGCCGTCGAGGCAGCGCTGCAGGTCCTGGTCCGCTACCTCCGTCATCACGCGCAGCGCCGACTGGGCGTGCATGCCGCTGCGCGCGACGCGCTGCTGGAAGCCGGGGAAAGCCGCGGCCAGCGCCGGCATCACCGTGTGGCGCAGCGCGTTGCGGGCGTAGCGCGGATCGCTGTTGGATTCGTCCTCGACCCAGGCGATGTCCTGCTCCCGTGCCAGCGCTTCCAGATCGGCACGCGCCACCTGCAGCAGCGGCCGCGCCATCAGCAGGCGCTCGTCGCCGAGCAGTGTCGGTGCGCGGTTGGCGGCATCCATGCCCGACAGGCCGGCCGGACCGGAACCGCGCAGCAGTTGCAGCAGCACCGTTTCGGCCTGGTCGTCGAGGTGGTGGGCGGTGAGCAGCAGGTCGACGCCGTGGGCGCGGCACATGTCGCCCAGCGCCGCGTAACGCGCCTTGCGGGCGGCCGCTTCGACACCGCTCCCGTCCTTGAGCACGCTGACCGCGCGCGCATCGAACGCGATGTCCAGCGCCGCGCAGGCTTGCGCGCAGTGCGCCTGCCAGGCGTCTGCATGCGGACTCAGGCCATGGTGCACGTGGAAGGCGGACAGGGACAATCCGTGCTGCTGCGCGTACGCATGGGCAACGCGCAGCAGCACCATCGAATCGAGGCCGCCGCTGAGGGCGACCGCGATCGCGGGAGACGAGGTCGGGAAGTGGTCGCTGCGCAGGCCGTCGATGGCCTGCGCAAAGATCGAAGAAATGCCGGCGGCGGCTGGCCTGCCGCGGCCAGCCGCTTTACCGGATTGCATCATTCTTCGCGTGGGGTGGTTTCTTTGAACTTACCGTAGGACATCAGCTTGGCGTGACGGGCATCGAGCAGGTCCTTGGTCTTCATGCCCTGGAACTGGCGCAGGGTGTCGGCCAGTGCGCGCTTCAGGGCCTGGGCCATGGCGGCCGGGTCGCGGTGGGCGCCGCCCAGCGGCTCGTTGATGATCTTGTCGATCAGGCCGATGGCCTTGAGGCGATGCGCGGTCAGGCCCAGGGCGTCGGCCGCATCGGCCGCGCGTTCCGAGGTCTTCCACAGGATCGAGGCGCAGCCTTCCGGCGAGATGACGGAATAGGTTGCGTACTGCAGCATCAGCACCGCGTCGCCGACGGCGATGGCGAGTGCGCCGCCCGAACCGCCTTCGCCGATGATGGTGGCGATCAGCGGCACCTTCAGTTCGGCCATGACGTACAGGTTGTGGCCGATCGCTTCCGACTGGCCGCGCTCTTCGGCGTCGATGCCCGGGAAGGCGCCCGGGGTGTCGACGAAGGTGAAGATCGGCAGGTTGAACTTCTCGGCCAGCTTCATCAGGCGCATCGCCTTGCGGTAGCCTTCGGGCTTGGGCATGCCGAAGTTGCGCATCGCGCGTTCCTTCGTGTCGCGGCCCTTCTGGTGGCCGATGACCATGCAGGCCTGGCCGTTGAAGCGCGCCAGACCGCCGATGATCGACTGGTCGTCGGCGAAGGTACGATCGCCGTGCAGCTCATGGAAATCGGTGAAGATCGCGTTCACGTAGTCCATCGTGTACGGACGTTGCGGGTGACGCGCGATCTGGGAAACCTGCCATGGCGTCAGCTTGGCATAGATGTCTTTCGTCAGTTGCTGGCTCTTCTTGGCCAGGCGGTCGATCTCTTCCGAGATGTCGACGGCCGAATCGTCCTGCACGAAACGCAGTTCTTCGATCTTCGAATCGAGCTCGGCGATCGGCTGCTCGAAACTGAGGAAAGTTGTTTTACTCATTGTACCTCCGGGTGTTTTGGTGGCCGCACCCAGCCTGATATCGGGGGTCTGCGGCGGCAAGGGCGCTATTCTATACTGGAATCGGGTCCAAACTGCGCCATAAATACCATGTAGCAACTGTCCGCCAGGGTTCCCAGTTAGCGGCCACCTCGCGCGCATCGCTGCGCGACACCGGTTCGCCCGAGAAGTAGTTCTGGCTAATGCCCTGGATCAAGCCCGCATCGTCGAGCGGCAGCACGTTTGGCCTGAGCAGATTAAATATCAAAAACATCTCGGCTGTCCAGCGGGTGATGCCGCGGATCTGGACCAGTTCCGCGATCACCGCTTCGTCAGCCATTTCCGACCACTGGTCGGCATGGACGCGCTTGTCCTTGAAGTGGCCGGCCAGGTCGAGGATGTATTCGGTCTTGCGCTTGGACAGGCCGCAGGCCGCGACCGGCTCGGCGCCGGCCTTCAGCACCTGCGCCGGCGTCATCTTCGGACACAGATCGCGCAATTTGGTCCACGCAGCCTCGGCGGCCTTGACCGTCACCTGCTGGCCCACGATCGAACGCGCCAGCGTGGTGAAGGGGTCGGGATGGCCGCGCAGGTGCATGTCGCCGAACTGCGGGATCAGCTTGTTCATGATGCGGTCCCGCCGCATGAGCTCGGCCTTCGCCTCCGCCCAATAAGGCGGAACGTCGGGCAGCACCGGGTCGGCGCCCGCGAGGTCCTTGGAAAGTGCCATGCGTCCGGTCGCTTGGCTCAGGCGCGGCGCCAGTTGGTCGTGCCGTCGGGTTTGTCCTCGAGCACGACACCGGCGGCCGTCAACTCGGCGCGGATGGCATCGGCCTCGGCGAAGTTGCGGGATTTTTTCGCTGCCGCGCGGCGCGCGATGGCGTCCACGATGGCCGCTTCGTCCAGGCCGCCCTCGGCCGGGCTGCCGGCCTGCAGGAACTGCTGCGGGCTGCGCTCCAGCAGGCCGATCACGCCGGCCAGCGCCTTCAGCTGGCGCGCGGCGTCCAGCGACTTGCTGCGGTTGACTTCCGAGGCCAGGTCGAACAGCGCGGCCACCGCCAGCGGGGTGTTGAAGTCGTCGTCCATCGCTTCGCGGAAGCGCAGCGCGTGCGGCTCGTCCCAGTCGACCGCCGGCGTTTCGGCACCCAGGTCGACGTCGCTGAGCGCCGTGTACAGGCGGGTCAGCGCGCCCTTGGCGTCGTCGATGTGGGCGTCCGAGTAGTTCAGCGGGCTGCGGTAGTGGGCGCGCAGGATGAAGAAGCGCACCACTTCGGCATCGTATTTCTTGAGCACGTCGCGGATCGTGAAGAAGTTGCCCAGCGATTTGGACATCTTCTCGTTGTCGACGCGGACGAAGCCGTTGTGGATCCAGAAGTTCGCCATCGGCGCGCCGAACGCGCCTTCGGACTGGGCGATCTCGTTCTCGTGGTGCGGGAACTGCAAATCGGCGCCGCCGCCGTGGATGTCGAAGTGTTCGCCCAGGGTCGCGCACGACATGGCCGAGCACTCGATGTGCCAGCCCGGCCGGCCCTTGCCCCACTTGGAGTCCCATTTGGCTTCGACCGGTTCGGATTCCTTGGCGGCCTTCCACAGCACGAAGTCGAGCGGATCGCGCTTGCCGGTATTGACGTCGACGCGCTCGCCGGCGCGCAGGTCGTCCAGCGACTTGCCGGACAGCTTGCCGTAGCCGGGGAAGTTGCGCACCGCGTAATTGACGTCGCCGTCGTCGCCGCGGTAGGCCAGTTCCTTGCGCTCCAGCGTCTCGATGATCGACAGCATCTGCGGCACGTAGTCGGTGGCGCGCGGCGCTTCGTCCGGGGCCAGGATGCCGAGGGCGTCGGTGTCCTTGTCCATTTCGGCGATGAAGCGCGTGGTCAGCTGGGTGATGGTCTCGCCGTTGTCCACCGCGCGCTTGATGATCTTGTCGTCGATGTCGGTGATGTTGCGGACGTATTTCACCTCGTAGCCCGAGGCCTTGAGCCAGCGGTAGACCACGTCGAAGGCCATCATCATGCGGGCATGTCCGACGTGGCAGTAATCGTAGACCGTCATGCCGCAGCAGTACATGTTGACCTTGCCTGGCTGGATGGGAACGAATACCTGCTTGTCACGCGCCAGCGTGTTGTAAATCTTTAGTTGGCTCATCGGATGGTTTGCTAGAGGTTGGAGCATGACGCTCGGGACGGGCGGGTTGCAGCTGAACATCGACTGGGCGCGGCGTCGGGATCGTCAGGACTGGTGCTTACGATTTTGGAATCGGGTGTTCCATTTGATAAAATCAACAGTCCGTCGCGAAGTATAGCATTGATAAAATCCCGACTGGCCGCATAGTCGGACAGTTTATTTTTCTGCAAAACCCTTGACAGCAGTTTGCGAATTATCCACCGAGAGGAAGCCACGATGTCCAGCATGATCACCCGATTCACCGTCGCCGCAGCTGCAGTTGCCGGTTCGCTTCTGTTGTCCGCGGCCGCCTACGCCGCCGATCCGCAGGTCGCGCTGAAGACCAGCATGGGCGAGATCGTGCTGGAACTGGACCAGGAAAAAGCCCCGGTCACGGTCGACAACTTCTTGAAATACGTGAAGTCGGGCTTCTACAAGGGCACGATCTTCCACCGCGTGATCGACGGCTTCATGATCCAGGGCGGCGGCATGGACGCCAAGTTCGCCAGCCGCAAGACCCGTCCACCGATCAAGAACGAATCGACCAACGGCTTGTCCAATGCGGCTTATACCGTCGCCATGGCGCGCGAAGACAACCCGGATTCGGCCACCTCGCAGTTCTTCATCAACGTGGCCGACAATTTCGGCCTGGACGCCGTCAACCGCGTCGACGGCGGCTACACCGTGTTCGGCAAGGTCGTCAAAGGCCAGGAAGTGGTCGACAAGATCAAGGGCACGCTGGTGGACGACACCCACGGCATGCAGAACGTGCCGGTGACGCCGGTCACGATCGAGTCGGTGAGCGTGCTCAAAGGCGACAAGGTTGTAAAATAACGAACTCTTAACACCACATAAGGCAGGACACACGATGACCACCGTACTCATGACCACCAACAAGGGCAACATCAAGGTCGAACTGGACGACGCCAAGGCGCCGAAGACCGTCGAGAACTTCCTGTACTACGTGAACAAGGGTCACTTCAACAACACCATCTTCCACCGCGTCATCAAGGACTTCATGATCCAGGGCGGCGGCTTCGAAGTCGGCATGAAGCAGAAGGACACCGACCAGACCGTGGAAAACGAAGGCAAGAACGGCCTGAAGAACGACAAGTACACCATCGCGATGGCCCGTACCTCGGCCCCGCACTCGGCGTCGGCCCAGTTCTTCATCAACACCAAGGGCAACGACTTCCTGAACTACCCGGGCCAGGACGGCTGGGGCTACGCCGTGTTCGGCAAGGTCGTCGAAGGCCAGGACGTGGTCGACCAGATCAACACCGTCAAGACCTCGCGCGCCGGCATGCACGCCGACGTGCCGGCCGATCCGGTCATCATCGAGAAAGTCGAAGTCGTCCAGTAAGCGGCCACCGAGCGGACACTTCCAGAGCGCAGCGCTGCCATGACCACTTCCGTGCGCACGCTTGCGCTCTTCATCTCCGACCTGCACCTGCAGGCCTCGCATCCGCGCACGGCCGAAGCGTTTTACCGCTTCCTGGCCGAACGCGCGGTGCACGCCGAATCGCTGTACCTGCTCGGCGACATCTTCGAATACTGGGCCGGGGACGACGACCTCGAGACGCCCTTCAACACCGCCATTGCCGCCGCCCTCCTCCAGTTGACTGGACAAGGCGTGGCAGTCTACTGGATGGCAGGCAACCGCGACTTCCTGGTGAACACCGGCTTTGCCCGCGCCGCCGGCCTGCAGTTGCTGCAGGAGCCGCACGTGGCCACCATCGGCGGCCAGCGCGTGGTGCTGGTCCACGGCGACGCCCAGTGCACCGGCGACCTCAAATACATGGCCTTCCGCGCCCAGGTGCGCGAGCCGGCCTGGCAAGCCCAGTTCCTGGCCATGCCGCTGGCACAGCGCAAGGCGATCATCGCCGGCCTGCGCGAAGGCAGCCGCGCCGCCCACACCGAAAAGTCCTACGACATCATGGACGTGGCACCGGACGCCGTCGCCGCCCTGCACCGCGACAGCGGCGCCGACACCATCATCCACGGCCACACCCACCGCCCCGCCCTGCACCAGGACGGCAATCTGCGTCGCTTCGTGCTGCCCGACTGGGAACTCGACGAAGAGCCGGTGCGCGGCGGCTGGATCGCGATCGATGCCGACGGGCGCATCACGCGCCATGGCCTGGACGGCGCCACGCTCTGACGGCGCCCCTTTGACTGCCAACGCCAGCTAGTCGCTACCCTTGCAAATCGCCACCGCGGCCAGCGCCCGCGGCCGGAACACCGCCAACCGGTAAAAAACAATCCTGCAGCACCCCACCGCATCTTGTGTTGACAGTGACAAGACTGGTGTTATACTTAACTACAACACCACTTCATTACACCACCAACAGGGAGGCAAGCATGGATATGCAAGCTGCACCGTACGACAGCGAGGCCGGCCATGACCATCGGCTGGAATGACAACACCCCGATCTACCGGCAGCTGAAGGACCGGGTGATCGGCATGATGCTGGACGGCGCGCTGAAGGCCGGCGACGCCCTGCCCTCGGTGCGCCAGATCGCCGCCGAGTACCAGCTGAATCCGATCACGGTCTCGAAGGCTTACCAGGAACTGGTCGACGACAACTTAGTGGAAAAACGAAGGGGGATCGGTATGTACGTCACGGAAGGCGCCAGCGAAAAACTGCTGGCAAGCGAGCGCGAACGTTTCCTGCGCGAAGAATGGCCGGCCATGCTGGAACGCATCCGCCGCCTCGGCCTGAATACCGAACAACTGCTGCGCCCGGACCTGGGAGACGCCAAATGAGCGCCGTCATCGCCGCCCGCAACCTCAGCAAGCGCTACGGCAAGCGCACCGCCGTCGACGGCATCGACTTCAGCATCCCCGCCGGGCGCATCGTCGGCCTGATCGGCCCCAACGGCTCGGGCAAGACCACCACACTGAAGGCGGCCCTCGGCCTGATCCCCTTCGACGGCGAACTGTCGGTGCTGGGCTACGACCCGCGCACCCAGCGCGACGACCTGATGCAGGAAGTCTGCTTCATCGCCGACGTCGCGATCCTGCCGCGCTGGCTGCGCGTGAAGGATGCGGTCGACTTCGTGGCCGGCGTGCACCCGCGCTTCAACCGCGAGAAGGCCGAGCGCTACATCGCCAACACGTCGCTCAAGCCCTCGATGAAGGTCAAGGAGATGTCGAAGGGGATGATCGTCCAGCTGCACCTGGCGCTGGTGATGGCGATCGACGCCAAGCTGCTGGTGCTGGACGAGCCGACGCTCGGCCTGGACATCATCTACCGCAAGCAGTTCTACCAGAACCTGCTGGAAGACTATTTTGACGAGCACAAGACCATCGTCATCACCACCCACCAGGTCGAAGAGGTCGAGCACATCCTGACCGACCTGATGTTCATCCGCGAAGGCCGCATCGTGCTGGCGGCGTCGATGGAGGAAATCGGCGAGCGCTACATCGAAGTGATGGTCTCGCACGACAAGGTCAGCGCCGCCAACGCGCTGCAGCCGATCGACCGCCGCACGGTGTTCGGCAAGTCCGTCATGCTGTTCGACGCTGGTGCCGCAGGCGCATCCAACGGCATCTCTCGCCAGCAGCTGGCCGCCCTCGGCGAAGTCCGCAATCCCAGCGTGGCCGACCTGTTCGTCGCCACCATGAAAGGAACCTACGCATGAACACCATGTCCATGAAATGGCTGATCCGCCGCGAATTCTGGGAATACAAGGGCGCGATGTTCTGGGCCCCGCTGGCGGTGGCGGCGGCACTGGTGCTGCTGATCGGCGGCACCATGGCCTACGGCCTGGCCATGCACCCGATGCCGAGCCACGTCACCATCAACGGCCACGCGATGAACGGCTACGGCGGCGGCATGACGCTCGAGCTGCGCAGCCGCGTGGCGCAGATCGCCAGCAGCATGTACCTGGGCGCGGCGCTGCCGCTGTTCGGGCTCCTGACCGCGGTCGTGTTCTCCTACTGCCTGGGCGCGCTGTACGACGAGCGCCGCGACCGCAGCATCCTGTTCTGGAAATCGCTGCCGGTGTCGGACGGCATGACGGTGCTGTCCAAGGCCGCCATGGCATTGCTGGTGGCGCCGCTGATCACGATCGCGCTGGGCACCGCCGCCTCGCTGCTGCTGCTGCTGATCGGCTGCGTGGCGATCGGCTTCAACGGCGTCAACGTGCTCGGACCGGTGCTGGCCTCGCCCGATCTCTACCTGTCGCCGCTGCGCCTGCTGGCCCTGCTGCCGGTGTACATCGTGTGGGCACTGCCGACGGTCGGCTGGCTGCTGCTGGTGTCGAGCTGGGCGCGCAGCAAGCCGTTCATGTGGGCAGTGGGTGCGCCGCTGGTCGCGCTGCTGGTGGTGAAATGGGTCAGCGTGGCGATGGAAAACTTCTCCGGCACCCAGCTCGACCTGCTGCCCTGGATGCAGGACGTGGTGGCGCGCCTGCTGACCGGCGTCGTGCCCGGGATCTGGTTCGCCTACACCGGCGGCACGCCGTCGATGCGTCCGGACGAGCATGGCCTGGACGTGAGCAGCCTGGTGTCGCATTCGTATGCGACCCTGTCCGGCGCCGATGCATGGATCGGCGCGCTGCTCGGCGCGGCGATGCTGTACGGCGCGATGCGCCTGCGCCGCTACCGCGACGAGGGTTGAGCCATGCGCCGCTTGCATGGGGTGACGGCGGCAGTGACGGCGGTCCTGGTCTTCGCAGGCGCCGCCGCCGTGGCCCAGGAAGCCCCGCTGCCGACGCCGGCGCAGGATGTGGCGCCGGGCGCCAACCAGGCCGGCGTGGTCCACGTGAACGCCATGAAGAACCCGGAAATGCACAGCTACCGGGCGATCGTGGCGGGACTCGACAAGTTCGACGAGCTGCATGCCATGGCGCCAGCGGTGCCGCGCCTGCTGTTCGCGGCGCGTGCCCGCAACGGCGGGTCGCTGAGCGGCGAAGTGCCGAGCGCCAGGCTGGCGGCCGACGACTTCACGCTGCCCCTGGCGGTCGACGCCGAGGCCCGCTTCGAGGTGCCGCGCAACCGCCAGGCCTGGGACAGCAAGGCCGAGCTGGTGCTGAGCCGCAAGCGCAAGGAGGTCCGCCTCTGGCCCTCGATCCGCACGCCGGGGCTGCCGGAGAACCAGCGGCGCCTGGGCGACGTCCGCCTCGAATGCCAGGTGCTGGTCGCGGTGGCGAAGGAGGAAGCGCCGTTCTACGTCGTTGCGCTGGCCAACACGGTGCTGCTGACCGGCGACTGGTGCAGCTTCCTGAAGGACCGGGAGCGGACCTGGGACGTGCACCTGCCGGCGCCGCTGGCCTCGGCCGTGCTGCGCGACGGCGAACGCAGCATCGCGCTGAAGGTGAAGGACAACCGGGTCGAGGTACCGATCGGCGATGCCGGCTGGAGCAACGATGCGCTGATCGAGACGGTATTCGGCACCCCGGACGAAGCGGCGGCGCCGGCGCCTATTCGAACTGCTGCCGAAACGCCGCGAACCGGGCCTTGAGCTCGTCGACCTCGGCGCGCAGGGTGACCACTTCCTGCTCCAGCTGGGCCACGCGCGAGCTTGAGGACGGCGCGCCCGGTGCACTGGCGGCGCCGAAGGCCGAGTCCTCGCGCGCCAGGTTGATCTCACCGCCCAGCAGCTGGCCGTAGCGCGGCTCCTTGGTGCCGGGTGCGCGCTCCAGGCGCGCCACCAGCGGCGGGTATTTGTCGATCAGGAACTGCAGCCCGCTCTCGACCTCCGCCACCGACTTGAACTCGTGCAGGCGGCCGCTGCGCGAGCGGATCTCGCCGGCCGTCTGCAGGCCGCGCAGCATCAGGATGGTCAGGATCGCGACCTTGTCCTGCTCCAGCGACCACTTGATGCGCATGCGGTGCTCGTACTTGGTCACGCGCGCGCCGGCCTGGGTGATGCCGTTCACCAGCTTGCGCTGCATCAGGCGCTGCAGGGTGTCGTGCACCACGTCTTCCGGCAGCTGCATCACCGGGTCGCGGCTGGACAGCTGGTTGCAGCCGTTCATCAGCGCGTTCAGCGTCAGCGGGTAGTTGTCGGGGGTGAGCGCTTCTTTTTCGGCGAGCACGCCGAGCACGCGGATTTCGACGGGGTCGAGGTCGGATGCCGGGTCGAAGGCGCCCGGGATGTTGTCTTCCATGTTGTTCTCGCTAAGCTTGTTTAAAAACGGCCATGGCCAGGCGCGGCGACGAAGACAGTGCGTTAGCACGGCAAGGCGCCGCAACAACGCCATGGCCGTTTTTAAACGAGCGTCAGTCTACCAGCCGGTTCAGCTGGGCCTGATCGAGTTTATCACTCTCGTCCATCTTCTGGCAGGCGATGCCGGCCGCCTTCATGGTGGCGCACAGGCGTTCGATCTGCTCGTCCTGGGCGGCCGCGTGGGCGATCAGGTTGCGCAGCGCCTTCGACAGCGGATCGTCGCCGTTGGGCGTGACGCCGTAGGCCGCGAACATCTGGGCGCTGCGCACCTGCTCTTCCTTGCGCACCAGGTGGGCCGGGTTGCCGACCGCGGTGGCGCCGGACGGCACCGGCTTCACCACCACTGCGTTGGAACCGATCTTGGCGTATTCGCCGACCGTGAACGCGCCCAGCACCTGAGCGCCGGCGCCGACGATGACGCCGCGCTCCAGCGTCGGGTGGCGCTTGGTGCCGGCCACCAGCGTGGTACCGCCGAGCGTGACGCCCTGGTAGATGGTGCAGTCGTCGCCGATAACCGCGGTCTCGCCGATGACCACGCCGAAGCCATGGTCGATGAAGACGCGGCGGCCGACGGTCGCGCCGGGGTGGATCTCGATCCCGGTGATGATGCGCGCGATATAGGAAATGAAGCGGCCCAGCCATTTGAAACCGGCAAGCCAGCAGGCGTGCGCCCAGCGGTGCATGACCACGGCATGCAGGCCGGGATAGCAGGTGAGCACTTCCCATCCGTTGCGCGCCGCAGGGTCGCGCTCGATGATGCTCTTGATATCTTCACGCAGATTGGAAAACATAGACGAAAACCGTGGCAAACAGACAGCATGGTAGCGTATCCGACGCGGTCTTGCTTATGAGGGGAACAAATTTGGAAGTGTGAATAACGTCGTCCCCGCGGAGGCGGGGACCCATGCCAGGTAACGGAACGCGGTAACCTGGACATACTGCGTTATAGACCAGGATATTGACTTCGAACAGTCGGCATGGGTTCCCGCTTTCGCGGGAACGACGGGGTGGCTTACTGCGGTTCTTTGGCCAGGCGCTGGCGGCGTGCCTCGTACAGGCAGACGCCCGACGCGACCGAGACGTTCAGGCTCTCGACCGAGCCGAACATCGGGATGTTGACCAGCACGTCGCAGGTCTCGCGCGTCAGGCGGCGCATGCCCTCGCCTTCCGAGCCCATCACCAGCGCGGTCGGGCCGGTGAAGTCGCCTTCGTACAGGCCCTTGTCGGCGTCGTCCGAGGTGCCGATCAGCCAGATGCCGCGGTCCTTCAGGTCGCGCATGGTGCGCGCCAGATTGGTGACCGTGATGTAGGGCACGCTCTCGGCGGCGCCGCTGGCGACCTTGGCGGCAGTGGCGTTCAGACCGACCGAACGGTCCTTCGGCGCGATGACGGCATGCGCACCGACGCCGTCGGCCACGCGCAGGCAGGCGCCCAGGTTGTGCGGATCGGTGATGCCGTCCAGGATCAGCAGCAGCGGCGGACCCTCGACCACGTCCAGCAGTTCGTCCAGGTTGCGCGCGAGCGACAGCTGGCTGGCGAACGCGATCACGCCCTGGTGACGGCGCGTGCCGACGATCTTGTCCAGGCGCGCCGATTCGACCGGCATGACGCGCACGCCGGCCTGCTTGGCATTCGCGATCAGGTCCTGCATGCGGCGGTCCTGGCGTTCGGCGTCGACAAAGATCTCTTCCACCGATGCGGCCTCGTGGCGCAGCCGCGAGGTCACCGCATGGAAGCCAAAAATCATTTTATTTTTCATTCGTTACGTTCTTCTTCCTGCTGGTTTTGGATGCGGGCTTGGCCGGCGCCTCGGCTTCGGCTGCAGCCTTGGCCGCGACCTTGGCTGCGGGTTTTGCCGCTGCCTTGGCCGCGGGCTTTGCTGCCGCCTTGGCTGCGGGCTTCGCTGCCGCCTTGGCTGCAGGCTTTGCCGCTGCCTTGGCGGCCGGCTTTGCGGCCGGCTCTGCTGCTGCCTTGGCCGGTGCTTTTGCCGGTGCCTTGACTGCCTTGGCCGCGGCCTTGGCGGGTGCCTTGACTGCTGCCTCGGCCGGCTGTTCGGCCACGTCCGCTTCGACGGCACCTTCCTGGGTGCCGCCTTGTTGTGCCGCCGCCTTGTTGGCGGTGGTTTTCTTCGCCGCTTTTTTGGCGGGCTGGGGTGCTACGGGTGCCTCGGGTGCTGCCGGCGCCGGCTCGACAGCCGGTGCTGCCGGTGCAGCCGGTTCGGCGACCGGCGCCGCAGCCGCTTCCGCAGCCGCCTTCCTGCTGGCGCGCTTCTTCTTCGGTGCCGGCTCGACGGCGGCCGGTTCCGGCTGCGGTTCGGGGACTGGTGCTGGTGCCGGTGCCGGAGCCGCTGGCGGTTCCTCTGCCACGACCGGCGCGGCGGCTTCCTGCTGCGGCTTCTTGCCGGCACGCTTCTTCTTCGGCGCCGGCTCGACCGGGGCCGGTTCGGCGGCTGCCGGAGCAGGCACCGGAGCCGGCTCGGCCGGTGCCGGTTCGGCCCGCACCGGTGCTTCGGCAACCGGCGCTGCCTGTTCGGCCGCGGCGGCCAGCGCCGCTTCCGCGCGCTGCGCCTTCTTGGCCTTGCGGCGGCGGCTGCTGCGGCTCGGCGGCACGAACACGACGTCGTCCGGGCTCTCGTCGCTGGCGCTCGGCACCTCGTCGTCGGCCTCGACCGCTTCCACGGCATCCACCTGCACCGGCCAGGTCAGCGCCGCGTCGTCCTGCGCCGCCGACTGCTCCTGGCGCTGGCCCTTGTTCTTGTTGCGGTTGCGCTTGCGGCGGCGCGATTCCTTCGACTCCTTCTGCGTCAGCGCTTCCTGCGCCACGGCACGGGCACGCTCGAGCGGCGCCGGGACCGCGGCTTTCTCGGCAGCCGGCTGGGCCAGCACCAGGTCGATCTTGCGCGACTCGAGGTCGACGCGCGCCACCTGCACCGTCACCTGGTCGGTCAGCTTGAAGGCCTTGCCGGTGCGGTCGCTGCGCAGTTCATGGCGCGCTTCGTCGTACTGGAAGTAGTCGCCGGTGCCCAGGCCGCTGATGTGGACCAGGCCTTCGACGAACAGCTCGTCCAGCTGCACGAAGATGCCGAACGGGGTCACGCCCGAGATCACGCCGGTGAATTCCTCGCCCAGCTTGTCCTTCATGTAGAAGCACTTGAGCCAGTTCTCGACGTCGCGCGAGGCTTCGTCGGCGCGGCGCTCGTTGGCCGAGCAGTGCACGCCGAGGGCGTCCCAGATGGTCAGGTCCTTCGGGTCCTTCTGGCGGCCCTCCAGCTTGTCCTTGGCGGCCTGCTTGCGCGCCGAATTCGACAGGGTCGTGTTCAGCTTGGACAGGTCGATGCCGGTCGGCTCGTACTTCTTGCCCTTCAGGACCGCCTTGATCGCGCGGTGGGTCAGCAGGTCCGGATAGCGGCGGATCGGGCTGGTGAAGTGGGCATAGTGTTCGTAGGCCAGGCCGAAGTGGCCGACGTTGTCCGGGCTGTAGACCGCCTGCTGCATCGAGCGCAGCAGCATGGTCTGCAGCAGCGTCGCATCCGGACGCTCCTTGATGCGCTGCATCAGCTCGGCGTAGTCGCGCGCGGCCGGCGTGGTGCCGCCGCCCAGGTTCAGGCCCGCCTGCTTCAGGAAGGTGCGCAGCTGGTTCAGCTTTTCTTCGGTCGGCACCGCGTGGATACGGAAGGTGCTCGGCTGGTCGTGGCGGATCAGGAAGTCGGCCGCGCACACGTTGGCGGCCAGCATGCATTCCTCGATCAGGCGGTGCGCGTCGTTGCGGGTGCGCGGCAGGATCTTTTCGATCTTGCCCATCGCGTTCGAAACGATGTAGGTCTCGGTGGTCTCGAAGTCGATCGCGCCGCGTTCCTGGCGTGCCTTCAGCAGCGCGCGGAACACTTCGTTCAGGTTCAGCAGGTGCGGCACGATGGCCGGACGGCGGCCCGCTTCCGGACCGGCCGTGTTGCCGAGGATGGCAGCGACTTCGTCGTAGGTCAGACGCGCCGCCGAGTGCATCACCGCCGGGTAGAACTGGTAGGCGGTCACTTCGCCATCCGCGGTGACGACCATGTCGCACACCAGCGTCAGGCGGTCGACCGCCGGGTTCAGCGAGCACAGGCCGTTCGACAGTTTTTCCGGCAGCATCGGGATCACGCGGCGCGGGAAGTAGACCGAGGTCGAGCGCTCGATGGCGTCATCGTCGAGCGGATCGCCCGGCTTGACGTAGTTGCTGACGTCGGCGATCGCCACCAGCAGGCGGTAGCCGCGGACGCGGCCGATCTTCACCGGTTCGCAGTACACGGCGTCGTCGAAGTCGCGCGCGTCGGCGCCGTCGATGGTCACCAGCGGCACATCGCGCAGGTCGACGCGGTCGCCCAGGTCGCTCTCGCGCACCTCGGACGGCAGCTTGGCGGCCTGCTTCTGCGCGCCGCTCGAGAACACGTGCGGCACGCCGAACTTGCGCACCGCGATCTCGATTTCCATGCCGGGGTCGTCCAGCTCGCCCAGCACTTCGACGATGCGGCCGGTCGGCTGCTTGAAGCGCGACGGCTGCTCGACCAGTTCGACGCTGACGACCTGGCCGGACTTGGCCTTGCCCGGACCGCCGCCGACCAGGATGTCCTGGCCGATGCGCTTGTCTTCGGGGGCCACGATCCAGACGCCGTTCTCGTTCAGCAGGCGCCCGATGATATGGGTATTGGCGCGCTCGACCACTTCGACGATCGTGCCTTCCGGACGGCCGCGGCGGTCGGTGCCGATCACGCGTGCCAGCACGCGGTCGCCGTGCAGGACCTTCTGCATCTCCTTATCGGGCAGGAACAGGTCGTCGCCGCCCTCGTCCGGGATCACGAAGCCGAAGCCGTCGCGGTGCGCGCTGACGCGGCCGGAGACGAAGCTCGAATGGTCGGTCAATTGGTATTCGCCGGAGGCGTTGGCGCGGATCTGGCCGTCGCGTTCCATCGCGTTCAGGCGGCGCGTGAGCACGCCTTGCGCTTCGGGATCGACTTGCAGGGCCCGGGCCACGGCGTCGCTGTCGAGCGGCGATCCGGCCTGGCGGAAGATGCCGAGGATTTCCTCTCGGCTGGGGATGGTGTAAGTTGGGTGCTTCAAATCGTTTTCTTAATCTTGTTGAGCCAGGGGGTTGGCCGACTGTCGGCACAATGGTTGGATTGACACGTTTTCACGCGTAGTGTAACGGAGGACGAAGGGATTCGCCTAACTTGGCGTCCGAAGCGTGCTGCGGATGAGCAGCTGGTCATGGACGCCGGGATGCGTTCCCAACATTGTCGGCCGATAGCCCTTTGACATTTGCAATTGATCCGCTATACTTTCGCTCTCTTCGAAAACGGCACAGCCGGAAACGGAGAGCTTCGATGCGATCCAGTCGCAGCCCGGCAAAAGGCAAACGAAAGTTGGTCTAGCGCAAAACGGCAAAGCCTGATATCGTAGCGGAATTCGACGGCAACGTCGAGCAAGAAGTAAAAGCAGTCGGAAATACAGCGCCCACGTGGCGGAATTGGTAGACGCGCATGGTTCAGGTCCATGTGCCGCGAGGTGTGGGGGTTCGAGTCCCTCCGTGGGCACCAAAGCTGCTGTGTTGAAGATTGTGGTGGTACCGGTTGTTTTGCATGCCCACGTGGCGGAATTGGTAGACGCGCATGGTTCAGGTCCATGTGCCGCGAGGTGTGGGGGTTCGAGTCCCTCCGTGGGCACCAAAAGCTACCTAGTTGTTTGCTGTATTGTTGTATCGGTTGTTTGCATGCCCACGTGGCGGAATTGGTAGACGCGCATGGTTCAGGTCCATGTGCCGCGAGGT
>Ga0308163_10000365_pt1 | contig 90757 bp, 75 predicted proteins | sample PhyTR1_FD_201037 | JGI IMG/M metagenome (GOLD analysis project Ga0308163, IMG submission 201037) | Phyllosphere microbial communities from UC Gill Tract Community Farm, Albany, California, United States - DLSLT.R1 | ecosystem: Host-associated > Plants > Phyllosphere > Unclassified | place: USA... | reverse complement strand
GGAGAAACAAAGCTATAATTTTCGAAGCTCCATCAAAGGCTGGTTAAAAGAGGTGCTGGAAGTTCTGTATGCCGCAGCCTCACTTTGCATCAATACCCTTAGAACCTTCTTTCTGGTGGTGCTGGCCATTCTCGGACCGCTTGTGTTCGGGTTTGCAGTGTACGACGGATTTCAGCAGACCCTCGCCGTCTGGCTGGCCAGATATATCAATATCTTTCTCTGGCTGCCCATTGCCAATATTTTTGGCAGTATACTCGGAAAGATTCAGGAAAATATGATTAAAGTGGATCTTGCCCAGATTGAGCAGCAGGGGGATACCTATTTCTCTTCCACTGATACCGCCTACCTGATCTTTCTGATCATTGGCATTGTTGGCTATTTTTCGGTTCCGAATGTTGCCAATTATGTTGTTCATGCAGGGGGAGGAAATGCCATCCTGTCAAAAATGAATTCCATTTTTATTGCCACACCCTCTAAGGTAGGTGGCGCTGCGATGGGCGCAGGAGGAATGGTAGCAGATGCCTTGGGCGATGGGGCCAGAAAACAGGGTCAGGGTTATGCCGCTGCTTCGCAAGGCGACTACTTTCCGGACCAGAACAATCACCAAAAAGACCGCATCAGTGGCAAATCAACCTAAAATTTTCAGCTTATGTTCACACAGTTTAAAAACATCGACACGGCTTTTAGCCACATTAAGCGCTTTAGCCTTTTTTTGATTATCGCCTGCCTGCTCATCAGTGGATTTGCCATATATAAGGGCTTCGAAGCCGCCTCTCTGGCGAATGCGCGAATTTACGTGCTGACCAATGGTAAAGCTCTGGCCGCTTTTGCCAGTGACCGAAAGGACAATATTGCAGTCGAAATCAGGGATCATGTCAAGATGTTCCATCACTATTTTTTTACCATGGATCCTGATGAGAAGGTCATTTCCGCCAATATTGGTCTTGCACTGAATTTTGCCGATGAAAGCGCAAAGAAGCAGTATGATAACCTGCGGGAAAAAGGGTATTTCAACAATTTGATCTCTGCCAATATTTCTCAGGAGATTTCCGTGGACAGCACCATTCTGGACCTTGATGTTTATCCCTATTATTTTAGGTGTTATGCTACCCAGCGTCTGGTGCGCTCATCGTCCACCGTTAATAGAAAACTCATCAGTCAGGGATACCTTCGGAATGTTTCCCGCTCCGATAATAATCCTCATGGTTTTTTAATTCAGCGCTGGGAAATACTTGAAAACAGGGATAGCGCGGAGGGGGAGAAATGAAAGAATCATCACAAACAACCGAAATCAACCCAAATCCTGAGTTCGTAGAAAGAGCCCGTAAAGCCTCTGACGGCTTGAAAAGGAATTTAGCCAATAATCTGAACAGGCATTTTCACAAGCTGTCGACTAAGGGGCAAATAGGGCTGCTCATCATTTTTGTAGCCAGCCTTGCTGCCTATTGTATCCGTTTATTACTCATCATATTCTAAATCCAAATTATACATCATGAAAAAATCAAAGCAAATGGATAGGCGCAAACTGCTGCTGGCGCTTCCTTTATTACTATTACCTTTTCTAGCGCTGGCTTTTTATGCGATGGGTGGCGGCAGAAAAGTGACTATGCAGAAAGACTCCCAGGGAATCAATACAACGCTGCCTGGGGCAAACATCAAGGCAGAAAATGCAACAAGTAAGATGGAAATCTATCAGCAGCAACAGCGGGATTCAGGCACCAAGATCAATAATGGTATGTCTTCAATTGCTCAACGGCTTGGTTTCAGGTCTTCTGAAACCGATCAGCAGACTAGGGAAATAGAAGAAAAATTAGCGGTTTTAAATAGGGAGATAGGCAAACCGGAAGAAAAGGCCGTTTCTACCAATAGCGCTCGCGATATTAAGATTCCGGGAATGAAATCCGATGTGGATAGACTAGAGATGCTCATGAGAAATATGCAGTCAACTGGCGAGGATGATGCAGAAATGAAGCAGCTTTCCGGTATGCTAGAAAAGGTACTTGATATCCAGCATCCACAGCGGGTAAGGGATTCATATCTAAGGCAGGTCAACGCAGATCTAGATTCCCAGTTTAATGCCATACCAGCAATGATCATCTGTAAGCAGAAAGTAATGCAAGGCTCCACGCTTAAGCTGCGGATAAAAGATTCAATAACCATCAGCGGAGTGCTACTACCCGCCGGGCAGGAAGTTTCGGGCATTGTTAACCTCACCAACCAAAGATTGCTGCTGGACATCAAAACGATCCGAGTGGGTACTAAAATTATTCCTGTGGATCTATCAATATACGGCATGGATGGCATAAAAGGTATCAATGCGCCGGATGCAATCGTTCAGTCTGCCATTTCGGGCGGCGCTGATGATGCCCTGAGAAGCGTGCAGCTTCTTGGAATGGACGCTTCAATAGGAACACAGGTCGCAGGCGCCGGAATTGATGCAGCCAAAGGACTTTTTTCGAAGAAAGTCAGGCGCATCAGGGTGAAACTTCCCGCAGGCTATCCGGTACTGCTCCGAATCAATAAGCATTAATTCAGCTAATAAATTTATAAAACCAATTACTAAATCTTAATATTATGGACAAGAAAAATCTAGAAAATCTCAAAGCCGAGATGAATTCACTTGGATTCAGCGAAAAACTGACTGCTGAAATGGAGAAGAAAATGGAGGCGGGGCTCTCAGAATTTATCTTAACCGATCAGGTTAAGGGGACAAAAGGCGAAATGGAACTTAACCTTTATTTCAAGCAGTCCAGTCAGTCGGAATTTTATTACCTTAACAAATTTGATGTGCTAAAAGCAGAAGCACGCAAACTCCAGCCCGGTGAGCAATACCGCGTAACTGTCAATGGGGAGTCGGGACAAAAGGTGCAGAACTTCGAAAGGGCTTACGAAGCCGTTGGTTTTTTCAGGGCGCAGGGTGAACCAGCAAGCATTTCCATTGCAAAGGGAACCAAAGTCGAGCCTTTGGTAACCGTGCAGGAAGGGCAGGTTATCCTGTTAGACAAAGATTTTGGAAAGACCTTCCGTTCTCCGGAATTGCCGCAGACCTTTTGGCTTGACAGGGGTAAAGGCTTCAGCTCTAACCAGGCCATTAATTTAGTGGAGGGCCGCGCCGTACATCGTGATGATATGCTCACTCAAAGCGGTAAAGCTTATCAGGCCTGGTTTAAAATGGATGTTGATGGGCCGAGAGATAAATACATGAATTATTCGATGAATCAGTACAATGATCCGGGTTATGGTTTTAATCTTTCCGATGTCTTGGATAAGTTCAATATCAAAGAACTGGATAAGCCTGAACTTCGCGAAAAACTGGAGCAGTCACTTAAAAATGGCGACAGAGCTGAAGCTACTGTATCCAAAGACGGAAAGAAAATGCAGGTGCTTATTGAAGCCGAACCACGATATGCTCAGATTAACCTTTTTAATGCTCAGGGAAAATCTGAAAAGAGAGAGCAGTTTTTAAAAGAACCCGGTCACACCAAAGATGTGTCGCAAAGTAAATCCAAAGAAAAAAATGCTTCTGTGGAGCAGGGACTGGGAATTTAAGGGCAATTATTATATTCGCCGTTCGTTTTAAGACGGAATATTATTAATTAATGAGATCAGTTTAGATCTGAATAAAAAACAATTATGGAAAAGTTTGAAAAATTAAAAGAAGTGATCGCAGGAGTTGAAGCGGATGCAACAAAATTTTATGATGGCGGTAATGCAGCAGCTGGTACCCGGGTTCGTAAAGCCATGCAGGACCTAAAAGTTTTAGCTCAGGAAATCAGAACTGAGGTGACTGAGAAGAAAAACAGCGATAAATAGAAGAAATACTGTTTTGGGATAAAGGCCATGGATTGATATTCATGGCCTTTTTGGCTTTCAGCTGTTTGAAAGCTCAATGTGTGCATACTGATCGATACTAGCATCTTTTTGTCTGATGCCTTGTAATACAGGATATAAGAGCGACCGGTTTATCATTAAAGATCATTTGGTCGCTCTTGCATTTTTTTTATAATACTCCTATGGTTTCCGAAAGATCGAGCGGATTAATAAGTGGGTAAGTTTAGGCCTGAAAAACGTTTACTTTTTCGTTCATCAATATGATGAGAAGGATACACCTTTGTTGACTAGTTATGCAATTGAACAATTCAATAGAAAGCTAGGCGCCGGCCTGCGAGAAGTTGAAGTGAGGTTTGAAATTTAGAGTTCAATCAACGGGTCCCAAAGCACCTTTTCAAAATCCTTTACACTATCGTTTTCAATCGTGATGCCTTCTAGCTCCAGCAGTTCCTGCATTTTGGTAGGGGTATCATAATGGATTTTTCCGGTGAGCAATCCGTTCCTGTTTACTCCCCTATGTCCTGGGACTTGCAACCTCAGATCCGCATTGATCATTGCTGTTCCAACCATTCTTGAGAAGAGAGGGCGGCACCAAGTGCCTTAGCAATTGCGCCGTAGGTAGTTATTCTGCCTCTTGGAATTAATCGAACTATCTGATAAACCTGCTGGTAAAAGTTTGCTAAGTTCATATTTACATAGGTAAACTACTTATCACATCCATTATCAATAACGTCTGAAATTGTTGCTCTTTAGCATATATCTTGATTATTTCAAGTGAGCGACTTATGATTGCTTTTTTTGTTACCTTGCATTATGAAAAAATTACCTGTCCTAGCATTTTTATGATTGGTTGCTTTGTGGCAAAGAGCCAAACAAATATTGAGATTAAGTACATCTCGAAGCACGTTTGGAAGATTGTAATTGTTTGTGAATTTGTCTACAATACCCGAGCTTTAAACAGCTTGACATTACTTAATTTAGGTGCCGCATTTCCAAAACAATTGTCAACTATAGTTATCTATAAGTCAGACTTAAATAAGTTTAACGATCCTTCTAAGAATTATTTGCACAAAAAAGTCTGTGTTACTGGTAGCCTAATAAAATCTGGCAGCCAATGCCGGTTTTAGAAAATACGTTACAATTACGGTTTTCCGTAAGTTGTATATCGCATTTATACCTAATATTATCATCTGTAGATTAATTTCTGAATATCTTATCCATACTTCCTATATTTTAGAACTTAACCAGTATTCACGTTCCGAATTAAATTTATTCTCAATTGGCAACAAATAAACACGCAATCATACGGTATAAAACATTAGATAAATGCTTTAGAAACCCTGGAAGAAAATACTTTATTGATGATTTAGTTGAAGAATGCAATAAGGCAATCCATGACTTCACTGGTAATCCTGATGGTATCAAACGTCGCCAAATTTATGACGATATCACTTTTATGGAAAGCGAGCAGGGTTGGTCTGTTCCACTTCAACGCTATAAAGAAGGCAAAAAAGTATACCTAAGGTATGAGGATACGAATTTTTCGATCAATAGCAGTCCGTTAAATTCAGCAGAAGAAAGTCAATTAAGAGAAGCACTTTTAACGCTTTCACGTTTAAAAGGGATGCCTAATTTTACCTGGGTAGATGAAATTACGACTAGAATAAATGCAGGGTTAGATTTGTCTAATCAAAGCTCAAAAGTCATTGAGTTTGACCAAAATCAATATCTAAAAGGAATAGAGTTTATAAATCCTTTATACAATGCTATTATTAATCAAAATGTAATTTGTATTTCATACCAAAGCTTTAAGCAAGAAACTGTACAACAGATCGTCTTTCATCCTTATTTTTTGAAACAGTATAATAGCAGGTGGTTTCTTTTCGGTTTAAATGATGAATACAAAACAATATCAAATTTAGCATTAGATAGGTTTGTAGAAATAAAAGAGAATGAGGTTGATTTTATAAAACAGAATGATGTCAATTTTGAGGAATACTTCGAAGATATGATTGGGGTTACATTACCAGAAAGAGCTCAACCGCAAAAAATACTATTAAAAATAAAAGCGAGTTCATGGCCTTATATCAAGACTAAACCATTACACGGTTCACAGAAAACCAAAGAAGTTAATGATGAGTTTACAATTTTAGAATTGAATTTGATCATCAATTATGAGTTGATTGCTTTGCTTTTTTCTTACGCAGAAAATATAACAGTAATAGAGCCAATGGCTTTAGCAGAAGAGATAAAGTCTAAAGCAAAAAGCTTAATTAACAATTATTTATAAACTGTGCATTTGTACTGCACAAGTCACTAGTACCTTTGGATTATAATCTTAATTTTAATTTATGGCAGAGATAGTCTATTCCAATCCCGTTGATGTTGTTTCTTTTAGTGTTATTGGTATGTTCGACGCTTTTAGGGACAAACCTAATTTTCGTAACCATGATACTTTACAGATTGTAATCCTATTTGTTTCATTGTATAAAGATGGTATAATCAATGAAGAAACATTCAATGATCAATTTAAGCTTACAGATTTAAAGGCACTGATAAATAAATCTGCTATTGACAAACTTCAAATGCAGACATACTTGTCAATTATTGAAATCATTAGTGACCCATTAAGCAGGTTTTTTGGTGAGAAGTTATCATACTTTTCTTTTTTAATGTCGCATATTCAAAATGAACTTTTAAATGAACATTTTCCCGATATAGTGGACGACGTTATATACAGGTTTTCAATGGCACAGGGACGAACTGGAGGAGGGTTTCTACAGCCTCTTGAATTGTCTCGTATGATGCTTGCTTTGGCAGATTTAAAAAAAGAAGATAATATTTACAATCCATTCGCAGGTTTAGCCTCTTTTGGCGTTCGTCTTGATCAGAAGCATAATTACTATGGACAAGAGTTAAATGCTACTTCTTGGGTATTGGGTATGTTGAGGCTCATGGCGCACAATCAATTGAGCGAATCTAAATTCACTAGAAGTGATTCCATTTTGGAATGGCCAGACAATTCAGAAAAATTTAATTTGATAATTTCCAGCCCGCCTTTCGGAATGAGACTGGGAAATCAATACAGAGATATTCATCCCAACATCAGAACAACTGAACAGTTTTTAATTGAAAAAGGTATTAAATCCTTAAAGGAAAATGGCAAGTTAATCGCCCTCTTACCACAAGGCTTACTTTTTAGAGGTATGCATGAGCAAAGATTAAGGAGATATCTGGTAGAAAAAGATTTAATTGACACCATTATTTCATTGCCCGGTGGATTACTATTGAATACAGGGATTCCATTAATTATTTTAGTTCTTGATAGAGCCAAAAAGTTACCTGGTAAGGTGAAATTCGTAGATGCCAAGAAGTTTATAATTGCAAATGGGCCGAGAGAAAAAATACTGAATGATTACAGTCTAATCAGCCTCATCAATAGCGAAAGTGAAGATGATAATGTCGTTAAGATTGTTGATAATGATCAAATTCATCACAACGATTACAACCTTAGTGCTGCACGCTATTTCCAAAAGCATATAGACGGTGTAAAACTAGCTGACGTAGTTTCGGTTAAAAAAATATTAACTCGGAATTTATCGGATGACATTTCAATATATCCAAGAATAAATTTTTCTGATTTGAATAATAATATCAAATTAGATTACCGTAATATCAGCATCGGTGAAATTAAGAGGAACGATTTTCTTTTAAACGAATCTTGTTTTCTCTTAGGAACATTTAATGGACAATTAAAATTCTCTTATTTCGAATTTGAACAAAAAATACATATCTGTTCGGGTAATATGATTGCTGTATTAATTGATGAGCAAAAGGTTACGGTACCATATTTTGCTAAACAACTTACAGAAGCCTACTTGCAAGATCAAATTAAGTTGGCGACAAAAGGTTCTGCAATTCAAAAAGTTTCAAAATCAGATTTGTTAAAAGTAGATATTAAGCTACCCGATATAAAAGATCAAGAAAGACAGGCGGAAGAAATATTAAAATATTTTCACGATGAAGATAGAAACTTGCAGTTATTATCTTCATTAGAAGATCAATTATATGAGCAAACGGTCTATTTGCGGCATTCAATTGCTGGGCCAACTAGAAATATTTTGTCTTTTATGAAAAAAATGATGGCAATTATTGATGTTAACCCAAAGATGTTAGTGGGCGAAATAGCAGAGGCTAGATTGAAATCTACAGACAGATATAGTTTTGGAAATATGAGAGAAATTGTAGAAAGAGATCTTCTTAAGATTGAAAACGTAGTGAAAAACCAGTTGGACATTCAACAGCAAATAGCTGAAAGTAAACTAGGAACAATGGATATTGATGCCTTTTTATCAGAATATACGCACAATTTGAAAGAAGTGCATTCGAACATTAAGATTTCATACGAGTCATTTGTGCCTTATTTGTCGGATGATATCGATAAAAAGGAATATGTAACTATACTAGGCAACCCCCAACTGTTAGGTACGATGCTTGACAATTTTTTTGAGAATGCAAGACATCATGCTTTTGGTAAAGAATTAGAAAATAAGTTTTTAGTAAACTTGCATTATGACGAGGATTCCGGCAGATTATCCTTCGAGGTTGCCAATTCTGGAAAAAGTTTTCCAAAAGATTTTGGCTTTAAAGAATTTATAGCCAAAAACAAGAAATCTAATGATAGTACAGGTAATGGGTATGGTGGATGGTTTATTTATCAAGTGATAAAGCACCACAAGGGTGATTTTGAGATTGATGATAATTCTATTTTCAAGCCAGAGATAGCAGATGGTTACACTACAAGTTTTCACATCCAATTACCTTTAGTACAAGATTAAAGATGAACAATTACCAAATAATTTGGTTTGATGATGAGTTTAATACCTCTTTGGAATCAATTAAAATGCAGTTTGATGATTTTGGAATTGCGTATAAAGGATTCGAAAATGCCGAAGAAGGCGTAAAATATATAAAGTCAAATTATCACCTTCTTGATGCTGTAGTCATTGATGGTAATTTTTTTAAAAACAAAGTTGACAAAGCTATCGATGAAACAGGAAAAGCCCTGAATATGGTGGTAGATGCTTTAAAAGAGATTAAATTTAAGAAGGACATTCCTTACTTTATATTGTCAGGGAAACTAAATTTCAGAGAGCGAAACAATCCTTTGATTGATTTATTGGATATTGAAAAGGTATATGATAAATTAAAAGAAGAAGATACCCGGTTGTTATGTGACTCGATTATTCGAACTACAGATTTATCACCAATAGGGAGTTTAAAAATAAAATATCATGATGTTTTCTCTATATGTGCTGATGATAAATTAGGTCATAGTTGTTTTGAAAAACTATTAGTATTAGCACAAGCACTCAACGATCCAGGTTCCTCCCAAACAGCAGAAGATTTATTTCTTCCTATTAGAAAATTGCTAGAAAAGCTATTTGTAAAGCTCTCCGAAATGAATGTTATCGATCCTAATTTGATAAAGGAAAAGGGATGGATAAATGGCGCAAAATTGTTTTTGTCAAATAAGAATTTATCCTATATTTTAAGATTAGACACCCATCCGTTAATTCATTACGCAATTGATAGGCTTTTGTTTATTGTTCAGGATTCTTCTCATGCTGAGGGCGGATTGATACTTAAAATTGACCAATATTGTAATCAATTTAGAAGTAATTACTTATATAAGAGCTCGGTTTATCTGCTTTTTGAAATATTAACATACTTTGATAAATATATTGAAGACCATCAAGATTATGATTTTAATAGATCAATGTGGGAGAAAAAAGATATTTTAGATGTAATCACTCTTAAAGAAGATGATGAAGAATTTAAAATAGGCGAAGTGATTAACTTGAATGAGGGAAAGAGCTTTGCTTTCTTTAAGCCAACTGTAAGTGGTGAAAATATTTTTATTCCGCCCAAACTAGTGAAAGAGTTTAATTTAACAAATGGAACTTCCATCAAGGTAAGGTTTGAGGAGTATTTAGATAAAATTTCCAAGTTGCCTAAAAAACAAGTTGTATTGCTTGAAATCATTAAATAAAAATGACTTTAAAAGCTTCTTTCAATCTCTGCACTTCCACCGCACACATCAACCTCATCTTTGATTTGTAAATTAAAAAGAACTAATTATGAAAACAGAAATTACGCCATCAAACGAAAATGAGATTATTTGTCCAAGCTGTAAAAAAGCATTTAAAGTAGATGAAGCTGGCTTTGCAGATATTTTAAAGCAAGTGAGGGATCATAAGTTTGAGGAAGAATTGCATGAGCGATTACAACTAGCAGAAAAAGAAAAAGATAGTGCTGTTAAATTAGCTGAAGCTAATCTCAAATCAACACTACAAGCAAAACTTGCAGAAAAAGATAACGAGATTATCCAACTAAAAGCCGATGCAGAATTAAAGTTGAGAGGTCAATTGGCAGAAAATGAAATGCAATTAGCTGCTTTAAAAGCGAAATTGGAAAATGCAGATGTCGAGAGAAAAATTTCTGTTGCAGAAGCAATTAAGGCAGTAGAGCAACAACGAGACGAAAAAGACAAAGAGATCATTCTCTTGAAAGCCAACAATCAGCAAATGCTAACCGAAGCTTTGAATAAAAAAGATATCGATTTGAACGATTTGAAAGCTAAGTTGGAGAAGGCGGAAGTAGAAAAAAAACTGGAAATTACTGAGGCTGTTCAACAGATTGAAAAGGAAAGAGATGCTTTAAATAACGATTTGTTACTAAAGGATCTGGAGAACCAAAACGAAAAAAGCAAATTGGAAACGCAATATACTTTAGCACTTCAAGGTAAAGATGCAATCATCAAGTTAAAAGATGAAGAAATTGAGCTTCGTAAAGATATGAAGCTTAAATTATCTACCAAGATGCTGGGCGAAACTTTAGAGCAACATTGCGAAAATGAGTTTAACAAACTACGTTCTACAGCATTTCAAAAAGCGCACTTCGAAAAAGACAACGATTCAAAATCTGGTAGTAAGGGTGATTTTATATACCGTGAATTTGACGAGGCTGGCAACGAAATCATTTCTATTATGTTCGAAATGAAAAACGAAGCAGACGAAACAGCTACCAAAAAGAAAAATGATGATTTTCTAAAAGAGCTTGATAAAGATCGTAATGAGAAAAAATGCGAATATGCTGTGCTTGTGTCATTATTAGAGGCCGATAGCGAATTCTACAACACAGGTATTGTAGATGTGTCGTACAAACACGAAAAAATGTACGTTGTTCGTCCACAGTTTTTTATACCAATAATTACAATATTGAGAAACGCAGCGCTAAACTCTATGAAAGCGAAGGCAGAATTGGCATTGGTTAGAAATCAGAATATCGATATCACCAATTTTGAAAATAAGATGTTGGAATTTAAGCAAGGTTTTGATAAAAACTACAACTTAGCAAGTGTAAAGTTTAAAAAGGCTGTAGATGAAATTGATACAACCATTAAGCACTTAGAAAAAGTGAAAGAAAACCTACTATCCTCAGAAAATCAACTTCGCCTGGCCAACGATAAGGCTGAGGGATTAACGATAAAAAAGTTAACTAAAGGTAATACTACCATGACAGCCAAGTTTGAAAACTTGAATAACGATTTCAATCCAGTTCAACATAATAATAATTAATCTAAAATAGCAAACTCAAATATTTAAAATTATGGCACAATGTACAGCACCAAGAAACGGACATAGAACTTCAAGCGGAGCCGCGAACTGCCCAGCATGTGGTAGTCGCTATGGTCGTAGTTACAACTCTTACCCTAGTTATTCTCCATCCTATTCTACGCCTTCAAGGAATTACGGTAGTGGTAGCGGAAGCAGTCGCGGATCCAAATCTAGAGCTCGTTGGTCTTCTTCTGGTTCAACAATTCTTTATTCGCCTCAAGAAATTAGAACCTTAACTCCGGTTCGTGAAAATATAGAGAAACGTTTAGATAAACCAGATTTGCGAGATGTATTTCTTTGTCACGCTTGGGACGACCGAAAAGGCGCAGCGAAGGAATTACATGATATGCTAGAAGCGAAAGGTGTTTCTGTTTGGTTTAGTGAAAAGGATGTTTTATTAGGCTCATCATTAATGCGTGAGATTGATAAGGGATTAGTTAAATCTAGAGTGGGTATAGTATTAGTTACCCCTTTATTTCTAAAACGTATTCAAGGAGAAGGTATAGCTGACAAGGAACTCTCGGCACTTTTAGCTCGCGATTTGCTTGTGCCTATTGTTCACAACACAACTTATGATGAATTGAGGGATGTAAGTCCTTTACTCGGTTCAAGAAGTGGTTTAAGTACTATTGACGATACGATGGAAGAAATCGCTGCTAAATTAGCGGAATTGGTAACACCCGAAAATGTATTGTACTAAAGAAAACTTCTTAAATAAGAAATACTAAGCTTTGCAGATCAAACGATTATCCCATTCCCCAGCCGGGTAATGGGATAATTAATTCTAAAATGGTGTATCCTAAACAAATTCCCTTATTTTTAAAATCTTAAACCATGACATGATTACCGGAGAATTAAAATCGAAAATAGATAAAGTTTGGGAAGCCTTTTGGACTGGCGGACTAAGCAACCCAATAAGTGTAATAGAGCAAATGACTTACCTGTTATTTATTCGCAGGTTAGATGAGTTGCAAACCCAAAAAGAGCAAAAAGCCAATTTGCTTAAAAAGGAAATAGAAGAACCAATTTACAGCAAAGCTGATGAGCAGTTGCGCTGGAGCAGGTTTAAAAATATGGATCCCGAAATGATGCATAAACTGTTTACCCAGCAAGATGGAATTTTCGATTTCCTTAAAAACGTAGGTTCAAAAAGTGCAGCATTCTCTCGGTTTATGAAAGGTGCCACTTTTATGATCCCTACGCCAAGGCTATTGGCGCAAGTAGTAGAAATGCTCTCGAACATAGACATGGCCGACCGCGATACCAAAGGCGATGTTTACGAATATTTATTAAGCAAAATTGCCTCGGCAGGGCAAAACGGACAGTTTCGTACACCACGCCACATTATCCGCATGATGGTTGATATGGTACAACCAACGCTCGAAGATACCATTTGCGACCCAAGCTCGGGAACTTGCGGTTTCTTAACCGTTGCCGGCGAATACATTAGGGAACATTTTAAAGATCAGTTGTACGATGCCGATATCCAACAACACTTTCAGAATGAAATGTTTTTAGGGATGGAGTTTGACCCGACCATGATACGCATTGGTGCCATGAACCTTATTTTGCATGGCATAGAAAACCCACAATTGCAAGATGTTGATGCTCTAAGCGAAGCCAATACCAGTTTTACCGCCAAAGCCAGTTTGGTATTGGCCAACCCACCCTTTAAAGGCAGTTTAGATAGAGAAGCCGTTGATGGTAAAATATTAGCCGTGGTAGATAGCAAAAAAACCGAGCTGTTATTTTTAGCACTCATTTTAAAAGGCTTAAAACTAGGCGGTAGAGCAGCGGTAATTGTGCCAGATGGCGTTTTATTTGGCAGCAGCAAAGCTCATTTGCAAATACGTAGAGAATTAATTGATAATCAAAAACTGCAAGCCGTAATTTCTATGCCGAGCGGCGTTTTTAAACCTTATGCGGGGGTAAGTACCGCAGTGTTGTTATTTACCAAAACCGATAGTGGTGGTACCGATAACGTGTGGTTTTACAATATGGAAGCCGATGGTTTAAGTTTAGATGATAAACGTAACCCCATTACACAAAACGACATTTCCGATATTGTAGCACGATTTAAAAACATAGCAAATGAAAGCGAACGCCTACGCACCGACAAAAGCTTTTTGGTGCCGCTAAAAGAAATACAAGACAATAAGTACGATTTGAGCATAAATCGATACAAAGAAGTAGTGTACGAAGAAAAAACCTACGAAAAACCAACTGATATTATTGCACAAATCGAAACATTAGATGCCGAAAGAAAAGGTTTAATGGAACAGTTAAAGGGGTTGTTGGTATGAGTTGGGAAAAGGTAAGGTTAGGTGATTTATGTACTGTTCTCGGCGGTTATGCATTTAAAAGCGAAAATTTTAAGCCAGAAGGAATTCCATTATTAAGGATTTCAAATATAATTGACGGCGAAATTTCTTTTAAAGAAGATTGTATTTGTGTTGACGAATTAAATTCAGCTTCACTATCAAAATTTAAAGTATTTAAAAATGATATTTTAATCGCTTTATCTGGGGCAACCACAGGGAAATTTGGAGTTTATAAATTAGATCAAGAAGCATATTTAAATCAACGAGTTGGATTAATTAGATCCACTGAAAAATTGCATCAAGGATATTTTTCTCACTATTTAAATATTTTAAAAAATGAGATCATACAACTAGCACAAGGTGCAGCCCAGCCTAATATTAGTACAAATGAAATTTCAGACCTTCAAATCCCCTTACCACAATTACACGTTCAAAAGCGAATTGCCGAAATTTTAGATGCTGCCGATGCCTTAAAACGCAAAGACCAACAATTGCTTAAAAAATACGATGAACTGGCACAAGCTATTTTTATAGATATGTTCGGCGACCCTGTAAAAAATGAAAAGGGTTGGAATGTAAAAAAATTAAAAGATATTTCTATTAAAATACATAGCGGAAATACACCTAAAGGAGGAAGTAATGTTTACGTTAGGAGTGGAGTTACTTTTTTTAGAAGTCAAAATGTTTGGAAAAATAACCTTGTATATGATGACATTGCATTTATTGACAAAGCAACTCATAAATCAATGAATAAAAGTAGTCTAAACCACAAGGATATTTTGATGACCAAAACTGGGAGGATAAACACAGAAAATAGTAGCCTTGGTAGGGCAGCTTTGTTCTTTGGAGATGATAATAGTGCAAATGTAAATGGACACGTTTACTTAATTAGGCTTCAGGGAGGTGAAAGTCATGAATTTGTCACTCATATTCTTACTTCTCAATCATACAGAGATATTATTCGTGAAGTTTGTGTCGGTGGAATTGACAAAAGACAATTGAACAAAGATCATATTGAAAATTTCCCCATAATTTATCCTCCAATTGTTGAGCAAATAAGATTCGCGAAAATGCTTGAAACGATAAAGCTTAAGCAGGAAATATGTAAAAAGACAGCTGAAAATTCAGAAAATATTTTCAATAATCTCATTCAAAAAGCATTTAAAGGAGAATTAGTTAAATGAAAACAGGAGTAGAAATTTTTGATGCTTATCAAAAGCAGAGAGATTTCTCAGGTAGCGAGATAGATCGTTATGCACAAGATTTATCCACTTACTTTTTTCATGCTAAAATGCAAGGTAAAGTAGAAGTATTTTACAAACTTTTAGAAAAGGCAGAAAAAGTTAATAAAAAGAATGTGTTTGTAGAGCCGCTAGAAGATATACTTTATGATGATTATCCAGTCGAAGATCTGATATTAGTAGATAAATAATAAATTACAACGCTCTCATGCCACAACATTTATTCAAACACACAGATTTAGAACCATTAGAAAATCATCCACCAAAAGGTGAATATGAAATTTTAATTGTTGGAACTTTTAACGGTGATATTGAAGGTAATTTGGCTTCTTGGTTTTATGGCAGACCAGAAAATGAGTTTTGGTGTTTGTTTCCTAGAATGCTAAATAAACAAAGTCTACATCCTGTAGATTGTGATCAAGATATAGCTGTTTTAACTGAAAGATGGAAAGAATTCTGTAAGGACAACAAAATTATCATTGTCGATTTATTTAAAGATATTCTGGTAGATCTACCTAATCACGCAGATAAAAATCTAGCAGCTTTACAACCAAACCAGTATATTGCTTTCGACTTTAAGAAAGCTTTTGCAAACTGTAAGTTTAAATTTGTCATGTTCACTTGGAAAGGAATAGAAAATAATTCATTAACTAACTTAAAGTATCAGTACATTAATTATTTTCAGCAACGAGGAAGCAGGATAGCACATTTATTAACGCCTTCATTAGCCTATGCCAAATCAAGGTATTTTAAAATAAAGCAATGGAAGGAGGTCTACAATCATGAGTAATTTTTCTTTCATACCCAGCCAATGGCTAGCACTTGCCGAAACGCCGCAAATAGCCGAGGAAAACGTTTACAGAGCGCCTTCTTATGCAGCTTCAGAATGTCGCAAAAGTTTAGAAGAATGGATACGCTGGTTGTATGAGCACGATCAAGATTTAACATTACCTTACGATACCAGTTTGAGTTCGTTGATGCATGCTCAGGCATTCAAAAATTTGGTGGCGCCAATCCACTTTCATCAAATTAACCTTATCCGTAAATTAGGTAATACGGCAGTTCATACCAAAACAAAAATTAAACCCGAAGAAGCTTTACAAGCTTTGCAATTACTGCATGGTTTTATTAGTTGGATTGTAGCTGCTTACAGTCCTGTAAAGGTTTCTTTTGTCTCTTTCGACGAAAGTCTAATATCAAAAGAAAAAGTTCAGGATAAAAACAAAGATGACTTGCAGTTATTAGAGCGAGCTTATTTAGAACAACAAAGCGAACTCAAAAAAGTACAAGAAGAGCTAGCCGAATATCAAAAAATTAAAGCGCAAAATATTGCCTTCGTACCTGCGCCAACAAATCCCAACGAGGCATTTACGCGTAAAATGTACATCGATATTTTATTGCGAGAGGCGGACTGGGAACCATCAGATATTAACGTACAAGAGTATCCCCTTAGGGCTTGCATGCCACAAGCAACAGGCGCAAATTTAGGCGATGGTTTTGTAGATTATGTTTTATGGGGCGATGATGGTAAACCGTTGGCAGTTGTAGAAGCAAAAAGAACACAAAAGGATGCAAGAATAGGTCAACATCAAGCTAAGCTATACGCTGATGGTTTGGAAAGAGATTTCGGACAACGCCCAATTATTTTTTATAGTAATGGTTACCAGACTTGGCTTTGGGACGATACTGATTATCCAGCAAGAGAAGTTTATGGTTTCTATACCAAAGATGAACTGCAAACTTTAATACAACGCAGGGTTTCTAAAAAATCGTTAGCAGAAGAAACCATTAATAATGCCATTACAGATCGATACTATCAACATGAAGCCATCCGTAAAGTAAGTGAGGCTTTTGAAGGTAAACATCGTGAAGCTTTATTGGTAATGGCAACTGGTACTGGAAAAACTAGGGTTTCGGCATCATTAATAGATTTTTTAAGTAAAGCTAACTGGATAAAACGAGTTCTTTTTCTAGCAGATAGAAATGCTTTGGTGCACCAAGCTAAAGTAAACTTTAACGAATATTTGCCTAACCTGCCGGCAGTCGATTTAACTAAAGAAAAGGAAGATGAAAGCAGCAGAATTGTGTTTTCTACCTACCAAACCATGATTAATTTAATTGATGGTGAAACAGATGGTAAAAATCGCTACAGTGCTGGTCATTTCGATTTAATTATTTTTGATGAAATCCATCGTTCGGTTTATAACCGCTATAAACATATTTTTAAATATTTTGATGGATTTAGAGTTGGTCTAACGGCAACGCCAAAAGCAGAAACTGATAAAGATACCTATGGTTTGTTCAATATGGAGCCAGGCAATCCAACCTATGCCTATGAATTGGAACAAGCTGTAAATGATCAATTTTTAGTTCCTCCAAAAGGAATAAGTGTTCCTATCAAATTTCAACGCCAAGGGATTAAATACAACGAACTGAGCGAGGCTGATAAATTAGCTTATGAAGATGAATTTACTGACCCGCTTACCGGCGAATACCCAGATGAGATTGAGGCAACGGCTTTAAATAGCTGGCTGTTCAATACCGATACAGTAGATAAAGTGATTGGTCATTTGATGGAAAATGGAATTCATGTTGAGGGTGGAGATAAATTGGCAAAAACTATGATTTTTGCTCGATCACATTCGCATGCAAAATTCATCGAGCAACGTTTTAATATTCAATACCCTGCATATAAAGGCGAGTTTTTGAAAGTAATTGACTATCAGGAAACTTATAAATACGATCTTTTAAATAAGTTTAAAGACAAGCAAAAGATGCCTCAAATTGCTGTATCGGTAGATATGTTAGATACTGGTATTGATGTGCCTGAGGTTTGTAACCTAGTCTTCTTTAAACCAGTAAGAAGTAGCTCTAAGTATTGGCAAATGATTGGTCGCGGAACACGTTTATGTACAGATTTGTTTGCGCCAGATGATCATAAAAAGGAGTTTATCATTTTCGATTTCTGCGAAAACTTCGAGTTTTTCAATGCCAATCCAAAGGGAGTGGAGGCAAGTAATGGAAAATCTTTGAGCCAACGATTATTTGAATTGCGTTTAAGAATGGCAGTTTTACTTTTAGCCCAAGATACCGATGAGTTAAAGGATTATGGACAATCATTAATTGACCATCTAATAGCTCAAACTCAAGCCTTAAATACGTCAACATTTATAGTACGCCAACATTGGCAAGTAGTAGAAAAATACCAAGATAAATATCAATGGAATGCACTTTCTGATTTAGATGTAAAAGAAATTTTTGACCATATTGCTAAATTAGTTATAGAAATAAGTGAAGACGAGAAGGCAAAACGCTTTGATGTTTTAATGCTTGAACTGCAACTAAATGTGCTAATAGGTTCAGCCAAACAAGCACAACTTATACAGAAAGTAGTGGCAACAGCGGCTTTGTTAAGCAAAAAATCATCTATCCCTTTAGTAGCAAATAAAATGGAAACGATTACTGCTGTTCAGAAAAAGAGTTTCTGGGAAGCGGCTACTTTACCTAATATCGAAAATATCAGGATAGAGCTACGAGATTTGTTGAAGTTTTTGGATGTAGAACGTGCGCCTATTTACTACACCTCATTTGAAGATGAATTTGATGGGCAGGTAAAAGAGCACCAGGTGATTTATAATTTTAATGATTTGGGTGCTTATCGCCAAAAAGTAGAATTTTATCTGAAAGAAAAAAGAAATCATATCACCATATACAAGCTTACAAATAATATCCAAATCACCAATGGAGAATTATTAGAGCTAGAAAAGTTGCTTTTTGATCAAGGTGCTATTGGAACTAAGGAAGAATTTACAAAAGCTTATGGTGTGCAGCCACTAGGCCAATTTATAAGGGGGATTTTAGGTTTAGATATTAATGCCGCTAAACTTGCTTTTGGAGAAATATTAAGCCAACAAACTTTAAATTCTCAGCAAATTAGATTTATGGATACCTTAATTAACTTCTTCTCTGTAAAAGGTATTATTGAGGCTGAAATGTTATTTAGCCCTCCATTTACAGATATAGACACAAGTGGCATTATGGGGGTTTTTGATAGTGAAACCGCTGGGAAAATCATTTCTTTGATTGAAGTTATTAACCACAATGCTGATGTGGCTTAGAAGATTATTAAATGATTTTTTGGGCAAATAAAATCCTTACTTGTAAATGAAAATAAAAGACGAGGAAGCTGAAAATCGTGAAGAGTAAGTATCATTTTAAATTATTTATTATGTCAGGTTATTTACGGAAGGTAACAGCTATTAGAAATAATGATAAAGTAACTAAAGGAGTGTCTTTTGAAATATTGAAAACTAGCACGAATGCTAAGCCAGGCCAAAAAGAAATTGCTGAAGCACTAACTAATAAATACAATAGTAATATTCATGATAGTCATTGTGGTTCAGGAAATTTTGAGTTTTTACAACTGAATAAATAATCATGTTGCGAAATAATGATTGTCACAGTTATTTAGGATGATTTTCGATTTACAACTCTGAAAAAACAAATTAAAATAGTATTTCTTGCGAATAGAAATCTGTGTTAATGAAACTAATGAAAGAAATCAGATTAATACAAAAAAGAATATAAATACAGGTCTTTAACTTATATAATAGAACAAATAAAATAAACGTATCTCATCTATGTCAACTACACATTCCCTATTTACAGATATTTTATCTGTAGAAGGTCTTTTATTTGGGCAAGAGTTGTCTATTCCAGAATACCAAAGACCCTACAAGTGGTCAACAAAAAATGTAAATCAACTAATTGATGATATTTTATTATTTTCAGATAAATGCTCGTATCGAATAGGTACAGTTGTTATTCATTCTGAAAAAAATGTGAAGAATATCGTTGATGGACAACAGAGAATTTTCACCCTAAGTTTAATAGCTGGTGAGTTATTAAAAACTGAAATTGGAAGCAGGATGGAGGGGAAAAATATAAACCATCTTAGTGTCGCTAAATTTAATTTCAACAATGCTATAAGCATTAATAACCTTAAACAAAATCTTCAGGTTGTTAAGACACGAATTAAAGAATTTAATAGGGATCAGATCGAATTTTTCTTTCAAAAGTGCGAATTAGTTTATATAGAACTTAATGACATATCTGAAGCATTTCAGTTCTTTGATTCCCAAAACTCTAGAGGACGCGATTTAGCTCCACACGATTTACTGAAAGCGTTTCATTTAAGAGAAATGATGCATATTTCTGAAATGGAAAAAATTAAATGTGTAAACTATTGGGAAGATATTTCAGATAACTTACCTAACATTTTTGGGAATTATCTATTTAAGATAAGAAGATGGTCAAAAGGAAAAAGAGCATTGGCATTCACGAAAAATAATATTTCGGTATTTAAAGGCATTAGTGTTGATGATGAAAAACTATTCAATTTTGAAATGCCTTATCGAATCAGTCATTTTTTTACCGACCAATACAATAAAGATGTTTTTCGAAAGATTGATGGCCTAAAAAGTAATTATCCTTTTCAAATTGATCAGGTTATAGTTAATGGGCAACGTTTTTTTGAGTATGTACATCACTATGCAAATATTATTAAAGTTATAGATAATAGCCATGATGTGAAACAAATTAAAGAATCAATTCAAAAACATCTTAGTGATGACGATGAATTGGCTCAAAGCATTTATGCAGAATTAAGAACTTATAAAGATAGATTTCGTCAAGGTGATAAGTATGTCCGCAACTTATTTGATTGCTGTACACTTTATTATCTGGATAAATTTGGAACGGTGAGATTGGAAGACGCTATCGTAAAATTTTTTATTTGGAGTTATACTATAAGGTTTGAACAACAATCGGTTTACCAGCTAACAACTGATAATGTAGCAATTAGTTATAATGGTATGATAAGAACGATTAGAGAAGCGATTCATCCCAAAGAAATTTTGCATAAAAATCTTGATGCTATAGAATATGTGGGTGATGACAAGATTGTAAAAGGAGTTGAAAATATTTACAAATTATTGAAATCAGTACACATTTTTAAAAATTAAAATGAGCAAGATAACAAAACCATTAGAGTTAACTATTGAACAGATTTTTGAAGATGATCATTATATAATCCCTCTTTATCAGAGAAATTATGCTTGGGAAGAAACAGAGATAAATCAGCTCATACAAGATATCTGGGACTTTTCTTCCGATGATTTAGAGTCAAAATACTATATAGGTTCATTAGTTGTTCATAAACGTAAGCTGGATGATAGCAATAAATTTATTTATGAAACAATAGATGGACAACAAAGGCTTACAACATTAAATATCCTACTTAGTGTAATTAAAAATGAATTTGGTATCGATGTGCCCAAAAACCATTATGAGAAATTGAAGTTTGATAGTAGGTTAATGTCAACCGAAACATTGAAATTGTTGTTTCATAAAGATTTAGAAAGTAATATACCAAAGAATTCGACAATGTCCCAAGCATACTCAATTCTGTATAAAAAGCTAAATGAGCGTAGTAAAGCGGAAATAATAAGTTTTGTTGATTTTCTGCTAAAGAAAGTTATAATTCTTAGAGTTGAGGTCCCGATCGATACTGATTTAAATCATTATTTTGAAATAATGAATAATCGTGGCGAACAACTAGAAAAACAAGAAATTCTAAAAGCTACTTTACTTTCTTACTTAATGTACGATGCGGAAAGTTCTTTTGTTTTTTCGATGGTATGGGACGCTTGTTCAAATATGGAGAAGTATATGCAGTTAAATTTTAAAAAGAAATTTCGTGATGCAGTTTTTTTAATGGATGATAAAAAGACTTGGGATTATTTACCTAAAGATTTCGAAGAATTAAGTAGCTATATTATCCCAGAAAAAATAAATATATCAGAAGGTTCAAATGGAATTGAAGAATTAAATATTATTGATCTTTTAACCGAAGAATTTAAAACAACTATTATAGAGAAGGAAGAAGAAGAGGAATTAGAAAATATAACTTTCAATTCGGTAATAGGTTTCCCTAACTTTTTACTTCATGTCTTAAGAGTATATAGTCAAGAAGATATTAGACTTGATGATAAAAGATTAATTAAGACCTTCGAGCTTTGCATCAGCAAGCAGAATGACAAAATAAAGTTTGTAAAAGAGTTTGCCTCATCTCTTTTAAAATGTAGATTCCTTTTCGATAAATATATTATTAAAAGAGAGTTTAAACAAGATATTGATTCTTGGAGTTTGCAAGCATTGAAGATTACGAAATCAAGGAATCAATACAAACCATATTATACTAAGTCATTTGATACTGAAACAGTTAATAAGAGAGTACTGATGTTAATTTCAATGTTTCACGTTTCTTTTCCTCAGGTTATATATAAACATTGGTTATCAGGTGTCTTAAATTACCTATATGCACAGCCTGAATTAGAAATTGAAGGGGAGGATTATGTCGCATATCTTGAAAAACTTTCCGATGCCTTCCTCTTTGATCGTTTTGGTTTTAGAGAAATTGAGTATTACGATATTATTTTTAAAAATAAATGTGAAATAGTAAATGAAAGTATAAAATATGAATTACTACATCAGGGTACTAATGTGCAAAATTTCATATTTAATAGATTAGATTATTTGATTTGGTATTCGGAGGTGGTTGATGAAGAAAACAAATATAAAATTCAAAATATTGAATCCTTTGAGTTTGCTTTTAGAAGTTCTGTTGAACACTATTACCCTCAAAACCCAAAACCTGGCGCTGTAAAAATCCCAGTTGGTAAAGAGTATCTAAATCAATTTGGTAATCTTTGTTTAATAAGTAGAAATAAAAATTCTGAGTTAAGCAATTACTCACCATTAGCTAAAGCCGAGCATTACGAGCAGTCTTCTATAATAGAAAGTCTAAAACAAAGACTTATGATGCGCAAAAGAGAGAATTGGGATGAACAAGCCATAATTGATCATCAAAAGGAAATGATTGATTTGTTAATTACTAGAATTAATCTGAATTAGAATTTACGGTTTCCCGTAATTTAAGATAAAATATAAGGTTTAACTTTAGGATAGATCTTGTCACTTAGTAAAATTATTAACCTCAAAAGACGTCAATATGACAGGAGCAATAGGTAGTGAGATTCTGGCTAAGTATGAAGGAGAAGCAATTTCAGCAGAAAAGAAAATTAATGAAAAAGTAAGTAATGCATTTAAAAATCCGTATGCTTCCAGAAGATGGTTTTGGGACCATTTACAAAATGCAGTGGATACCCTTTCAGATGAAGTATGGGGTAAGTTAAGGTTTACGGAATTTATAGAGGATTTATCTCAGTGTAATGGCAAAACGTAAGTTATCTGCATTGCAAGGTTCATATAGATCATTCTTCCTCTTTTGTTTGGGGCAATATGGAGTAGATTCACCTTCACAATTAACTCGTGAGCAAAAAATAATATTTTTCACGACTGTTAAGGAAGACTGGAAATGGTTAAAGGAAGAGTTAAAGGCAAGGGAAGCGTTAGTTAAAGAAAAGGAAGCTTTAATTAAAGAAGAAAAAATCTCAGACAAACAGAAGGATGCTTTAGCCGAGGAAATACGAGCAAAAAAAGCGGAAGTAAACAAAGAACATTACTCGAAAGTTAAAACATCTAGACCATCAGTACCAGTAACTCCAAACTTAAAAAATAAAACAAAATCATCGGATCCTGTTGGAGAATACTTTGCCCAACAAATAATCTCTAAACAGAATCCAGAACAAACAACAGATCTACAAATTAGATACCATCCTAATCAGTTTTTCGAGCAAGAGAATTTATATGCCTATCCGGTAGTGAAAATGCCAAAAGAGGGTTCTTATCTTAAATTGCCAAGAAAGGGTCGCGGTATGGGTAAAGGATACAAAGAGCGGGCTTTTTATAAGGCCATTGTTAATGCTATTCCTAATATGGAAGTCGCTGTTGATGTACATTTAGCAATTCCCTTTTACAATAGACCTTATGAACCAGATATTGTTTTAATAGACAATACACTCAATTTGTATATCGATATTGAGATAGACGAACCGTACGATGGTTACTATCGATTTCCAACGCACGAGATCGAAAAAGATGACATCAGAGATTTGTTTTTTAATGAAAGTGGTTGGGTTGTAGTTAGGTTTACAGAACGTCAAGTTCACCAGCAAGAGCGAGAATGTATTGCTTATATCAAAGATGTAATTAATTCAATTTATAATTATCGACTAGAAGAAACTTCAAATTGTACTTCTGAACTTCAGTGGGATTATCAAACAGCTATACGTTGGGAAAAAGAACATTACAGAGAGAAATATCTAGAAATAGAGAAGTTTGGGAAGCAACTGATAAAATCAACAGTTTTGATAGATGTTAATGAAGTAGAAAGCATTGAGCAAAATTTAGAAAGGACAAAGAAGTATAAAACTGAAGTTCTACAAGATAATATTGCATTTGAGGATGAAACGCATAAATATCACCATCCAAAAGATGCTACAGGAAATGCGCAGTATATATCTGTAACTACTTTAATAGAACGTTTTTTTCCTTTTGATATGGATAGATTTATACAAGGTAAGGCAAAGCGAGAAGGGTTAAGCGAAGGTGAGGTTTTATATGAGTTTTTAAGAGTTAGAGATGAGGCAGCAGAAAAGGGTACTCACTTACACGAACAAATTGAGAATCGTTTAAAAGGAAAAGAATTTGACACTGGGGTTAAGGAACTCAAGTTATTTAAAAAATTCTACGATGAAATTATTGTGAATAAAGGTTTTGAGTTTGTCGAAGCAGAAAAAAGAATTTTGTTGGATGATTACAATGTTGCTGGTACCGTAGATGCTTTGTTTAAAAAGCCGAATAAGGAGGAATACATTATTGTCGATTGGAAACGCAGTAAAAAATTGGTAATAGATGGTAATCCAAAAAAATATGGTTATGGAAGCGGGCTTTCTGAATTAGCTAATCTCGATAATTCCAGTTATTACAAGTATGCATTACAACAAAATATTTATAAATACATTTTAGAAACAAACTATGGTCTTAGGATTTCATCTATGAACTTGATCGTACTTCATGAAAACTACGACAATTATTATCGTGTCGACCTCCCAATAATGACCAGGGAAGTGAAAATAATCTTAAACTCAATCAACCATAAAATATAAACATGTCCGTATTAATCGAATTTAACGAAGCTATTCATGCTCAGCAAGCAAAAGATGATGAGTCTTATGAGGAACAAATGAAACTACCAATTGATGAACGAGTAGCTAAGGGGAGTGCGATGAGTAATATGAGGGTAGTTTTTGATTTCTTTGATGTAGCACCAAACTCATATTGTCCAATTTTAAATCATCCATTTAAATTTATTCAATCAGCTACTGTCTTTAGCGAAAATAACATTTCAAGCTTTAGGGAAGGTGGTCAGGTTATGCTTAGTAACGGCAAAAGCTTTTTCAAAATGGAAATCGTGCAGGATACTAGTAAGAATTTTATCATTGCCCCAAATGATTTTGATGTAAAGACTTGTTATCTTGATTCTGAAAACTATGATCAATTCAGCTGGGAAATCAACATTGTGAAGACAGATATTACGTTAAAGTTGTTATCAGCTACTGCGGGTAACTTGGAAATGGATAGTTTTAGGCTCAATAAAATAGAAGCCTTATTAGCAGGGAATCTACAGAATAGTAGCACAACTGGTTTTCAGTACACGCAATTAAATGAATCTCAAAACCAGGCGCTACGAAGGGCAATCTGCTCTTCAGATTTTCATCTTATTCAGGGTCCCCCTGGAACTGGTAAGACGGAAACGATAGCACACATTGCTAAAATTTTGGTGGATACCGGGAAAAAAGTTTTTATAGTCGCCCCAACACATACTGCTATAAACAATTGTTTAAACGCAATTGCAAAAAAGCTTAAAGACGCTTCACAAGTAGTAAAGATTGGGGAAAAGTATCAAGCAGCAGAAATTTTAGGTAATGAGTATATTACTAGAAAGACACGATTGCCCAAGGAAACCTTTTCTTCCAATCGAGATTTAAGTCAAGAAGGAATTGTTATCGGCGGTACACCCTATTGTTTCTGCTATCCTGCCTCCAAAAGACTAAATAATTGGGAATTTGATGTTGCTTTAATTGATGAAGCTGCCCAGATGAGCATACCGCTTGCCGTGGCAGTGATGTCTAAATCAGATAAATTTATATTTGTTGGCGACCACAAACAATTAGATCCTATCATGCCATCAGGCACAGGAATTTCAATGTTCTCGGAATCGATATTCAGTAGATTAGTTAACTTATATCCTCAAGAAAAGTCATTGTTAAATATTTCTTATCGCTTAAATGAGGAACTTATAAGAATACCTAATCAATTGTTTTATAACAACGAATTAAGTTCAGCCTCTTCCTTAATTACAGCTAATCAATTTATCGAGAGTAGTAATTATTCTCCGGTAATTAATCATCAAGACTCCAAAATTTTATATCTACATAAGGTATTTGATGCGCAAGGCAGATCTCCACATGAAGCAGAGATAGTTGCAGAGATAGTAAACGATTTAATAACTGCAGGCGTTGCATTTAAAAATATTGGTATACTTACCCCTTACAGAGCTCAAGTTCGGGAAATTAAAAAGGCATTAAACAAGGCGATGGCAGGTAAAAACAATGCTGATGCTAAGTATTTATTCATAGATACAGTGGATAGGATGCAGGGCCAAGAACGAGACTATATTATTTATAGTATGTCTAATTCACACCCTTTGGAATCGAAAAGGAGGCTCGACTTTTTTTACAGCCCTAATCGTTTAAATGTTGCAATTACTAGAGGAATAAAAAAATGTATTGTAATCGCAAATTATAAAGTTTTCGACATTATTGACGAAGAGCTGGCAGATTTAGCAGATTTTGCTCAACTCAAACCTAGTTTAGATATATTTAAGAAATATTTTGAACTTTCATCGATAGTTGAAGAGGAAATAGAAGAAGATAACTGGTAATAACTATCTTGCAACTTAGTGTTTGACTTAGAGTATCCTAATTGATTATTAGACTTTTAGGAAGTCTATTAAGGTCATCAATTTCTGCAATGTATCAAATAAATAAGGTAAATGATTATTTATAATGAGTATATCCAGCCTGTATTGTTAAAAGCCCTTTGCGCCGATTAAATTAAACTTGACAAAAGATAAGGTAAACAACTTTGCTTACATTTTTAAGTGTTTGAAAAGATATCTATATTAAAAGGACTTCATCCAGGATTTTTCCTAGAGCATGAACTGAAGAAGAAAAAGTTCTCTAAACGACACTTCGCAATTTCTTTCGGAGATTTTGGTACGAGTGATTAGCTCGTTTCGGAATTTAAGGTCACTCTGTTTCTGTCAATAGTGACCACCCCAACAATCTAATATTTAATATATTAATAATGAGTGAGGTATTTTCTTGGACTGGTCAATCCGCTACGGAATCACTTGGTCAATGAAGCCGAAATCTCCAACTAGATGCGCATCATCGGGTAATGAAATTGTTGGCCAGTTTGGCTTGAGATAAGGACTTTCACCGAACTACACAATACAAATATATTCTATGAAGAATGATTAAAATTTCAATCCATTTTTTGTATTTTTGTCGCACGGGAAATACGTTAAAAAAATATTCAAATGGCTTGTCTGTAAGTTATTGATTGACAATATTTTAAATATTTTTTTAGAGTGCTAAAACGTAGTTTTTCATTCATTTTGTATCACTATTTTCATGCGCAACAATTGAATGTATCTGATTATCAATAAGTTATACTGAATTTCGATGTTTCAGATTTGGTCATTTTTTTCGATAAAAAACTGATTGATAGTGTATTATAATTACTGTATCGGAAAATAGACCGTTTGCTTTTAGCATGTAAATCCTTGTTTATTATATAATAGGCAAGGATTTTGTTTTTATATGATTTCATTTCTTTGAATATCTTCCCAAATTTTTCTGATATTTTCTAATTCAAAAATAAAGTCTGAAAATTCTGGCGCAAGCAACTCGCCTGTGCTTTAGTATATTATAGTTTTAATTTAAACTGAAGGTTAGTTTAAGGACAGCAAAGAAATAAGACACAACTGCTTAAAGATAATTTTCAGTAAAGTTAATACAATTGACTATCCCGCATCCTAGCACTTTATTTTAGAAAAATATAATTGATAGTTGCGTCACAAGGGACCCATGCGCATAAGGTAGGAGCGACCCGGCAATCTCAATAGTAGTAAACCATTTGTTGTAGAACGAAGTATGTAACTTTTGATATCATTGCACATTAGCAACTTGTTGTAAAAAGAAAGCCGTATTTTGCTTGATACGGCTTTCTTTTATACTTGCTAAACAGAGATTATTTCCACTATGAATTAATTTCCAGGATCTTTTACTTTTTCCACTACATCCTGAATGTTTTGTGGTAAGTTGGAAAGAAGATTGTAGCCAGTTGCACTTTCAATATCTCTCACTGTTACGATATAATCTTTCCAATTTGCACTGGTGCTGTTAATATTTGGGGTATTAATGGCAATTACCCTAGTGGCATTAGTTACACGGCTTATATCATTATCGCCTGTTTTTAGCAATACTGCTACTTTCCAAACATTGGCGGGAACGGTTACTTTACCATTATTAATCGTATTCACTACCGATGCACTTGCAGCGCCAATACCGCCTGTGCCGTAGCTGCCCATGATCACATAAACTTCGTAGCCATTTAGTGCTTGGCCACGAAGGTAGGTTTCAAAAGATTCCCAGGTTTTCTGGTTGTTATTGGGTGCCTGGGGGATCATATTAGTCATTAAGAAAGTAGCTGAATTGGCCGTACTAGAACTCGTACGATCACCACTTGGACAATTATGACCTCTATCAAAACCTGAATCTGAATAACTGTTGCTCTGTACCTGGTACCAGTTGGCAGGCAATCCGGTGAATGAAGCAAAATCGTTTTTACGACTTGCTGCACCAGTAAAATTATTAGGGTCTAAATGCCAGCTTACCCAGTTAGGAATACCACGAGTCATGCTATAACTCTCTACATAATATTTCTGATCAATCAGGTAGTTTTCAGCTGAAACTATTGTTGCCTGCGCACCTGATGGATTACCAAATAGTAAGTTTGAATTATCACCGCCAGCTGGTGGTGCATCTGCACCCGCTTCCGGTGTTCCTCTCCCAGGTGCGGCAGTTCCCGTGTTACTGTTATCGACAGGATCCGTATCGGGAATACCTACGGTAATGCCCGGATCACCAATTCCTTTAAAAACAATATCATCAATATTAATTCTGGTAGTACCTGCCTTTTTAATCTGGAAACGTATTTTTCCTGTTGTCGCTACTTTAAATGAATCTGTAACCAAGGTTATGCTGGTTTCTGTGATATCAGCACCTAGTTGAGTGAAGGTTTTACCACCATCTGTAGAGGCCAGTAGTTGCCAGGTTGAATTGGCATCTGTTCCATACTTGGCATGTGAAATATAAATCATTTTTGTGCCTGCAATGTCAAAATTCATGGAGAGGTAGCCTGCTCTTAATCTAACTGATTTGGCACCGTTTTTCGCATCTGCTGCCAGGTTGCCTATAAGTGCATCGCTGAATAACCACTTACCACTTAATAGCTGTACGCTATCTAAAGCATAGCCGCCTTTGGTTCCGGATTCAAAAGTTTCAGTAATGGCGTAAGCAGTTGGGGCTTTAGGAGGATCAACCGGTATTTGTTCTTCAATGGCTGTTTTTTTTGAACAGGCGGATAGGCTCAGGACACCAATAAATCCTGAATAGATAAGGATGTTTTTAAATTTCATTGCTTTTTAAATGTCTAATGGGATGCGTTAATTAGATCATTTTAAAATGAAGTGCGAAGGTATGAAGAAAAGATATTGCTCATGTTAAATTAAAATTAACATGATGATGAAGGTTATCTTTTGTATTAGTAATGAGGGCTTTAATTTATATTAAAAAGTAGCATTTTTATTGTGATCTGCTTTAAGTGCGCTATTTTGAAGCGTAGGGCATTCTTTTCATCACTAAGTATGCAGAAAAAGCGAGAGGAAAGAGTAAAAAATGCAACCATTTATCTAAAGGGCAAAAGAAGATCCGGTATTCTACCAATGTTCCTGAGCCACCTAAGCTTAGTAAACCTACAGGACAGCTATTTGGCGAAGGTTGATTCTTGATAAATTGGGCGTGTTGTACGGTGCTGCCTGCGTTAAGCGGACAGTTCTCCGGTATAGGATTCGTCCACCCATATAAAAATGCCGGGGGTGTACGATATATCAAACCACCATTCCTGCAACCTATAAAGGTCTGAGGATAAATGTACTGGGCTGAACAACTGATGCATATAAAAATAAGTAATCTTAGTATCGTCATCACATAAAAGTTTATCAAGAGTTGCTATTTAGATGACCTATTATCCAAAATTAGGTTTATATGCTTGCTTGCGTTTATCCATTATATTCATTGAAAAATTTAATGGGCAGGAAAGTATTGTTTTGGTCAATTCATTCAGTTTTGTCCTAAAGCCGTAAAAACCAATATTATGACTCCGTGGGACATGAGGCACATACCCAGCAGTTCTGCAACAGTAAATCGCATTTTTGCATCATCTAATCGGAGAATTTCGATTTAAAGGGACTGTTCCAAACAAAATGTTGTACTTGCATAGTCAGAATTTTAGACCAAGTATATATTTACCTTCTAAACATCATCTCCTACCTCTTTTGGATGAAATCGATAATTGCAATTGTCCTATACAAAATGTTGTGAATGCGTGTTCCAGTTCTGTTAAAAACATACAAACAAGTTTTAAACTTTGATATTAAATGAATTACTGTTTTTTTTATTATCAATATTCCACCATTTATTGATCATCAGGATAAGTCCATTTTAGTATCAAAATATTACTGTTCTAATTACTTCTTTAAACCTATATTTGAGCAATACAAGGGGAGAATGGAGCAGTTAGATGGTTTAAATAGAATGTTTACTGCCGGAGGTACTCATGAGGTCAAGATACTTAACACAAACAAGTATGTCATTTTTATAAATGCATATATAATTATAGGAGTATTCTTGACAGGCCTACTGTCGTGGCATTCCAGAAATACAGCGCTTCCCTGGATTGGAGGCTTTATCTTTCTTCTAATACCAGTTTATGCAAAGAGTCGCCTCCAAAAGCCCTTTATTCAATTGGCATCTTTTGGCTTTAACGAGGCTGGTATCTGTATACAGTATCATTCTGCAGGAGGATCATCAACGCGGGATCATATTCAAATCCGATTGGTAGATCTGAGCGCATATGAATATGATGATGGAGTTGGTAAGTGTTATTTTCGATTCTTCTTTAAGAATGGGAAACAAAAATCATTTGATTTTCAGGATCGTGTTAAGGATGAAATCTATATAATCGACAAAATTATTCAGCATATCAAAAAGTATAATGGCTTGCTTGAGGGGCATGGCAAAATTACTACGAAACTGAGTTTCATTGCCTCAGGGAAAGGCTTGTTTTTTATATTAGCACTGGGATTCGGTTGGATGGTTATTTGTACCTACTTAGCAATACATCATATAAAGGCTGTTCCATTTACTACGATTGGAGGAATTTTGTTCTTTATACAGATAATAATACTTCGTAAGAGAGATTTGACCAATTACAAAGAAGGGGAATCTCGATGACTTACTCCAGGCTTTAATGACCTTGCGCAATCATTCAACATTGAAATCAAAACATTAAATTTCAGTAGCAAGCATTATTACAGATAATTAAAAAAGTGGAAATTGCTTAATACGTCCGATAAAGGCCTTGTCTGTTTTCCGGAATCATGAAAATAGATTATTTAGTTCTTGAGGCCTTTATTAAGACCTTTCCATTTTCGCTGAGTTCTAAAATATCGTATATTCTTCCACCATCTGAACTAGAGAAAATCACTTCGATGTTGGGGCTTGAAAGCAGGAAAAATCTGTGATGGCCTACATAATACAACGATTCAGCAGAATTACCAGTCATCTCTAATTTCCCATTGTTATTGGTGATGGTAAAATTGGCTTCCCCGTTAGAATATTTTCCCAGAACATCCTTAATTAAATTTGCGTCTGCAACAACTAGCTTTTTAATAGGTGGATTATAAAAGCCTTTCCAATCATAGGTTACAGCTACACTATTTACTATTTCATTGATAAGCATTTCTCCATTTTCGGAGTTTGTTAAAACAACTATTCCCTTCCCGGTAGTCATGCTCCCATAAAATACACTCCTGTAGCCGTAGTTCGCTCCCCTATGAGAGAAATACTTTTCGTTACCCTTGTCTTCTACCACAAAACCTAATGTATAGTTTGATGTTGGTAACACTTTGGTAAGCATTTGTAAAGCTGTTTGTCTTTTCAAAAGCGCAGTTTCTCCTTTTAATGATCTTTGAATAGATAGTATGAATTTTGCAATATCAGTGGCGTTGCTCCAAAGACCGTCTGGCCCAAGTTCTGGAAAGACATGATAACCACCTTCAATAACTTGACTATCTCCCACATACCCACTTGCGAAGTTATTTTCAGCCTTTGACAATGGTTGCTTGTAAGTGCTACGCTTCATATTTAAAGGAGTCAAAACATTAGTTTGCATGAGGGATGCGTAATTAGTTCTAAACCGGTCTTCCAAAATCTTCCTTATAAGGGTTGTTCCACCTCCTGAATAAAAATATTCAGCTCCTGGGAAATTCATTGACTGAACAGGATCACTGTTAGCAGGTTTAGTTCCACTAAGAATTTGATTCAAAGAGGGCATGGTATCTGTTATTTTATAACCAAAAAAACCACCTGTTCCTAAGCCTGAAGTATGACTCAGTAGATTCGCTAATGTAATTCTTCTTGATGTTGAGAATTTATTAGTTGGAAGCTCCCAGGTTGTTAAGTATTCACGTATGTCCTTTTGAAGTGAGATTTTTCCATCCTGAACCAATTTCAAAACAGCAAAGGCATTGATAGACTTACTGATCGATGCCGTTTGATAAATTGTGTTGACATCCGCAGTGCTGGCAGATTCTACGCCGCGTTTACCATATGCTTTAGACCATATTATTTTACCTTCATCGACAACAGCGATAGATACTGATGGCACTTTATAGAAGTGCATTCTATCAATAATGTTATATTTTATCTCAGAACTATCTTGAAATACTACACCTAATGGTAGTCCGTTTTCAACTTTTGTTATCTTGTTTTTATTGTTACTTTCCTGAGAATATACCTTTGCAATGTAAGTCGAGATTATAATTAAAAGTAAGATGGGACGGAATAACATAATATTTATTTTTAATAAGACGAGATATTAGGGTCAAAGGTTACACAAGACTAAAGCTTATTAGTCTTAAATTCTTTTGAAGAATTAATCTATCATTATTACTCCATTTTTAAGATGGCAAACACTAATTAACCTTTACCAGCTTTACGGAAAAAAGAGAAATCTTGACATTGATCCAATTCCTGTTGTGCCTGGTCTTTAAATCCTCCATTACTCCACTGTTTCTAGAAATGTAGTAAACATTCCAATAGAATATTTATTTGACTACCTTCAATTCGAAATCATATAGTAGCGACTACTTTTAAGGGATCTATAAATATTACTCATACATTTTAATTAACCAGAAAACATCATGAAAGTAAAAATCTCATTATCAATGCTTTTTTTGTTCCTGGGTACAACCATCACATTTGCACAGGTTATAGCAAATGACAAGTCATTTAAGGTAATTACATTAAGCGCCAGTAAGGATACTGTATTTGATTAAACCATCGATTATTTACAAACGAAGAATTTATTTATCCAGTCGATAGATAAGCAAGCCGGATTTATCCAGGCGAAAGTATTTGTTAAAAATAAAAAGACCTTGTCTGCCAAAGTTGGAGAGAGAAGAACCATGAATTTTATCTTGAGACAAACAGGTAACAATACAAATGTCCTACTAAACATTTACAGTGAGGGCTACTTTTTAAGCGGAGCTTCAAACGGACATTATTATGAGGACAACGGGATAATAGATGATGCAGCCATTTACCAAGACATTTTAAGCGGTCTCCAAAACGCCTTAGACCAGTAGATTTAAAAGTACCAGCATTGATTTTAAGCCAAAGTTATGTCGATCACTTAATTCAAAGGATTTGACTGCAGGCTAATTAAATAATTACTGATATTTATCATAATTATTTGGTGATCTGACATCGTGCGACTCAAATTATCGTTATTGGACCTTAATGATAGTACGGCTGTATGGCAATAGCAGTACGTTTATTACTCGATGCAACGTATTTTAGATTTATATCGTCTTATCTTTAGATTAGATTTACTGATATGAAAAATGCTTTATTAACACTGTTTGTTATCATCATCCTTTTCGATTTTTCCTCTGCACAATCTGTTTCTGATCCGCTGAAGGCAACATTTGTAACAAAGGACATAACTAACTTTTGGAAAGCATTTGATAAGATGGATACAGAACCACAGACCAATCCTTTTGAAGATATCTACCTAAAACCGGGCTCCCCTGGTGTGCAAGCATTTACGAAAGGCAGAATAGAAAATGCAACTTCCCTGCTGAACACAGTTCAAGAACGGAAAAATGACTATGAAAAAGCCAGGCTAAATAGCCTAACAATGTTGGAAAATGAGAAGCAATGCCGGGCGGCATTTATGGCGTTAAAATATCTTTATCCTAAAGCAGTCTACCCTAATGTTTATTTTGTAATTGGCAGATTTAATTCTGGGGGGCACTCCAATCCAAAAGGCTTAATCATAGGAGCCGAAATGATTCAATCAGCAGCGGTTCCCTATATGGTTGCTCATGAACTAATCCACTATCAGCAGTATAGTATTCCGAAGAAAAACCTAGATCTACTCGCTGCTTGTATTAATGAAGGTAGTGCTGATTTCATAGGGGAACTTATTTCTGGTGGAGGCCAAAATAAAAAAACACATAGTTATGGCAATGCTCATGAAGCTAAATTATGGTTGGAGTTCAAGGAAATCATGGACGATCGGGAGGATAGCCATGATTGGATCTATAATTACAAACCTAAAAATGGATATCCTCCTGATCTAGGCTATTGGATTGGATACAAAATTACAGAATCCTATTACAACAAGGCATCTGATAAGAAAAAAGCTATATCAGATATCCTTCACATAAGAGACTTCAGAAAGTTTTTAGACGAAAGTGGATATGCTTCGAAGTTCAGGTAGGGGTATAATATCAAAATTCCCTGGTTAAAGGATAATCCAAAGTCGCAACAAAAGATAACCCATCACATAAAATGCACCGGATCTATTAATTTTTCCACTACATCCTGAATGTTTTGTGGTAAGTTGGAAAGAAGATTGTAGCCAGTTGCATTTTTAATACCTCTCACTGTTACGATATAATCCTTCCAATTTGCACTGGTGCTGTTAATATTTGGAGTATTAATGGCAATTACCCTAGTGGCATTAGTTACACAGCTTATATCATTATCGCCTGTTTTTAGCAATACGGCTACTTTCCAAACATTGGCGGGAACGGTTACTTTACCATTATTAATCGTATTCACTACCGATGCACTTGCAGCGCCAATACCGCCTGTGCCATAGCTGCTCATGGACACATAAACTTCGTAGCCATTTAATGCCTGCGCACGAAGGTAGGTTTCAAAACATTCCCAGGTTTTATGGTTGGTGTTTGGTGCCTGTGGAATCATGTTTGTCCTCAGGAATTTGCAGATTGCGGTGCTTGAACCCGTACGATCACCAGCTGGGCAATTGTGAGCCCCATCAAAACATGAACCTGAATAACTGTTGCGCTGTACCTGGTACCAGTTGGCCTTCAGGCTTGAAAGTCACCCTCTCCGCAATATTATTATCAAATTGCTTCAAAACTCCCTGATCGTATGAGGTCAGATTTTTTGAATCCTTATAGATAGTTAATGAGTTTGTGACAGAGGTTATAGTGGTAAGGTAAACCTTACTTTATTCTTTGCAATACCACCTATACGCTTGTAAAATTTGATTGCTCTTTCGTTGAAATCAGGAGTTTGCCACTGCATATTCAAACAGCCTCGTGCTTTTCCCTTCTCCTTCACCTTATCCATTAGGACCTGTCCGATTCCATAACTCCGGTAATCATCTTCCAGGTAAAGGCAGTCCAGGTAGATAAACCATGCTGCATCCCATGTGGAATAATCAAAAGTATATGTCGCATATCCAATTACCCGACCTGATACTTCAACAACTATACAGTTTAATGGTGCGTATTCACTAAACAAAGCGGTTTGTAGGCTGGCTTGCTTTCCTTCTTTAGTAAAACCAGCCTTTTCAAATTCGGCATGCTTTTCTATCAGCACCATCAATTGATCCAAATCTGTTGGTAAGCAAGGTCTTATCTTGTATGTTAACTGTTCCATAGCCACAAAGCTATACTACTATGTAATGTAAAGAAATGCTAATTTAGCATATACTAATGTTTAAATTGCATTAATTAATATTCAATAGATCAAACATTTTTTTAGCCCTTATTCAACACTCCACTTCTGGAAAACAGCCGGAAGGATACCTATCACTCTATCTTATAGCCTACATGATCGAGAATTGATTCTCAAAAATTTTACTAATTTTTCTGGAGCCGATCAAGATTTCAACCCAATCTGTCTACGTAAAGGAGTGGGGATTTATAAAGGAAGATTTCATAAAATCTGTAAGTTAAATCAAGATGTGGATAAACAGAAACTATCGGCTGCACTTCGCTAGTTAAAGTACAATCTAATTATACCAGCATATTATGAGTTTAATGAAAGCTGGTAAATACGGTGAACGAGGTGTGATTTATCCAATACCTTCGCGTTTATATAGATTTTTTTCTCTTGCCGTAATTGTGCAATAAAACTTACAGATGAAAGACAGATATAAGTAGGAGAGGGATACTTTCATTTTTTGAGACAATATTTTGTAGATGTAGTGTTTAAGGCCTTGCTGATTGCAGAAATTCAGGCGCACCTCCAATAATAAACATAATTTGAAGAATGCACCCTAACTCTTTTTGTCAATACATTTTTTAGTTATCCTCAGTGTTGATGACCATATATGTGGACTATCATATTTGTAGTAACTCTAAAAGTGAATGCCTTCAGCATATTGTTTATAAACCGCTTCTTCATTTCGTGGAAGTAAGGCCTCTAAATTTCCAATCACACCTTCCTGTACTTCTTTTATAAAGGGGCGTAAATCTTTATTATAAGCAGCAAAAGCCACCTTAAAATTATGATGGTTTTGTGCAAACGCATCTGCTAAAGCTGTTGCCCCGATGATGGCCAGTGAACCCCCCATGCCGGCTGCCGGCGAAGCGCAATACCCCGCGTCCCCAACTAATGCTACTCTACCTTTTGTCCACGAGGGCATTTTTATCTGGCAAAATTTATCAAAGTAAAATGAATCTGAATTCAATAATTCTTTTTTTAATTCAGACGCTCTCCAACTCATACCCTGCATCTGCTCTAATACTATCTTTTTTATCTGCTCCTGGTTTCGGAAATCATAAGATATTTCTTTTTCCGGCCGGAAGGTAAAAACAATGTCTGTTTTACCGTTGTAAGCATTAAGCATAAATGATTTATTTGGCTCAGCATATATTTGTAAGGTATTTTCTTCTATTAGCAATTTTTTGACAATAGCAATAGAGAAATACTGTCCTAAAAAAGTGGTATACTTTTCTTCGCTCCCAAACCAAATTCTCCTTACTGCTGAATGTATACCGTCGCAACCGATTATATAATCAAATTGATATTGAGATCCATCTTTAAATATTGCCTCCACAGAATCTTTCATTTCATTTAAAGAGGTAATGCTGTTATCGAAAATAAATGTCACATCATCTTTAACTGCTTCATACATCATATTTAATAATACATCACGTTCTATTTCAAACTCATCATCCGGCAGTTCTTCACCTGGATTTCTCAATAACATGGAGTATCCCGTTAAATCTTTATCATTTTTAAATTCCAATTTTTCTAATGCTAATCTATTCGCTTTTATCCTCTCAAAAAGACCCATTCTTTTTACAATCTCAACAGTTCGGCCTTTTATATCTACTGGTGTTCCTCCTTTTTTTAGAGAATGACCGACTTCTATGATAGTCACCTTATAGCCCATTTTATTCATCCAGTAGGCAGTTGTGAGCCCTGCAAAACTTGAACCCGATATGAGTACATTTTTATTTAGTTCCATTTTTTTACTCTTTAAAGTTTGACAAGGCAAAACTATCTTGTAGAGTAAGATTGCGAAAGGACTAATGGTGGCATCAATTGGACTATTCGTACTTTTGCTGACGGAAAGTTAAAGCTGTCATGCCGGCAATTTTTGTAAATAGCCTGGAAAAATAGGGATAATCTTCATAGCCCAATTCGTATGCAATTTCCTTTACTGATTTATCAGAATGGTAAAGTAGGCGCTTGGCTTCCAAAATAATTCTATCCTGTATCTGTTTTGAAACGGATGAGCCTGTGGTACTTTTTATGCTTTCATTTAGATAATGAGTAGAAATATTCAGCAGTTGGGCATACGTGGATGGTCGTTTTAACGTGCCGTAATTTTGTTCTAGAAGTTGCTTAAAATTCTTCGCGATTACTTCAAATCTTTGGAGAGTGTTTTCTGCTTTCTTATGATTTAAAAATTCTGAAATGAGTAAGGCAACCAGGGTATTACAACTATCTTTCAATAGCAAGTGATATAATTTGCCGCTTTTTTGCTTTGAAAGATTCAGACAAAGAGAAAAACTGGCAAAAATGTTTGTATGCTTAGATTTTGTTAATAGCAATGGCTCCGAAGGTGAAATTTCTTCCAAAAAATCGAGGTAATCAGGATTTAGTTCCGCCTTATTAATGGATAAGGCACAGACTGTCATATCAGTAAAGGCTAAGATACGGTGCACTTGATTGGGGTGCATGTATACAATTGCAGGAGATGTGATGATATAATTTTGAAAATCTATCTCAATATGAACGGTCCCTTTTTGAATGAAATGGAATGTATATCCCGAATCTCTGTGCGACTCTGTTGCCAGCTCGTGCAGTTCTTCTCTTTTAAAGTCAGCTTTCCTAAAGCTTATTTTATCTATAGAAATGCCTTGGCCAAAAACATCAGTCATTAAGTTAGTAGGTATAGTTTTCCTGCTTGTTTTTGGCATTTGATCTCTGTTTTATTGTCAGATTGTTTTAAGTATAAAGCTTGGTGGTCAGGCCCCTGGTATATTAGTCAATCAATGAGAAAAACGTCAAATTTTTTACAGATTTAAATACTTCTCTACTATCTCAATTGTAATTTACGAATATAAAAATTATTGAAATCATTGAAAAAACAAATAATAACAATCGTTTTCTAAAGTATTTTCTCTCTTTGCCGTATTTGGTGCATAGAAGTTACCGCTGAAAGAAAGATATAAGTAGGGGAGGAATACTTTCAATTCTTCATTTCGAAAAAAGGAAGTAAAACTTCATATTTATTAAAGCCGTTTGTCGTTGAATATTTAAGCGACTCATTAGAAGTGATTTATGCAATTTAATTGATGGTATTGTATTGTTTGGGGTTGAAACATTTCTAATCCTTTCAATATTTATTTAGGCGCCATATTATTTGCCCTACGATGTTTTTACCCAACCTTTTAGTGCTTCAAAAATAGCCATCAGTTTTGCCGGTATTTTCTTTTCCTCTACTGTATCAACTTTAAGAATTGAAGTTATCTTTTCTTCTTCCCCACTTTCAACCAACTCTACCCAATTTGGATTGATGATCAAAGTTCTTCCTATCGCCACCATTGAAACACCAAAATCTAAAACCTGATCAGCCATTGCAGGGGTTGTAATACCTCCGGCAACAAGAACTGGAACTCTGCCGTTAACATAATTGTTCAGCACAACTGCTATTGGTTTGTCTGAAAATTCTGAATCCATTGGCTTTTGAGTTGCAGCCTCCAGCAGAGAAAAATGCAGGTAATCTATTTTTTCTTCGATTAATTGATCCATTAAAATGAAAGTATCCGAAAGTCCGTAACTTTGTTGTGGAAATTCTTCGGGTGAAATTCTAAAACCAATCAGAAAAGGACGATCCGCAAATTTTGAAACTGCATTTTTTACTTCTCTCAAAATTTCAAGGCTAAGTCTCAAACGATTTTCAATAGAACCTCCCCATTGATCATTTCTTCGATTGAAGAAAGGCGACATAAAATTCTGAAGCAAAAATCCGTGTGCACCGTGAATTTCAACTCCGTCAAAGCCTGCTTCGATGGCTCTTTTTGTTGTTTCTCCAAATGCTTTGATGATATCTAATATTTCATCTTCACTCAATTCTTTAGGAAGATTTTCTTTTTCGAAAAGCACGATTGTTCCGCTTGGAACTGCACTTGCACTTACGACTTCGCCATTTGGAATAAGGTCAGGAATTGCTTTGTTACCTGCGTGAAACAGCTGTAAAATCGCAGGTGCACCACCACTTTTTGCAGCTTTGGCCAACTTTTTCAAACTTGGAAGAAAAGTATCGTCGTATCCTGCAAATTCGTGGGTAAAACCAATTCCGTTTGCCGTTACGTGTGTACATCCTGTAATTACTAAACCAACTCCATTTACTCTTATCTGGTAATATTCTACTTCTTCATCAGAGATGGTAAAGTCTTCATTTGATGCCCAGGTGGTCATAGGAGACATCACCAATCTGTTCTTTAATGTAATTCCTTTATCAAAAGATAAGGGTGCAAACAACTTATTATATGTATTCATTATTTTTTTATTTGATATTACCAGACTTGTGATGTGGGACTGATCACTATATCATTTACGTTAACATTATCGGGTTGGTCAAATGCAAATAAAACAGCATTGGCAACGTCTTCCGGTTCAATCGCCTGCTTGTTTAACTCGGCAGCAATGGCAGCTCCCTCTTTGTTGGTCACTTTATCTGCCCATCCGGTGTTGATGACGCCAGGACTTATCAAACTGATTTTTATTCCTTTATGCACTGAAACCTCTTTCCTTAAACTTTCGGTAATTGCCCGAACGAAAAATTTAGTCCCGTGGTAAATTCCTGCACCAGCATCAATGTTAATGCCTGCAACAGATCCCATATTGAGAATATGACCAGATCTCTGATCCAATAATTTTGGAAGAATTACTGCAATTGCATTCAAATAACCTTTGATATTGGTATCGATCATTGCATTCCATTCATCAATTGCCACATCTTTCCATTGGGAGAAAAGCATTAGTCCAGCGTTGTTAACCAAATTGTCTATTCTTCCAAACTTCTCCATAGTAAAATCTGCCATCGCTTTCATTTGATCAATATCAGTTACGTCGGCTATGAATATTTCGGCTTTACCGCCTTCTTCTTCAATCTGCCGTTTTACCTTTTCTATTTTGTCATCAGCTCTGGAGACCAAAACAATTTTGCTTCCGGCTTTAGCTAATTTTATCGCGGTTGCTGCCCCAATTCCGGAAGATACTCCGGTAATAATGGTGACAGATTCATTTAATTTTTTCATTTTTCTAATTTTTATGAATGATTAAAAATCAACTCAGAATTATTTGGATCGATAAATAATCGGTTGTTCTTTTAATTTATCGAATGATGCAAAAAACTCCTTCGAATATGATTGCTCATTGTGGAGATTTAACCCTTCCAGACTTTCCCATTTTTCATTAAGAATAAATGTATTTTCATCGTCTATGCTCTGGTGGACATCGTATTCAATACAGGCATCTTCTTTCTTCGATAATTCAGGGAGACCGTATAAAAGGGTTTTGATCTCTTGCTGATGTTCAGGCTTTGCCTTGACAACAACGGTTAAATAAATACTCATCAATTTGTTTGTTAAGATTAAAAGGCAAGTTCATAAGGTTTTGGAACTGGAATTTCCGAACGAAGCTGTTTTGCCGATTCTAAAGGAAAATAAGGGTTTCTTAAAAGTTCACGACCTATAAAAATAAGATCGGCATCTCCATTCGTTAGGATTGTTTCGGCTTGATGTGCGTTGGTGATCATACCTACCGTACCAACTAATAATTGATCTTTCAACTCCCTTTTAATGGTGCTTGCAAATGGCAACTGATAACCTGGACCTGCTGTAATTTTAGCATCGGGAACAGTACCTCCGGAAGAAACATCCACAATGTCAATTCCTTTTTCAGACAATTTTTTGCTTAGCCAAAGGGAATCATCAATGTTCCAGCCATCTTCCATCCAATCTGTAGCTGAAATACGAACGGCAATAGGAAGTTCTGAAGGCCATACATTTTTCACTTTATCAATAATTTCGAATAGGAATCTGGCTCTGTTTTCAGTACTGCCTCCATAGTGATCGGTTCTTTTGTTTGGAATAAGAGATAAAAATTCGTTGATCAGATAACCGTGGGCACTATGGATTTCGATCATTTGAAAACCTGCTTTTAAAGCTCTTACTGTGGCATCAACAAAAGCTTGCTGAATTTCTTCAATATCTTGCAAAGTCATTTCACGGGGCGTCTGCATTTTTGATGAAAACGGTACGGCAGAAGGTGCGATAACTTCCCAGCCATTTTCTTCATCAGCCATCAACGGGCGACTCTCTCTGCCTGAAGCCCAGGTACTTCCTTTTCTTCCCGAATGCGCCAGTTGAATGGCAGGAACACTTCCGGCGCTTTTTATAAAGGACGTGATCTTGCTAAGCATTTCGATATGTTCATCTTTCCAGATTCCCAAATCTCCAACCCCGATGCGTCCGTTGGCCCTTACTGCTGTTGCTTCAAGCATTACGGCACCCGCACCGCCTATCGCCCTCGAACCATAATGAACCAAGTGCCACTCACTTGCAAATCCATCTTCCGCCATATACATACACATTGGCGAAGTAAAAATTCTGTTTTTAAACGTAACTGATTTAACCGTTAACGGACTGAATAATTTTGACATTTCTATTTTTTTTTGACGCAAAAGTTCCCGCTGGAAGCAATTTGGTGCTTCCAGTAAAAACTTTCACGAAATGATTTTTGATTATTTAGTGTAGAGGTGAAAAAGCTTTGCAACCACTTTCCATTCCCCGTTGATTTTGATTAAGGAATGGTAATCGGTGAAATCTTCATCTGCAGCATCGTGTTCCATTTCAATGCGGACAATTGCTGTAGTAGGCGTTTTGTGTAAAACCGTTAGATTGGTTCTGATGTTGGGTGCTGCGCCGAATTTCTCCACATAGGTGTACAGATTATCTATACTTCCCTGCGAAAGGTCATCGCCTAAATGACCGTACATTATCGCATCCTGATGGAAAGTCTTTTTTAATTCGGCTACGTTTCCTGTTTTTAAGCCGTTCACATAACCTTGCATTGCTGTCAACACATCTTCATAATCCTGAACGGTATTGATATTTTGATTTGCCATAATTCTTATTTTTTAACTTGATAAATTTTACTGATGATTTTCCAGTCGTTACCGTCTTTAACAAGGGTGAACATATCGGCATATTTGTCCGCTCCAAACTGAGATTCTATCCTCACGATTGCCGCATCACCTTCTGTATCTAAAGTTTTCAGCGTGTAACTGGCTTCCATTGGATCAGCTGAGGAAAATCCGTCAAAAAGTGCCTGGATAGGAACACTTTTTAGTACTCCGTTTTCAGACCACGACATTGTTGCGGTTGATGCAAATGCCGGTTTTGCAATATTGCCATCGCCTTTTCTTCCTGCTTCTACATATAAATCTATTGCTTTCAGGATAGCTTGTTTTTGTTCTTGATTGTTTTGCATAACTTCTGTTTTATTGTTTTGATTGTTTTTATCTTGACAGGAAACGAATAATCCGCCAAGTGTTAAAGCTGAGATAATAGCCAATGTAGGTATCGAAGAAAATAGTTTCTTTGATTTATTTCTAATACCTTGTTTAAAGGCATTACCATTGGCGAATTTTTCATTTGAAATGTTTTTCATAGATCCTTTTGTCCTTTAATATTGATAGTTCCAAGCATTTAAATTAATGTTCTGAAAAACAGAATCTTTAAGCGCTTTTGCTAATACAAAGGTACAATGACGTCAAGAGGATGGTTTTTCTAATCAGTTCAAAGATTTTGACTAATTAGTCCTTTTTTAAGGATGAAATTTTGCAGTGCGGAGGTTTCTCCATTAAATAGGATTTGTAATAAAACCCTTTTAATGAGAATTGAGAATAAATTGGAAAGCTTTGATTCAAATAATTGAATTGTGGAATTTTATCAAAGTTGATTTAATGCTTCATCAATCGGAATATTACCGTCGTGCATTAAAATAACCTTACCGATTGTTGAATTATTTTCTAGTATTGCGACAAGCGTCTCCACTACATTAGCAATAGAATTAGCGCCCGGACTTTTTACATTGGTTTCTATTTTTCCTGTTCCTTCTTCTTCTTTAAGCGCTCCGGGTTGTAAAATCGTGTAATCGAGCTGGGTTTGAGTGGTCAGGTAAAGGTCAGCATAATGTTTAGCGATATTATAATCTTGTAAACCGCTCAGAAAAGATTCATTCCAGCGTTCTGGTTGCAAAGCGAAAACAGAACTCAGCATCATATAACGTTTAATTCCTGCTTTCTCGGAGGCTTGCATCGTTTTTATCGCTCCGTGTAAATCAATCTGTAAAAGGTTTTTTCCTCGGGATCCGGAAACAAAATAAACAGCATCCACACCATTCATACTTGCTGCAATGGTGTCAACATCACTGAGCAGATCAATGTGAACCTGCTCAACATTGTGCAAATTATTTTCCGGTTTTGGATTTCTTGAACCTGATAAAACCTGATGTTGTGAAGCTAATTTTTCAACTAAAAGTGATCCAACCCGTCCATTTCCTCCGATAACTAATACTTTCATAATTTGAGTTTAAAAATTCTTAATTAACGGGACACACTTGGAGCTTGCCCGTGGAATTCTTTGTAAATTCTGGAAAAGTGAGAGACATTTTCAAATCCTAAAGAATAACAGATCTCTGAAACCGACAAAGCTGTAGTTTCCAGCATCTCTTTTGCCTTTTCCAATCTCTTTTCCCTGATCCAGGTTGCCGGTGCAACATTGTATATATTTTGAAAATCTCTTTTAAAACTAGATAAACTTCTACCAGAAAGATAAGCCAGTTCCGAAACAGAAACCGGTGAGGCGTAATGCTGTTCAACCACATTGCGAATATCAGTTCTTACAGGCTCGTGTAACTGGAGAATTTGTAAAAACATATTTCGGTTACACTCGGCAACGTCGTATAGCAATTCCATAATTTTCAGGCGAAGCTGTCCGGGATGAACCACCGAATGATCAAAAAAGTAAGGTTTTAGAGAATGGGCAAATGCAACCAGACACTCATTCATTGGGTAAGCACCCGTTTTTATTTCTCCTTCAGGTTTTGCTACTTTAATTTCTGAAGTGGACAGAAATGACTTTAAAAGGTCATCTTTAATGCTGAACATCAAGCTGTCATAAATATTATCATTTTCAGTATTCCCGAATTTATGGTATTTTACAGCAGTTGCTTTCTTCAGCAAGATCATATCATTCTTGCCTACCGTATATTCCTGCTTTCCATAGGTGAGAACCACCGTTCCCTCAAGAACAATAAGAAGTAAATGCTGTTCAAGATACATGGTTCCCTTTACTTCCGTACTGTGTATGCATTGCTCAATTAAAGTACAACCATCCAGCTCCAAAGTATTCTGAGGTGCATCAAGACCTATTAAAGAAGTCGGAAACTTTATCATTTTTTTCATTTACCTATTTTTTGTGTGACACCACGTTAAACAATTAAGCGTGTTTGATTACTTTGCTACTCTATAACATTCATTGCTTAATTTTGTGAGCGGTTTCAAGTACTACATGGCAATTCGTCTTCAAAAGCTGAGAGTTGAATAAAAAACAATATAATCAATCCTTAATGAACTGCGTTTATTGCAATACAAATGTATAGTTCCCGAATGGGTGATTATGTTCTATTTGGGTCAATTTTTTTTTTACTAAATGGTTCATATTGAGGGTTTCGGCAATAGTAGACAGTGGATTCCGTTTCAAACTGTACACCCGTAGATTAGCCCGACTTTAAGCAGGACATCTTGAGAAGAGTCCCAAATATATCCATTCCTATCAGAACCACCACAAAAGAAATTTTGTCAATGCGCTGCCTCCCATCCGCACAAAACTTCACTCCACGGCATCCCGGATATGATGTTCCAGTCAATAAAGCTGTTCTGGGGAAAGATTATATCCAAAAACCGACAGACCAAAAACTCCAGAAAAACAAGTGGCCACTTTTGGAATAATCCCCAAATCGGCAAATAACGTTGTTTTCTGTTGATCATTCGAAAAGACCTAATAAGTATAATCAACTCAAGCAATTTATTTGATTCGGCCACTTTCATTCTCTAATGCAGAAGTTCTGGCTCTTGGGCCTTTTGAGTTTCCTGAAGAAAACTTGTAGCTGAAGCTCAGTTTTACTTGCCTGGTTTCAAAATAGCTATAGTTTCGGATGGTAAAGTCTCCAATATTTTGAAAGGAGTTCGCCTGGCTTCCTTTGAAAATATCACTATAAACAACTCTTAAAGTTCCATTTGTTTTCCAGAAGCTTCGCTGTAGTCCTAGGTCTATCTGACTATTGGGTTCAAAGAACTGATTTGCACTAACAAGGCGCTTAGAATTGTAAAACCCCATTACTTCTCCTACCAAACCTTTCGGCATTTGGAATGTCTGCTGAAGACTCAATCTCGCGGCCGTTTGTTTAAGGCCAAGTTTTCTCCCGTTTCCAAAATCAACGTTATTATTAAGCCGGAAAATCGTTCCGTTAAAGGTGATAGCCCACCAATTTGCAGGCTTTAAAGACTGCGTTACTGTTAATGCAATGTGTTGTTGATTGCCCAGATTTCGTGGAATCATGACAATTTTTGATGATCCTATAGTATCCGTTACTTCCACGCTGAAATCATTGGTATACGTATAACTTAAGCCAATGATGGTGCTTTTGTGTACATATTGTATTAGTCCACGATGGCTGATCTGAGGTTTTAGGAATGGATTTCCCTGCCAGAAAGAAAGTTCATCCAATAAATAGATAAAAGGATTTAGATTTTGGTAAGCTGGCCGGTCTATTCTTTTGGAATAACTAAAAGAAAAACTATGTGAAGGGGAGGCCGTTAAATTAGCGGAAAAGAAAGGAAAAAGGTTCGTGTAGTTTCGGTTGATAGTTTGTTGATTGCCTGATATTTCGGATACTTTTTCGAGCATACCTGTTGAGCGGGAATTTTCAATCCTCAAACCGCCCTGTAGTTGCCATTTTCCAAATGGTTTCTTATAGTTAACGTATCCACTGCTAATGGTCTCCTCGAAAGAGAATTTATTCGATCTTGAAGGATCCAACACTTCACCTGCCGGCTGGATTTCCAGAAACCGGGAATTGTTTGAAGAGGATACCCTCGAATATTTCCCACCAGTTTCCAGTTTTCCCTTCCAAAGATGAGTGGTGTAGTCGATTTTAACCGCACCTAAACTGATGTCGATACCATTTAATGAGCGGTAGAGGTTATCGCTTAGTACAGTTTGATCATTCAGGGTATACTTGTTGGATTGAAGGTTTCCGGCCCGCTTGGTAAAACTGCCGTAGTCTGCATCCAAATTCAGAATTCTGCCAAGTGTATCCTCATATTTATAATTTGCATTGAGGTTATAGCGTTGGGTGCCTTGCGCATAGTAGTCATTTACGGCAGTGAGGGTTTGCTCCACTATCTTCGTCGATTCCAGGCCAATTTCGGTTTTGGTATCGGTTATTCCTCCACCAAAAAGAAAATTACCATTTAATAAGATGCCTACGGTACTTTTCTTATTAATTATAAAATCTGCACCAACTCTCGATCCAATTTTATTTCTTTTATCAACGTCATCCGTGAAGCTATTATAAAATCGGCCTTCCTGAATCCGGTCTCCTCCGTAGAGATAGGAGTAATAACCGAAAAAATGACTGTAGGAGCCATATAGATTAAACCTATTCTTTCTGTAGTTAATCGAAAGATCCTGATTATTTCTAACGTAAACGCCATAATTTAGACCGGAGGTGATGCTCATATTAAACCCATCTACAGTCGATTTTAAAGTTTTTACATTGATAATTCCAGCAGTACCTGCCGCATCGTATTTCGCTCCCGGGCTATTGATGATTTCAATTGATCTGATATTAGCCGATGACATCGTTTTAAGTAGTTCTGCAACTTCTCCGTTGGATAAATAAGTCATCTTTCCATCAATTAAAATCGATGCGCCAGCTTTACCATTCAAGGAGATGGAATGATCACTGGATACGCTGACACCCGGAGCACGGGCTAGTAATTCAAGTGCATTTGTGCCTTGTGCGCTGATGCTTTTGGAGACGTTGAAAACAATATTTCCATCATTCATTTCAATAACTCTTTGATTTCCATTTACCTGTACCGATTGTAGATTTTTAGATTGAATTTCAAGTCTGATTTTTCCAAAATCTTGTATTCCGATAGGGTATTTATCCACTGGGAATTTTAAAATCAGGTTGTCATATCCAAGGGAAGTCAGCTTCAAAGTGAAACCATTATGTTTTCTCAATGGATAGGAGAATTTAAAAATTCCATTTTCGTCTGCAATGGTTCCACCTACCAACACTCCGGTTTCCAAAAGTGAAACGGTTACAAATGGAACGCCCTGGTCATCGCTATTGATGACTTGTCCGGAAATGATCACTTGATTGGCTTTAATTTTTTGCTGTTCCATTTCTCGGCTTCGAATCACGATAAGTGATTCTGAAAGCATTTGAGAAAACAAATTTTTGGAGGCTAATACAGTATCCAATAATTTATTTACGCTTAGTTTGTTTGCATCTATCGATATCAACATGGAATCTGAAACGATTTCATTACTATATATTATAGAATAGCCGGTTTGAATCTGTATCTGCTTAAATAGCTCGATAATAGGCTTTTTGTCGAGCTTTAACGTGACTTGCTGCGCATTCGCTAAGCTAAAAACGATAGATAATGCAAGCGTAATAATGATGTAATGATATTTTTTAGCAGTCATAGCCAATGTTCTTAACCGTTAATTACCCATCCTTTTGTTTTCTTCTTTATTGCTTTGCTCAATATTGTTCTGATTGAACTTATTGCCTAGGCTGAAGTTATAGCTAAAGGATAGACTGATATTCCGGGTCTGTCGCTTTTGATAAAAATCGATAGTGGTGCCATTATTGAACGAAAATTCTTTCTCACGGACTGTGTTCAGGACATCAGACAAATAAATGCGTAACACACCTTTATCTTTAAGTATTTTTTGTGAGAGCATCAGATCAATGTAGAATAGATGTCCGAGTCTGGTGTTGCCGGAAAGCGATGGGGATTTATATTCTGAAATGATATCTAAGGTCGGCACTTTTTTTAAGCTTATCGTCTGCATAGATTTTGCGGCCAGCGTAGTCTTTGTATTGCCCAGGTTATTTGTGGAGGCTGAAGCCCGGTAAAGGGAAAGGCTGTAGTTGCTCTTCCAGGCCTTCAAAATTTGCGGTGAAGCATTTAAGTTCAAACCGTATTCCGTACCGTTTCTAAAGTTAAATGATTTGTATTCGACAACATTATTAGCGATTGTATTCGCCAGCAAGGCAATCAGATTAGAGGTTGAAGAGAAATAAATATCGAAATTGTAATGGTTCAAGAAATTATAACCTGCCTGAACATTATGCGAATATTGTGGCAGCAGGTCAGGATTTCCCGTTAAAATCATATAATCGTGAACTTGTAAACGGTAAGGATTAAGATCGTTAAAAGATGGCCGCTGAAGCCTTTTGGAATAGTTTAAGAAGAGCGATGAACCTTTAGCTTCATTTAGCGTTCTCAATAAATAAACCGAAGGAAATAGGCTAAAGTATTTTCTTTTAAAATCATCTCCCGATGTGACTGAAAGCCCGTTAGAATGGGTTTGCTCGGCCCTTAATCCAATTTTTATGCTATTTGGGCCAATAGTTTTCTCCAGCGTGATATACACCATAGCCAACTGTTCTTTATACAGAAACTGATTACTGATTAATGGATTATTTATCCACAGGCCTTGAGTTAAGTTTTCACTTATGCTCTCATTATCTCTGTGAATAGCGCTATACTTTATTCCACTCTTCAATTCGAGTTTATTTTTCCAGTTCTTGGTGTAATCGATCTGGCCGGCATAAATTCCAGTACTGCTTGGTGTCAAGGTTCTGGATTGCATGTTGCTTAATGGAGAACTATAAATTGTTAAAAGCTGGTTTTGCTCATTTTTTGCGTTTTCAGAATAATCCCCAATTACTTTTAACGAAGATCCAAGACTGTCTATTTTCCAATTATAGTTAAATGTGGTGCTATTGAATTTAATTTTTCTATCCCAATCTGCACGGGCATAACCTGCTCTGGTAGTAACATCCTGATAAATAATATCTGTCAGAAATAGCTGCGATGGCTGATTCTTTGAACCTGTATTTTGTATCGCTACTGATTGGTTTGATGAAATGTCGTAAACTGCACTGAAACGATATTGATATCTCCAAATTTTATTGCTGCGAACCGTGGTATTGCTAAAGGTACTTGCATCAGGGTAGTAGAAGGTTTCTTCACCAAAAGAAGAATTTTTGTCATGGGTATAGGAGCCATTGCCAGATAGGTATAGCTTTTTTAACTTGTAAGCCAACGAGCTTCCACTACTTTTCAGGCTTTGTTTGCCCTGTTTTTGATACCTGGCATTTATAGATCCGTTCAGGCCATCTTTTCTGGATTTTTTAAGCACGATATGAACTATTCCACCTGTCCCGGCGGCCTCGAATTCTGCCGGCGGGTTATATATCACTTCAATTTTACTAATGTCTTCAGATCTAAGTGATTTCAGGTATTCCGCTAAATCATCTTGCGACATACGCTGAACGATGTCATTGATCATTACCATCACAGATTGATTTCCCTTGATCCTGATGCTGCCATCCTGATTTACCCAAATACCTGGAGATTTTTGCAGTACCTCGAATGCTGATAATCCTTGGGCTAATGAGCCGTTCTCTACATTAACAATATACCGGTCTGTTTTTCTTTCGATGAGTGGTTTGGCGTTAACCACAGTTACGGTTTGCAAGTTTTGTGCGTCTTCAGTCATCACCAACTTCTGTAAATGAGATATATCTGCAAGCGTAAAAGAAATTTCAAGCGACTTATATCCTACAGATGTGGCCAGTAGCCGATAGGTCTGTTCGGATAAGAGATGAGCGCTGAGCTGGTAACGACCATTATCACTGCTCACTGTTCTTTCTATTATATCAGATGAACGGAGCAGTGTTAATGATACAAAAGGAATGCCTGCTCCATTTTTATCTGTTATTGTTCCAGAGAGTGCGGACTTGGAAACAGTTGGGTTTTTTAGTAAATCATTTTGATAACCAACCGCAATCAGTTTTTCGGAGATTAAATTAAAAACCAGTTTATGCTCTTTAAGAACCATTCCAAGTATGCTGGAAACAGCCATGTCTTTTACATTCACCGATACCCGCATGGTATCCTTCACAACTTCATCACTATATATAAAACCATAATGGCAATGTTTTTCGATTTCTTTAAACAACTCCTTAAGTGGTTGTTGGCGTAAAGTCAAGGTTAGTCTTCTTTCCTGAGCTGAAATGTCGGCACTTACTATCCACATCAGTACAAGGAGCATTATCGCTTTTCTCATTCCTTCTCCTTAATCACAACTAACCTCTTGTTGATTGTATAATTTAGCGGGTAGGACAATTTAAGGGATGTTATGGCCTGTTCGATCGTTTCATTTATAAATATTCCGCTGAAACGTTTCTCCTTTAGTGCTTCACTTTGTATTTCAATGTTTACATCGTACTTTTTCTCCATTTTATGGGCCAGATCCTTAAGCCTTTCTTTCCTGAACACAAGAGTGTCCGCTATCCATCTGGTTTCATTTAAAAGTACAAATGGATTTACCAATTTCAGTTGAAGGTTATTCTTATTATCCTCCTGGTGTGTGGTATAAACAATTTTTTGATTGGGGTGTAATAAAAGCCTATTGTTTTTGTTCAGTCTTTCACTAACCTGAATCAATCCCCTTAGTAGTGCTACCTCAATATCTTTGCTATTCTTTTCAGCTTTGACGTTAAAAGCGGTTCCTTTTACCTCGATATCAATATTTCCAGCGTGAACATACAGCGGAACTTCATTGTTTTTGGCTACATCAAAATAAGCTTCTCCCTCTATGGTTATTTCCCTTGCACCTTTGCCAAAGCCTTTATTGTAGCGCAGAGTTGAATATTTATTTAACCAAACTTTGGTACCATCATCCAACATTTTAAAAGTTTTAACCTCTTGAGTCGTGAGGTGTTCAAATTCAGTGGAGTGTTGCCTGTTTAAAAGTCCGTACAGCAGCAAACCTGCAAACAATACGATAATTATAGCTGCAGCAGATCTGATCCATATCGTCGAGCCAAGAGATTCCTTCGGTTTGGAATAGCTATGCTTGCCCTTGAACAATTCATTTTCATTGTCTTCAATAGTGGCCCAGATTTGGCTCAGTTGCTTCTGACTATCCAAATTCACTGCTAAAGGTTGCTTATGCACATAATTCTCCAGATCATCTGCTAATTCTCTATAATGCGCATTTTCCTTTATAGCAATGTTTAGTAGATCTTGATTCCTGGAATCAATTTCGCCCGAAATTTTTTGGGAGAATAATTTAACGAATTTTTGTCTGTTCATCATTCCATGCTTTTACATTAAAGACAGTTTCAATTTGAAAACTACTCACTACGATTAGAAAAAAAACGAAAGCAGCCATTGAGAAGCAACGCTACGCCTTTTGTGATTCTGAGGATGGTACCCTAAATACAAACTCAGCGTATCAGCCAAAGATTTGACAGCCTTATAGAGATGATTTTCAACCGTCCTGACTGAAATCCCCATAATTTCTGCCACAGCCTTGGTTTTTAACCCATCTTCTTTGATGAGAATGAAAATAATTCTTCGTTGTTCCGGAAGCGCAGCTACTGCTTTGTCAAGTAATTTGAACAGTTCATGATCAGCCATACTTGATATTTCTTGATTTAAAGATTCTTCGGCAGAAGATAATGGACTGAAGATTGAATTTCTCTTCTTTTCAGATCTCATCAAATTGAGACACGCATTCTTAATTGAGATGAACAAATATACCTCGGGATTGATCACCTTAGAGAGCTTGTGTCTTTTGAGCCATAGTTTCACAAAGAGTTCTGATGTAATCTCTTCAGCACCTTCATTACCTTTAATATAATGCCTAGCTAAAGACAGCAGTTTGGGGTGATATAAAATGAAAAGCTCATTGAAGGCAGCTTTGCTACTCCGCTCAATGTTTGCAAATAGCGATAAAATCTTCAGTTCTTTCTCTGACATTAACAGGCGATATCTTGTTGTCGTATGTTTTACTAAGCACTTTAATATATAGACACCTATGTTTCAAGATATACTTATTCCAAATGAAAATAAAGTATTTTCGAAGAAAAAGAACTAAAGGCATTTACTGCTGATAAATCAAATCAGTTATATATATGTTGAATGATTTGACAATAATAAGAATGGTTTCAAAAGCATTTTGCATGAAACCTACAGATGAAACAAATTTATACAATAGGGGGTGGACACCTTCATATCGCTAAAATAATACCAATTGACAAATAAGGTTATATGTTATATCTATTTCTGGCGGGATGTATTCAGTATCTGCTATTTTCAATTCACTTGGATATTTAGTTTGAAGGATGATATATTGATATTTAGGCATAATATTTTTGTTTTCAAGTTCGTTTTGTGAGAGAGTTGTTGTCTTCTGCTTCAAATGTTGCAAAATACATTTTATAGCTGACAAAGACTTTTTTGTTTAATGATATCTCCAGATAATTCCCTAGTATGATGCCACTGTTTCCTAACATTCTTTAGTTCTCTATCCCATAAAACAGAAATTCAATCTCTTTAGTTGCTTCTTACACTAAATTTTGATTAAAGATTAATTTTACTCCTGTATGTCAGATTCTATAACGATAATATTTTTTTAACAGCTCTTTCTTTATTAGCTATAGAGATGCGAATTTATTTTCAAGCTCTATCAACCATTTTTCTCGCTTCTCTTTACTAACTTGTTTCACTTGATTATAACTTATCCATTTACGGTTTTTAAAACCAATTTTCCAAAATGTCCCCAAAATCATAGTTTTTTTTATAGCGTTTCCAAAAAGTAGCCAGTACAAATAATTTGGTGTATTCATTGTTGTTATCATTGTAACACCCTTTAGTTTGTTCCACAATGGTTTCATACGCGTATTGCCTAAATTGGTATAATCGTACGCTACACCTGGGAATATAACCTTGTCAATAAATCCTTTGGTCATTGCAGGCATTAATTCCCACCAAATAGGAAAGATAAATACTAAGTGTTCGGCCACTTTTATTCGGTTACTGTACTCAATGACTTTTGGATCGGTTGGTTTTTTTTCGCGAAATCCCTTTAGATCACTTGCTGTCATTACAGGATTAAAATTGTCCTTGTCCAGATGAATAAGGTCAATTTGGTGGCCGGCCTTTGTAAGCCCTCTTATTACACCTTGCAAAAGTGCATTGCAATAACTTCCATCATACGGATGGTTGAAAACGATAACTACCTTCATTTTATGCTGTTTTAAATTTACAGTACAAAATTCAGTAGATTGAAAAGGTTAGACGATAACAATTGTAAAGAAATGCTAATCATCTGTTTCTGATTCGACTTAATGAAACCGATGTTATACCCAAATATGAAGCAATGTAATGTTGTGGCACTCGTAACAATATTTTTGGATATTGTTTTAATAATTCCTTGTATCGTTTTTCAGGATTGTCTCTGATACGAGAAAGAAAAAGCTGTTGATAAAATAACAGCCTTTGAAAAATTTGCTCATCAATTGCCTTTTTTATTTCAGTAGAACTGTCCACGATAAACTGAAAGTTTTTTTCAGAAATACTATGGATAATGCACGGTTCAATACTTTCTAAATTGAATAAACTCGGTTGTTTGGTTCTAAAACTTTCAATAGATGACACAATTTCTCCCTCAAAAAAGAATTGAAAAGTTAAGTCTTTACCGTTATGGTTAAAGCATAGTCGCAAGCAACCTTTTTCTATAAAATAAACTTTCTTTGAAATCTGTCCCTCTGTCAATAAAATAGTTTTAGCAGATATTTCTTCTTGTTTGAAAAGGTGGCTAAACTTGTCCCACTGTTTTGATCTCTTCAAGGTATTAAAATTCATTTTGTGTGAAAATGCTGAGGGTTAGTAGGTTTGTTTGTAGGGTGGCCGCTAATCCTTAAATATATACATTTTTTTTATGGTAATATTGTAGATTCCATAAATTAGAAATGGATTAAGCAAGTTATCTATTGCTTATTCTAAGGAAAGCAGATCATGATGAGCTTCGACTATAGCCATATTATATAGCTATCACAAAATTGACGAGCGATATTTAATACTTAATATTTCTCCAGATTTTTTTGAAGTTCAACCCAATGAGTTAATTCACCAGATTCATATTCGAACCAAAAAATGAGCTTTCTGAATCGTCTTTTTGAAAGTTACCCATTTGCAACACCTATCAGTGAGTATTGCTAATATTTACTTGTGAGGAAAATGAATTGAGGGAAGCTTTGCGTTTTTAAAGGGAATTTGAATCAGAAAGTGAAATATCATTTTATATAGATCATATTTCAATTCTCATCTATGTAATCTGGCGCTTAATAAGGGAGATCAATTAAAATCTCAAAATCAGTTCGTTTTGTGAGACAACTTAAAAGAAAATTTTAAATTCTATAAAAATTTGAAAAACCAATTCAACTGACCTCTCTTCGCAAAAACGCAAACAAATTGACCACCAATAATTTACATAAAATTTATTTCTGGTGCAACGGGGTCAATCAATCCTGGTTTATCCAATTACTAAATTGATCAACTCCAATTTAAGAGTTCGATTATATTTCCGTCCGGGTCTGAGATGTAAATAAAACTAAACACACCCATATTATCAAAACGATGTTCGCTTAGTTCTCCAATTTTAGTTGCCCCATTCTTTAATGCTATTGCCAATAGTTTGGCAATATCCTCTACCTGAAATGCGATATGTCCAAATCCTATTTGATTAGCTATAGGTCTTTCAGTATTAATCATTTCTGAATACTGATAGATTTCCAAAGTAGGTCCTTTATCGCTATCGCCTGGTAAACGTAGTTGAATCCCTTGTATATGAGCATTTAAAACGCCCGTGCCTTTGTCAAGCCAATCCCCTTGATAGTTTCTTATAGGCGGAACAGGTACGCAATTAAATACGATTTCATAGAAACGTGCAAGTTTTTTCCAATCCTTGGTTATGATATTCGTATGCGCATACTTTATATTCATGATGTTGATTTGATTTACTGAAACTGTATTAAAGGTAACATTTTTGGCAATTTGTTGTTTTCTAGTCGGTAAACTTTTTTGTTCTTAAGCTATTTACAATGTAAGCATGCAATCAACCTATTTTTTTATTAGGCGTGATCTTTAGGCTGTTGGTTTAGCCCAATTATTCGGCATAAGTTCTCTCTCTAATCAATTCTCTTTCATACTCCGCTAATGAAGCCATTATATTTAAGAAGAGCCTGCCATTGCTCATTGAAGTGTCAACTACGTCTGTCAATCCACTAATAATCATTCATTTTTTGAGATAACGAATTTATAATTTAAACCTTTCATCCTGTCAAAATTCCACCGTTTTTTGGTAATTGAAAGCAATAAAATCTGTCTTTGAGCTTGCATGAAAATTGGATGATTTGTTTTTTAACAAATTTTTTGGCTACTTTCCAAAAATGAAAAAGAAAGCACTCAGCGATTTAACAAAAGAAGAAATTGGGCAGCTATTCCCTATTGAAATCAGCCCATATGGTTCTAACTGGCCTAAACTTTACGAAGAAGAGAAGCAACAAATCGAAAAAAATGTAAATCCTTCTTTATATTCTAGAATTGAACACTTTGGCAGTACTTCTGTACCTGGGCTATCATCTAAAAATACAATAGACATTCTGTTGGCGGTTGAATTTGAGCACAACTCAAGCCATAGGATTATTGAACAAATGCAAAAAATTGGGTATGACTTTAATTGGCAAAATGAAGGTGCCAATACTCATATGGTATTTATCAAAGGATATGACCCTGAAAACCCAAAGCAACAAACTTATCATATCCATGCGGCACCTGAAAGTCATAGCTTATGGAACCGAATCCACTTCAGAAACTATTTGATTAAAAACCCCGAAGTAGCACAGCGTTATGAAGAGCTTAAAAAATCCTTGGCGAATAAATACAAACATGACAGGGTAGCATACAGAATTGCTAAAACTGATTTTGTAAAGGAAATCACTGATAAGAGCTTACTGGATTTATAGCGGTGTTTATCCGCAGAAGGATAAAAAGACAGATGATCAGTTACCATTATTCACTGGTTAAAGGATAATCCAAAGTGGCAAATTCTAAAGATAACCCAACCACATAAACTTCTAGTTGCCGTTTTCACAATTATCATAAACCCATTTTATTAATCAAAATCATTTTTAGGTATTTGATGATGAGTTTTTGATAATATTTATCCGATAAAATATTTGTTGATATAGATTTTTTTCTCTTTGCCGTAATTGATAAATAATAAGTTACAGCTGAAAGGAAAATATACGGTCGGGGAGGAATACTTTCGTTTTTTGAGACAAATTGCGGTGTACAATTCCTTGGCCTAACAAAAATTGATCCTTTTTTGATAAGGATCTTACATAACTATAATATTTAAATTAGCCGTTCAATCTTTTTGAGATTTAAGTGTTCAATGTCACCCTGTGTATGTTCTCTCTAAAATTAAACTAATCGCCCTCTTTATTCTTAGCATACCTTCTGTTGTATTTAGGTCTATTTCACAAAATAGTGTATCTGTGGACTTGGCATGTAGTACCAGATAGTAGATTCCTGCTACCAATATGCTGGAGATCGCTCTAAGATCAATATCTTTTCCATTCAGTTCTTTGTCCGACAGAGCGAAGAAATATTTGCTTAACAATTCTCTTTCTTCACACACCTCTTTCATAACTTGGGTGCTCTGACTGATCTGCCATAGTACAATCTTTTGCATTTCCACTTCATTTAAAAAATAGTCAAGCTGATTCTGCAGTAATTGATCCAATATGAACCTTGTATTTGCGCCGTCGTTCTCCTTGATCATATCAACAGCATCGCCGGATGCAGCTATCCAATAATCTTTACTACGTACATAAGTTTCAATAAGATTTTCTACAGTTCCGAAGTAAAGCGTAATCAAGCGTCTACTTAGGCCTGCAGCCTTTGCTATATTTGTGGCACTTAAACCAGTGTAACCTTTACTTTTGATTACTGTTCCAACAGCTTCAATAAGCTTAAATGTTGAACGCTCCTTGTCATTTGAGGGCCCCTTATATTTTTTCTTATCATAAACCTTCGAGCCATTAAATTTATGAAATATATCCTGTGTATATACTTTTTCAGAATGCCAGCCTCTTTTAATAAGTGAAATCCCCCATAACTAAGCATAATTCAATCGAAATATAATAATCTTCCCACATGCGGGATAATTATTATATTTGTTATAACTAATGCAATTTCAGTATACTTAAAAAAGAACTAATGAAAGAAGTAATCTATACATTAGCGGTGACAAACGCAGTCCGTTCTCTTATATGCTCAATTATTTTATTCTTTTTATTGAGCATAGGGGCTTGGAATCTGGAGCCCTAATTATGCATTAATCACGCCCTTTATTTGCCCACCAAACCACACATAACGGCTTATCTCCTTCGGCAGATTTGCTATTCACGGAAAAGAGACCTGAAAGAATAAAAAGAGAATCAGTACGTATTTAATGTCTTCTTAGTAAGTTTGAAAGTAATTTTTTATATAAAATCATAGTGAGAACAATCCATATTTTAACAGCCATCATATTTTGTTCATTACAGACTTTGCTTTTGTCAGGTTGCAAAAAAGAAACTAGCAACTTTTCAAATACGTTCGTTATTAATAATCCTACAGGATTTGATGTAGTAGCTTTGAACACCAAAACAAAAGAAAGATCAGAGATAAAAAAAGGATCAACCATAACAATTTCAACAAATGAATCTATCGATCTTTTCAATATCCTTGGGGATAATAGTGACGATAGAAAATATTTACTTGAGGTTAGTAGCCAAGGTAAATACACTATATACAGCTATGAATTTGAGCTTGAATATAAATGCTCTAGAACCAGCTCAACGGCTAAGGTTTCATTTTTAGATGATCAAGGAGCAGAAAAAACAATATTAAAAGTTGATCTGCCTTATTCAATTGGCTACAGGGTTTATCGGCAAAAAAAGTACTATCTAAATATCGAAAATCTTGATATGACAGGCTTTGTAACAATCGAGGTTCTTTATAAGGGAAAGCCAGTAAGAGAATCATTATCTGCCCCACATCGGGCGGGTACTAGTGGGAATATTGATAATTAATTTAATCTAAAAGTACCTAATAAATATTCTTTCATTCCTAAACAACCTTACCGTTTTACGTTGAAGGACAGTAAGTTATTTTGTTTTGCGGGGTTGTGGTCGCAATGGGTTGATCCAGAAACCAAAGAGAAATTTAGAACATACGGCATTTTAATTACAGAAGCGAATGAACTGGTATCTGAAATCCATGCCAAGAAAAGTATGCCCGTGATCCTGAGCAAGGCAGAGGAAGAAATCTGGTTAAGCAAAACCTTGCCCATTGATACCAAAATGAAGGTTTTAGATACCTTTCCAAGCGGATTCATGAACAGGGTTAAAGTAAGTAAACGTGTAAATGCAGTTTTAACGCTTAAGTAACCTAATAATGATTCTGATTTGCTATTACCCCTAAATACAGATGATGACCTCTAGCTTGAATCTTATTAATCCAAATCCAAAATAGCTATTTCTAATTTAGGTTTAAACCGGGATTGCAATCTATTGTGAAGATCAAATGCTAACAATAGAAAAACCAAAATCACAAAGCCTAATGGTGCTGCTAGACAAAGGCATAAGGCTGGAAATCCAACATTTTTTCATGTAGTACCCTGTAAAAAGCATTACTTGCCAAGGCTTTTGCAAGCGAGAGATCTTGTTGGAGATCGATCTGAGTTACTTGTCCTCCTAGCGATGGGTCATCAGTTTTTAGGGGGACCGCGATGATATGGTTGCCTCTGCGTTGGATCAAAAGGCTTCTGGCATGTTCATCTCGTAAGTCCTATAATTTGTCATCCAAGAAGGGGAAAAGTTCAATTGGTATTCCAATACCTTCATAAGAGATTGGAGCAGCTTTTAAAATGAATGATATAAAATATAATTAGCTACCAATTTATTAAATAACGGGAAGAAATAATTGCTATTGAAATCCTATAAACCCATATCACTACCAAATGGTACAGCTAATGCTAGGTTAATACGAACAAGCCATGAATTTCAGATCATATTAAATATGACTATATTGGGTGATGAAATAGTATTGTTATAAAAAAGCAAAGGGTGCTAAAAAGTGAACTAGAAGTACCCAAATGATAAAGTTAATCAATCAATGAAAACCTTTTATTCCATACTATATAGCACAATTCGACCTAACCTTGATGAAAAGGTAAGTATTGGACTTTTTATGGGTGATGGAGAACGTTGCATATTCCAATATTCGGCAGAAAAGCTCCTGATCATCAAAGACCTTTTCAGTAACTCAGCTTTTCAAAATATCAGGACAAGCCTCAAGTCACTATCAAACCTGGCCGATGAACGCTCAAATAATTACTTGAAATCCCATAGAAGCTTTAAAATTATGGAAGCGGACTATTTTGATTACCTGTCAAGATATGCCCAGAACCTGGTCACCTATAGCCAGCCTAAAAGTATCGATATACAGCTCACAAAGGATAACTTTGAAAAACTTTTTGAAAAATTTGTCTATGACCTGCCAAGAGAAATTGTCCATAAGCTAAAGCCAATAGAAACTGCACGTCGGATACTGACAAAATCTATTGCCCCCTACGTCAACTTTGATGTAGAACTTAATGGCTCGGAGATTCCAGGTTTAGTTGTTCCTGCAAAAGTATGGTTCATAGGTAAAAACGATGTACAAGTGACGGGGGAAAGCAAAGACTTAATGGAGTACCCCACTTTATACAACAACAAGTAAACGCCCATTTATACCTCATAGACAAGATTAAGCAAACTCCGAGCGGCAAGAATGGCCACTTCTTCTTCATAGCAGATGAACCAGATAAGAAGCTTCATGAAAATCACAAATTATGGAAAGCGGTAAGAGCTTCAAAATTACTAGACTTCGTTCCTACAAAAGAAATTGACAAAGTGGAAGAGTATATGATTATGCATGGAGTTGAACCACTATTCCCATCAGAACTTCATAAAGGATAAAAAGCAATCAATTTTCGCGTATATTGAACAAAAAATGTTTACTAATTATCTCTAAGATAAAATCAAAATCTGTTACCCGATAGTTCCGTTTTAATTGATAAGTTATTATGCTATAGGAATTCTATGGAGTATTGAAGCTAATGATCAAATATCTCATAAATAATATTTTAGTACGCCCTTGTACTAGTAAATATTTCAATCTATGTTACCTCTTATTTGAACTAAACTAAAGCTGTTAATAGGTAGATTTTTCTTTGGTCGTTATGGGGTATAAGGGGTAACATCTTATTAAAACTGTTATCGAAATCTACTAATTCTGGGTTTGAACCTTTGACTATGTTATCATATAAGTAATTAGAATAATTCAAGATAATGCATTTTTCATAATCATAGGTAAGTTACGTTTGTATCGGAAAGTAACTTATGTTTCCTTTGTTTTAGCTTTTTTATGATGAGTGTTGCGATAGGTAAATCTTGACTACCGTTTTTTATTTTTGATTGGACTTGTTGTGTAGGTAATATTTATAAGTATGTTTCAGCGAGCTCAAATAGGAATAGCGTTAACACAAAAGATTTATTTTTTTAAGCAATTAAAAAAAGCATTTATCACGTAAAAGAATAGATTGCCACGGTCGGTGAAAACCTCCCTCGCAATGACACCAGGTAAATGAGATTAAAGAAGATGGCTTGTTGATAATTCTTCATGACACTTATTTATTCGATTTTGAGAACGTTTTAATTTCTCCTTCATTGAAGTGAAATTCTTGATGTACGAGGCAAATGACAATTAAAGTAAATGCTGATTAGTTACTAGGTAAATATTTTAGATTATTCACCCTTACCAGCTTTATTGGTAAATCAACTATACTGAATCTGATCCCTCATATTCAATTAATTCTTTCAAACTAATTTTCAGTCCTTCAGCTATTGAAATTAAGGTTGTAAGCGACGGAGCTGTTTCACCCTTTTCAATCCTGTGAATCTGGCTGTGATCCACTTCTGCAAGTTGTTCGAGCTTTCTAAGGCTGATATTTTTAGTATTTCGAATCTTCTTGAGGTGTTCACCAAACAATTTTAAGATATAGTTTTTTCTTTCTTGCTCCACCGAACAAATAGAAAAAATCAAGTATATTTTATTGTAGGATTATTTGCATACAACCACAGGTTTTATTATATTCGTTTATTAATTATTAGGTATTAATAAGAGTCTTGCGGTTACAAATCTGAAGCCGTTAACGCAAGTCAACAGTTTAATACCCACAACTTGTTTTGGATGCACTATATTTGGCATTGGAATAGTTGTGGGCTCTGTTGTAATTCCGTGTTAACGTAAGGCTTCAGAAACTTTTGGTAACCACGGTATGTAGAGCCCACAGTTCTTCTTCCCATCAAGACTCGTATTCCATACGGGTATGAACAGAAAAGAAAAACAAGTACAAATTAATTTTACACTTCATCCCGGGGTGGTATTTGTTTTGGTGTTCAGTTTATTTCTAAAACATTCCTGCCATGTTATCCATCCCATTGTTTGCCCTTTTGATTATTTATTTGCGTTGAAGCCAAAAAATCCTGTTTAGTTTAAGGTAGCAAGCCCTGTTCCGTCTCTTATTTTTTCATGAAATGGGTTAATTTTAATGTTCAATGATACGGACAGGGTTTTGCTTTTTTTTGTCTGGACTGCTAAATATACTAATGCCTATATGGTTTCTAGCGTAGAAGAGGAGATTGCTGTACCGATGTAAAATCGACTCAATCTTTCATACCTACTCGTCACTGTTTCGATCCTTTGGGAGGGACGTAGGTATGGTATAGCAGATTTTAAGGTAGTTACAGAAGAATAAGAAGGTAATCCATTATCAAAAAATATATGCTCAATGCTTTCCATCTCTTGATTAGGGTTTAGCGGGCTAAATAAACAAACTAAGTCTAAATTTATGATCAAAAAAATAACGATAGCCATCGTAATGGCGCTGCTATGCCTGAATTTTATGGCCTTAATACCTCTAAATGCGCAGTCAACCGCAACGAATATTACCATAATTCCCTTTCGTATGGGCGATAAATTACCGGATAGCTTTTGGGAAAAGGAGCACCTGATTTATGAAAAAGGGGTAACCAAAAAACAGCAGCTTGCTGCTTATCGAAACAAATTGCTCATCCTTGATTTTTGGGCGAGTTGGTGTGGTAGCTGCCTGAAGAAATTTCCTCTCGCCGATAGCCTGCAAAAAGCGTATGGCGATCAAATCGCCATCGTGTTGGTTAATGCAGGAAATACCCGTGATACGAAGGAAAAAATTATACCAGTGATACAACGCTACAAATTGCCTTTGCCTACCATTTACCTAGACAGCACACTTACAAAACAGTTTCCCCATGCGGTGATACCACACTATATATGGATTGAGCAGGGGCAATATAGGGCTGCTACCGGGACCGAATTTTTTACAAGTGAAGGGTTGGCGGCAAGTGCAGACCGGAGAAAGTACATAAACAAATTGTTAAAAAAGCTTAACGAAAAGCTGAAATGAGAAGGCTGGGTTTCACCCTGTTCACCATGCTATTTGGTGGGGGTTTTTTGTATGGCCAGGTCATTACAGGAAAAATTATAGATAAAAAAAATCAGAAAGGAATAAGTGCTACGGTCACCGTTGGTATAAGTAAAGCCGAAACCGATGCGCTTGGCAAATTCAATTTGCCGGCTACATTAACATGGCCAGTCAGGATTAAGGTTTCCGCTATAGGATATGCTGGTATAGATACGCTGATCAGATCGGCAGAAGGGATCATCATTGCGCTGTCGGCTCAATCCAATCAATTGGAGGAAATTTTTATTAGCACCGGCTATCAAAAAATAAAGGCAGAACAGCTTACGGGGTCAGTGCAGCAAATTGATGAAAACAAATTGCAGCAGCAGGTGGGCACCACCTTGCTGTCGCGTTTGGAGGCTGTGGGTAGCGGGCTGAGTATTGATCGAACTACAACAGACGGCCGGATCACCATTAGGGGCTTAAGTACAATTAGAGGGCCGAAAGAAGTTCTGATCATTCTTGATAATTTCCCTTATGATGGTGATATGGCAAACATTAATCCAAATGATGTAGAAAATATTTCAATTTTAAAGGATGCGGCAGCAACCTCCATATGGGGCAGCAGGGCAGGCAATGGTGTTATCGTTATCAATACTAAAAAGGGAAAGTTTAACCAACCAATTGCCTTTCAGGCTAATGCCATTACCGGTATTTCAGCGAAGCCTGATTTATCTTCGTTGAATCGGATGACCGCTAGCGACTACATTGATGTTGAGCAGTTTTTGTTCGGCAAGGGTTATTATGATGCAGATTATACCTCGGCGTTAAGACCAGGGCTTACTCCTGTGATTGAGACGCTCTATGATGGCAGCTTAACCGCAGCAGAGAAAACGGCGAAGATCAATCAATGGCGAAGTTTGGATGTGCGGGAGGAGTTCGATCGATTGGTTTACCAACAAGGAGTAAACCAGCAATATTTTTTACAAGCCAAAGCTGGAGGTAAAAACTATTCCTGGTTGGCAAGTGCGGGCTATGATCGCAACCGCGATAATCTGGATGCTTTATATAGTCGAATGGTGATGCGTTATCATCTCAATATCAATGTTATCAAAGGTTTAACCGCTAATGTGGGTTTACAGTATAGCCGGCAGCTTTCTAAAAGCGGCAAAGAGGGCTATGGCGATGTGACCGCCATAAATGGGCAATTATATCCTTATGCGCAATTGGCCGATGCAGCTGGAAACGCCATGCCGCTGGTACAAAATTACAGGTTAAGTTATCTAAGTACTATTGATAGCCGGTTGCTGGACTGGAAATACTATCCGCTAACTGATTACCTGCATGACAGATCGAATACCGAACTCTCAGATGTTAATTTGAACGCCAGCCTCCAATATAAAAAAGGCGCCTTTGGTATGCAGTTTTTATACCGTTTGGAAAGGCAGGTCGGGATCACTGATCGTATTCAGGATGACGAAAGTTATTTTGCCAGAAACCTGGTCAATTCTTTTACACAGATTGCCGGCAATAGTTTGAGTTACAAAGCACCGCAGGGTGGCGTAAGAAATTACGCAGATAATAATTTTATAGCAAATGATTTACGTTTTCAGCTCGATTTCGATAAACAATTTGCACAACATCACTTCACTGCTTTTGCCGCAGCCGAAAGGAGAGCAGCCACAAGGCAATCGTTGAGCAGCAAGTTATATGGTTTTTATCCTGATACCTACACCTACAGTTCCATCGATGCCATAAACCGATACCCCAACTATATTACGGGAAGTTTGTCAAATATACAGGATGGACAAGGGCAGGCCTTAACCAATACCCGCTTTGTAAGTTTGGTGGGCAATTTCAGTTATGCCTTTCGCGAAACCTATTTTGCCTATGCAAGTATGAGGCGTGACGCTTCCAATCTATTTGGTGTAACAACCAACGAAAAATGGAAGCCGCTTTGGAGTACAGGCTTTGGCTGGTTAATCAGTAAGGATGGCGATTTATGGAAGCCGGTCGATTTCCTGAAGTTGAGGTTAAGTTATGGTAAGAGCGGAAACGTAGATGCGAGCAGAACGGGCGTAACCACAATTAGTTATCAAGGTAATTCCCTGTTTACCCAAACGCCATACGCAATCATCGCTCAATTTGCCAATCCAGAACTTAGGTGGGAAACAGTAGGAACGGTAAATCTGGGTGTTGATTTTAAGCTCTTGAAATCTCGGATAACGGGCAGTTTAGATTATTACAGAAAAAATGGAACGGATCTTTTTGGTTTTTATCCGATCGACTACACGAGCGGAATCGGGCCTTTCGCCGTTAAGAATCTTGCGACAATGAGAGCGAGCGGACTCGACTTGCAATTACAGACCTTAAACTTTAATTCTAATAGGTTTAGCTGGTCTACAACCCTAAATCTGAGTACCAACAAAGATAAGGTAACCGACTATTACGATTTTGCTACGAAAGGTGATGATTATATTAGTACTGCGGCAATTACTGGTTTGGTTGGTAAGCCGGTTTATGCCGTATTTGGTTATAAATATGCTGGGCTTGACGGGGCCGGTAATCCGATCGGCTATCTAAACGGTAGCGAGTCGACAGACTATAATGCACTAGTCGGTACAGGAACATCCTTAAGTGATTTGGATTACCTTGGTTCGGCGCTTCCCACCTGGTTTGGCAATTTGCAAAACAACTTCCGTTACGATAAATGGAGCCTAGATGTAGCGCTAAACTTTAAGGCCGGCTATTATTTTAGGAGAAGCACCATTAATTACAATAATCTGGTAGTGAGTAGTATTGGTCACCCAGATTATGCTCAACGTTGGCAAAAGCCAGGCGATGAACAGCGTACAAAAATACCTGCATTTGATTATCCGACCAATAGTGCTCGAAGCCAATTTTATCAAAATACAGCTTCATTGGTCGAAAAAGGAGATCATATTAGGTTGCAATACATCAACCTTAGCTACGTTTTTGCACCCACCGTTTTTGGGTATAAAATTCGGGAGGCAAGGTTATTTGCAAATTGTGCAAACGTGGGCTTACTGTGGGCAGCAAATGATCAACATATTGATCCAGATTTTAACAATGTCTTGCTTCCACAACGAACTTATTCCTTTGGTTTTAAATTACAATATTAAGATGAAAAGATATACTGATTACCCCTTGGTCGCTTTTTTATTGATCATTTCTTTCTCCGGTTGCAAGAAATTTCTGGATGAGAAACCTAATCAATCGTTGGCCACGATTGAGACGTTGCAGGATATGCAAGCCTTAATAGATAATTCTGCTTTGATGAATTATACCGACCCGGCAATGGGAGAGGCCTACGGCGATAATTTTTTTATTACTGATGCCGTTTATAATACGCAAAATCAATACAATCGAAACATGTATACCTTTGCGAAATCCGATATATTTCAACCGCAGTACAATCCCTGGACAAATTGCTACAACCAAATTAATGTAGCAAATACCATTTTGGAAGCCGTAGAAAAATATAGTGCGCAGAAAAAGGGTCTGGGATTGATCAAAGCGCAAGCACTTTTTTTTAGGGCCAAGGCTTACTATCATGCCCTAACCATTTGGTGCATGCCTTACAATTCTGCAACGGCTGCGGTTTTACCGGGTGTGCCATTGCGGCTAAATGCAAATTTTAATGAGAAATCTGAGCGGGCAACAATAGCTGCCGGTTATGCGCAAGCCGAACAAGATTTGAAACAAAGTTTGTTAGGTCTCTCCAGTAGTGTAAGTTCTGTAACCCGCCCAAGTAAGGGCGCTGCTTATGGCATGTTGAGCAGGTTGTATCTCCAACTGCGAAATTACGATTTGGCTGGCAAGTATGCGGATAGTAGTTTACAGGTGAATAGCAATCTGTTGGATTATAACACGGTCAGTGCTGCTGCCAACTTTCCAATGCCAAAGTTAAATATAGAAGTGGTTTTTGAAAGTCGGGTAGAATCGCCCGGGATGCTTGTTCAGGCCAGAGCACTCATTTCTCCCGAACTTTACAATATGTACCATAGCAATGACTTAAGGAAGGCGGCTTTTTTTAAGCCTAGTGGTACTAATTACATTTTTAAAGGAAGTTATGAAACGGCAGCACCGTTATTTAATGGAATTACTACAGCTGAAATGTATCTCACCAGAGCAGAATGTTATGCAAGGGCCGGAGAAGTAGCAAAAGCAATAGCCGATGTGAATTTGGTTTTGAATAATCGTTATAAAAAAGGTTCCTTTAATGCATTAATAGCAAATAATGCGGCATCCGCATTGGATTTGATTAAACAGGAAAGAAGAAAAGAACTGGCCTTTCGGAGTATGCGTTGGCTCGATATGCGCCGTTATAATGAGGAAGGAGATCACATTACGATCAATAGAACGATTGATGGCAAATTATATACTTTGTTACCTCATAGTACGGGTTATGCAGTTCCCATACCTGATGATATAATTGCCTTGACTGGTATGGCCCAAAATTGAAAAATTGCTGCCTGCTAAGAAGCAGGCAGCAATTAGTTATTGTGCTGATTTTTTATGGAATGCATTAGTGGTTACTTGAGCATCATTACTATAGGTAGTATTTAAGTAAGTGCTTAACTCAGCTGGTGTGTCGATATTTTGATCAACACGAATCACACAGGGAACTTCAGGTTCATCATCACAGCCTGGGCTTTCGGGATCGCTGATCAGTGTATAGTTAGTGGCAACCCTCGATCCAGCCTGGGCATTAAGGTTATACTGCCAGTAACTATAAGCCCTTTTTTCATTTGTATTTGTAAATGCATTCAAAGTAATCATCAGGCCGAACCCTACCAGGGCTGCAAGGCCTAAACTCCATTTTTTAAAGTTCATATTTTTAATTTTAAGGTGGTGGAATAAATCGGCTTAAATAACAGGCATGTGCACCTCCCGCCATAGTGACTTGGGTTTTCGGTATGGGCAGCGGCCGGTTAAGGATTTCAGGCGATTGATTCCGTACACTAAATTAGGGGCTTTCAGGGCCGGTGCTTACTGTAGGACGGCATGATAAATTACTGTGTGTACACCGTTCGTTTTGCATACTTATAAAAGTTTACTGTAGTGACGCACAAAATGATCATAATCCAGGTGGAGGTAATTGGCAATATCTTTTTTTTTAAGCCGTGGCAAAATGGATCGGTTTTTTTGAATAAATAAAGAGATGCGATTTGCGGCCAGGCGCTCCTCTAAAACGAGCTGGCGGTAAAACAGGGCGATATCATACTGTTCGCCGATGCCATCATGAATCTGTTTGAGTTCAGGATAACGGTGGAATAAATCAGCAATCGCTGGCCAGGCTAAGCTATAAACCATGCTTGGGCAGCATGCCCGGATAAAATGTCCCTGATTGTGCCTGCGGTTTACGATGTACTGGTGCGCACAGATAAAATTAACGATGGAAGGTTTGGTACGCTCATACGGGTTGTATTCTTTCAGTAAGCCATCACTTACAAAGGCGATTGTTCCGGCTTCGCGAATCAGGCTTTCATTTTCTTTAAGTTGCAGGGATACTATTTTTTCGGCGATATGCGCCCAGGCTGCCGGCCGTAAAGGCCCCAGCTTTTGTAGGTGTAGTTTAAGGGTTTGCATGGGGTAAAGGATTAAAGAAACAACCCTGTTGGGTATCGCCCACCAACAGGGTGTTTAGGAATGGATACTCAGACAGGTTTTAGCTGTAACTTACCGAAAGGACTAAACTGCCGCCAGCCTGAAAGTTGCCTTCCTGATCGGTACTGGCCTGTAATTTACTCTTCGGCTCGAAAAGTTTATCACCTTCTTCTCCGCCAGTCAGCGCCACATTACCCTGTGCCCTGTCTAGAGATACAGGTAAACGGTTCGCAACAGCAAAGCTGCTTTGCGAGGCCAGGAAATTTAAAATGGCAGTATCCATCTTTTTAAAGAAAGTCTGCTGCCCTTCATTAAGGTTAAAATGCAGTAGGATCCAGTTGCTGAAATCAGCTTCCATTGCTGAAACCTCGGCCCTCAGTTGCACATCATCGAGTGCATAAAGCGTTTGCTGTAATTCAAGCAAACCTTCTTCGTTAAAGAAAAATTTCTTCATTGGGTTAATTTTTTATTTAGCCGGTATTGGCTGGGTTTGAAGTTAGAAGCAGGATTATTATATTGCAATAAATATGCACTTCAGTTGTCTCAACGGTAGGCAAAAAAAAGCTGAACGGCGACATCCCTGTTGCACAATTCAACATCCCCTGGTATTTGTTTAATTTTAGCCATATACCCATCGTGAAAAAGTTTCTTTTTGCAGTCCCTGATCGCATTTCTGTGCTGCACCACCTGAGCATTCTAACCGTTTCAGCATTTGCCGGTCATTTCATCGTCGTCCATAATACCTCGAAAAGCTGGTTTGAACTCATCACAAATGCTTATTACTACCAGTCGGTGTTTTATAGTATGCTCATAGCTGCTATGTTAATCGAGTTTGTGTTCTGGATAACTATATGGATGAATAGAAAGGACGGCGGTTTCAGGTTGACGAAAAAAAAGATTATGGAAACAAGTCATCTACGGATTTGGGCTTGCCTTATTCCTGGAAATTTGCCTGGCTCAGCTGCTGTTTTGGGCGAATACAGAGCGTATGGTATCGGGACCTTATTTTGCTAAATTGTTTCTGATTATTATACTCTTTATCATACTGGTTAACTTTTTCTATTGTCTGTATTTTGCCAGCCTGGAATTATCCAAACCACCACCTGTGCCGGTAGTGACCTTCATTGAAAAGGTAAAAATAAAACATAAGCGGTTTTATGCCATGCCTGATCATCCTCCAGTGGTAAAAAGCGAAATACCGGTATTAATTTGTGTAATGTTAAAGGTAACTGTTGGCTATGACGCAAATGGTGATTCGATGCCATGGAGCTTAAATTTGAGCGAATCACTTAAAGTAATCCCTCCAGATGAATACTTTAGGGTAAATAAAAGCTGCATTATTGCCCGGTCTGTAATCATAGAAATTATAGATAGAAAAGACGAAAGGCTGGATGTAAAGTTATCAATGGAATCCCCGGTTGAAATTATTGTGAGCCGGAGGAATACGGTAGCTTTTAAACGATGGTTACATCAAAAACCAGGTACAACAGAAGAAACAGTTTTACATCATACATGATGAATGATTTCATTGAGGTGTACCTGGTTTAATAAGAGATTGTATCATCGTAAAAAAAATACTTCAGCCATTTTTCTAAAGAAGCGTAAAGTGCTGTGCTCTGCATCCTGGTTCTTCAGGATGCGGGGTAAGTGAGTTCCATGGATTAGATACAATCTCTTTTTAATTTGAAATGGCCATTTCAACCTGCTCTTTTAAAGTCGGTATCAATTTGTTTCATCATTTTCTGCAGCATGGCCTTTAAGCCCAGCGCAGTATTTTGAGTAACCTGCTTATACTTGGTGCCTAAGCTCTGGGCCGACAAATATTTATCACCGATCCCGGCCGTTTGAAAACTGCGGGCTATGAAATCCATCAATTGGGTTCGTGGATTGGTGTCAATAACCGAAGTTTCGCAAAGCAGCCGAATCAGATAAGCCAGCGCATCGGCAGATAAATTAACCTTAACCCTGTAATTACCAGAACCTGCCTCCAGGCCTTTACCCGGTTTATTTAAAAGATCAAAGTCACGTTTCCGGTTAAAATAATTAAGCTCTGCCTGAATAAATGCCAGCAGCTGGTGCTTAACGCTGAGTCTGCAGGGATCAAACAAGGCATTTGCTTTTTCCTGTTGGGCGACCAGCATTTTTTCATAAAAGCAAACTTTATCATAATACAGTCCTTGCTGATAAATCTGGTTAAGTTGCTTTACCATCCCAGCCTTACAAAACTGTATAAAGGCACCTTCGTTGAAACCATAGTAAATCAAATGTTCCGTGAGGATTTCATCAAAACCGACGTTAGTTACTTACACAGTTTCAGGAGCGTAGATAAAAGCTGATCCATGTAGTGCAAATGCTGGTAGGTAGCTTTTTTAATGTTTGTAAACCTGGTATAAGCAGCCAGCACAAGGGTTTGTAATTCAGTGTTTACTTTCCTGGCCTTCATTGCTGACTGAAGTATGGGAATTTGATCCCGGATGTTGATTTGAAAATGATTAAGATGCTGATGTGGTACATAAACATCCTGCTCTTTAGGGTAACCATGGGTATTAAAAAGGTATTCCAAAACATGTTCTAACGAATCTTTGCAGAGTAGTTGTAAGGGTGTCAGTGCAGTTTCGCCTTCGGGTGCTGGTAGCAAATCCAGCAGGCTGATACATTCCTTTTGTGCATACCAGACGTGTCTTTTAATCAACTGGTTGTCTTTTTTGCTTAATACCAGGGCTTTCAGTTTAAAAAGTAACTCTTCTTTGAGCTGAGGAAGGATGGCTGTGCATTGTTGCGATCCAATTTTCTCCAGCTGACTGGTGTCTTGTGCCTGAAGCTGCTCCAGTACACAATTGCGTAGTGCATTAAGTTTATTTTTCATGGACTTACCATCCTTCCCAAATAAATGCTGTCGGATGTTGATCTGCCATTCAGCGCCAACATGGCTGCGTAAACAAATAACTCCTGATGCATAAATTGCTCCTCGAGGGTGAAAATAAATTCACCGGCCGACCGCCTGGTGCCACCCACAACGCCATCGGCTTTTTCCAGCCCGGGTGCGTATATAATGAACATCAGCTGATCGTCAAAGCCGGCATTTCTCTCCGGCAAATTATTCCAGCTAAGCTGCAGTCGGTTATCATTTAACCAAACCAAAACGGCATCTTTCAAAGTGGCCAGGTCGCCCTTGCTCAAAGCCAATTGTGTAAGGTCGATTACCAGATCAGGATATGTTCCGGAAACCAGCCTGTAATTCGCGGTAAAACCGGCATTTATTTCTGTTTTTTTACTGGCATTATGCCTGAAACCATTATTGAGATAAGGATGGAAAGGCGTGAGAAACTGATTAAGAAACTTAAATTTCTGTTGATTTTCCAGTTGTGCAGGACTTCTTTTCGCACCTTTCTTCTTTTTTGGTGCTGCCCGTAAATAAGAAATGCCTTTCCATGAAGCACCCACTACCGGACCTATTTTCCCTGAAACGGGTCCTAATATACCTTTTTTAAATTTTGCCATAATTGGATCGCTAATTAGTTTAAGATGAACAGTTGTTGAGCTTAATACCAGAAGTTAGTATCAATCTCTGTTCACTGTATGTTGATCATGCCTTAGTTTGCGCAACCCGAACAAGAGACGAACGAGAGCCGAACAAGAGACGAACAAAGCAGGGATGTGCCAATAGCAGAGGTGCCGGAAATTACCGGCCCGCTACCTGGCAGGCTTAACCTACAGCGATTGGGGCGATCCAATAGAATAAACTTACAAATTAGGTGTCTGATTTTCAAGTAACTGCCTTTATTTTAATGTTTTTTAATTTTTTATACCTGATCTGAATATTTTATTCCCTTAAAAACTACTTCAGCAGGTGCGTCAGCGCATTTTAAGGCCAGCCATACCGTACCCACAGGACTGCCACAGGTTTTCTATTTTCTGTCCATTTGTATCGTTGCTTCAGTAGGCTACACCGGTTAAAGCTGAAAGGAGGCAACAGGTTAATATTTATTCACTTTAAATTTTAAATCAAATGGGTTTAATTAAACAAGGAATCCTGGGCGGATTCAGAAAAAAAACAGGAACAGTGGTTGGCGCTTACTGGCGTAAGCTGGATACCATCAGGGCATTACCAAGAAGCAGCGGTAAGGCACCTACGCAGCCCCAGCTGAACCAGCAGTTTAAATTCAAACTGGTGACGGAATTTTTAAGCAACATGAGTCCGCTTATTGATGTGGGGTTCAAGGCTGCTGATGGTACACTTACGGCGATGAACCTGGCGGTAGCCTATCATCTTAGGGAAGCCATTACCGGTACAGAGCCTGTCTTTGAACTCGACTTATCAAAAGTAAAGTTTAGTGAGGGACGGTTGGATGTACCGATTGACTTTACGGCAACGGCGGTAGCACCGGCTTTGGTTAACTTCAACTGGAGCCATACCGAAACGGATGACAAGTATGTAGATGCAACCGATATACTTAGCGTTATGGCCTACAATGCAACCAAGAAGAAATTTGTGCGGGCTTCGATGATTGCCGAACGCAGTGCCAAAAGCTTCAGCTTTACTTTGCCGGCTAATTACGTGGGCGATGAGGTGCATCTTTATGCTGCATTTACATCGGCCAGGCGTAAGCTGATGAATTCGGATACCATTTATCCCGGACCAATTACGGTAGTATAATGTACTAACCTGATCGCCCCGGAGGCCTGGCAACAGCCCGGGGCGATCTTTTATTTACCAACCGAAATCTCGGTTATCATTTAAATTTTATGAAAACTTTAAATTTAATACAGCCCTTCAGGCTCAACAGATTTGTGCTGAGGGCGATCGCATTTGTAATCCTAGTGCTCACCTTATGGTTTGTACTGCCTCCGTTGCTTCGGCTAGGCGATTTAACCATCGGCTTGGTTGATGCCGCGGTCTGGCAGTTGCTTTTATTCAGTATGATCAGCTACCTGGCATTCCTGTTATTAACTGCATTAATTTTTTACTGGCTGTCGGGCTTACTTGGCCTCTCCTTAACACAACATTTCTGTTCACAATTTAAAACTTTATCGTTATGGCAACAATTCGGATTTTACTGGGCATCATTTGCCTTGCTATTACTGGCTGGGGTGATGTGTATGCTGGCTGTTTTTTAGCAGAGCCAATTCGGGCGGCAGTAGGAGAAGGAGGGAAGATCACAATCGGTTTTTCTGCTGTCATTGTTCGCTCTTTACCTGAACCAGGTATAGCCAAAGGACGATTATTATGGCCTTCCCCAATCAGTGTTAAGTCTTTCCCTTTTGGTAAATTAATTTTTGAAAGCGTTTACTTCAGCTCTCACAGGGCTGGCTTCGCAATGACGGACTTATGGCTGGATTGTTTAAAAAATGACAGGACTTTATATGTTGAAAATGAGTCGTCAATAATTGATTTTGGGACAGTTTCAACGCAATATCGGTCAGTTTCTGTTGATTTTGAGTCATGTTTGAGTGAATTATGGACAGTTTCTGGTCATGGCCCTGCATTGATGAAGCCTTTGTGCTCCCCTGTAAAAAACTTTGTGCCACCGGGGGTTAGCAAGCCTCATAAGTCAGCGGTCGGAAGTCTGAGAAGCCGATTAATGACAAACCAAAAAATCCTTTCCATTGCCCGATCACAAATTGGCGTGAGGGAAGCAACTGGCCATAATGACGGGGGGCAGGTGCAGCAATACCTTCATTATGTGGGCTTCAAAAAAGGAGCCCCCTGGTGCGCCGCATTTGTCAGCTGGGTTTTCGGAAGGGCGGGTTTCGATTTACCGCGAACGGCCTGGAGCCCGGCACTATTTCCGGCTAAAAGATTGACCAAAAATATACAGGCAGCTGCTGTTTTCGGTATTTATTTTCCGGATTTGAAAAGAATAGCACATTGTGGGCTTGTCGAAAGAAAGGAAGGCCATTGGTTGCGGACCATTGAAGGCAACACCAACCTATCAGGGAGCAGGGAAGGCGACGGCGTGTACCGAAAGTTACGTCATTCCCGAAGTATCTACGCCTATGCCGATTGGTTGGGAGAGGAAGGGGGAATCCGATGAAATATTTTATGGTATTGACTATGGTATTGTTCAGCAGCTGTAGCGGCTTGCATCAATTCAAAAACCTGGCGCAAACGCACACGGATGTCCGGGAGGAATCTTCCAGCATGGAACAAGCTACGAGGCAATGGGGTATACAGCAGCAGGATAGCAGTGCTACGGAGTTAGAAGTAGAGATCTGGCCACGTGGATTGATTACCTATACGGATTCTGGTTTTAGCGGGGAAGTGCAGCGGATTACAATGCGTAAAAAAGTAAAGCAGCAAACGCATACCCTTAAGCAATCGAAGGAAAACACTGCTCGGTCAGAAAATCAGGTGCACGCTCAAAAACAGCAGGCTACTGAAAAAACGCTGGTAGAAAACAGGCTAGGGGGATCAGGATGGCTTTGGTTGCTGCTCATTGTTCCGGTCTATCTGCTTTGGAGGTATCTGACAAACAGGTAGTAACTTAACGCCAGGCTTAACCGGTCTGGCGTTTTTTTTTTGGGATTTCAAGGATCAAGTGTGTACGGATTTTTTTAAGGCAGTGGTCAATGGTTTCAAGCGTATTTGAGGGCGTAGCTTTGACAAAAAAAGCAAGATTCATGGGGCCTTTCTTTATTATACATAATCATTAGTTCTGACTCAAGCATCCGCCTGGCGCTGGATTATTCTATTTTTAATTTAAACTAAACGTTTTGTTTGGGGACAGCAAAGACATAAAATAAGATCCCTTAAAAGTAGTTTTCAGTAAAATTAATAAGGTTGACTGTATCATTTGCGGCGGCACAAGCGGATGCTTGCGCCTAAAGGAAAAAGTACTTAAATAGATTAATAACACTAGATCTTTAGAATGGATAAAATATACAAGAATGCTTCATCATTTTAAAGAAATTTCCTGCCATCTATTTTCCTTTTTAATAGTTTTCCTTTTGAATAATAGGGTGCAGAAATTTGTTTGTATTTCGAATTCAATCGTTCGTCAGAGATAATTGTCCGTTTGTCAAAATAATTTATGTTTTGGATAGTTGTTTCTGACCTTCATAACATTATTTAATAAGTCAGAATGCTCAAACAGAAATTATACGCAGTTTTAACATTTGGATTTTTTTTTACTACAGTAGTGAAATCTCAGCGAGTACTCGTTACATTCAATAGCACAGAAAACCTTGATTGGCCAAATGTTATCTGGACAAGAGATCTTGCTAATGATTGGGATGAGGGTATTATCAAAACTTCTTCTGCTACCTATGGTGTAAGTAGAAGCGGGTTTGGTTTCCAGATGAATGAAAACCGACAATTTACTTTTTGGTCTACTTCATTTAATCCATTGTTTTCGATAGATGCTGGTAGTTGGAAAACGTATAGCAAGAGAAAACTGGGGTTGGGCACCTTTGATGCGAGAGCTGCATTAGAAGTTGCTAGTGACATTGGTGGTGTACTTTTAAGAATAGTTTTTGGCCGTCAAAATGAAAGTAATATGGTAGGAGAAGGTGTTTTTGTTGGTGTTCGGGGCTATGGAACACAGTTCAGTACTTATGATGGGAAGGCTTTTCAATCGAACATAATTTCTTTGGACGAATAAATACTTCTGTTAATTTTTACCGATGGGGTCCTGATATCGGCGGGTTCCTGACACGAATAAATGCCCTGACAGCATTCAGATTGCATTGGCAAAGTCTCAACATGTACATACATATAAAATATACCTCATTTTTTCTAAAAGTGACTAAAATAATTTTTAAAGTATAAATGCTTTTTTCCAATTAGGATGACAAAGTTTTTCGAAACCATTTTAAATACAGATTGCCAATATAATTTATCTAAAAATTTTTTATAATGAAAAAGCATTTCTTTCCACTATTTGTTCTCTTTTTCTTATGGAGTTATGGTACAACTGCTCAAGTAGACTATAATAAACTCCCCGTTTATATACCTGCTCCACCCAATGCAGCAGAATTATCTAAATATGGAAGTCTTGATGTTGGACTTCAAACGGGCTCATTAAACTTTAAAATCCCACTGTTCAATATCGAAGGAAATCAATGGAGTATGCCTATTGACATTCAATACTTGACTACCGGAATTAAAGTGGATCAAATTGCATCAAAAGTGGGGATGGGCTGGGCTTTAAATGCAGGAGGAGTAGTTACTCGAAGTGTTAACGATAAACAGGACGAATTATGCACACGTTCAGCACTTCCCGTAGGCTGGAATAATTACGATCAAAGTTTTATGGACTATCTTGAAAATATTGCTAATGGAGGGAACTTTTTGGATACCGAGCCAGATGAATTTTCTTATAATTTTAACGGTTACTCCGGGAAATTTATCTTAGATCCAAATGGAAATGCAATTTCCATTCCCCATTCAAATCTAAATATATCATTCGTATTTAATAACATCAGCTCCTCTTCTGTAATTATAAAAACACCCGACGGCAGTATCTATTACTTTGAAGATCGAGAAGAGACCTTGGTTACAAGTGTTGGCAATGGAAGCCCTCAAAATGTTATGCCCGGCGTTCCAACATCATGGTACTTAAGTCGCGTGATATTGCCAAATAAAGAACAGGTTCACTTTACTTATGAGCCGATAGCCTTATACCTATTATACAGGTATCTCGGAGGTATATACCAAATCCAATGATGTAAAGAATGAAAATGCATATTTAGGTTGCACCCCCTGTAGTGTTATTAATAGTAGAAGTTTTACTTTTAATGATATCGCTGTCAATGGCGTACGGCTGTCAAAAATATCTTTTAGAAGCTTAAGTGCTGATTTTGAATATGTCAATAGGTCAGATTTGGGAATTCTTACTGGAGGTCAGCAAGAAGGGCTATTAAGCAAAATTACGCTCAGTAATGGTATGGAGAAACTTAAAAGTTTACATTTTACTTATGATTATGGCATTTCAAGCTCGTATTTTGGTTCTGTATACACCGATTTTTCCCATTTAAAATATCGTCCATATCTAAAGACCTATTACCAGATCGGTAAAAATTCAGAAACTCAGGAACGCCATACGTTTACCTATAATGATATTAACGGAATGCCGCCACGCTTATCCTTTTCACAAGATATGATGGGATATTTTAATGGTAAATTTAATACTGATTTTATTCCAAAGCCGGAAACATTAAATGATCAACAAACTTATCCGCTAGCTTTAGCTGACAGAAGTCCTGATTTTGTAAGTACGCTAAAGGGATCGCTAGTTAAAATTGAATACCCTACAAAAGGTATTGACAGTATTGTTTATTCGCAGAACGACTATTTTAAAATTAGAGATGTCATCGCCAGACAAAATGTTTCGTTGGCCGTACCTGTAAATAACAACGTAGCGCCTTTAGTGAAAATGTCAACCATATTTACGACAACAAATTGGAATACTGCTACATTAACTGCGAGCATGTTTATTACAATGAATTCAGACGGATCCTCTATATATGACCCAAATACCGACTTAATGACGATTGAAATCATCCGACAATCGGATAATGACATTTCATATTATCAAACCTTGAGAGCTGGCCAGAATATTTCAGGTTTTAGTTTGTCAAATTTAATATATGGTGCGAGTTATAAACTAAAAATAACTGCTCTCGTGCCACAATTAAAGTGTACAGCTAATATTTCTTACGATGGTGCGGTTACTCAGGAGCAGATTAATGAGCCCGAAAGTGGTCTCCGTGTGAGTCAGTTAATTAGCAAAGCGAATGGAAATAGTCCTTCAGTTATTAAACGGTATTATTATGCAACGTTAGCCAACCTTAATAAATCATCAGGTGTAATCTCATCAAATCAACCAGTATTATTCAAAGAGGATTCAAACTACACCACAGAATCGTGCGAAGGTCAAGAAGCTAATATTAGTTTACATAAATGCTGGAATCGCCTTGCTTATTCAAGCTCGCTAGTAAATCTATATCCATATTCCCAAAATCATATCTATTATGAAAATGTAGTCGAAGGATATGGTGACGACTTCCAAAATGGTGGTGTCTCCCATACATATTTAATCAGACCCGATAAGGGTTCACAGCCATTATTGAGCGAGTTCTCGAGCTTTTTTGGTGTAAAATTAACCAATTCGGGGTTTTTAAATGGTCTGGAAAAAGAGCAGACAACTTTTTTGAAGAAAGATGGATCATTTATTAATTCAAAAAAGGTTGTGAATAGTTACAGGGCAGATACAACTGTTCACGGCAGTGTAGATGCATTTATTATTACCAAGAATTATGATTATCCGATGCACCATAGTCCAATTCGGTTTATTGAATTCGAAGGATATGATATTCACAAATACAAATTCTATACCCCCTGGGTATATAAAGATAGTACCACCACTTATGATTATGATAATAACGCTGGATTTCTTAAAACTCAGTCTGTAACAACTTATTCTAATACTTTCCATACGCAACCCACACAGGTTAGGAGTTTGAGCAGTGATAATAAACTATCCAGCATTACTTACAAATATCCACATGAAATGGTGGCTGGAGGTCAAGATCCTTCTGGAGTATATCAGTCTATGATAAATGACCATATGATCCAGCCAATTATTGAAGAACGAAAATTGATAGATACGGTTCAAACCAATTTAACGAAAATCAATTATTTGCAAACAGACCTGCATCAGTACCAACCCAGCTATATCCAGAGCCAGTCCAGTTGGACCAGTTTGTTTGAGCCACGGATTAGGTATCACAAATATGATAATTTTGGGAATGCCTTAAGTGTTTCGCTAGAATCGGGAACAAATATATGCTACGTTTGGGCATATGGAAAAAGTAAGCCCATAGCAGAAATAAAAAATAGCGATTATGCTACTGTTGAAGCTGTTCTGGGAGGATTAGGGGCTGTTAATATTTTCTGCAACAATTACACCGTAAGTAATACCGATGTAGTTAATTTTCTGGCTCCTCTAAGAACAGATGTAAGGTTGAAATATGCATTAGTTACTACGTTTACATATGACCTTTTAACTGGCATTACTACACAGACCGATTCAAAGGGCATGACCACCTATTATGAATACGATGGTTTTCAGCGTCTAAAGGCAGTCAAAGACCAGAATGGGAATGTATTGAAGCAAACGACTTACCATTACAAAAACTAAGCGCTATGATCCGAACATCACAGAAATGGTTTATTCTCCTCTTATGTTTTTGTTACCCGTTATGGGTTTCAGCTCAGGACAACCATAAGGTATTTAGTAGTTATAATGGTGAATCAAGCATCAGTGCGCCATTGAGTGTGACATTGAAGCCTGGGTTTTATATTCCACCACCTGCACCAGGTACCTCGGTCCGTATTTTCACTACTGGCCAGAGTTATACCGATTGTATTCCTTTTGTTTCACAAGCGAGTACTACACAGAATTACATCAGTACGAGGACTTTCAAACAGGCCGGAATGGATCCGAACAACCTTGGAGGCCGTACGGCTTGTGAGGTTAACGAGGTGATCCAGTATTTCGATGGTTTGGGTCGGCCACTCCAGACGGTTCAGGTTCAGGGAAGTCCTGGTCACAACGATATCGTTAAGCCTGTTGCCTATGATGCTTTTGGCAGGGAACGGTTCCGTTACCAGCCTTATAGTGTTGGCGGTGTACCGGGCAGTTACCGGCCACAGGCGGTTACTGATCAGTCCGGTTTTTACCTTGACCAGCCTGTTGGCGGAAGTATAGCCAATAACGGGCATGCGTTTTCCGAAACGGTTTTCGAGGCAAGCCCGTTGAACCGGGTGTTGCAGCAGGGTGCCCCGGGTTTATCCTGGCAGCCGCAAGCGGGCAATGAAGCTGGGCATACGGTGAAGAGTGGTTATGGGACCAATAGTGCTGTTGATGGTGTTTTGTTATGGGTGGTCAATCCCAACGGGGAGGGTGCAACGGCTTCGGGGCATTATCTTCCGGGAAAGCTTTACAAGGCTACGTTGCGGGACGAAAACTGGCAACCTGGGGACGATAATAAGGGGATGGCCGAGGAGTACAAGGACTTTGATGGGCGTGTGGTACTTAAAAAGGTATGGGCGACGGAAAATAAGCACCTGGATACGTATTATGTTTATGATGATTTGGGGAACCTGCGTTATGTGCTTCCGCCGGCGGTGAACGCAAATACTGACCGGGGTAGCGTAGTGAGTTCATTTACTGAGGGCGATGCTGCTTTTCAGGATTTCATGTATGGCTACCATTATGACGGGCGTAACCGTGTGGTGGAGAAAAAGCTGCCGGGCAAGGGCTGGGAGTTTATGGTTTATAACCCGCTTGACCAGTTGGTTTACACCCAGGATGCAGTACAGCGTTCTAACCACCAATGGCTTTTTAATAAATATGATGCTTTAGGCAGGATTGTGGTTACGGGTATTTCCAGCGATGGTAACAGCCGGATAAGCATTCAGGCTGCAGTAAACAACCAGCCTACTACCGGACAGCCATTATGGGAGAGTAGGGACACTTATGCAACCAATGGTATTGGCTATACGAATTTAACCCTGCCTACATCGATTGCCTCTTATCACACGGTGAGCTACTATGATGATTATGCTTTTCCTGGGAATATTTTTGGTCTTCCTGTATCAGGTCAGGCATCAGGGGGGCGTACAAAGGGTTTACCGACAGGTACAAGTGTGACAACACTGGGAACGGGGACGATGCTGTTGAGTGTAAACTATTATGACCTGGAAGGCCGGGTTGTGCAGACTAAATCTCAGCACCCCCTGGGTACGGACGTAGTGGATAACAGCTGGAACTTTGCGGGTGAGCTGACGGCGAGTGTACGAACGCATGTGGGTAAGGGGAATACAACTACCGTTGCAAACCGTTATGAATATGACCACATGGGCAGGAAGCTGGCGACTTTTGAAAAGATCAACCAGGATGGGGAAGTTGCTTTGAGCCATTTTGAGTATGACGGGATTGGTCAGTTGAAAGTTAAACACCTTCATAACGACCAGCAGCATACCAGTTTTGCCTACAATGAGCGTGGGTGGCTGAAGGGGATTAGAAGCAATGAGTTTAGTATGGAGCTGAAGTATGATGTTGCGGTAAATGGTGTGTCAAACCAGTTTAACGGGAATATTGCCAACCAGGTATTCAATAACGGAAATGGGGACAACACGTTCAATTACAGTTATGATAAACTGAACAGGCTGACCGTTGGCGAGGTTTCTTCCACATTATTGAGTGAGCGGCTTAGTTATGATGTGATGGGCAACATTAAAACGCTGAGCCGGGATGGATCAGGTGATCACCAGTACCACTATATTGGCAATAAGCTTAACTATGCGGAGCAAATGACCAATGGTTATGGGTATGATGTGAACGGGAACACGACCCTGGACGGCAGGAACGGGATGGCATTGACGTATAACCATCTGAACCTTCCGGAGACGGCCGGCAAGGCTGGTATGTCATTGGTTTATACCTATGATGCAACGGGGAAAAAACTCAGTAAGAACGCCAATGGATCAATCAGGAACTATGTAGATGGAATAGCGTATAAGCCAGACAATACAATCGATTTCATCCATACCGAGGAGGGGATAGCCAGGAATAGTGGCGGGAACTATGTTTACGAATACAACCTGACAGACCATCTGGGCAATGTCCGTTATAGCTTTAACCAGAATGGTACCAAGTTGCAAAGTGATGACTACTATGCCTTTGGAAAAAGGAAGACACCTGCATTTTTATCTTCGACGGATAATAAGTATCTTTATAACGGCAAGGAGTTGCAAGAGGAGCTGGACGGGCAGTATGATTACGGCGCAAGGTTCTATGACCCGGTTATTGGAAGATGGAATGTGGTGGATCCGCTGGCGGAAACCAGTAGAAGGTTTAGTCCATATGTTTATGGTAACAATAATCCAATTCGTTTTATAGATCCTGATGGGATGGCTTCAATGCCATTTGATGATTATGTTTTTGATCAGAATGGTAATTTTAAAAGGGTTGATGAAAATAACAAACCAGATAAGTTGGTAATGGAATTTGTCGATGATCGTAAAGATATGACTATAACTACCAAAGTATATTATAATTTTAATGATCCAAAAACAGATGTTCAAGCTATCAAAAATGGAGCGATAACCCATGTAGAAATTATGGGGGACGAGAAAGTGGATAGGCAAATTAACAATAGTGGGGTTAAAGATGTGAATTCAGGTCCACAGGATTATGCAAAAGACCAGGCTACGAAAAAAATGGATTATGGCGTAAGAGGTCAGGAAACAGGTGATTTAGCTTCAAATACGTTTTACGTACGAGAAGGAACTGCATACAACATAGGAGATATTGGAAATTACTTATGGGGTCGAGGAATGTCTGAATTAGGCATTGGGCTTGGTACAGCTAAAACGGGAGCTCACTATAATAATATTGTGAATGGACGTGATCAGAAGACTTCATCATATGATTTTGGACCGGGAACATACGGAGGTCCAGGTTTTTGGGATTCTCCTGCGGATCAGCGTGCAATTAGCAATGGATATAATAACAATAAGAACCCGACAGTAAGAAAAATAAATTGGGCCGAACTTTTTAGAAACCCTAAATAAATGAAAAGAGTGTATAAGAGAATTCCTATTGTAATTTTTGTACTATGCTTTGTCTCAGCATGCAATCATATAGATAAATATCCTTTAAAGGTGTTTGAAAATAGAAGTGTCTTTATTGAAGAATTTAATAATGTAAGTATAATAAGAAGTAGAGGAAAAAATACAATTATACTTTATCTTTATAGTGGAGTGAATAAAAATCAATTTTTTTTCGATGTAGATAAAGGCAAGCTAACTTTATCTCAAACTAGTAAAAAAAATAATGTAAAGCTTTTTAAAGAGGATGAACTTTTCGAAAAACAGATAATGTTGCTAGCCGAAAGAAAGGTTAAACTAATGGATAAGTATAACATTAGAGATGTTAGCCATGAATTTCAAAATCAGGGCATTAGTATGAAAGTATATTTCAATTCCTTAGAGTCATTGCTGTATATTAAAGATATCGCAAATGTCAAAAATATAGAATGGCTAAGGCATCTTAAAAAAATAAAAAAGCTAGATGAACATTGGTTTTACGAAACTGAGCAAAGCTGAAAGACTAAATAGATAAATCAAAGCCTGGCAGAAATGCCGGGCTTTGTTATTTCTGTAGGAGTTCGAGTCTAATTAGCCTGGCTTTAATGGCTCCATAAGTCCGGGAATGTAGTTTGGCGAGTTCTGCAATCTTGATGCCTTCGGCAAAGCGCTTGGCCAGCAATTCATCTTCTTCCTCACTCCATGCTAAGCCCTGGTTACCTTTTTGGGCGAGGGCTTCTAGCTCATTAAGAGCAAAGAAAAGCGCTCTGATGATTTCGGGCTGGTTGTATGGGCTGTCGGCAGGGAATACTTCCCCTCTGGCCTAAGGTTATTCCAGCGCAAGTGACCACTTGTGCTTAAAATAAACTAAACCCAAGTACATCAATGTAAAACTTGCAACACTTTCAGGTCATCGATGTAGTGGACAACAGCTGGAACTTTGCGGGTGAGCTGACGGCGAGTGTACGAACGCATGTGGGTAACGGGAATACAACTACCGTTGCAAACCGTTATGAATATGACCACATGGGCAGGAAGCTGGCGACTTTTGAAAAGATCAACCAGGATGGAAGTTGCTTTGAGCCATTTTGAGTATGAGGGGATTGGTCAGTTGAAAGTTAAACACCTTCATAACGACCAGCAGCATACCAGTTTTGCCTACAATGAGCGTGGGTGGCTGAAGGGGATTAGAAGCAATGAGTTTAGTATGGAGCTGAAGTATGATGTTGCGGTAAATGGTGTATCAAACCAGTTTAACGGGGATATTGCCAACCAGGTATTCAATAACGGAAATGGGGACAACACGTTCAATTACAGTTATGATAAACTGAACAGGCTGACCGTTGGCGAGGTTTCTTCCACATTATTGAGTGAGCGGCTTAGTTATGATGTGATGGGCAACATTAAAACGCTGAGCCGGGATGGATCAGGTGATCACCAGTACCACTATATTGGCAATAAGCTTAACTATGCGGAGCAAATGACCAATGGTTATGGGTATGATGTGAACGGGAACACGACCCTGGACGGCAGGAACGGGATGGCATTGACGTATAACCATCTGAACCTTCCGGAGACGGCCGGCAAGGCTGGTATGTCATTGGTTTATACCTATGATGCAACGGGGAAAAAACTCAGTAAGAACGCCAATGGATCAATCAGGAACTATGTAGATGGAATAGCGTATAAGCCAGACAATACAATCGATTTCATCCATACCGAGGAGGGGATAGCCAGGAATAGTGGCGGGAACTATGTTTACGAATACAACCTGACAGACCATCTGGGCAATGTCCGTTATAGCTTTAACCAGAATGGTACCAAGTTGCAAAGTGATGACTACTATGCCTTTGGAAAAAGGAAGACACCTGCATTTTTATCTTCGACGGATAATAAGTATCTTTATAACGGCAAGGAGTTGCAAGAGGAGCTGGATGGGCAGTATGATTACGGTGCAAGGTTCTATGATCCGGTGATTGGTAGATTTAATACCATAGACCCTCTTTCTGAAATTTCGAGACGAAATAATGCATACAATTACGCATTAAATAATCCCATTAGATTCATTGATGTTGACGGTATGTACGCAGATGACCCACCTTGGAAAAAACTACTTGATTTTTTCGGTATTGGAACACAGTCACCTAAATCAAAAGAAGAGATAATTCAAAAAGCAGAAGGACAGGAACGATTAAGTAAGCTTGAAGCTCGAAACAAGGAAGTTGAAAATAATCTTGATAAGGCTGATTACGTTCCTTTTCTTGGTTCAGCAATGAAAATGTCTAAGGGTATGGTTAATGGCGATAATACTACGGTTGCATCTGGGGCTGTAGCAGGTTTGGTAGATGCCTTTGGTGGAAAAATTGCAAGCAAGGTAACGGAGAAAGTTTTAGGACCTGCCTTAAGGAAAATTGTTGGAGAAGGTCTTGAAGCGGCTGCTGAATCGGCAGAGAAATCCTTTTTTAGTGGCACAAAATATACAGATAAAGTATTGGGGCAAATTAAAAAGGGAGATTTTCATGCATTTCCTGAAAGTGTAAAAGCGTTTGAATCAAGTGGGGTTACTTCAACTATAAAAGGTGGTGATGGGATTACAAGGCAAATATTAAAAATACCAGGGGAATATGGAGGAAAGAAAGGTGTTTTTGAATTTATTAAAGAAGCAAATGGCTCCATTAATCATAGATTATTTAAAGTAAATCCTTAAGAAATATGAGTATGATGTCAACAAAAGTTAATGAGATTTTAAGCAAAGGGAAGTCTCTCAGTTCTATTGGAGTAGAAAATTGGGCTTTAACAAAATCGGCGTCTTTAAATGCATTAAGCATGTTTTTAGAGCTTGAAATCCCAGTATTAGGAGGGGATGTATGTGAAATAAATGACGGGGAGATTTCCTATAATTATGATAACTGGTATTGTGAAAGAGAAATAGGTGAATCAGCTGTAGACTTTATTTTAAGAAGCAACCAAAAAGCAAGAGAATACATAGAAGCTTATAGTGTCAAAGACGATTCTGTTTTATTTGCATTTGTTTTAGGGTAGCCTTACTCCTAAACATTATACTAACCCCGCTATTCCATCGCGTGTTTAGTCGGTTCGCTGGTGCCAGCCTGTGGCTGGTACCAAAATAGATAAATTAGAAAGCCCAACGATGTAAAAATTGCCGGGCTTTGTTATTCCTGTAGGAGTTCGAGTTTTAAGAGTCTAGCTTTAATTGCTCCGTATGTTCTGGAGTGTAGTTTAGCAAGTTGGGTAATCTTGTTGCCTTCGCTGAAACGTTGGGTGAGCAAGTTGTCTTCTTCTTCATTCCAGGTTAAGCCCTGGTTACCTTTTTCAGCTACTGCCCTAAGTTCATCGAGTGCAAATAAAAGTGCTTTGATGATTTGGGGCTGATTGTATGGGCTATCGGCAGGGAATACTTCTCCCTCTGGCCTAAGGTTATTCCAGCGCAAGTGTCCACTTGTGCTTAAAATAAACTAAACCTAATTACATCAATGTAAAACTTGCAACACTTGCAGGTCATCGATGTAGTGGGCAACAGCTGGAACTTTGCGGGTGAGCTGACGGCGAGTGTAGGAACGCATGTGGGTAAGGGGGATACAACTACCTTTGCAAACCGTTATGAATATGACCACATGGGCAGGAAGCTGGGGACTTTTGAAAAGATCAACCAGGATGGGGAAGTGGCTTTGAGCCATTTTGAGTATGAGGGGATTGGTCAGTTGAAAGTTAAACACCTTCATAACGACCAGCAGCATACCAGTTTTGCCTACAATGAGCGTGGGTGGCTGAAGGGGATTAGAAGCAATGAGTTTAGTATGGAGCTGAAGTATGATGTTGCGGTAAATGGTGTGTCAAACCAGTTTAACGGGAATATTGCCAACCAGGTATTCAATAACGGAAATGGGGACAACACGTTCAATTACAGTTATGATAAACTGAACAGGCTGACCGTTGGCGAGGTTTCTTCCACATTATTGAGTGAGCGGCTTAGTTATGATGTGATGGGCAACATTAAAACGCTGAGCCGGGATGGATCAGGTGATCACCAGTACCACTATATTGGCAATAAGCTTAACTATGCGGAGCAAATGACCAATGGTTATGGGTATGATGTGAACGGGAACACGACCCTGGACGGCAGGAACGGGATGGCATTGACGTATAACCATCTGAACCTTCCGGAGACGGCCGGCAAGGCTGGTATGTCATTGGTTTATACCTATGATGCAACGGGGAAAAAACTCAGTAAGAACGCCAATGGATCAATCAGGAACTATGTAGATGGAATAGCGTACAAGCCAGACAATACAATCGATTTCATCCATACCGGGGAGGGGATAGCCAGGAATAGTGGCGGGAGCTATGTTTACGAATACAACCTGACAGACCATCTGGGCAATGTCGGTTATAGCTTTAAGAATGGTACCAAGTTGCAAAGTGATGACTACTATGCCTTTGGAAAAAGGAAGACACCTGCATTTTTATCTTCGACGGATAATAAGTATCTTTATAACAGCAAGGAGTTGCAAGAGGAGCTGGATGGGCAGTATGATTACGGGGCGAGGTTCTATGACCCAATAATAGGGAGGTGGAACGTGGTGGATAAGGAAGCAGAAAAGTATGAAAGGCACAGTCCGTATGCTTATGTTCTGAACAGACCAACAGTTGCTGTTGACCCTGATGGAAAAGAGTTTATTTTATTGGTGGAGCAAATAACGACCAAGATGGATGGAATTATATTCAGCGATGGGGAAACTCATTTAGAAGCCACGGGATAAGTGATTTTCGCAGGGTTAATATGTCGAATGGAAAATGGGCAGATGTAAATTTTACAGCTCAATATAGAAATTCTGGACATGAAAATGTTATTGCTAGTGTTGGTGGCGGTAGGTTTGTCGGTTCAACTGGAGAAACTAGACCTGTCCAAAATGAAACCATTAATAAAACGGTAGCTGCCTATCAGGAGGATTTAAAGAAAAGTCCATTAAAAGAGGGGGAGCAGTTTAATCTCGCAGGCTATTCTTATGGCAGTGTGTTGCAAGCACAAGTTGCATTGAAATTAGCCAATTCAGGTCAGGTAATAGATAACCTTATATTGATTGGTAGCCCAGTAGGTGACAATTCAGATTTATACAAAGAACTATCAGGGAATAAAAATATCAAAAATATATTGAGGTATGACCTAAAAGGCGATGCATTGAGCAATCCACAGGATGTTTATGATTTCTTAAACGGAGCTAGGCAAGGTGCTGTTGAAGGAAATGACGCTCATCATTTTGATGCAGCTCGCCCTGGTAAAGAAGCAAATAAATTAATAGATGTAATAGTGCAATGGTTAAAGGATAAAGGAGTAAAAAACTGATGAGAATTATAGCTTATTACCTAATATTTGTTGTGGTATATGTTGTGGCATTCGCTACAACTGCGATGTACTTTTCAACGTGGGGAGCAAAAAGAAATATATTCGAAAAGGTTTATGTCTTTTTCTTCAGTAAGCCTTTTGGTGGGATTGATTCATTATGGTCTTTGCCTCTTAATGCTATTTTTTGGGCAACAGTTTGTTATTTATTAATTATCGCAATAAAAAAGGTTAAGCATAAATTACGTTAGATACTTTAAGTTACAAAGCCCAGCAGATTTAAAAATTGCTGGGCTTTGTTATTTCTGTATAAGTTCAAGTTTAATTAGTCTGGCTTTAATGGCTCCGTAGGTACGAGAATGCAGTTTGGCAAGTTCTGTAATCTTAGTGCCTTCGTTAAAGCGTTGGGTGAGCAAGTTGTCTTCTTCTTCATTCCAGGTTAAGCCCTGGTTACCTTTTTCAGCTACTGCCCTAAGTTCATCGAGTGCAAATAAAAGTGCTTTGATGATTTGGGGCTGGTTGTACGGGCTGTTAGCAGGGAATACTTCCCTCTGGCCTAAGGTTATTCCAGCGCAAGTGACCACTTGTGCTTAAAATAAACTAAACCTAAAGTACATCAATGTAAAACTTGCAACACTTGCAGGTCATCGATGTAGTGGACGACAGCTGGAACTTTGCGGGTGAGCTGACGGCGAGTGTACGAAGGCATGTGGGTAAGGGGAATACAACTACCGTTGCAAACCGTTATGAATATGACCACATGGGCAGGAAGCTGGGGACTTTTGAAAAGATCAACCAGGATGGGGAAGTGGCTTTGAGCCATTTTGAGTATGAGGGGATTGGTCAGTTGAAAGTTAAACACCTTCATAACGACCAGCAGCATACCAGTTTTGCCTACAATGAGCGTGGGTGGCTGAAGGGGATTAGAAGCAATGAGTTTAGTATGGAGCTGAAGTATGATGTTGCGGTAAATGGTGTGTCAAACCAGTTTAACGGGAATATTGCCAACCAGGTATTCAATAACGGAAATGGGGACAACACGTTCAATTAC
>Ga0308163_10000364_pt1 | contig 91152 bp, 80 predicted proteins | sample PhyTR1_FD_201037 | JGI IMG/M metagenome (GOLD analysis project Ga0308163, IMG submission 201037) | Phyllosphere microbial communities from UC Gill Tract Community Farm, Albany, California, United States - DLSLT.R1 | ecosystem: Host-associated > Plants > Phyllosphere > Unclassified | place: USA... | reverse complement strand
CTGCCCCGTGACGTCAGACGAGTCGAAGATGGCCTGAGCGGCCGTCGCGGCGCGCTTCGACTCGATGAGCACCTGGTCGAGCCGCGAGTTGAAGAGGTCATTGCTGATGCTCGTCGATACGAAGGCGCCCGTCGCCGACAGCGCCACCGCCGATAGGGCCACCGTGATGACGATCGTGCGGAACTGCAGTGAGCGGCGCCAGCCGCGCGCGATCTGCCGCGGCCAGGTGCGCCATTCACGCATGATCGTGGGGCCGATTCGGCTCGTGCGGCGCCCCTCGACGGTGGCGATGCTGTCTGTCGACACAGCCTGCTACGAGACCTGACCCGCCCGGTAGCCGACGCCACGAACGGTCATCACGATGCGCGGGTTGTCGGGATCTTCCTCGACCTTGGCGCGGAGCCTCTGCACGTGCACGTTCACCAGTCGGGTATCTGCCTTGTAGTGATAGCCCCACACCTGCTCGAGCAACATCTCGCGTGTGAAGACCTGCTGAGGCTTGGCTGCGAGAGCGTGCAGAAGATCGAATTCGAGCGGAGTCAGACCGATGCGGGCATCGCCCCGTCGCACCTCGTGTCCGGCGACGTCGAGTTCGAGGTCGCCCACCTGGAGCAGCTCCGGCGAGCCGGCGGCGCTGGGTCGCAGGCGGGTTCGGATGCGCGCCACGAGTTCTTTGGGATTGAACGGCTTGACGACGTAGTCGTCGGCGCCCGCCTCGAGGCCCTTCACGACATCGGTGGTGTCGGCCTTCGCAGTGAGCATGATCACGGGAGTGCCCGACTCTGCACGGATCAAGCGACAGACCTCGATGCCGTCGAGGCCCGGCAGCATCAGATCGAGGAGCACCAGATCTGGCTTGGACTCGCGGAAGACGCCGAGCGCCTCTGCACCGTCTGCGCAGAACACCGGCTCGAAGCCTTCGGCACGCAGCACGATGCCGATCATCTCTGCGAGGGCGGTGTCATCGTCGACGACCAGTATGCGAGCATCCATGCGCTAAAGATTAGTCGAGGCCGAGCACATTGCCTCACAGCCGCCTGCAGGCCGACTCGGTGTATGGAAGCATGGGAGCACGTGACATGCCGGGGAAACACCGATACGACGATGAAGGATTACCGGTGAGCGACAGCCAGACACCATACGGGGGTATCCCGCAGGCCGCGTTCGGCCCGCCCTCGGCCGACTACCGCCAGCTGCCTCCTCCTGCCCCCGCGGCCTGGGCGCCACCTCCCCGACCGGGCTTGCTACCGTTGCGCCCGCTCAGCTTCGGCACGCTGCTCGGTGCGCCGTTCCAGGTGCTCCGACGCAATCCGGCGGCCACGTTCGGCAGCGCGTTGATCACACAACTCGTCACGTCGATCGTCTCCGTCGTCGTCATCGGAGGGGTCGGTTTTCTGGCGTTCGGCCGAATCGACAGCGCCCTACCCGAAGATCGCGACGCGGTCACCGCGGGGGCCTGGGCGACCGTGATCCTCGCCAGCCTCATACCGCTGGCCCTGTCGATCCTCGGCTCGGCGCTGCTGCAGGGCGTGCTCGTCGTCGAGGTCGCGCGCGGCACCCTGGGCGAGAAGAATCGCATGGGCGTGCTGTGGAAAGCGGCCGGACGTCGCCTCTGGCCGCTCGTAGCCTGGTTCGCCGTTCTGCTGGGTCTGATCGTCATCGCCGTCGGAGCGGTCATCGGCCTCGCCGTGCTCATCGGCGTCGTCGGAAGCACGGCCATCGGAGACTCCGCGATCGGCGTCGCGATCGGCGTGGGAGTGCTGGGCGCGCTCGCGCTGACCGCATCCGGCATCTGGTTGGGAACGAAGACGGCGCTCGTGCCCTCGATCATCGTGCTCGAGCGGCGGGGAATGATCTCGTCGATCCGTCGCTCGTGGGGTCTCACCAAGAACTCGTTCTGGAAGACCTTCGGGGTTCTCGCCCTCATCGGCGTGATCCTCTATGCGGCGACGCAGATCATCACCACGCCGGTGTCGTTCATCGGCGGGCTCGTGACAAGCTTTCTCTTCCCGACCGGCGCGTCAGCGGACTCGGCCTCTTTCGTCGCGGTGTTCGTCGTGACCTACGCGCTCACCCTCGTGATCAGCCTCGTGCTCGGGTCCATCGCTGCCGTCGTGCAATCGTCAGCCGTCGCCGTCGTCTACATCGATCTCAGGATGCGCCGCGAAGGTCTCGATCTCGACCTCATGCGCTACGTCGAGGCACGGCACGCCGGAGGCGCACACGCCGTACCGGATCCCTATCTCGTGTCGTCTCAGAGAAACGGCTGATCCTCCTATTCCTATGCTGTCGATCCTCGCTCTGCCCGTGCTGCTCGTCACCGACGTTCCCGTCGACCCCGACGCTCCCGACGCACGAAAGCTCCTGTTGGACGAGCTCGCGAAACCCGACTACGCGGCCGCCAGGCCTACGCTGATCGACCGCATCGCGCAGGCCATCCAGGACTGGCTGCAGTCATTCCGCGCGCCGGAGGACGGTTCCGTCCCCAACTTCTTTCCGCTGCTCGTCACCCTGCTCATCGTGGGACTCATCGTCGCCGCGTTCGTCATCTTCGGTCGCCCCCGTCTGCAGCGTAAGAGCCGTGCATCAGGCGCTCTCTTCTCCGACTCCGACGACACGCGAAGCGCGGCTGAGCTGCGAGCGTCTGCCCAGAGGGCAGCGGACGCGGGCGATTTCGTGGTGGCTATCGAGGAGATGTTCCGCGCGGTCGCACGACAGCTTGCGGAACGCACGGTGGTCTCCGTCACGCCGGGAACGACCGCCCAGGAGTTTGCTGTTCGGGCCGGCCGTGCGTTCCCCGAGCACATCGATCGCCTGCTGCGGGGGGCACGCACGTTCGACGGTGTGCGCTACCTCGACGAACCGGGCACCAGAGAGGCCTTCACCGAGATCGCCGCACTCGAGCGTGACATCGGCACGGCGAAGCCCGCCCGACTCGACCCGGTCTCAGCGCACGGAGCGTCGCTGTGAGCACGTCGACGACAGAGGTCGGAGCAGCTGCTCGCGCCGAGGCCACGACGCCTACGCTCCGCGCCATGGCCAAACGCTGGCGGTTCTGGCTTATCCTCGCCGCGATTGCGGTGATCGGACTGCTCATCGTGGCCCTCGCATCCGGAACAGGCGGGGGCGCTGGTGCGCCGTACTCGATCACGAACGCCGCGCCCGAGGGCAGTAAAGCCCTGGCCGAAGTGCTTCGTCAGCAGGGCGTCGACGTGGTGCAGGCAGACACTCTCCGCGAGGCGCGAGCGGCGATGGACGCGGCTCCCGGAGCAACGCTGGCCTTCGCCGACCCATACGGGCTTCTGAGCGATAAACGACTCGCCGAGGCTGCGGAGCTCTCCGATCGGGTCGTGCTCTTCCTCCCGGCCTTCGACGAGTTGCGCGCCTTCGCGCCAGACGTCTCCTCGGCTGGAGCGCCCCGCGACACAGACGGCGTCGAGGCCGAGTGCTCCGTGCCCGCTGCTCAGCGCGCCGGAAGCATCATCGGCGGCGGACGCTCGTACCGCGCCCCCGCTGGCGGCGACACCGAACTCTGCTTCCGCGCCTCCGATGATGCGTTCTATCTCGTGCAGGACGACACACCGAACGGCACGGTCACCGTTCTCGGCGCGGCGGATGTGCTGAGCAACGACGGCATCACCGGAGCAGGAAACGCGGCGCTCGCGCTCGGGCTGCTGGGCGAAGCCGACACCCTCGTCTGGTACGTGCCGACGGCGGACGACGTCGAGGCCGACGGCCCGGCCGACATCACCTCGCTCACGCCCGACTGGGTCACCCCCGTGCTCGTGCTCGTCGTCTTCACCTTCATCGCCGCAGCAGTCTGGCGAGGACGCCGGCTCGGGGCACTCGTCGTGGAGAATCTGCCCGTCACCGTGCGCTCCCGAGAGACCATGGAGGGGCGGGCCCGCCTCTACGCTCGGGCCGGCGCACGCACGCACGCACTCGATTCGTTGCGCATCGGCACCATCACCCGACTGTCGAAGGTGCTCGGTCTCGCTCGCAATGCCACGGTCGACGAGGTGATCTCCTCGGTCGCCGCCGTTCTTCCTGCCAGGCCGCTGGGCGACATCCAAGCGGTTCTGGTCGCGGCCACGCCCGCGAATGAGGCCGACCTCGTCTCCTACTCCGACCGTCTGCTCGAACTCGAAGACGCCGTGACCCGGGCGGTACGCCCGTGACTCTGTCCCTTTCCCCCCTGCCCGTGTCCCCACCGAAAGGCCGACCATGACAGACCAGCCAGAACAGACTCCCGACCAGCTCCGAGAGGCGCTGGGACGGGTGCGCACCGAGGTGGCAAAGGCGGTCGTCGGCCAAGACGGAGCGGTGACGGGTCTCATGGTCGCGCTGCTCGCGAAGGGGCACGTGCTTCTGGAGGGCGTGCCCGGCGTCGCTAAGACGCTGCTCGTTCGTTCGCTGAGCCACGCGCTGTCGCTCGACACGACGAGGGTGCAGTTCACTCCCGACCTCATGCCCGGAGATGTGACGGGTTCGCTCGTCTACGACGCGAAGTCGGGTGATTTCGAGTTCCGCGAGGGCCCGGTGTTCACGAACATCCTGCTCGCAGACGAGATCAACCGCACCCCTCCCAAGACGCAGTCCGCCCTGCTCGAGGCGATGGAGGAGCGACAGGTCAGCGTCGACGGTCTCAGTCGTGCCCTGCCCGACCCGTTCCTCGTGGCCGCGACCATGAATCCCATCGAGTACGAGGGAACGTACACGCTTCCCGAAGCGCAGCTCGACCGTTTTATGCTCAAACTCGTCCTCGACCTCCCCCCGCGCGACACCGAGATCGCCGTGCTGCAGAGGCACGCCGCCGGGTTCAATCCGCGAGACCTGACCGGGGCCGGCATGACCGCGGTGCTCGGGGCATCCGAACTCCGCCAGGCCCAGGCATCGGCCGCGGCCGTCGGCGCCAGCCCGGACGTGCTCGCCTACGTCGTCGACCTGGCGCGCGCCACGCGGCAGAGCCCGTCGGTCAAGCTCGGCGTCAGTCCGCGCGGGAGCACAGCGCTTCTTGCCTCTGCGAAGGCCTGGGCCTGGTTGAACGGCTCCCCCGCCATCACGCCCGACCACGTGCAGGCGATGGTGCTGCCCGTGCTGCGCCACCGCATCCAGCTTCGTCCCGAGGCCGAACTCGAGGGCGTCTCGGTCGACTCGATCCTGCGCTCGATCCTCAGTCAGGTGCAGGTTCCCATCTGATGCACCGACGAAAGCACCTCCGCTGATGGCAGTCTCGGGTCGCTTCGTACTGCTCGTCGCCCTCGGCGTCATCCCCGTGGTTCTCATCGGCGAGGCCTACCGACAGGCGGAGCTCACTCTCGCCCTCTGGCTGCTGCTGACGGTGGTGATCGGCATCGTCGACCTCACACTCGCCGCGTCGCCGCGACGCCTCGTCGTCGAGAGAGTGCTGCCGAATCGCGTACGTCTCGGCGAAACGACCTCGAGCGAGCTCTTCATCACGAACGAGAACGGCCGAGCACTGCGCGGCCTCGTCCGCGATGCCTGGCAGCCGTCGGCCGGAGCCGCCGTCACGCGTCAGTCGGTCGTCGTGCCCCCCTCAGAACGACGGATGCTTCGCACGACACTCACCCCGTTCCGTCGCGGTGACCGCCGCACGGCCGGCATCACCGTCAGGAGCTTCGGCCCGCTCGGCCTCTGGGCGCGGCAGGCGACGCTGGCGAGCCCCGGCCGGATCCGCGTTCTTCCGCCCTTCAACTCCCGCAAACACCTGCCCTCGCGCCTGGCTCGGCTGCGAGAGCTCGACGGCGCGACGAGCGTGCAGATCAGGGGCCAGGGCACCGAGTTCGACAGTCTGCGCGAATACGTGCGCGGCGACGACGTGCGCTCGATCGACTGGCGGGCGACAGCTCGGCAGGGGGATGCGCGGGCCGGGCACGAACAGAAACTCATGGTTCGCACGTGGCGGCCGGAGCGCGATCGACGCATCGTGATCGTGGTCGATACGGGTCGGACCCAGGCCGCACGAATCGACGACGAGCCGCGCATCGACACATCGATCGAGGCATCCCTGCTGCTGGCGGCCCTCGCGACGCGGGCCGGTGACCGTATCGACCTGATCGCGTGGGACCGCCGCATCCGTGGTCGTGTCACGGGAGCGAGCGGAGGCGAGCTGCTGAATCGCATGGTCGACACGATGGCCACCGTCGACCCGGAGCTTCTCGAGACCGACTGGTCGGCAGTGGCCGCGCAGGTGCGGGCGGTCACCAACCAGCGCGCGCTCGTCGTGCTTCTGACGACCATCGACACTCCCGCGTCGTCGAGCGGCCTGTTGAGCGTGCTCCCCCAACTGGCGCAACGCCACACGGTTCTCGTGGCCGCCGTGTCTGACCCCGAGGTTCTTCGGGCGGTGTCGGAACGCGGCGATCGTGACGAGACATACCGGGCGGCCTCTGCGGAGCGCTCCCTGCTCGATATGGCGCGGGTCACGGCCGCGATCACCCGGCTCGGCGGCGACGTCGTCACAGGCTCCCCCTCGGCCCTTCCCCCGATGCTCGCCGACCGCTACCTGGCGCTGAAGGCGGCGGGCCGCCTGTAGCAGGAGCCGCGCGCCCATCGATTCGTCGCGAGATGCGTTCATTCGCGACGTTGGCAGCATCTCGCGGCGGATGGATGAGCGGTAGCCCGCTCCTGTGGATGAATTCCGCGAGCGCAGGTGCTTCTTGGGCAGCATATGGGGGTGAAACCCCCTGACCCTCTGCCTCCCCATCTCCGCAGTCGCGCGTTCACTGTGCGTGAAGCGGACCTCGCCGGCATCGGACGGGGCCGCCTGCGCGGGCGCGATCTCACGATCGTGCACCGCGGAGTCCGCGTGCCGTCCGACGCGGAGCACACCGAGCAGCTCGCACGCGACGCATTTATGGCGCGATGGCGACCCGGGCAGGCGTTCTCGCATCTGACCGCGGCACGGGTGTGGGGAATGCCGTTGCCGACGATCTTCAGTGCACGCGAGGGAGTGCATGTGTCGGTCAGATCACCGATAGCTCGACCGCGGGGGCCAGGCGTGACAGGGCATCAACTCACTGATCCGTATGCTCATGCGGTCATGCGCTCGGGCGTTCCGGTCATCGATGCAGCCACAACGTGGTGCCACTTGGCAGCTCTGCTGACGCCTGATGACCTCGTCGCCGCGGCCGATCACCTCGTCCTGACTCCGGCCCGGCAGCGCAGTCGCGACCCACGCCCTTACGTGACTATGGAACAACTGCGCACACGCGTCGACAGCTACCACGGCCCAGGGGCTCGGACCGCGCGCAAGGCACTGGTCGATGTGCGAGACGGCGCCGAGTCGCGACGCGAGACCCTGCTGCGTCTCATCCTTCAACGCGCCGGACTCCCTGAGCCACGACTGAACCTCGATATCTACGACCAAGACGGGCGGTGGATAGGGCGCTTCGATCAGGTGCACCCGCAGTGGATGGTCATCATCGAGTACGACGGCGAGCAGCATCGCCTCGACGACCGGCAGTACGACCGCGATGAGATCAAGATCGAAGACGCGATCAACGCCGGCTGGAACGTCGTGCGCATCAGGAAGGGCGCGATGCTCGCGGGCGGTACGACCGCGATCGCGCGAGCGGAGCGCGCCCTTCGCTCCGCCGGCTGGCGCCCCTGAAGAAGCAGCGTCTCTCCATCCGCCGCGAAACGCTCTGACTGTCGGCAATGAGCGCGTTACGAGACGAATGGATGCCGGCGCACGCGCCGGTCAGCCCGCTACGAGCTGCTTCGCACCGGACTCGAACTCGTCGAGGTCACCCGTGTGACCCGACCGCACTGCAGCTCGCCCCATGATGAGCATGTACGCGAGGAAAGCCGCCAACGCGAGGGCTCCGATGCCGATCTTCACCGCCCAAGGCCAGGGCTGCGGGGTCACGAATCCTTCGATGATGCCGGAGACGAAGAGCACGATCACGAGTCCGAGCGCCACCGTGAAGAGCGCGCGGCCGTCTTCGGCCAGCGCCTGGGCCCGGGTGCGCGCTCCGGGCGCGATCCACGCCCAGAAGATGCGGAGTCCCCCCGCGCCGGCGACGAAGATCGCGGTGAGCTCGAGGAGGCCGTGCGGCAGGATGTAGAGGAAGAAGGCGTCGCCCTGGCCGTAGTGGAACAGCACCGCCGCATTGATTCCCAGGTTCTGGGCGTTCGTCATGATGACCGTGGGCACGAAGAAGCCCGTGATGCCGAAGGCTATGCACTGCGCTGCAATCCAGGCGTTGTTGGTCCAGACCTGCCCCGCGAATGACGCTGCAGGGTTCTCGGAGTAGTAGTTGATGAAATCCTCGTCGGCGAGCTTCTTGAGTTCTGCGTCAGAGCCCAGATTGGCGAGCACCTGCGGATCGTTCGACACCCAGAGCGCGTACAGCCCGGCGACCACGACCGTGACGACCGCGAGCGCGAGGGTGAGCCACCGGATGCGATAGAGCGCGGCCGGCAGCTGAAACACGAAGAAAGCGGGAGTCTGCCGCAGGATGTTGGTTCCGGCTCCGGTGAACCGGAGTCGAGCTCGCGACAGGAACAGGGATAGCTGAGCGCCCTGAGCGGTCGAGCCCACGGTGGTCTTGATAGCCGACAGGTCGGACGCACCGGCCTGGTAGCGCTCGATCAGCTCATCCGCGTCGGTGCCCGAAAGCTCTCGGCGCCTGCTCAGAGCGTCGAGTGTGGCCCACTCGTCGCGGTGGGCAGCAGTGTAGGCATCGAGATCCATCTGCTTGAATTGTATTCATGACGGACCCCCGTGTCGCCTCACCGGCCGTAGGATTCGCCGACCCGCTTGCCGACGCTTACGTCGACGACGAGCTGCTGATCGGTGAGGCGGTGGCGATCGACGTGCGCCCTGCCGGTTTCATCCTCCGCGCTGGAGGTGGCGCGATCGACGTCGCCATCTCGATCGCCATCCTGATCGCGCTCATGCTGGGTATCGGCGCACTCGGCCAGAGCGGCGTCATCGACGAGGCGCTGCTCGCTGCCATGAGCGTGTCGGCGCTCGTTCTCTGTTTCGTCGTCGTGCCGACGACTCTCGAGGTTCTTCTGAAGGGCCGCTCGGTCGGCAAGCTCGCTGTCGGCGCACGTATCGTGCGCGACGACGGCGGCGCCATTGGAATCAGACACTCCGTGATTCGCGGGCTCGTCGGCGCTCTCGAGATCTACATCACGCTGGGAGCGATCGCTATCGTCACAGCTCTTCTCAACGGCAAGTCGAAGAGGCTCGGCGACCTTCTCGCCGGCACCTACAGCCAACACGAGCGAGTACCTCTCCCTGTCAGCCATGCCCGTGGTGTTCCCGTCATGCTCCAGGCGTGGGCCGATGTCGCCGACGTCGCACGCATGCCCGACAGGCTCGGCAACCGAGTCGCCCAGTTTCTCGTGCAGGCGTCGAGCATGGCACCAGCGACCAGAGAGCGCATCGCCGCAGAACTCGCCGCAGAGGTCACGCCGTTCGTGTCGCCGATTCCTCGGGTGCACCCCGCGCTGTTCCTCTCGGGCGTCGCCGCTGTGCGCCGCGATCGGGAATACGCGGCGCTCGAGCTTCAGAAAGCATCACTCAACCGACTCGACCCGATCTTGCAGAGCCTGCCGCACGGTTTTCCTCGGCGCTAGGCGAGCGTCAGGCCCGAGACGATCGGGTACCAGTGCTTTTCGCGGAGGGGTGATTCGTCACCGCCGACCGGCAGCCAGACCCCGTCGATCGACGGGTCGGCCGCCGCGGTCCAGAGACCGAAATGTGCCAGAGGCGTGGGCCAGGCGTAGCCGTCAGTCGCGGCCTCGACGACGTTGCGAACCGCGCCGACGAACGTGAGCGCGCACCGAGCACCGATCACCTCGTATGCCAGTCGGGCCATCGTCTCGGCGCCGTGCGGGTCGTCGTCGAGAGTGACGCGCATGGGCAGATCGAGGAGGCCCGTCTCCGCTCGTGCGATGCAGAACACGTGGTCGCCTCGCGTGAGCAGAAGTCGCACAACGCTCATGGGGCGGGGCACGACCGCGCCGCGGAATGCTTCAGCGCGTCCACCGGGTGGAAGCCATGGTGCATTCTCGGTCACCCGGACGACGGTCTCGTCGGGCGTCACCGACCCGTCTCGCTGCCTCAGTAGCGGTAGTGATCGACCTTGTACGGTCCCTCGACCGGCACGCCGATGTATGCCGCCTGGCGAGGAGTCAACTCCGTGAGTTCGACACCCAGAGCATCGAGGTGCAGGCGAGCAACCTTCTCGTCGAGATACTTCGGCAGCACGTACACGCCGATCGGGTAGCGCTCGGTGAACGCGTAGAGCTCGATCTGGGCGAGCACCTGATTGGTGAAGGAGTTGCTCATGACGAAGCTGGGGTGGCCGGTGGCGTTGCCCAAGTTCATGAGACGCCCTTCCGACAGCACGAGAACGCTGCGGCCCGTGGGCAAGCGCCACTCGTGCACCTGCGGCTTGATCTCGACCTTGACGGCACCCTCGAGCTTCTCGAGCCCCGCCATGTCGATCTCGTTGTCGAAGTGGCCGACGTTGGCGATGATCGCCAGGTGCTTGAGGCCCATGATGTGCTCGACCGTGACCACGTTCTCGTTGCCGGTTCCGGTCACGATGATGTCGACCTCGCCGATCACACTCTCGAGTCGGGCCACCTGGTACCCGTCCATCGCGGCCTGCAACGCACAGATCGGATCGACCTCGCTGACGATGACACGCGCGCCCTGGCCTCGCATGGCCTCTGCGGCACCCTTGCCCACATCGCCGTAGCCGACCACGAACACGACCTTGCCGCCGATGAGCACGTCTGTCGCGCGGTTCAGGCCATCCGGTAGCGAGTGTCGGATGCCGTACTTGTTGTCGAACTTGCTCTTCGTGACCGAGTCGTTGACGTTGATCGCGGGGAACAACAGTTCGCTGGCGGAAGCCAGTTCGTAGAGGCGGTGCACGCCCGTGGTCGTCTCTTCAGACACGCCCTGGATGTCGGCGGCGATGCGGGTCCAGCGGTTGGTCGACGACGCCAGCGAGCGACGCAGAAGGTCGAGAACGACGCCGTACTCGTCGCTGTCGGACGGCTGCGTGTCGGGCACGGCTCCGTCGATCTCGAACTGACGCCCCTTGTGCACGAGCATCGTGGCGTCTCCGCCGTCGTCGAGGATCATGTTGGGGCCGGTGAACTCGGCGCCGTCGGCTGCGGCCTCAGCAGACCAGTCGAAGGCCTGCTCGGTGCACCACCAGTATTCCTCGAGGGTCTCGCCCTTCCAGGCGAACACCGGAACACCGGCGGGGGCGTCCGCGGTTCCCGTGGCGCCGACCACGATGGCGGCCGCCGCCTCGTCTTGAGTGGAGAAGATGTTGCAACTGACCCAGCGCACGCGGGCGCCGAGGGCGGTCAACGTCTCGATCAGTACCGCAGTCTGCACCGTCATATGCAGAGAACCCATGATGCGGGCTCCGGCGAGCGGCTGAGACGCGGCGAACTCGTCGCGCAGCGACATGAGCCCCGGCATCTCGTTCTCGGCGAGGCGAATCTGGTGACGGCCCGCCTCGGCGAGTGTCAGGTCGGCGACCTTGAAGGGCAGGGTGGTCACCGGAGCAGCAACAGAAGTCATGCTCCCATTGTAAAGACGTGCCGCCGCGAGAACGCCTACTGCGTGAATTGCACGTGACGCATGACCTGCCACCCCTGCGGGGCCTTGAGGCGATCAGAGTGGCGCGTGCAGAGATCGTAGCTGTGCGGCTCGTGGCTGAGGCTCAGCGGGCCGAGAACCGCGAGCGAATCGGCGTACACGTAGGTCAGAGTAGCCACTGCCTCGTCGGGGCACGCTACTCGGGAACACGGTCGATTCGTCATCACCCTTCACCGTACGCCCGCCTCGCCCAGCCTGACGTGAGGCTCCGTCGTGTGTCGTGCGCTGAACGCCGCCCCGGCGGGTTCCGCCGCTCGATGCCCCAGAGAATAGACTCTGGCCATGGCTCGCTCACGTCGCATCGCACCGGCCTCTTCTCGAGGAACGGGTCGCAACCGCCACGGCAGGGGCCTCCGCTCGGCAGTGACCGGCCCTCACCTGCCGATGATGAACACGCGTATCGACTTCTTCGACACAACAGTCGCCTCGACTGCCGAATACCTTCGCAGCATCTGGCCGAACGAACTCGCCGATGCCGTCTTCGAGATCGGCGCCCTGCCGTACGGGGCGAACGGCAAGCCGGGAACCGCAGACACGGGCGTCGAGCGCTGGCGAGTTCTCGGCGACCGCATCATTCTGTACCGCGTGCCGATCGAGCGCCTCGCCCATCTGCATCGCGACGACGAGGCGCACCGGCGCATGCTCATCGAGAGCTGCGTCTTCCGAGCCGTGGCCGAGTACCTCGGCAAAGATCCGTGGGATCTCGCGCCCGAGGGCTTCCGTCACTTCTGACAGAGCCGTCGGCTACGGGTAGACGACGATCGGGGCTGCCAGCTCGCTGGGCGGAGCAATCGTGTAGCCCGAGAGCTGACCGTCACTGCTGTACCCCACGCTGATGCTCACCGCCGACGACATCGTCGCCGTGTAGACAGCGTTCGGCTCGGCATCGAGGCCTTTCGTTCCGCCGGCGGGAACGGCGATCGTGACCGCGTTGCCGGTCGCCGTTCGCAGAGTGACGTTCGCCTCGGTATCGCCCGAATTCGCGAGATGGATGCGCGGCGACGGGCCGGGCGCGATCGGCACAAGCGTGTCGGCATCGAGTGGCGTGGCCGCCTGATTCCAGGCGAAATCGACGGCGCCGGATGCCAGCACCGAGGTGCGGGCCGAGGCGACGATGGGCTGGGTCGAGTCGAGAGTCACCGAGTAGCTTCCGTCGGGAAGATCTTTCAGAGGGAGCTCACTGACGACGCCGCCGGGAGCACTCAGCGTGTACGAGCCATCGGCCGATCCGGAACTCTCGCTGGCGACGGAAACGGTGATCGTGGCATCCGCATCGCCCGGCACGTAGACGCGCACGGCAGCTTGAAGATCGGCATAGCCGTCGGCCGACAGGCGTTCGGCGATCGCAGACGTTCCGGTGATCTTCACGCCGGCGAAGACCGTCTCGGTCGACGGGGCTGTCGTGGGGCCGCTCAGTTCCACGCCGCCGGGTTCGAGACCACGGATGACCGTCTGCTGCAGACTCGCCGCGACGTAGCCGCCCGTACTGACAACGTGGACCACGGGGTACTTCGCGTTCGGAGCGAAACCTGCGAGCGAGAACACGCGCTGCGACTTGGCCGGAACCGTGATGCCGGTCGAACCGGGCGCATCGAGTCGTCCGTTCTCGGCGAACAAGGTCAGGTCGACGTCGGCAGTGACCTCGGTCGGGTTGCTCAGTAGCACGAAGCTGGTGCGGCCTACCGTGGTGGCGCCACCGACGAGCCAGCTGTCGGCCTGCGCCTCAGCGCAGTTCGTCGAAGCCAGGCCGGAGATGTCCTCCTGCGAAACCGCGACGGACTGCGCCGCGGCGATCAGGACACCGGGATCGGCATCCGGAGCGGTCACTGCCGTGGGCGCTGTCGCGTCGACGACCGTGGAGTTGTCTGGAGCGGCCAGCGGCGATCGCTCGATGTCTACATCGGAGTCGTCGGAACCGCTCGTCAGCTGCGGTGTGCCGACGCCAGATGCCGTCGTCGCGTCGACGCCGGCACCATTCGACAGCTGAAAAAGCGATCCGGCACAGACGAGGCTCTGGGGCAACGGCGTCGGCGCAACCTCGACAGACGGAACCGAGACGGTGTGAGAGGGCAGAGGGATGAGTACGGCTCCCGCCACGAGCGTCGCGCCGGCCCCGAGGGTCAAGACGGCGCCCAACGCGCGGGCGCTGGTGGCGATCACAGTGCGCTTAGCGGCCATCGTGCTCGTCCTCCTCATGGCTCAGATCGATCGGTTTCACTCGCATCACGGTCTCCGCGTCGGGGTCGTACCCCTCGTCGATCTCATCGGGCATCGCACGCGGGTGCGAGAACGCCGGCTCGGGGTCGACCTCGGCTTCGGGCTGCGACGAGGATGCCGTCGGAGGCGGCGTGTAGACGAAGGAATCGTCGGAGACCGGCTGGGCTGATGGCTCCGGCTCGGGTTCGGGCGCGGGCGCGGGAGAAAGTTCGGGTTCGGGCGAAGGTTCAGGCGCCACATCCACGCCCACCGGCTGGGACTCGTGAACAGCCTCCGGCGACTCCACGAACTCCCCTGTCGGCTCGGCCTCGACCGGCGGCAGTTCGGTCGACGCTGGAGCTTCGACGAGGTCGGCGAGCGAGGGCGTCTCGTCAACGTGAGCAGCTTCCGGCTCCGGCGCTCCGATGAGATCGAAGTCCTCGCCCGGGTGGATGAGGGTGGCAGCTCCATCGTCACGAGGCGTCGACTCCGCCAGCTGAGCATCGGCAGCAGGAGCTGCCGGCTCTGCAGTTGCCGCCTGTGCCGTCGTCGACTCGTCGGGCCTGGGCGAGGCTACGCCGTCGCCGGACTCCGACGATACGAGTTCTTCTGCGCCAGACGACCGCTCGGTCTCTTCCGCCGACGTCGTCGAGACGGCCCCTGGGTCGGTGACCGGCTGCTCGGTGGCGACGTCAGGAGACAGGTCAGCATCGGGAGACGAGGCAGCGTCGGGAGCGGACGCAACGGCCACCGAACTCGCGGCTGCCGCCGCGGCAGCAGCCTCAGCCGCGGCATCCGGGCGCGGCTTGCGCTTGGAGATCAGGCGACGCAGCGAGGCGGCGGGGCCTCGTGTGACCGCTTCCCCGGCGGCCGGCCCATCCGGTGCCTCCGCATTCTCGTCGTCGTCTTCATCGTCATCGTCGTCGCCCTCGACCTCGTCGGGCATGGATGCGCCGGCCGGCTCGAGCGCGCTCACTGCGCGCGTGCCGTGGGGCTGCAGGCGCCCGGCGGGAAGAGCGAGGAGAAGCATCAGGAGGAAGACGATTCCCTGCGCGACGAGCACGAGCACTCCGGTCGCTGACCCGAGGTTGCTGGGTGTGGGCTCGGGCAGAGTCGAGATGCCGTCGGTGCCCGTGATCTGCCACAGCTTTCCGGCGAAGGTCTTGCCCACGGTCGTCAGAGACGCGTTGGCATCGAACGCCGCCGTCGACCGGGTCGTCGTCGTCGTCAGCGCCGGATCGGCCTCTGCAGGCGGGTTGGCGAGCAGCACGAACTCCACGCCGAGTTCGGCGAGTCGAGGCGTGCTGTCGCTTCCGCTCTGAGAAGCCAGGTTTCCGATCAGGTCTGCGAGTTCGGCGTCGCGTGTCGCGTCCCGGTTCGTCGCCGCGAGAGTCGACTGATCATCGAGCGTCACACCGGTTCCGGTGACGATTGCCGACTTGATACCGCCATCACGTTGCGGCGTGAGCACGAGCGTGCCCACTCGAGGTGTGGATGCCGCCTCGGCCGTGACGAAGGCGGGCAGCAGGCGGGCGTCGGTCGTCTGAATGGCCGAGGAGCCGAGGAGTGTCGACGCGACGAGCGGCACGGCGACCACGACGACCGTGGTCGCGGCCAGGAATCCGGGAGCGAGCGAGAACCGCTTGAGGGCGTGCAGACCCACGACGGCTGCGCAGATGAGTCCGAGCCAATAGAGGCTCAGACCCGGACCGGCCCAGAGCATGACCGGATCCGCTCCGACGGCGTCGAGCGAGATGCGCGTCGATGCGATCGCGGTGGCGAGCCCCAGGATGGAACCGACGACGGCGACGATCGCCCGCGTCACGCTCGGACCGGGCAGGACCAGCGCGAGCACGGCCGCGAGTGCCAGCGGAACGACGGCGATCGCCAGCACGATCTGCAGCACCGACGAATCGATGCCGACCATCGATGCCAGGCCGGTCCATCCGCTCTGTGCCGAATCGGGGATGCCACTCAGCAGGGCCAGGATCGACCCTGGTTCGCGCACCGCGGGAACGCCCGGATCAGCGAGCAGTCCGAGAGGGTTGCCCGCACGGAACTGATCCCAGGCCAAGGGCAGGAAGAGGGCAAGGGCGGGAATCGGGATGCCGATGTAGCGCGCGACGTTGCGACCCGCCGTGGCGACGGAGACGGCCCAGACGATGAGCAGAGCCGGCCACAGCGACGGGGCGCCGGCCAGCGTGACAGCGAACAGAATGGCCGCCATGGCAGAGGCCGACCACGATTTGCGCGCCGCGAGGCCCGCGAGCACGACCCACGGAAGCAGCAGGTGCGCGATGACCGCTCCGATGGCGCCCTGATCGAGCGAGGACAGGAAGGTGGGCGCCAGCGTCCAGAGCACAGCCGCGACAGCGCGCAGCCAAGGCTTGTCCGTGAGGCGAGCCGCGAGGAACCACGCGGCCAGAGCTGCGAGCGGCAGTGCAGCGAGATAGAGGCCCACGATCGCGAGAGACGGGGACCAGAACGTGATCGAGCCGAGAACGGCGAGCACACTCGTGAACGGGTCGGCTGCTCCGACGAAGCCCAGGCCGATGTCGCGCCAGCCGTACCCGACGTGGCTCCACAGCTCACCCAGAGTGGCGCTCACCGGCAGCAGAGAGCCGCCCGTGAGGGCGATCGCTCCGATGAGAGGAACGAACATGATGAGGCCGAGAACGGCGAAGATCAGAACCGTCGTGACGCCGCCGGTGGCGATGAACTGGATGCGATCCTTCTCGCCACGGAGATGCGTGAGGGCGATCTCGCGTTGCAGAGAACGCCGCCGTCGCACCTCGTCGCCCGGTATACGGAGCGGCGCAATCGTGTTCCAGCCCACCCGCTTTGCGGCACGCAGGTTTCGGCGCGCCTCGGTGACGCGCGATCCGAAGGCCGTACGGAAGGCAGCCGATAGCTCGCCGCCGATAGCGCCGGGCTGCTTGCGCACCAACTGGGCGAGGCTGCGCACGACCGCGAGCGGAACGAGCGAGAGCCAGTGGAAGACCACGGCGAAGGCGGGCGCATAGACGAGACGCCGGTGCAGCTGCGCAGCTCGGCGATCGGCCTGACGCTTGCGCCTCGCGCGTCCTTTCTCACTGCGACCCGGGCCTGCGAGTCCAACGCCGGCTGAGGCGATTCGCGCCGCCGGAACCCCCATGACGCGGTGCCCGGCCAGACGCACGCGCACGCTGAAGTCGAGGCCGTTGTCAGCGGTCGGGAGGGCATCGTCGAAACCGGAGAGGTCGTTCCACACGGTGTGACGAACGAGCATGCCGGCCGCCCCGACGCCGAGCACGTCGCTCATGCGGTCGTGCTGGGCCTGGTCGAGCTCGGTCTCGGCCATCGAGTACGTGGCGCCGAATCGCGTGATCGTCTCGCCGAACTCGCTGATGTAGTCGGAGTGCTCCCAGTCCATCTGCTTAGGACCTGCGGCCGCCACAGACGGATTGACCTCGACGGCGGCGAGCAGGGCTGCGAGCGCGTCGGGTTCCGGTGCTGTGTCGTGAGCGAGGAGCCACAGCCACTCGTTCTCGTCGGCGGGCGGCGGAACGACGCCGAGGGCGTGCGCGACGGCCGTGCCGAAGCTGAGGCGACCGGATGCCTGGATGAAGTGGGTCGGCAGAGCGCCGGACAGCAGCGCGGGTGTCGAGTCGGTGGAGCCGACGTCGACGACGATGAGACTGTCGGGCTGCCTCGTCTGCGCCTTCAAGGCGTCGAGGGTGCGCGGAAGGAAGTCCGCTCCGTTGGAGGCGACTAGGACTACTGTGACTCGGGCGCGCATATCACTTAGACCCTAAGCGCCGCGCGAGCTAGCGGCCGGTCAGCCCCCGGCGTGCCGAGATATCGGCACAGCTGTCAGATCGAGGCCTGCGTTCGTGGAACGGCTAGGCCTGTTTGCGCAGCTTGCGACGCTCGCGCTCGGAGAGACCGCCCCAGATGCCGAAACGCTCGTCGTTCTTGAGCGCGTACTCGAGGCACTGCGCCTTGACCTCGCACGATGTGCAGATGCGCTTGGCATCTCGAGTCGATCCTCCCTTTTCAGGGAAGAAGGCTTCGGGATCGGTCTGCGCACAGAGCGAATCTGTCTGCCAGGCGAGAGGATTCTCGTCTTCTACCGGTGCCTGTTGACGTACGCCAGGAACACCGAGATTGACGGGATCGACGAACCAGTCCTCTGGGACGCCTGAGCGGTATTCCATAGCCATACCACGCTCTACCTTCTGATCTGCATTCGACCTGCCGAACCCCTCCCGCTAATTACACCCGTGTAGTTCGCGAGAGTCAAGTCGCGGATCGTAAACCCTCAAGTGCTTCTAGAGGGTTTGCCGCAACACCGTGTCGCACTAAACGACGCCGCCGCGACACGCCAAATCAGCTAGGCGCCCCGGCGCGCCGCCCATGCGCTGCGCACCATCTCGTCGAGCGTGTGGCGCATCCGCCAATCGAGGTCTCGTGCGGCCAATTCGCCTGACGCGACGATGCGAGCCGGGTCGCCGGGCCGGCGCGGTGCGATCTCGGGTTCGAACGGGATGCCCGTTCCCTCGGCCATGGCGGTCATGATCTGGCCGACGGATGCGCCGTCGCCGCTTCCGAGGTTGTAGGCCGGCTCGACCGGCTCGCCGGCATCCAGACGCCGGGCCGCGGCCACATGCGACAGCGCGAGGTCAGAGACATGGATGTAGTCGCGGACGCACGTGCCGTCGGGGGTGTCGTAGTCGTCGCCGTTGATGCGGGGAACACTACCGTCGAGGAGCGCCTCGAAGACGAGAGGGAAGAGATTGTGCGGGCTCGTGTCGTACAGATCGGGGTAGCCGGAGCCGACGACGTTGAAGTAACGGAGGGAGGTGTGCGCGAGACCCGCGGCGACTCCCTGGTCGCGAAGCAACCACTCGCCGATCAGCTTCGACTCGCCGTAGGGCGACTCAGGGCTCTTGGGCGTCGACTCCGTCACCAGGTCGGTGTCGGGGGTTCCATAGACGGCAGCGCTCGACGAGAAGACGATGCGGTCGACCCCGGCATCGCTCATGGCGCCGAGCAGCACCTGAGTTCCCGTCACGTTCTGTTCATAGGTGTGCAGCGGGCGCGTCACCGAGACGCCGGCGTACTTGTAGCCCGCGACGTGGACGACTCCCGAGATGGCATGGTCTTCGAAGATCTCGCGCAGCAGGTCGGCGTCGAGGATGCTGCCGTCGATGAACGGGATTCGCTCATCGACGAAGGCGCGGTGCCCGCTCGAGAGATCGTCGATCACGACCACGTCGATGCCCTGCTCGATGAACGCTCTCACCACGTGCGACCCGATGTAGCCCGCGCCTCCCGTTACCAACCACGCCATTCGTCGACTCCTTTACCCAGCGGAACGCGACGGTACCCATCGCGGATCAAGTCTCGCACCGTCCAGCCGATGGAAATTGCCGCGAGAACACCCATGACCACAAGAAAAATCATCATGGCAGTAACGCTATGAATTGCGATAAGCAGCCACCAGATGGAAGAATGTCAACGCTCCATGTTTTACTGCCACGCTTCGCCTATCGAGAGAATCCCATGCTGAAGAAGGTCGTGCTTATCGCACTCCCCCATGTCGCCCCCTTCGAGTTCGGCGTCATCTGCGAGGTCTTCGGCATCGATCGCGCCGACATGGGCGGTCCGACCTTCGACTTCACTATCGCCGCAGCCGAGCCAGGTCCCATTCCGACGAGCATGGGCTACGACATGATGATCATGAACGATCTCAGCACCGCGGCAGACGCCGACCTCATCGCGATCCCGGCGCACATGATCGACGGAGACGTTCACCCCGAGGTACTGCGCGTGCTTCACGAGGCAAACGATCGGGGCGCGTGGATTCTCACCGTCTGCAGCGGCGCGTTCACTCTGGCGAAATCCGGTCTACTGAACGGCAAGCGCGCCGCGACACACTGGATGCACGCCGACCGCCTTGCACGAGAGTTTCCCGAGATCGAGGTCGACCCCGACGTTCTCTTCGTTCAAGACGGCAACATCATCACGGGCGCCGGCACCGCAGCAGGAATCGACGCTGCACTCCACCTCGTGCGCACCGAGCTGGGTGCTGCCGCCGCGAACGTCATCGCTCGCCGCATGGTGGTGCCTCCCCAACGCGCGGGAGGTCAGGCGCAGTTCATCGCCGCCCCCATGCCCGCAGAGCCGAGCGACTCGTTCGCGGGCGTCACAGAATGGATGCTCGAGAATCTCGACCGCGACCTCAGTGTCGACGAGCTTGCACGCAAGGCCCTGATGTCCTCCCGCACCTTCGCTCGGCGATTCCGCGCAGACCTCGGAACAACGCCCGCCGCCTGGCTCAACAAGCAGCGACTCATGCGCGCACAGCACCTGCTGGAAGAGACCAGTCTCGGCCTCGAGGCGATCGCCTCGGAGACGGGGTTCGGCTCGGCCGCCGTCATGCGGCACCACTTCGTGAAGACGCTGCAGACGACACCGGCGAACTACCGCCGCACCTTCTCCGTGAGAGAACTCGCGAGCTGAGCCCTGCATCGTGCGCTAAGTCAGCACAGATCGGGAGGCACCCCGCGAGACGCAGCGTCGTGCGCGGCGTGGCGGCACATTCGTGCTGACTTAGCCCTCCGTCCGTCCCCTCCTTGACTCGAACAGAACAGGGAGAGTTGTCCACAAATACCTAGAGCCGATCACTCGACGCCCACAGGAGACCCACTCTCTTGTTTGTGACCGGTCACGACGCCATGGCAGTGACCCGCCTCGTCGACCAGAACGGAGGCATCGCGTCGCGTGCCACCCTGCTGCGGGCCGGCGCCTCGCCACGTTCTATGGATCGAGCCCGTCAAGAGAGACTGATCGTCTCCGAGCGGCGCGGCCTCTACGCGAGCGCCGCAGCGGACCTCGATCAACGCAGGGCCGTTCGACTGGGCGGTCTCATAGGTTGCGTCAGCGCGCTCCGCCGATCTGGCGTCTGGGCGGGGATGGACACACGCCTTCATGTGCATGTTTCTGCCGGCTCGAAGCGCCTACGGATCGACGAGGTGGCTGCCTTCGGCCGAGACAGGGGCACGCCGCGAAGCGACACCAACTTTCTCGCTGATTCAGGCGAACCCCGTGTGCACTGGCAGCGCCCCATCGAGGGAATCCAGCGGGGTGCGGAACGCGGCGTCACTGATTGGGTCGTTCCACCGCTCCTTGCCCTCAGACAGGCGGTGCTCTGCCAGGAAGAAGAGCACGCCATCGCGTCGATCGACTCCGCGTTACGCAAACGATTCGTCCAAGCCGGTCAGGTGGATCTCCTGTTCGAAACCCTTCCCACGAGGCTGCGCCGCCTCCAGAAAGAACTCGACCCGCTAGCCGATTCCGGTACCGAGTCCATTTTTCGGGTACGCCTGCGGCGGCTGGGTCATGTCGTCGAATTGCAACGGGCGGCCCCTGGCTCGAGCAAGTTCGACGCCCTCATCGACGACGTCGTCGCTGTCGACCTCGACAGCAAACGATGGCATTCAGACGACAGCCAGCAGATCTGGGACTACGACAAGACTCTCCAGTCGATCGCCTGGGCCGTCCAGTCATCAGAATTCTTCCTCATCATCTGTTCGAGCACTGGCCAGAGACCCTGCAGGCCATCGAACGCGCCGTGAAAGACGCCCAAGACTTGCGCCGCTACAGACAGGGCAGAGCTAAGTCAGCACGTTTCTAGCAACACGCCGCCGTTGCGACGCGAACCGCCGGCGCGTCTTCAAGAATGTCCTGACTTAGCGCGACGCGTCCTCCGCCGGGGCGCCCGGCGCGGCCACGAAGACCGTTCCCACGCCCGTGAACGTGATCGCGCCTTCCTCGGGAGTGATGAACACCGACTGGCCGCGCTCCAGCGTGATGTCGCTGCGCTCGCCGTGGATCTCGAACGATCCCTCGATGCAGATCGCGATCGCGGCACCATCCGGCCTGTAGGCAGCGCGCTCGTTCAGCTCAGTGTGGATGCGGACCAGCACGAAGTCCGGAACGCCTGGCCTGAACTCCTCGACACCGTCGGAGGGGAACGTCGGGCGAATGTAGGGAACGGGCAGCGGGTCGAAGTCGAGCACCGACAGCAGCTCGGGAACGTCGATGTACTTCGCAGTGAGCCCCCCACGCAGCACGTTGTCGGAGGCCGCCATCAGTTCGACGCCCAAGCCCTTCAGATACGCATGGATGTTGCCGGCCGGCAGATACAGCGCCTCACCGGCCGAGAGGGTCACCCGGTTGAGGAGCAGCGACATCACGATGCCCGCGTCGCCGGGATACGCGGTGGCGAGCTCCCGAACGGTCCGCAGGGATGCGGAGTACCGCCGGGCCGTCGATGGCTCATGCGTCGAAGCGAGCTCGGAGACCTTGCGCACGAGCGCGGTCGTCTCCTCCGAACCCCCGAGGAGCCACTCCACGAGCCCGCGAAGCACCGCGGCGTCATCGCCGTCGGCGAGCGCCCGCGAGACGAACGGGGCGAGAACGGCCGAGCCAGCGGCATCCGAGTCTGTCTGCCAGTCTTCGAGCAGCGCCGCGATCTCTCGCACCTCGGCGAGCGGGCGGAACCCGCAGAGCGCGTCGAAGGTGTCGCTCAACGCGACGATGACCTCGGGCTTGTGCAGCGCGTCTTTGTAGTTGCGGTTCGGAGCGTCGAGCGCGATGCCGGCGGCGTTCTCCGCCTCGAAGCCCTGCCGCGCTCGCTCGAGCGTGGGGTGCGCCTGCAGAGACAGGGGTGCGTCGGCCGCGAGGATCTTCAGCAGGAAAGGAAGCTGCGTGTGCCCTCCGAGCGAACCGTGCGGGTCGTTCGCGATCCACTCGGCGAGGTTCTGGGCGCCGTGAGGGGTCGAGCCGTCGACGATCCTCGAGGGCGAGCCCGGATGCGCGCCGAGCCAGAGCTCGGCCTGCGGCGCTCCGGATGCCGGGGTTCCGAGGAGTTCGGAGATCGCGGTGGCCGAACCCCACGAATAGTCGCGTGGAGTATTGGTTATGCCAACGAACACGTCGGGGCCCTTCTGAGCAGTCGTCGATGAGTCGACCAGCACGAGGCGCGTTTATGAGCGACCTACAACGTCGCCCGGCGCGCTCTGCCGAGTCTTAGCCCAAACTACCAATCGGTTGGAGGCCAGACCTGCGCGCTGGTTGAGTTGCACGCGAACACCCCTGAGCAACGGAGCACACATGTCTTTGGAACCCCTCGCCAGCGACTTCTACGGTTACGAGTCGATGCTGACCGACCAGGAGAAGACCGCCCTCGCGGCGATCCGCACGTACCTCGAGAACGAGGTCAAGCCGGTCGTGAACGGCCATTGGGAGAAGGCGACGTTCCCCCACGAGATCGTGAAGGGGCTCGCCGACCTCGACGTCTATCGCTTCGGCTGGGACGAGACGAAACCCTTCGACAACTCTGCTGTCTTCCGCGGATTCGTGGCCCTCGAGCTCGGCCGCATCGACGCATCCGTCGCAACCCACGTCGGCGTGCAGAACGGCCTCGCGATGGGCGCGATCAGCGTCACCGGCTCAGACGAGCAGCGCGCAGAATGGCTGCCCCGGATGGCCGCCGGCGAGATCGTCGGCGCATTCGGCTTGACCGAGCCCACGTCGGGCTCCGACTCCGCGCAGGGGCTCAAGACCACGGCCACCCGCGACGGCGACGAGTGGGTGCTGAACGGAGAAAAGCGCTGGATCGGGCACGCCACCTTCAGCGACATCACCGTGATCTGGGCAAAAGACACGGCCGACAACCAGGTCAAGGGCTTCATCGTTCCCACCGAGACGGCCGGGTATCGGGCCACGAAGATCGAGAACAAGCAGAGCCTGCGTATCGTGCAGAACGCCGACATCACGCTTACCGACGTGCGCATCCCCGAGTCGCTGCGACTGCAGAACGCGAACTCGTTCCGAGACACCGCCAAGGTGCTGCGCCTCACCCGCGCCGAGGTCGCGTGGGCCGCGGTGGGCAACTCCATCGGCGCGTACGAGGCAGCCCTGCGCTACACGAAGGAGCGGGTGCAATTCGGCAAGCCGATCGCCTCGCACCAGCTGATCCAGGACCTTCTCGTGAAGTCGATCGGCAACATCACCGCCAGCCTCGGCATGGTCGTGCGGGTCTCGCAGATGCTCGATCGGGGCATCCAGCGCGACGAGCACTCGGCCCTTGCCAAGGCCTACACGACGGCCCGGATGCGCGAGACGGTCGCGTGGTGCCGCGAGGCGCTCGGCGGCAACGGCATCGTGCTCGACTACGACGTGGCCCGGCACTTCGCCGACGCCGAAGCGCTGTACTCCTACGAGGGCACCCGCGAGATGAACACACTCATCGTCGGGCGCGCCCTCACCGGCTTCGCCGCATTCGTCTAACGGCGCGCGGCCGTTCCGATCGAGCGACGACGGAACGGCCAGCGCCGCTGGATGCCCCACTGGGTCACGCGGAGCATCGCCTCGATCACGATGGCCCGGCTCATCTTCGATTCACCGCGCTCACGTTCGCGGAACTCGATCGGAAGCTCGACCACGGAACCGCCGCCGTCGAGAACCCGAAGGGTCATATCCACCTGAAAGCAGTACCCCTTCGAGTCGACCGAGCGCAGGTCCATACTCGCAATGCTCTCCGCCCGGTACACCCGGAATCCTGCCGTGACATCGTGCACCGCGATTCCGAGCATGATTCGCGCATAGACGTTGCCCGCTCGACTCAGCAGCTGTCTGCTGAGGGGCCAGTTCACGACGGATCCTCCGTCGACCCAGCGGGATCCGATGGCGAGCTGCCTGCGGGAGTCGCCGGTCGACGACAGACTCTCCACGAGGGCCGGCAGCCTCTCGGGGGGATGCGAGCCATCGGCATCCATCTCGATCAGGTAGTCGTAGCCGCGCTCGAGCCCCCAACCGAAGCCCTCGACGTAGGCCGACCCGAGGCCGAGCTTGCCCGCGCGATGACGCACGTGAATTCGGCTATCGGCAGCGCTCGCCTCGTCGGCGATCGTCGCCGTGCCGTCGACGCTGTTGTCGTCGACGACGAGCACATTCGCTGCGGGCATCGAGTCGAAGACCCGACCGACGATCCACATCAGGTTCTCTGCCTCGTTGTAGGTGGGAACGATAACGAGGCACCCGGCGCCTACGTGCGAGTCGGCGTTGAGCGGATCTGACATGTTTTTTCTCGATCTGTTGCTGATGTGCGCTGCCGCACGCAGTGGCGCGGGTGAGGATCTGACGACCTCAGCAAGGTTATTGGGTCGATCGGCATCGATTGAGCCGGCGGAGCATCATCACAGGCATTGCAAGGCAACCGGTGCGGAAAGCCAATACCGGGCGCTCTCGGTAGTCTTGCCTCTATGAACTCCGTGACCAGCACCGGCCGCGCCGCACTGGCCGTGCTCACGTTCTTCACCCTCTTCGCCGGAGACTTCTGGCGCAACCTGATCGGCTGGTATGGCTTCGCCGCCCTCGCACTCGCCGTCGTCATCACGCTGGCCGTCCTGATCACTCGCGACAAGGGATGGCGCCAGCTCACTCCCCGGCGCATTCCCCTCGCACTCGCGGCGTTCCTCGGCCTCGCCGTCGTGTCCATCGCGTGGTCGTTCTACCCCGGTGCGACGCTGCTCGGGCTGATCGCGCAGTCGGGCCCAGTCGTCGCCGCGATCTTCCTCGCCACCTCGATGACCTGGCCCCGCATCATCACAGCTCTGGGGCGTGCCACCCGTTGGATTCTCGGACTCTCGCTGCTCTTCGAGTTCATCGTCGGCGTCTTCGTGCGCCGTCCGATCATTCCGTTCTGGGTCGACTACGGCGATGGCAGGTTGCCGGACGCGTTCTTCTGGAGCCAGGCCGATCTCTTCACCGGCGCTCCCATTCAAGGCATCGTCGGCAATCGCAACCTGCTGGCGTTCATCGCCGTGATCGCGCTGGTCTGCCTCGTGCTCGAACTCACGTCGAGATCGCTCGGTCGTCGGCGTGCGTACGCGTGGATCGCAGTGGCTGTGCTGACCCTTGCGCTCACCCGGTCGACCACGGCCATCGCCGTACTCGTCGTCGTGGCCGCAGCCGCGGGCATCCTGGTCTTGATGCGGCGTTCGAACGCGAGGCAGCGCCGAGTGGTTCTTGCGTCGAGTACCGTCGGCGTCGTCGCTGTAGCGGTTCTGGTCGGGGTGTTCTCGTCACAGATCCTCAAGCTCTTCGGCAAGAGCTCCGACCTCACGGGCCGCTTCGACATTTGGGATGCAGTGACAGCCCTCGCACAGCAACGCCCCGTTTTCGGGTGGGGATGGGTCAGCTATTGGGTGCCGTGGGTCGAGCCGTTCACCCACCTGGCCGAGCGCAAGGGTGTGACCTATCTCCAGGCGCACAACGCGTGGCTCGACGTGTGGCTGCAGCTCGGCATCGTGGGCCTGGTGCTGTTCATCGGCGCCGTCGTCGGTGCGTGCTGGCGCTCCTGGTGGTTCGCTGTCGATCCGCAATTGGATGCCCGGGGCACCCCGGTCCCGTTCGTTCCGGTCACCCTGTTCCCGGCTCTCATTCTCACCCTGCTCGTCGCCCAGTCGTTCGTCGAATCGCGCATGCTCGTCGAGGGCGGGTTCGCTCTGCTTGCGCTCATGGCGCTGAAGACGAGGCGCGATGTCGGAGCAACCGCCATCGATCTCACGGTGCCCGACGGTGGTCCGGTCGGGGCGAGGGCCGTCAGTAGCGTTTGATCGCGGGCGGTGGGTTGTAGCCGAGCACCGTGCCGGCCGACCGATCCCATGCCGCTTCATACGAACCGTCGGCGAAAGACTCTTCGAGCACGACGTTGATGAAATCGCGGAACTCGCCGTCTCTACGAGGGAGTCCGATGCCGTAGTCGTCTCTACCGAAGACATCGCCGGCCGTCGTGAACTCGTCTGGGTTCTGGCTCTGCACTCCCGCGATAATCACGTTGTCTGCGGCGACCGCGACGACCTCGCCGAGTCTGAGGAGATCTACGCACTCAGCCATCGTGTCCTTGGCCACGAGCTTCGCTCCATACGATGCGATCCTGTCGGTCGATGTCGTCGCGGTGACGGAACAGACGGGACGGCCGGACAAGTCGTACCGGCTCTTGATGGCGGTTTCGTCATTGCGGATCATGATCGACTGGGCTGCGGTGTAATAGGGGCCCGAAAATCCGACCTCGAGCTTTCGCGCGTCGGTGATCGAGTAGGTCGACACGACGAGGTCGACCTTCTGGAGCTTGATCGCCGACTCACGGTTCTCGGGCTCGACGGCTTTCCAGACGATCTTGTCCTCGGGAATTCCGAGGGACGACGCGATGATCTTGCCGATCTCTACGTCGAAGCCCTCGGGAGTGCCGGATCCGCCGTCGAATCCGAAGAGCGGCTTGTCGAACGACGTGCCGATGGTGATCGAGCCACGCTCCTCGAGCTTCGCCATGGTCGACTTCTCGGGGAACGTCGGTGCCGGAGCGTTCTGCAGGTCTGGCCCCGTCGGGGTCACCGAGCAGCCCGCGAGCATCGCGACAACGGCGATCGCGGCACATGCGACAGAGATTTTCTTGAGGGGTGTCATCGGATCCGTCCGTCATCATCGCCGTGTCCTCTGAACGTGGCACGACGATCCAGCATAACCATTGCCCCCTCGTCGTCTCGCGACTAGTCCGAGGCGGTCGTGAGCGACTCTCGGCGCCACTCCGCGATCGCCGGTACGAGAAGTACCGCCCAGATCAATCCTTCGGTCGCGGCGACAGCCAGAGCGACGCCATCCGCGATTCCCGCCGAACCGAACCAGAGCATCATGCCCACGCCGACCACCGCCGAGACGAGAGTGCAGGCGAACACCAGGGACTGGCGGCCTGCCGGAATCAGAAGATTGCGGATGAAGGGCGTGCTGGCAGAGAGAAAGAAGAACGCGACCCCGTACCAGAAGCACATGGCTGTCGTCGCACGCGCTTCACCGGCGAACAGGATCGTGCTCACCCAGGGGCCCCAGATCGTGAGTATCGCCGCACCCGCGACGCCCAGGACGATGTGGCCGACCATCGCAGCCGCGTGCCGCTGCCGACGGTTCGATATACCGGGTTCGATCACCCAGCTCTGGAACGCGTTTCCCAACGCGATGACCGTGAAGATTCCGAAACGATAGAGGGTATCGGCGCTCGACAGGCTGCCGGATGCACCGGGAGAGAGCGTCACGGTGGCGATCGGCGCTGGCGTGAAAGCGTAGGCACTGCCGGCCGCGTTGATACCGGCGGTGTGACGTTGCGCCCGCAACTGCCGCAACGTGCCTCGCACAGGCCGAGGAAGCCAGGGTTCTCCAGCGGAGAACCTTCTCTGGAAGCTCCAGATCGCGACAGTCGTGGCAACAGCGAGGATGAGCGTGTATGTCCATACCTGCTGGCTGAGGAGAAGAATCGGTGCAGCGACGACAGTGGCGACGAAGCGGGGCAGCGTGTCGTACAGGGCGAGAAGTTTCGGTCGACCGAGCCCGATGCAGAACCAGGCGGGAGACATCCCTGCGGTGGCCGACGCCAAGGCCATCCATATCGACTCGAGCCGATACTCGGGAACGGCGACGAGCGCTGCGACGATCACCACGATGGGCACGACGGGTATGACGAGGAGCAACCGGGTTCGAATGCTCGCTGCGTAGATGGCTCCTCTCTCAGAAGCGCTGGTGGAACGCGCCACCGCCACGGGCCCCTCGACGTTCCATCCCCACATCAGCACCGTCGCGGCGAACGTGCCGATCGACTGGCCGGAGACGATGCTCGACACGCCGGCCCCGCCGACCACGCTCGAGACCAGCGGAAGCAGAACCAAGGGAATGACGAGCGACAGGAGAGGAAGGGCCGCAAAGCCTGTCAGGCGCAGCAGAACGGTCTTCATGGTCGCCTCAGGTCGTGACTTCTCGGAAAGCGCTCCCGAGTCTACGGGAGACTGGCGCTCGGTAGGCTTGAGCCATGACCCCTGCCGCTGTCGCCCCGTTGGCCGGGTGACGTGAGCATTCCTGCGAAGTCCGACCTGACACCGCTCCGTACTCTCGTGGCGTCCCCTGGCTTCACCGCGGCGCTCACGCTCGCCATCGTCGGGTCCGCGCTCTCGGTGAATCTCATCAGGTCGACGATGGGCTGGGGCGGACTCCTCGGCATCCTCTGCACCGCGGTCGTACTCTCCGCCGGCTCGTTGATCGCGCTGCGTCATGACCTCGACTGGCACGGCGTGCTTCCGATCTCGCTGCTCGCCTACATCGGCTGGTGTGCTGTCACGATCGTCTGGAGCAACTACCAGGCCTCGTCGATCACCGGGGTGCTGTATCAGCTGATCTTCGCGTTCCTCGCCGTCTACGTGGCGCTGGTGCGAGATCTGATCCAGATCGTCCGAGCGGTCGGAGACGTGCTCCGCGTTCTGTTGACCGCGTCGCTGGCCCTCGAGATCATGTCGGGACTCCTGCTCGACCTTCCCATCGCATTCCTGCGAATCGAGGGAAATCTGGCGTCGGCCGGTCCGCTCCAGGGCCTGTTCGGATCGCGCAACATGCTCGGCTTCATCGCGCTGATCGCCCTGGTGACGTTCTTCATCGAACGAAGCATGAGGTCGCTCCCGACCGGGCTGAGTCTGTATTCGATCGTGCTCTCCCTCGTCCTCCTGATCGGCTCCCGATCTCCGATCTCGATGGGCATCGCTGTCGTGGTGCTGGTCGCGGCGTTGGCGATGCTCGCGCTGAGGCGAGCGAGGCCGGAGCTCCGACGAGCGCTGCAGGTGGGAATGCTGACGATCCTCGTCGTGGGAACGATCACGGCCTACTTCCTGCGCACTCGCATCCTGGCCGTCATCGGGGCCCGCAGCGAGTTCAACTATCGGCTCGAGATCTGGAGCCAGCTCAACGACCTCATCGACTACAACCAGCTCGAGGGGTGGGGGTGGGTCGGCCTGTGGCGGCCCAGCGTGTCACCGTTCTTCGCTCTCGACTTCGTCGGCAATCGTTCGCACACGTCGGCGCTCAATTCGTTCATCGACGTCTATTTCCAACTCGGACTCATCGGCCTGGCGATCTTCATCGGCATGGTGGGTCTCGCTTTCGTGCGCTCGTGGATCCTCGCCACCTCACGCAAGAGCGTGACCTACCTCTGGCCCGCGCTGATCCTGGTGGTTCTCATCGTCACGAGCACGACCGAAAGCGTGTTGCTCGCGGAGTACGGCTGGTTCCTGTTCGTGATGTGCCTGGTGAAGGCAGCCCATTCCCTGAGCTGGCGTCAGGGCCTGGCCATGGCTCCGCCGCGAGGTAATATCCCACCTATGCCTCAAACAAGCACCGATCGTCCACGCCCTGCCTCGTGAGTGACTCCCCAGCACGCACCAAGCCGAGTCCGCGTCGATGGGCTGTCTTTGCTGCGTTGTGGCTTGCGCTCTCACTCATGGCCGCCGCGTGGGCCGTCGCGATGCCCCTGGCGAGCGGGCCGGACGAACCCGAACACTTCGTCAAGGCTGCCTCAGTCGCGCGGGGAGAGCTGGCGGGCCCACGGAGTGATGCCGGTTATGTCGTGCAGGTCCCGGAGTACGTAGCGCTCAGCCACGGTCAGCTCTGCAGCGCATTCGAACCGAAGACGACGGCTGACTGCGCGCCCTCCATTCCTGCCGATTCGTCGCGCCTGGTCGACGGAACGACGACAGCCGGAACGTACAACCCGCTCTACTACGCCGCTGTCGGCTGGCCCACTCTGCTGCTTCACGATGCTTCGGGCCTCTACGCGATGCGCATCGTGAGCGGCATTCTGGTCTCGGGGTTCCTGGCTCTCGCGTTCATGATGTTGAGCACCTGGACACGTCGTTCCCTGCCCGTGCTGGGACTCATGATCGCGATCACTCCGATGGTCGGTTACCTCGGCGGGGTCCTGAATCCCAACTCTCTCGAGATCACGGCGACCGCGGCCGTTCTCGTGGCGATCCTGTCGGTCATCCTCCGCCCCGACTCCCGCCTGCTCACGGAGCGCGCTGTCATCCTCGCCGGGGCGGCCGCGGTGGCGTCGAATATGCGCGGCATCTCGCCGCTGTGGGTGGCCATCGCGGTGCTCGCGCCACTCGTCCTCATGCCCCGCGTCACTCGACGCGAGCTTCTTCGTCGACGTCCCGTGCTGATCTCGGGAGCCGTCGTCGCCGTGTCGGCGCTGGTATCGGTCCTGTGGACAGTTCTCGCTCCGTCGCTTTCGCAGGGCGCGGTCGCCGCGCCGACAGGGGCGACCTCCACAGACACCGACTACGACAACATCGGATCGAGTCCGGTCTTCGGTTTCGTGAAGATGGTGGGGCTCACGTTCGACTTCATCCAAGACATCATCGGGCGGATGGGGTGGTACGACACCGTCTTGCCGATCGGAACCTACCTCGTCTGGGCGTCGCTGTTGGGGGCGCTGGCCATCGTCGCGGTCTGCGTGCTTCGCGGGCGACGAGCGGTTTTCGCCGCGCTTCTGCTCGTGGCCTTCATCGTGGGACCTGCCGTCGTTCAGGCGGCCTACATCACCCAGGGTGGGTTCATCTGGCAGGCGAGATACACCCTTCCGGTGTTCATCTGCTTCTGCGTGGGCGTGGCCATCGTCGTGAACGAGACCGTCACATTCCCCTTGCGCTACATGCTTCGACGCCTCGCGGTGGTCGTTTTCGTCCTGTGGTCGGTGAACCAGGTCGCCGCCTTTCTTCAGGCCCTGCGCAGGTATGCCGTCGGCGAGTCCGGCTCGTACACGGCGATCTTCCTCCACCCGGCGTGGAGCCCCCCGTTCGGATCGATCGCCGTGATGACCGTGGCTGTCCTATCCATCGGCGTCGTCGGCCTTCTGATTCTGCGACTCGCACTCCGCGACGACGACCTCGTGGAGCAGCCGCATCCTGTGGCGAGAGCGGCACGTAAGTCGAGCGCCTCCACAGAGCCGCTAAAATGATCGACGTCCGCGCGTCGAGCGTCGAAGATCCCCGTATGCGCGCTCATTCTCCGCGAAAGGCTCCCGTGTCGTCTGCTCTCCTGCCCACGTTCCTGCAGAGACGAGCGCCCCGTCTTCCGCCATTCCTGAGTCGTCGGCGCGCGTGGATCGCGCCCGTGCTCCTGGTGCTGGCGAGCCTAATCGTGGGAATCGTGCATGTTCCCCAGCACGATCGCATCTCACCGATCGACGAGTTCGTCTACATCGACTATCTGGCAAAGGTGCCTCAGCAGGGCCTCGTGAGACACGGCGAGGAGACGGGCTGGTTCGCGCGCAACTACTACTCCTGCCACGGAGTCGTGCAGCAGGGTGACCCTCTCCGGTACTTCTGCGATCGTTCTGAGCACGCGTTCGACAAGCACTATCCGATCGAGGGCTTCACCTCGGCCGACATCTACACGCCCTTCTACTTCATAGCCACCTGGACCCTCGCGCAGCCCCTGACCTGGGTCGGTGTCGACCTCGTCAGCGCCGGGCGATTCGTAGGAGCCCTGTGGCTGGCTTGTGCAGCCGTCTTGCTGTTCCTGACCATGCGACGCATGAGAATCCCGGATCCGGTCGGCTTCGCAGTAACCCTTCTCATGGTGGGCAGCGTCCAGGCGTATTGGGCCAACACCTATATCGGCACCGACAGCACCTCCCTGGCCGCTGGAGCGTTACTTCTCTATCTGGCGGTGAATTACGGGAGCAGATCGAATATCGGCTGGGGCCTCGTCATAGCCTCCGCCACCGTCGCTCTCATCAAGTTCCAGAACATCGCCGCCGTCGGCGTGGCAGCGCTGTTCATGCTCTGCATCGTCGGCGAGAGCTTCTGGGAACGCCGGCGAGAGAAGGGTCTCATCCGAAGCATCCTGATGGATCGGCGCTTGTTGACCGCGGCAATGATGCTCGCCTTGCCGGTCTTCCTCCAGGCCGCCTGGCTGGTCGTACGCAACGCACTCGACCTCGGCGTAGGCGGGTCGAACGGGGAGCCGATGCCGCTGACCCTCGGGGCGATCTTCCGAGAGACGTTCAAATTCTTCGGCGAGGCGTCGTACGATCCGAGCATCACGCCGATGGGCGCGGGAACAATCGCCGTCTCGCACATCGTCGCGTGGCTGACCGTGACGGGTGTGCTCGGCGTCATTCTTGTGGCAAAGAACCGTTCGCGTATTCGTGCCATCGCCTTGGCGGCACTCGCTTCGGTGTTGCTCCTGGGCCCGGCCCTCGCTTTCGTCGCCACGTTCACTGGGTCGTACTTCGCGCTGCCGCCTCGCTACGCGATTCCCCTGCTGCCGATCATGCTGCTCTGTACCGCCTGGCTCGCGTCCACGAAGCGACACGTCTCCATGCTCATCATCGTGATTGGTGTCTTCAGCTTTCTGTTGTCACTCACGATCTGACGGGCGTCCGAGAGGAGGCCGATCACGCCGATCTCGAGGACATCGCAGTAGTCATACACAAAAGACCTCCGGCCGAGGAATGGGAGCGCCGCTCCCTCCTCGACCGGAGGTCTTTGTCACTCCCGGTTCTAGATATCCGGTCCGGTCGGGAGCGTGGCGCTGAACCCGTCTGACACGTGTTGGAATCCGACCGCGCCTCCGAGCGAGAGGTAGGTGTCGTAGTTCAGGATGTGCCGCTTCTGTCCATTCGACACGAGGTAGATGGCTCCCTCGTTCGTGTGGATGAACTGCGTCGCGGGCGAGCCGACAGTAAGCCTCTGGCAGAGCAGCGGATCCAGCGCCAGAGAGCTACCGCCGTATGCCGCCGGAAGCGCCCCCGTCAGCTCGTGGATGGAACCGCCAGCCGAGATGTAGGACTTACTCCCACAGGTCAGTCGGTAGCCCAGAACTCCCGCGGTCTCTTTATAGGCGGCGAGCTGACCATCACCGACGACCGCGGAGCCCCTGATGCCGGCTTCCGCCGCCGTATCGAAGCTGTCGAGAACGATCTTCTCGTTCAGCCCGTTGACGAGGTAGACATTAGGGGTGGAAGGAGAGTTGACCAACGCGCCCGACTGCAGAATCGGAGGCGCACTCGGTGATCCTTCGACGAATCCGGATGTCACGGTCAAAATAGTCGGGCTGCCAGACGGCGCCACCGTGAGGAGAGTCGCCCAGTCGGGAACCGCGCGAACCGCGGTCGGTGTGACCGCGTAGACCACTCCACCCGTCGCTGTCGTCACGAACGAACCGGGCGAGATGGAGCCACGGTACGGGTAGGCCGACAGCATGTCTGTGGTCACCGGCGTGGTGGGAGTGCTCGATCCCACCGCACCGTTCACGAGGTCGTACCGGCCCGATGGCGACAAGACCGAACTCACGGAGATTCCGACGCCCCGGACGATGCCTGTAAAGGGTGTCGAAGACGTGGGAAGCCGCTGGATGCTCTCGTATGACAGCGAAGAGGCCGTGATCGCGGCCGGCCCGACCAGAGCATCGCTCCTTCCGAGGATGTTCATCTTCTGTCCTGCCGAGATGAAGAAGTAGTTTCCGCCCCCGCGCTGGTTCACGAAGATGGAGTCCCGGGTGATAGGGGCGCCCAGGCTCATGTCCGACACGGCGTCGTCCGTCAACACGTTCATTCCGGCCGGGATGGAGGCCTCAACCTGGGCGCGTTCATCCGAGATCTCACGCTTCGTATTGAGGGTGATGTAGTACCGACCGCCACTCCGGGTACCGAGAACCGGTCCGATCGTCGGTCCTGTGGCAAACGCCGCTGCCTGCGCACTCGTCAGCTGCACGAAGCCCGACGGATCGCATTTGCCTCCGTAGTCGATGACATCGCCACAGGTGGCGAACGGCAGCTTCATGCCAGCGTCGGTGAAGAAGAGCCTGCCGCCCTCGTCACGGAAGATACGGTTTGCCGGCTGAGCGGTCGAGTACCGATCGAGCACTGACTGCTGCACGTAGTCCACGGCACCCAAGGGAGCGTAGATACGGAGGAACGAGGCAGAGTTCACCGGGTACTTACGGTTTCCGCTGATCAGATACACCTGCGGGTTCGCGAGGGTGCGCAGAAGCGCAGACCCGGCGGTCGGTGAACCGAACCAATCCGTGAAGATCCGCCAGAAGTTGCGGTTTCCGTATGCGCTGCATCCGTCGCCGGTGCCATACATGTTCGCCAACGCAGCGGCATTCGGCTGGTAGGGGGTGTAGTTGTAGAGGCCAGCGGTCGCCTGATTCGCGATGTACACCGCGCTCGATCCGCAGTCCGCGTTCGGGTGGAACCGCACATTGTTGACCCGGCCGGCCACGTGGTTGAACGAGTTCGGCGACGTCGAATAGATCTTGAACTGCCGGGCTGCGAAATAGACCTGGTAGAAGAACCCGGCGACGGAAGGATCGCACGCGGCCGTGTCGGGGCATCCCATGCCGGTGGCCGAGGTGAAGCGCCCCTGGCTCGAGGTGGCAGACGTGACGAGGCTCTGCTCCTTCTCGAGGAGAACCAGCATGACCTTCTGGCTGATGCCGCACGCCGCGCCGACTCGAGCGATGATGTCGGCCGCCGTCTCGTTGGATCGTCCCTGATAGGTATCGCATCGACCCGAGGAGGCAGGCATCGTCGGCGTGTTCTGCCGATAGGTGGTGAGACAGGCGTAGCTGCTCCGACACACCGGCACCTGACTCATGAGAAAGTTCTGCACCTCGTTCGGCCCCATTGCCGCGCCGTCGAAGAACTGTGCGTCGCTGATGATGTTTCCGGGATCGAACTGAGACGCCTCTGCCGCAACGACGGGAGCCGTGACGGGGGCAGCGAAGACGAGCCCGCTCGCGGACAGCGCGACGATGGCGAGTGCCCCGACGAGGCTTCTGAGTTTCATGGGATGTCCAGTTCGATCGGTTCAGAGACGTAGTCGCCCGCGGCGAGAGACGTATAGGTGAGTACGACGGTCCACGACCCTCGCGAGAAGTCGGAGATCGGGAGTTGCACGAGTCCGCACGAGGTCGTGTCGACATTGACGATCCCCGTGCTGCTCACCGACGCCGTCTGCCCCGCATCCGAGGTGAAGCCGAACGAGCAGGTGCCGCCGTCTTCGGAGACGCCGGCGACGAAGCCCGACGCAGACACGGTCAGGCCGTCGACATCGACGCCGGCCACCGTCACAGCCGGCACGATTCCGGATGCTGTCGGCTTGGGCGGGATCGTCGACGGGTCGTCGGGCAGAGGAGAGCCCGTGGATGGAGCCACCGCCGTGGGCGTCACCGGGGCGTCGGAGGGCGCCACACAGCCCGCCAGCGCTACAGCCAGCGAGACCGCTACAGCCCCGAGCGCGAACCGACGATATCCTCGCACGCGAACCCCACCCCAATCGTGTTCGATTCACCCGAATCGATACTCACGTTGTTAAGATAGCGGGCAATCGTCTGGTTGCACTCAGCAACCGCGCCGAGAATCTCGCCTAGACTCGAGGTTTGATCCCGACGAATCATCGAAAGTAGCTTATGTCAGCGGCTGAAGTACAGGCGAGAGCCGAGCGGATCGCGTCACTCCCCTTCGAATCGATCGGTCAGACCACGACCTTCTTTCGCGGAACGCGCTCATCGATCCTCGACATCTGGAGCCACCGGGAGTTGCTCGGTCTCCTGACCCGACGCGAGCTCAAGTCCCGATACAAAGACAGCTCGCTCGGTGTCGTCTGGAGCCTTGTCAAGCCGCTCGCCCAGCTGCTCATCTACTATTTCGCGATCGGCCAGATCCTCGGTGCGGCACGCAGCGTTCCGAGCTTCGCCATCTTCGTCTTCATCGGCCTGACCGCATGGGGTCTGTTCACCGAAGTGGTCGGCAACGGCACGTCGTCGATCGTGGGCAATGCGGGGCTGGTCAAGAAGGTCTATCTACCGCGCGAGATCTTCCCCCTGAGCACCGTCGGCGGCGCTCTCTTCAACTTCGCGGTGCAGTTCATCATCTTGTTCGCGGCCATGGTCATTCTGGGCGAGGTCCCCCTCAGCTGGACCGTTCTCTATGCCCTGATGGGCATGGTGGTGCTCATCGTCTTCAGCACCGCGCTGGCGCTGTTGTTGTCGGCTATCAACGTCTACCTCCGTGACATCCAGCACCTCGTCGACGTGATCATCCTGGTGCTGTTCTGGGCCTCCCCCATCGTGTATTCGTTCAGCTTCGTACACAAAGCTCTGCAGGGAAATCTCCTCGAGCAGATCTACCTCGCGAACCCGATCACACTCTCTGTCCTCTCCATGCAGCGCGGCCTGTGGGTCGCCGGACAGAACGACGTCGGCACCGTGCACTGGCCGGCCGACCTCGACATCCGGCTTGTCGTGGCGTTGGCGGTCAGCGTGGTCCTCGTGTTCCTGGCTCAGAGGGTCTTCTCGCGGCTCCAGGGCAACTTCGCCCAGGAGCTGTAGTCGGGCGGCACCGGGTGACGTCACGACTCCTCTTCGACTCGATCAGCACGAACACGGGCGACCTCGCCATTGGAATCGCCAATGCGCAGCTCCTGCAGCAGCGAGGTATCGATTCGACCGTCGTCGACCCCTTCGCCGAGCACGGTGAACCGTCTCTGCTCGTGGGCGGAGGGGAACTGATCCGCCCTCGCGGCGACGCGTTCTACGACGCCTTCCGCCCCGAGGGCAGGCATATTCTGCATGCTGCGGGTGTCTGGACTGACGCGGACCACCTGGACTACCTCGACAGCTACCAATACGTGTCCGCGAGATCCACGATAGAAGCAGACGTTCTGAGGCAGGCTCGCCCCGATGCACGGGTGCTCCCCTGCTCCACTACTCTCCTCGAGAGTCCTCGCTTCGAGATCCCCGGCGCTCGCCCGAACGAGCCGCTGGTGGGCATCCATCTCGTGCCCCATGCTCTCGGGCTCATCCCCGATCTCGTATCGATCATCAATGCCATACCGGGCCGCAAAGTCTTTCTGCCCTTCACCCACTACAACGCGGACTACTCGTTCATGTCCGCGTTGCCCTTCGATCGCGACGACGCCATCGTCTTGGGGCGTCTGTCTCCGCTGGAGCTGCACTCGGTCATCGGACAATTGGACTACGCCGTCGTGTCGTCACTGCACGCCTCGATCTTCGCGTTTTCGCAGAACGTCCCCTTCGCCTCCATCCATCAGAAGAAGGTCGAGTACTACTTCGCGGACCGCGACCTGGCCGCACACGTCGTCTCCACGGGCGACGAGCTCGAGGAGCTAGCGCGGCGCCTCGCGCACGAGAAGTTCGACTTCAGCGAGTCGATCGCACGGGATCGGGCGGCTGTCGTCGAGGCCTTCGATGACTACGCCGAATTCCTGCACTCTCGAAACGCTCCTCCACCGATCCAGACGTCCGACGAGCGAGCGGTTTCGCTCGAGCGACGCAGCAGCATTCTGCTCGATCAGGCCGAGAAGGTGATCGGCGACCGTGACCACGCGCTCGCGCTCTCGGAAGCCCGTCGGCACCTCGCGCTCGGCGAACTCGCCGAGCGGACTCGGCACGTCGCTCAGCTCGATGCCGTTGTCAACGAGCTGCGCTCGGAGGTCGCCGACACCACTGCCCGCTACGACGAACTCCTTCGGCAGCACGAGCGCCTCACCGCGACCTGGTGGGTACGCGCGGCGACCAGGGCGGCCCGCGCCTGGCGACGCGTCTTCGGGCGCCCGGCATCCCCTCAGCACACCCCCCAGTAGAATCGAGAGCAGTATGAATACTCACTCGCACCCGTGCACGCTCCCGAGCAAGGCACAGCAGGCATGACGGCTCTCCCCTCGGTCCTCGAGGTTCGTGACGTCTCCAAAAGATTCGTCATGCACACCGATAAGTCGATCAAAGAACGACTGGTCAACCTGCCCCAGGGCCGCAAGAATCGCAAAGACTTCTGGGCGCTTCGAGATGTCGACTTCGACGTGACCATGGGCTCGACGCTGGGTCTCGTCGGTCACAACGGCTCCGGCAAGAGCACGCTTCTGAAGATCGTCGGTGGAATCATCGAGCCCACCCGTGGGTCGGTCTCCCGACGCGGCCGGGTCGCCGCGCTTCTCGAGCTCGGCGCAGGCTTCCACCCCGATCTGACGGGCAAAGAGAACGTCTACCTGAACGCCGCCATTCTCGGGCTCAGCCGAAGCGAGACCGATCGCCACTTCGACTCCATCGTCGACTTCGCCGGCATCGAGGCCTTCATCAACACCCAGGTGAAGTTCTACAGCTCGGGTATGTACGTGCGACTCGCGTTCTCCGTCGCCGTGCACGTAGATCCCGACATCCTGCTCGTCGACGAAGTCTTGGCCGTCGGAGACGAACCGTTCCAGCGCAAGTGCATGAGCAAGATCGTTCAGTTCCAGCGGGAGGGCCGCACCATCGTTCTGGTGAGTCACTCGTCGGATCAGGTGGGCAGCCTCTGCGACCGCGTTCTGGTGCTCAAAAAGGGCGTCGTCGTCCACGACGGCGATCCGGCCAAGGGCATCCAGGTGCTTCGCGACGGCTACGATGCCGACCGTCAGAAGCAGCTCGACGAGGAGCGCCTGTTGGCGCTCCGGTCAGACACCTATTCGATCGTGAGCATGGACGCGCGCGCCGTGTCCGTCGACGGAGGCACCGACATCGAGGCCGAGATCGTGGTCGACGTCGTGAACCCTCAGCCCGATTGGGGAATCGGATTCTCGATCTCGAATCCGCTCGGCATGCAGCTCTTCGACATGACGACGTTCGATCTGCCGCCGCTGCCCAACACGGTCGGCCGTCACACGATCAATTTCCGCATCCCTAACGCAGGCTTGGGCGGCGGTCAGTACCTCGTGAACGCGGGGCTCGGCGGTTCGAACGGCGTGAACTACGACCTCATGCTGGCGGGCGCGTCATTCGAGATGCCGGCCGATGCACATGGGTACCGCGGCATCATCCGACTCGACCCGATCGTCCGCGCGAGCTGACAGCTCGGGCGGGCGTCAGGCCTTGCGGCTGTGCTCGAGCGAGCCCGCCCGGATCGCCGCCTCGTCAGTCAAGTCGACCATCGCAGAGCGTCGGAAGCTACGCCACTTCGCGATGTGGTAGCGCGGATTGACGAACAGCCAGTAGATGCGTCGAGCGACCGTGTAGCCGCCCTCGTGAGGACTACGCCTGTCACGGATGAGGCGCACGGAGTCTGCGAGGATACCGCGCACGATCAGTCGCGTCGTGCCGAGGACCGTCGGCGGCTCGATCACCTTGCCGATCTGTCGCAGCCCGACCGTCTCATCGAAGATGCGGCGTCTGTACTCCGCCAGGGTCAGGTCGTTCGAGTGGATGACAGAGGCGCGAGGCGCATATGCCTTGCGATAGCCCGCCTCGATCAGGTCGTGCCCGAAGATCATGTCCTCCGAGTAACGCACGTCACGGTACGGGATGACCTCGAGCAGGAACTCGACGAGCGTCGCCGAGTTGACGTCGGAGTAGAAGCCCAAAGCGTCGATCATTCCCTGGTCGCCGTCGACGCCGTAATCGTAGAAGACGGTCGTTCCGAAGTCGGGGCCGAAGTTGCGGAAGACCATCTCGATCTCGTACTTCAGCAGAGGGAAGCAGGCAGGCCTCGGAACCTGCTTTCCCATGACCGCTTTGATACCGGTGTTCGGCGCGAGCAGAGGGGCGCTGATCTCGCGCAGCCAGTGCACGGTCTTCGGAATCGCGTCATGGGTCAGGTAGGCGATCACCGTGCCCTTGGCGAGTCGGGCTGCGAGGTTGCGCGTCTTTCCGTGGCCGAACTCGGAGTTCGGAATCTGATGCAGTCGCACTCGGGGGTGACGCGCCACGATCTCGAGCGTGCTGTCCGTCGATCCGGAGTCGATGACCAGGATCTCGTAGCTGCCATCGAATCGCTGGCGCTCCAGAGCAGACAGGATGTCCTCGAGATAGTCCTCACCGTTGTAGGTGAGAACGGCTACGGTCACATCGACGCGATCGAGATCGTTCGTCATCGGTTCTCCTCGGAAATCTGTCGCCACGTCTGCGCGATACCGTCTTCGAGGCTCACGAAGTCGTCGTGGCCGAATTCGGCTCGGTAGAGGCTGGTATCGAGCACGGCACGCTCGAGGTATGTCGCCGGTGAGCGCCGGTACTCGAGTTCGGGCACCCGTCCCGTGACCCGCGACATGACCTCGACGAGTTCGTTGATCGTCGCGCCGCGGCCACTGCCGATGTTGTAGACGGAACTGGCTGTGGGGCGATCGACGGTCTCTGCGACCATCTCGACGACGTCCTTGACGAAGACGTAGTCGCGTGTCATCGAGCCGTCTCCCAGAACAGTCAGGGGAAGCCCTTGAGCGATCCGGTGCAGGAAGATCGGAATGACGCCCTGTCTCTTGTTGGGCCGCTGTCGAGTGCCATACGGGTTCGAGATGCGGAAGGAGACGGTCTCGATGCCGAACTTCGTCGTGAAATAACGCAGGTAGCCCTCGATGGCGAGCTTGCCGATCGCGTAGGGAGAGACTGGCAAGGGCTGCAGTGATTCCGACAGGTCGAGATCGGCCTGGTGACCGTAGATCGCGCCGCCCGTCGAGGCGAAGAACACTTTGCGAACGCCCGCATCGACCGACTGCTGCAAGAGTTCGACAGTCGAAGCGAGGTTCGTGCGGATGTCGACCGTCGGGTCGTTCTCGGCCGTCGCCGGGGTCGTCGTCGACAAGAAGTGGAAGACGTACTCCTGATCGCGCACCGCATCGGCGATGTCGGCCTGATTCATGAAATCGCCGGCGACCTTCTCGACCGATGGGGCGGTGAAGGCGACGTAGTCGCTCGAGAACCGGTCGAACGCCCTGACCTCATGACCTCGGTCGGCCAGCTCGTCCACCAGGTGGGAGCCGATGAACCCGTTCGCGCCGATGACGACGACTCTAGCCACGGAGCGAGCTCTCGAAGATCTCCACGAACGCACGGCCCGAGGTCTCCCAGTCGCTTCCGCGCACACTCTCTGAGGCAGCGACCGCGTACTCCGGCAGGTCTTGCCTGTCGACGATCTCGATCATCTTGTTCGCGAGCGCGTGCGGCGAGGCGGCAGAGTAGGCCAGGAACGGATTGTCACTGACAAGGCGGTTGTTCGGCCCCTCGTTGACCACGGGGATGACGCCCGCGCTCAGCAATTCCAACGGAAGCAGCGACATATTGGTGAGAGAGATGACAAGGCCCGTAGCGCACCGGTTGTAGACCTCGTTGAGCTCGTCGATCTTGAGGTCCTTGAGGTTCACGTAGTCGAACGGGATGTCGTAGGCACTGACGTCCCATCCGGCCAGGTTGATGATGTAGTCCGGCCTGGCCCGAGCGAAATGCTCGAGAGCGAGGATGCCGAGCTCGAAGCCCCGCCGTGCTGTGACGGGCCGCGCGTAGAAGAAGACCTCTTTGCGGCGCTCGGTATTGGTGACCGAGTACAGCTCTCGGTTGGCCCCGAAGTCGAACGACGACGCCTTCATGCCGTATTCGGTCGAGAGCTTATGAGCCAGGAAGCCACCGGCCGTGATGGCCTCGAAGCCGAAGTGATAGGTGTTCTCGGCCAGCACGGTGTCTGACCCGACCGCATAGAAATACGGTTCGAAGTCCTGCACGAAGTAGAAGCGGCGCGCGGGCGAGCGGTCGCGGAAAGAGGGATAAGCAGTCTCCCACCCCGTGGCGAAGATCGCGGTGACGTCGGCGGCTACGCCCTCGTCGGTGTAGTCCTCGAACGACGCTTTGACATCGGGGTACGACGGCGAATTCTTGACCATCTCCTTCACGAGGGCAACGCTGTATGGCGTGTGCGCGCTGTAGAGGTAGACACGAACCGTATGTCCGGCCTCTTCGAGGAAGTTGATGAAACGGAAGATGTTCTGGTGTCCTCCGCTCGACTCCCCGGGGGGCGACATGATCCACGCGACGACGGTCTTGCCGTCGACACGGATCGGGTTCACCACGGCAGGATGCGGCACGCTCCAGTCGACCTCGCTCGCGTCGGTGGTCTTCACGAGGAATCCGAGCTTGATCGTTCCGGCCTCGGGCGGGATGGACCGGCTCCACCGATGAATTGCCTTCGATACGACCGACTTGGGGCCGTCCGAGCGCAACACGAGCCATGCCTTCTTGATTAAACTCACCTGCTCAGGGTACCCGTCAATGCGCGGACGCCCCGTCTGCAGCCCCGGCCATGGCCGCGGTGAAGTCACGGATGAAGGTCTCGCCCGGGTCGATCCAGTCGGTCGACGCGACCGACGCGGCCATGGACGTGGCGTGCGACACCTGATTCTCATCGTCGACGATCGCGATGAGGCGCGCGGCCATCGCTCCCGGAGACAGCGGCTGGTAGTCGATGTACGGACTGTCGAAGATCTCGCGCGTGTTCGGCGCATCGTTCACAACGGGAACCACGCCACTGGCCATGACTTCCATGGGCAGCAGCGACATGTTCGTCAACGACAGGATCAAGGCGCCTGCGCACCTGTTGTAGACCTCGTTGAGTTGAGAGATGTCGAGGGCCGTGTGGTTCACGTAGGGGAAGGGAACCGGGTACGGCGAGATGTCCCATCCGACCATGTTGATGACGATGTCGGGCCGCAGCCTGTGCAGCTCCGTCAATACGAGGCGCCCGAACTCGAACGCACGTCGTGCTGTCGGCGGACGAGCGTAGAAGAGGACCTCCGTGCGACGATTCGAGTTGATCAGCGAGTAGTGGTCTTTGTCTACGGCGTAGTCGTAGTGGTCGCCGGGCATGCCGTACTCGGCGGTGAGTTTCGACGCGAGCCAGCGCCCGGCCGATATGCCGTGGAATCCGAAGCGGTACGTGTTCTCGGCGAGGACGTAGTCGCTGCCAGAGGGATAGAACGCCGGCTCGAAGTCCTGAGTGAAGTAGAAACGTCGGGCGTTCGTGGGATGCAGGTAGGCCGGATAGGCCGTCTCCCACCCCGTGGCGAAGACGGCGTCGGTGTCGAGATCGAGCCCCTTCTCCGGGTCGTAGATGCGGAGCTGCCCCCGCAGATCGGGATACGCGCTGGTGGACCGGAGCATCTCACGTATGGCGACGAGGTCGATCGGCTTCGACTCCGTCGTATAGAAGTACACCGTGACCGAATGCCCCGCCTTCTCGAGGAAGTCCATGAAGCGGAAAGCATTCTGGTGGCCGCCGCTCGTCCGTCCGGGAGGCGAGATGATCCAGGCCGTCTTGACGTTCTCGGTCTTCGGCTTCGGCGGGTCGGTCGCGAAAAGCGGAGGGACCGTCCAATCGACGGCGACGGCATCCTCCGGACGTACGAGGGAGTCGCCGAGGCGATTGGTCTGCAGTTGAATCGAGAGACGATTGAAGACCCGCGACGCTGCTTGGCGCGGACCCTCGGTGGTCAGGGATGCGACAGCTCGCGACATCAAGCTCACGACGACACTCCTTGGGGTGGTGGCGACCTCGAATACGAGGATGGTCGGTCGACCACCCGAATGATAGCGTTCCTCCCCGGATCGAGCTCAGCTCCGTTTTCGTCGTCTCGCCTCGATGAGCCCGCGAGCGATCATGATGCGAGCGCGCAGGATCTGACCGATTCCGCGCCAGCGCAGCGGAGTGGCGTTCGCATCGTGCAGCCGCCTTTCGACGACGACGCGGGGCAGGTGCCGGATGCTCCGGGTCGCGTTTCCGACGATCGCAAGCCACAGGTCGTGCGATTCGGTGAAATAGGCGGGAACGGGCAGGAAATCGTCGACGGCGTCTCGACGCATGCCCATCGCGCAGCCGAAGTACGGACGATAACCGACGAGGATCCCGAACTCGTTCGCCAACTCGCGGTGCGATTGCTCGTCTGTCAGCGGCCACCGCGCCGGGATTCGGCCATTCTCGCCCAATACCGAGTAGTTTCCCGCAACGACTTTGGCGTCCGCGAGCGCGGTCACCATGGCATCGACTCGACCGGATGTCCACACGTCATCCTGGTCGGCGAGCAAGACGAACTCCCCGCGGGCGAGGCCGACGGCACGCTCGAACCCTCGCACGTACCCCTGGTTCACGGCATTGCGTTCGATCCTGATCCGGGGGTCCCCGATCGCCTGCACCACGTCGACCGTCGCGTCGGGCGATGCGTCGTCGACGATCACGAGTTCATCGTCGGCGTCGAGTTGCTGCAGGATCGACGTGACCTGTTCGGCAATGTACTTCTCGCCGCGGTAGCTGGCCATGCAGACGCTGACCATCCCCGACGTTGTTCGGCTTCTCGTCACGCTGCTCCACTCGGCTTGCGCCCGATCGAACGGCTGCTGATCGAGCACATGCAAGCATAGTAATCACGGCACCGTCTCCCCGGCGCCCGCCCCTCAGGGCTCCCATCGAAACCGGAGTTGTCGTGACAGACCCGAATCCCGACGCCGTCTCGTCGAATCGACCCGTGCTGGCAGTCGTCACCGCCTTCAACCCGTCGGTAGCGCTCGTGACTCTGTGCGAGGGCCTGCTCGAACAGACCGATGGGGTCGTCGTCGTCGATGACGGAAGCACGGGTGGACCCGCTGTCGACACGATCCTGTCGGAGTGCGAGGCGCTGGGCTGTGTGGTTGTGCGCACCGGGCACAATCGCGGCATCGCGGCGGCGCTCAACCGCGGCGTGACCGCAGCGCGGTCGATGACACCCGAACCGGGCTCGATCGTGACCTTCGACCAGGACTCGATCGTCGCATCCGGCTATATCGACGCACTCGTCGACGCCGCCGACGACGCGGTCGCCGCCGGCGTCCCTGTGGGGATGGTCGCACCCGAGCGTGTCGAGGGAGTGCCGCAGACCAGGCGCGGCGAGCTCAGAGGTGTGGCGCTCGGCGCCGAACCGATTCAGTCCGGGCTCCTACTGCCCGAGAGTGCGCTGAGCCGCCTCGGCCCCTTTCTCGAGAGTTTGTTCATCGACTGCGTCGACACCGAGTACTACATGCGCGCTCGATCGAACGGACTGGAGACGGTCGTCGCTCGAGAGACCTCGCTGGGACACGCGCTCGGCACCAAGACCGCCGTGTCTGTTCTCGGGCGAGCCGTCGTCGTCAAGGGCAGACCCGTCAGCATCACTCTGAGCGCCCCCTTCCGTTATTACTATCTGGCACGTAACCGCTGCACGATGAACAGGCTGTTCGGTCGGGCTCATCCGGCGTGGGCGGCGAAGGAGACCCTGCTCGACCTGCGGCACTTTCTCATCGCGCTCGCGCTCGGTCCGTCACGCGTGCTCCGCGCACGGGTGATCCTGGCGGGTCTCGGCGACGGTGTTCGAGGGCGCGGCGGCCGGATCCCGGCGGGCGTCGAGGCACTCGCCCGACGCATCCGTCGATGAAGGTTTGCTAGCGTACCGTGGTGACACTCGATATCATGATGCCTTTCTACGGCCGCTTCGACCACTTTCGCGAGGCGGTTCAGAGCGTCTTGGCGCAGTCCGACCCCGACTGGCGCCTCACCATCGTTGACGACGTGTACCCCGACCTCGCACCGGGCGAATGGGCGCAGTCCCTGGGTGACGAGCGCATCACCTACATCCGCAACGAGGTCAACCTCAGGCCGAGTCGCAACTACATCAAGTGCGTCGGCCTCATGCAGAGCGAGTTCAGCGTGCTCATGGGATGCGACGATGTGATGCTGCCCGGATACGTGGCGCGGGTGAAGCAGCTGATCGCGCAGTTCCCCGATGCCTCGATCATCCAGCCCGGCGTCAGCGTCATCGACACCGACGGCGCCGACTCCAAGCCCCTGGCCGACCGGGTCAAGGCTCTCTATCGGTTCCGTGGAACCGGTGCCCGCCAGTACTCGGGCGAGACGCTCGCAACGAGCCTGCTGCGCGGCAACTGGACCTACTTCCCTTCTCTCGTCTGGCGCGTGTCGGAGCTGAAGCGGCACGGATTCCGAGTGGATCTCGACGTGGTCCAAGACCTGGCGATGCTGCTCGAGATCACCAAGGCCGGCGGATCGCTGGTGCTCGACGACACGATCGTCTTCCACTACCGTCGCCACTCGGCGAGCGTCTCGGCGGTGACCGGCCCCGACGGCTCGAAGTTCCGGCAGGAGCGAACCCTGTTCTACGAGTCGGCAGACGCAGCGGATGCGCTCGGGTGGCCCCGCGCTGCGAGGGCGGCGAGGCACCACATCACGTCACGGCTCAACGCACTGAGCGAGCTGCCCGGCGCGATTCGGGCACGCAACGTCGTGGGCCGACGCACTCTTCTTCAGCACGTCCTCCGACGTCCCTACTCGAAGTCCTCATGACAGGCACAGGCAACGCCGACGACGACCTGTCCCGACTGGGTAGGATTGAGCCCATGCATGCCGCCCTCGATCGAACACTGATCGTGATGCCCGCGCTGAACGAAGAGGCATCTGTGGCCGATGTCGTTCGCGAGGTCTACGAAAAGCTGCCCGGCGTCAAGTGCCTGGTGGTAGACGACGGCTCCACCGACAACACGATCGCCGAGGCGAGATCGGCCGGTGCAGACGTCGCCAGGCTGCCGTTCAATCTCGGCGTGGGCGGCGCCATGAGGGTCGGATTCAAGTACGCCGTCAACAATGGCTACGACAACGTCATACAGATCGACTCCGATGGTCAGCACGACCCCAGCGGCGTCATCAAGCTCCTCGAGGCGCTCGAAGTCACTGACCTGGCAATCGGAGCTCGCTTCGCAGGAGAAGGCGACTACACGGTGCGCGGCCCCCGCAAATGGGCCATGCGGGTGCTTTCGGTGACGATCTCGTGGGTGGCAGGCGTGAAGCTCACAGATACGACGTCGGGTTTCCGCGCGAGCGGCCCTCGCGCCGTGCGACTCTTCGCGGAGCACTATCCGGCGGAGTATCTCGGTGACACCATCGAGTCGCTAGTGATCGCCGCCCGATCGGGTCTGCGCATCCAGCAGGTCGCGGTGTCGATGCGCCCGCGCGCCGGCGGCACCCCGTCGCACAACCCGTGGAAGGCAGCTACCTATCTGGGCCGGGCCACCATGGCGCTGACGATCGCCCTGCTTCGACCGAGACTGCCCGATCCAGAGCCTGGAGTGGCCGTCGTATGAATCTCGCCAGTTATCTCTTCGGCATCGTCACCGCCCTGATCACCCTCTTCATTGTTATCGAGCTGCTGCGTCGTCGACGACTCAGGGAACGCCACGCGATCTATTGGCTGGTGGCGGGCACGATCTCGCTGATCTTCGGCATCTTCCCTCAGCTGCTCGTCTTCGCTGCAGGACTCGTAGGCATCGCTGTGCCCACGAACCTGGTGTTCTTCGTGAGCATATTCGTGCTGTTCTTCGTCTGCATCCAGCACTCGAGTGAGCTCACCGCCCTCGAGACCCAGACCCGGGTGTTGGCCGAAGAAAACGCTCTGCAGGAGATGCGCCTGCGCGAACTGGAAGAGGTCGTACGCCGGATGCCGCCCGCCATCGGCGTGGACACCTCATCCGGTGCGGATTCGTGACCGCACGGCTCCGTGTACTCCTCGACGCCACGAGCGTGCCTCCGACCCAGGGTGGGGTCGCCCGTTTCATCGGCGGCCTGCTGCAAGGGCTCGACGAGCTCGGAGAGACCATCGATGTGGTCGCCAAACGCGCCGACATCCCGGCGTTCGCGGCCGTCGCGCCGTCGCACAACTACATCGTCGCTCCGCCACTGACGAACCGGCGCCCTCTGCGCCTCGTCTGGGAGCAGCTCGGCCTGCCCGCGCTCGCACGCCGCCGGGGCGCCCTCGTCATCCACTCGCCGCACTACACGTTTCCGATCCTCGGCGCGGCGGCTCATGTCGTCACCTTGCACGACGCCACCTTCTTCAGCTCGCCCGATGTCCACGGCAGAGTCAAGGGCATCTTCTTCCGCACGTGGATCCGGCTGGCCGCCCGGATGGCGACGAGCCTGGTGGCGGTGAGCCAGGCCACGGCCTCCGATCTCGCACGTTTCGTGCGAATACCGGCCGCCGGCATCCAGGTCGCGCACCTCGGCGTCGACGAGCGCGTCTTCTCACCGCCGACAGCCGACGCGGTGGCCGCCGTGCGCGCCCGGATCGGCCTGCAGCCCGATGCGCCGTATCTCGCGTTCCTCGGCACACTCGAGCCGCGCAAGAACGTCCCCGCGCTCCTCGCGGCACACGCCACCCTCAGGCAATCCGACCCGACGACCCCCGTGCTGGTGCTCTCGGGTGCCCGCGGCTGGGACGAGCGTGCAGCCGAGATCCTCGACGAGCTCTCCACGATTCCACTCCCCCAGCGTCCCGTGATCGAGGCCGGGTATCTGCCCCTCGAGCTGCTGTCGGCCTTTCTCGGTGACTCGGCCGCGGTCGTGTATCCGAGCCTCGGCGAGGGATTCGGTTTGCCCGTGCTCGAAGCGATGGCCAGCGGCGCTGCGGTGCTCACCACGCGTCGACTGTCCATCCCCGAGGTGGGCGGCGACGCGGTCGCCTACTCCGAACCCGATGCGGGCGCGCTCGCCACGGCCCTGCGCGCGCTCCTCGACGACCCCGACCGTCGCGCCGAACTGGCCGCAGCGGGCATCGAGCGCAGCGCCCTGTTCACGTGGAGCGAGTGCGCCAGACGCTATTGCGAAGCCTGGCGCTCGGCCGAAAGCACACGCTCGTGACGAGTCGGGTCGCGGTCGTCACCGTCAGCTACGGTTCGGAGGAGGTGCTCGAGGGATTCTTCGACTCGCTGCATGCCGCCAGCGTCAACCCCCTGCTCGTCGTGGTGGCCGACAACAAGCCCGAGGCCGGGGCGACAGTGCAGCGGCAGGCCGAGTCGCATGGTGCACGCTACCTGCCGATGAATCGAAACGCCGGCTATGGCGGTGCAGTGAATGCCGCGATCGAGAGCCTGCCACCTGACGTCACGTGGATTCTCGTGAGCAATCCGGACATCGAATTGACCCCGGGATGCGTCGATGCACTCGTCCGCGTTGGCGAATCGGATCCCCAGATCGGTGCGGTCGGTCCCTTGGTCGAGACGGATGGTGCGGTGTACCCGTCTGCTCGGTCGATCCCGTCGCTGCGAACGGGAGCCGGTCATGCTCTGTTCGCGAATCTCTGGCCCGAGAACCCGTGGAGCAGGCGTTACCACAACGACTCGGAGAATCCTCCTCGTGAGCGCGATGCAGGGTGGCTCTCCGGTTCGTGCGTACTGGTTCGCAGAGCGGCGTTCGATGCTGTCGGCGGCTTCGACGACAAGTACTTCATGTACTTCGAAGACGTCGACCTCGGATACCGGTTGAGTCGTTCCGGATGGCGCAACCGCTACGCTCCCTCTGCCCTCGTGCGGCACTCGGGAGCGCACTCGACCGACGGCGACAGCAGGCGGATGGTCCTGGTGCATCACCAGAGCGCGTACCGCTTCATGTCGAGCAAATACTCCGGATGGTATCTGGCGCCCGTGAGACTGGCCGTGAAGATAGGCCTCTCAGCCCGCGCGTACCTCGTCACGAGGGTTTTCCACCGCGGCTAGAAGACTCTGCGGTTCGACGACGAACGACTGCACAGCGGCCAGCACGCGTTCGACCTGCCCGTCGGTCATCCCTGCCCACAGCGGAAGGCGAACTATCTCTTCGGAGAAGGCCTTGCTCTGCGTGAGCGGACGAAGGGTGCGCCCGTAACGGAGGCCGGCCGGCGCCGTGTCGAGCGGCACGTAGTGGAACGTTCCGACGACCCCCAGACTGCGCAGATGAGACAGCATGCGAACCTGCTCGCCGTGCGTCGGCATCCGCAGATAGAAGAGGTGCGCGGTGTGCGTGCGGTCATCCGGCACCCGCATCAGCGTGACGCCCTGAGCATCCGCCCAGTCCGCCAGATGCTCTGCATAGGCGTTCCACACGGCGAAACGTCGGGTCTGAATCTCGGCGAACGATTGCAACTGCGAGTCCAGCACGGCGGCACCGTACTCGCTCATCAAGTAGCTCGAGCCTTCGTCTACCCACGTGTACTTATCGACTTCTCCGCGCAGGAAACGAGAGCGGTTCGTGCCCTTTTCTCTGATGATCTCGGCACGCTGGAACAGCTCGGCGTCGTTGACCAGGAGCGCGCCGCCTTCGCCGGAATGCACATTCTTCGTGTCGTGGAAACTCTGCATGGCGAGGCGACCGAAGCTGCCGAGTGGACGGTCCCGGAGATAGCCACCCAGTCCGTGGGCGTTGTCCTCGATCACGCTCAGGCCGGTTCGACCGGTGATCTCGTGCAGTGCATCGAAATCGACCGCCACTCCCCCGTAGCTCATCACCGAGATCGCCCGGGTGCGCGGGCCGATGGCCTCGTCGACCTGCGCCACGTCGATGTTGCCAGATGCCGGATCGATGTCGACGAATACGCAGGTCGCGCCCGTCGTCGCCACGGCAGTGGCCGCGGACGGAAAGGTAAAGCTGGGCAGAATGACCTCGTCGCCGGGACCGAGATCCAACAGCCGACTGGCCATCTCGAGCGCGTGCGTTCCCGACGACGTGAGAAGCGCGTTCGGTGCCCCGGTAAGCGCGATCAGACGTGCCGTCGCAGACGCGGTGAACGGACCGTCACCGTGCGCATGCGAGGACATCGACACGGCTGTCAGATTGGGGATCTCCGCAGGGGAGAGGAACGGCCGTGAGAACACGACGTCGTCGGAGTGGCGCATTAAGCCATTATGCGCCCCACGGCCACGACCGAAGCTTTGGGTCAGCGGTCGTGTCGCTGGCTCTCGATCCATTCCTGCAAGGCAGCGATGCCCTGGTCGACCGACCAGTGGGGCTGCCAGCCCAGACCCTCGAGCGTCGCTTCGACACGACATGCGGCGTGCCGTACATCGCCGTCGCGGTAGGCGCCCGAGATCCGCGGCTCTGGCGCGCCGTGGTAGCGAGCGATGCGTCCGGCGAGGTCAAGGATGGTCGTGTCGACGCCGGATCCGATGTCATAACGAGCAAAGCCGCTCTCGGGGACTCGACCGATCGCAGCCACGAAGCCTTCAGCCACATCGTCGATGTAGACGAAGTCGCGCGTGATGAGGCCGTCCTCGTAGACGGGGATCACCTTTCCATCGCGGGCCAGCTGCGAGAACAGGGAGACGATACCCGTGTATGAGTTGATGAGGGACTGCCCCGGGCCGTAGACGTTCTGCAGCCGGAGCACCGTCAGCACCGAGCCGCGGGCGCTCGTCCATGCCCCGAGAATGTTCTCTTGCGCGAGCTTGGTCGCACCGTAGACGCTTGTCGGCGCGGGAACCGTGCGTGCCTGGGTGCTCGGCAGGGCGACCGCGTCGGGGAAGTCCCACTGCCCGGCTTCGAACTGGGCATGAGAGCGCTGTCCCGGCTGGAAGACGACTCCGTCGCGCTCCCAGTCACCCTCCCCGTAGACCGCCCGGCTAGACGACAGGATGAAGTGGCCCGGCACGATTCCGTGGCGCCCGAGCGCGTCGAGCATCTCGGTGGTGCCGACCACGTTGACCCTCGCGTGCCTCGACGCCTCATCGAGAGACTGAGCGGTTCCCGTCTCGGCGGCGAGGTGGATGACGACGTCGGGCGAGAAGTCGGCCAACACCGCATCCCACACCTCGGGAACCGTCACATCTCCGACGACCAGCTCCGCGGCCTCGTGCAAATCCGCCGGACGCTCCTGCGTGGGGTGCACCTGCGGGTGAAGGGAGTCGACCACGACCCATCGATCCGCGAGAGCGGCCAACTTCTGCGAGAGCGCAGAACCGATGAAACCGGCGCCTCCCGAGACGAGAACGGAGCCGAATGGTGAATTAGTCACGGAAGGAGCCTTTGATATGGAAGAGCGGATGGTCGGATAGATCGTACAAGACGAAAGACTTCAGGCCTCGTGAGGACGGTTGCGGGGCGGCCGGACGCGCTCGTACCAGTACCGCATCCCGCGCCCCGGACCCCAATCCTTCAAGCGCATGGCTCGCTTCTCGATGAGGTGCCAACTGAGCCAGGCCAGAGCCATGGAGATAACGACAGCGATGAGAGCGAACGGCAGATAGCCGAGTCGGTACACGCCGACATAGGCCAACAGCTGTTGAACGAGAAAGCCATACACGTAGACGCCATACGAGTAGTCGTTAGGGCTGCCGATCTTCTGGAACGACTTAGGCAGCCAGGCGGCCAGCCACAGGAAGAAGTACGTCATCGTCGGGGGGCCGAAGATGTCGAACCCTCCGAACTTCAGGGTCACGAGACCCAGCACGAGGGCGAAGACCGCGATCCTCGTGTCGAACGGAACCTGTTTGCTATAGACCGCGATGGTCGAACCGCACAGGAACGTGTAGGCCAGTTTGATGAGCAGCGGGTCGCCGAGGAAGGGCACGACGTTGGTGGCCGCTCCCGGCGAAGCCAGGTTGACGACCTCGAGCGCGATGAAGAGGAGTGTCGCCATGGGAAGCAGGAACCGCGCCCGCATGAGCACGCCGAACAACACCAGAAGGGCGATGATCATGTAGCAGAGCCACTCGTAATACAGCGTCCAGATAGACCCGTTGAAGACGCTGTAGCCCACCAGTTGCCCGTACGGAGTCGTTCCCTCGAAGATGTCGTAGATGCCGTAGTTGCGCACCTCGAGCAACCAGTTTCCCCAGAGGTACCCGAGCGGGCCATTCATACTCGTGGTGAAGAAGCTCGACAATGCGCGACCGGATGTCACCCAGACAATAGGTGCGGCCACCAGCGCCGTAACGAGAAGCGCCGTCCAATACGCGGGAAAAATACGAAGAAATCGCCGCCAGATGAACTGCACGACGTCGGCACTCATGCCGCTCTTCGCAATCAGATATCCGCTGATCCCGAAGAATCCGCCAACGGCGAGGGACCCGAGGGTGGCCTGATTGCGAGTCAGGGATGCGATTGGGTTGCCATCGAAATAGCCGCCGATGACGAAGGTGTGGTCGAAGATCACCGCGATCGCGAGAACCAGACGGATGATGCCGAGCGAGTTCCGATGCCCGGCGAGCGCTTCACCGATGGACAGCGTCGACGGAGAAGGCGCGACAGCAGGCGCGGGAATCGCACTGCCCTCGTCGCCGACCAGCGCCGATGTCGTTTTCACTCGGAGCGGCTCGAGGCCAGAAGTCCGTTGAGATACGCGCCGTACCCACTCTTGACGAGCGGGGCGGCGAGCTCGGCCAGCTGCGCATCGTCGATCCAGCCCGCACGCCAGGCGATCTCCTCGATGCACCCGATCTTGAATCCCTGACGGTCTTCTACGACCCGCACGAACTCGGTAGCCTGCACCATCGACTCGAATGTTCCCGTATCGAGCCAGGCCGTTCCGCGATCGAGAACCTGCACGCGAAGGTTTCCCTGCTGAAGGTAACGCTCGTTCACCGTCGAGATCTCGAGCTCACCACGGGCGCTCGGCTCGATCGTCTTCGCGATCTCGACGACGGAGTTGTCGTAGAAATAGAGGCCCGGAACCGCGTAGTTGCTCTTGGGCTTCTCCGGCTTCTCTTCGATCGACACGGCCACGTTGTCATCGTCGAACTCGACCACGCCGTAGGACCGAGGGTTGGCCACGTGGTAGGCGAAGATAAGCGCGCCGTCGAAGTCCGTCTTCGACCGCAGGTTAGATCCCAGACCTGTTCCGTGGAAGATGTTGTCGCCGAGGACCAGCGCGACGCTTTCATCGCCGATGAACTCCTCGCCGATGATGAACGCCTGGGCAAGACCGTCGGGCGACGGCTGCACCGCATACTCCAAGCGAATGCCGAGATCGGAGCCATCCCCGAGCAGCGAGCGGAACTGCTCGTTGTACTCGGGGGTCGTGATGATCAGAATCTCATTGATTCCCGCCATCATCAGCGTCGAAAGGGGGTAGTAGATCATCGGCTTGTCGTAGATGGGCATGAGCTGCTTGCTGATGCCTTTGGTGATGGGCCACAGCCGTGTTCCTGAGCCACCGGCGAGAATGATTCCGCGCATGATCTGAATAAACCTTCGAGTCGAGTGATGTGCGAATATCCGGGAGCACCCGTCGATCCGACCTGAACAGTCTACTGTCGAGGCCTAAAATGTGCGGGATCACGCGGCGGCGAACAGAAAACGAGGGGTCGGAGCCACCGGCAGATGATCATGGAACTCGGAAAACACCCTGGTAGGGTCGTGGCCACAAGCAGTTCATCGTTTGTTCGACCCGCCCATAGGCGCCCGTACCCGGTACGTGTGCGCATCATGGTCCCGAGCGTTGTTCGAGCCCGGCGGGACTGATTTGCCGTGCTGCACGATGCAGCGCAATCGGGAGTATTTGGAGACTGATGACAACCCTCAGGGTGATCATTGATCAAATGGTCGGAACCGTTCCGGGGGGAATTGGACGCTACGCCGAGGAGCTCACGCGCGAGCTCATCGCGACGGCACCACGAGGATGCGACGTCGAAGGAATCGTTTCGAAGGTCCCTCGCGAGATGGCCGACTCCGTCACGTCTCGCCTGCCGGGCCTGGCACGACTCACAACCTTGGGCTTGCCGCGTCGCGAGTTGTCCCGTGCGTGGCAGGTGGGGCTGGCCACCGGTGCGCGTGGGCGCGGCATGATCCACGCGACCAGTCTCCTCGCCCCACTCCGGCGGATCGATCGAACGAACTCGCTGGGTGAACAGGTTGCGGTGACGATCCACGACGTCGTTCCGTGGACGCATCCCGAGACTCTGACCCCTCACGGTGTCGCCTGGCACAAGGCACTCGCTCGACGGGCGCGACGATACGCTGACGCCATCGTCGTGCCTACGCACACGGTCGCGTCGGAGTTGTCCGAGATCATGAACTTCGGCGACCGCATCAGGGTCATCGGAGGCGCAGCCGGATCGCGGCTTGTGCTCCCGACCGACGCCGAGGTACGCGCGGCCGCGCTCGAGCTCCCCGACGACTTCATTGTGACAGTGGGCACGCTGGAGCCGAGAAAGGGCCTCGGCCCCCTCATCAAGGCGATGGCGCACCCCGACGCACCGTCGTTTCCGCTCCTCATCGTCGGCCCCCCTGGGTGGGGCGACCTCGACGTCGCCAAACTGGTCTCCGAAGCCGGCCTCGAACCCGACCGGGTACGAGTGATGGGATTTCTGAGCGATTCTGACCTCGCACTCGTGCTCGATCGTGCGTCGCTCTTCGTCTTCCCCAGCCTGGCAGAGGGATTCGGGCTTCCCGTGGTCGAGGCGATGCACTTCGGCACCCCCGTCGTGCACTCCGACGCGCCGGCCCTGCTCGAAGTCACTGCAGGCGCCGGACTGGCCGTGGCCAGGGACGACGCTGCAGGCTATCCGGAGCGGCTCGCCCAGGCCATGACCACGGCGCTGGGAGACACCGAGCTGTACGAGCGGCTCTCCGTAGCCGGATACGACAGGTCACACGCATTCAGCTGGAGAGATTCAGCCGAAAAGGTGTGGCAGTTGCACGCCGACCTCTAGTCGGCAATCGTCCACAAGGCGATGAAGTCGCGTGGCACCGCGGCGGATCGGTCTATGCGTCGTCGATCGCTCAGATAGCGCGGCAATCGTGCCGCCACTTGCCCCAGAGCAGTCACCGTAGCCCGCACCCTCCGACGCGCCGCCGCGTCGCGAGTCGGACCGTATGCGCGCACGATCAGACGGATGAGTCCGAGAACCGTCCGGAGACCCGCGAGGGCGACCATACGCATCGGTGCGTTTCGTGCCGAGACCAGGACGCGATTCCGGATGTTGTTCACGAGAAAGAGTTGCGACGACGTTCCGCTCGATGCCGCGTGATGATGCACTGTTCGAGCAGCGTCGGCGTATCGGATGTCCCAGCCCGCGCGGCGCATCCGCCAGGAGAGGTCCGTGTCCTCGTAGTACATGAACAGTCTCTCGTCGAAGAGGCCGACGTCTTCGAGCGTGCTGCGTCGGATCGCGGCGCCTCCTCCGCAGAAACCGAAGACCGTGGCGTCGGGTGAGACCTCCTCCACGGGCTGAAGCCATGAACGGTCGCTTCCATTGCCCGAGCTGGAGATCTGCCCGCCGGTGCTGTTCATGAGTTCGACGCCGTCGGTGTCCGTCTCCAGAACCCGTTCCCAGCCGCGTCCGTCTGCACTCACGAACTCGGCACCCGCGAGCGGCGTCTCGCGAAAGCGGCCGGTGAGTTGGATGCGTGCCGTCACGGCGCCAAGGCGTGGCTCGTCCGCGTTGAAGGGCTCGGCGATCGCTCGGAGGAAATTAGTCTGGACGCGCGCATCGCTATTGACCAGAACCACGAGATCGCCTCGCGACTGCCGGATGCCCAGATTCACTCCGCCCCCGAAACCGAGGTTCACGGCCGAGCGTACGAGCCGAACCGACGGATACCGCTGCTGGATCATCCGATCCGAACCGTCGGCCGACGCGTTGTCGACCACGACGATCTCGACGTCCAGTCCTGTCTGATCGGCAGCGATCAGCGAATCGAGGCATTCCGCGACGAGCTCGCCGCCGTTGTAGTTGACCACGATGACCGTGCAGCTCAGTGAGGGTAGTTGAGTGATGGTGGATCATCCGCCTTTTCGTCGCCGAGTACAGGGTAGCCGATCGTCGGAAACGCGCTCCCGAATGCCGGTTGGCTCGCCGCCTACTGGTTCGACGTCTTCGACGAGCTCAGCACGAGCGCGTCGTTGACGGACTGCCTCACGGCATCCCAATCGGGATCTTCGGGATCGACATTCGGCGGCACGAGCTCGACGCTGTCGACCGGGAGATTCTTGGTCTTGAGCGCGAGGTCGAGGAAGTAGGCGAGCGTGGATTGCGGAACGTCGGTCTTCACCACGTCGGCACCCGCCTGGGCGATGCCCTGGAACTTGCTCAGCACGTTGGCCGGCTGGAACTGCGTCAGGATCGCCGTCTGCAGCTCACGTTGGCGGCCCATGCGGTCGTAGTCGCTCGTCGTATGGCGGGACCGGGCGTACCAAAGGGCTGTCGTCCCATCCATATGCTGTTGGCCCGGCTCGATCCATCCCTCGACCTCGTTGAGGTTCTCGTCGCCTCCGATCGGAAGCCGCTCGGTGACGTTGATGTCGACGCCGCCTAGAGCGTCGATGAGTTGAGCGAAGCCCTGCATGTCGATCAGCACGTAGTACTGGATAGAGATGTCGAGCGCACCCTCGATCGCATCCTTGGTCGCCTCGATACCCGCATTCGATCCTTCAGCCTCGGCGTTCGGGTAGAGGTCTTGGTCGTACGCCTCGACGCGCGGGTAGAGGAAGCTGATCTGGCAATCGGAGCCGCAGTCGTAGACGCCCGTGCCGTTCTCGTCGTAGTCGGAGCCGATGAGCGGCGAGCCCTTGGGGAACGGCACCTGCTGCAGGTCGCGCGGCACACCGATCATGGTGGCCCGGCCCGTGTCGGCCTCGATACTGACGACAGTCATGCTGTCGGGGCGGAGTCCGTCACGATCCGCCCCCGCGTCTCCACCGAGGAGCAGGATGTTGTAGCGGCCGTTGACGGGCGGCGCGGCATTCGCCTGCACCGCGAAGATCGATGCGACCGTGTCACGCGTCACGTTCACGAGGTAGGCGCCGTAGCCGGCGCCGCCCGCGAACAACACCAGGAGCACGGTGGTGAAGCCCGCGATCCAGCCGCGAGCCTTGGGGCGCGTGCGAACGAGCCGCACCAGGCGCAGCGTGTCGAGCGCGAGGACCACCCACAGAACGGCGTAGGCCATGAGGATGATCTGAACGGCCCAGAGACTCCACTCGTTGGTGAAGACCGAGAAGATCATCTGGGGCCAGATGAGATAGACCACGCCTGCCACGATGGCGAGTCCGACGAGCGCGAGCGTGCAGCCGAGGCCGAAGCGCCCGAGACGCCGACTGCCCGCGAGTACCTGTGCGGATCCGGGAAGCACGAAGTTGAGCACGACCAGAACCCAGGCGCGGGCGGTCATCACTTTCGGGGAGGCCACATCCGGATAGCGGATGGGAGCATTGACTGTAGTCATAGGCGTGCTTGCAGGTCCTGGTTCTTCTGCTCGACAAGGGCGGTGAGCTCTTCGCGGTAGTAGCCGAGCTTTCCCGCGAGCGTGTCATCGAAGGTGGAGAGAATACTCACGGCGATGAGGCCGGCGTTCTTCGCGCCGCCGATCGAGACGGTGGCGACCGGGATGCCGGCGGGCATCTGCACGATCGACAGGAGCGAGTCGAGACCGTCGAGACGGGCGAGCGGAACCGGAACACCGACGACCGGAAGGGTCGTGACCGCGGCGATCATGCCGGGCAGGTGAGCGGCGCCCCCGGCGCCGGCGATGATGACCTTGAGCCCGCGATCTCGAGCGGAGCGCCCGTAATCGATCATCTTCTCGGGGGTGCGGTGAGCCGAGACGACCTGCACCTCGTGGGAGATACCGAAGTCGTTGAGGACTGCGACGGCGTCGGCCATCACCGAGAAGTCAGAGTCTGACCCCATGATGACACCGACGAGAGGCGTGTTTGCGGGCATTGGCCCATGGTAAGCGTCAGTTCTGGAAGAAAGCCGCTGCGGCACGCAGCACCGATGGAACCTTTTCCGGCCGACCGGACACTATGAGGTATGGGCACAGAACTAGTGAACGAGCCGGCCCTATGGGAGCTGGCTCGTGGAGGCGATTCCGGGGCGTTCGCGATGCTCTATGACAGGCACCGCGACCGCGTCTTCGGTCAGGCACTGCGCCTGATGAGGACGACGCACGACGCCGAGGATGTGACAGCGGTCGTCTTCCTCGAGCTCTGGCGGCGGCGCAAGACGGTCACGTTGGTCAACGAGACCGTGATCGGGTGGCTCCTCGTGACGACCAACTTCGTAGCCCATAATTTCGTGCGCAGCATGCGGCGCTACAGAGCCGTCATCGATCGCATCCCTCCGGCGGAGCTCGAGGGGGATGAGGAATTCGAACGGATCGACGAGCAGATGGACTCGTCGGCTCGAGGTCGCGGCGTCAACAGCGCCTTCGCGCAGCTGTCGCCGAACGACCAGAACATCATCACCCTGTGCGTGCTCGAGGAGTTCAGCCTCGCCGAGGCGGCGTCGGCGCTTCGTATTCCCGTCGGCACGGTGAAATCGCGTCTCTCACGCGCCAAACAAAGACTTTCCACCCTCACCACCGAGGCCATGGACCGAACAGCAATCACCTCGGGAGGTGCGAAATGACTGACAACCCGAAATTCAGTCCGAAGCGCAGTGCCGCCATTCGGCAACTTCTCATCGAGAACGTCGAAGCCGAGCCGCGACGTCGGACCAGCCATCTTCGAACTTTTCTGGCCGGACTCATCATCACCGGCATCGTCGCATCGGGTTCCACGGCACTCGCCCTCAACCGAGACTCCCTCTTCGGTTCCCCCGCCCCGAGTGCCGTCCCGACCACCACTTCCGCTACTCCCCCGACGACGACTCCCACGCCTTCCCCGACAACCGTCACGCCGCCGCCGCCCGCGGTCGCCGTCAGCGATGCTCCGATCCTTCCTCACGATGTCCCCTCCGCCCCGAGCGGCGCGGGCTGGTCGCTCGACCTGCCTCATTCCGATGAACCATGTCAGATCAGGCAGGCATACACGGTCTCGGACGGGTTCGCACTCGTGCAAGTCGGGCCTATCCGCACCGATGACAATGCCAATTGTCTTCGCACGAACGACGGAATGACCTTGAGCCTCGTCGACACGTCATCGGGAAATCTGCTGTGGAGTCGAGACTGGCACTGGGACACGGAATCCGAAGGTCAGGGCTCTGCCGAGGTGGACACGACCGTGCTCGGCACCTCGGGCCGAGTCCTCGTCGACTCCGTCCGAGACCGCGTGGGCCCCAGTGAGGTCCTCGACCTCGCTACGGGTCAGACGGTGGCCGCTTTCGAGCCCAGCAGCGGCGGGCAACACGTGTCGGAGGTCAGTCCGGTACCCGGCGATTCCGGCGACGTGTACGCGAGCTTCCGAGAGTTCGACGCGAACGGTCAAGAGGCGGCCTACGGCACGGTGAAACGCCTCGACCCCCGCAACGCGCAGAATCCGGTCTGGAGCACCCGCGTCGAGGGAACCGCCGTCGGTATCAAAGAAGTGACGAACGGCCTCGGATTCACCGCGCTGACGTACACCCGACCGGGGCAGCCACGAGTCTCATCGGCGGTTCTCGACCTCACCACCGGCGCGGTGTCGTACAGAGATGGCTTCCTCGACTACAGGTTCTTCACGGGATACACGATCCGCCCGTCGAACCTCACCGATCCTCAGATCCCCGTCATCCTCACCGGCCTCGATGACAACGGCGAGCAGTTGTGGACCAGGACGGAAGATGCGGGATCGACAGTGAACGAGGTTCTGACCCCCGCGGTGAAGCTGGGCGACCTTGCCGACGTCGGCCCCCAAGTCGGCAACGGACAATTCGTCGTCGGTTCTCCCACGAACATCTCCCTGGTCGATGGGAAGACGGGCGACACGATCTGGACGGCCGATGCTACGGGATGCGGCATCAGGGCCTCAGCGGATGCGTCCTATGTCGTCCGCATCTCCGCCGATAACGACGCTCTCCTTCTCGACACTCTGGCCGACCAGCCGTGCCGCTTCGACCAGGCCACGGGCGCGCGTCTGACGGATTTCACCCAGCCGAGGATGCAGAGGGTCGCCTACGGCACTCTCTACAACTACTCGATTGCTGATGGAACCGGAACAGCGTATGACGCCAAGACCGGAGAGGTTCTCTGGAGCATCCCCACCGACGCATTCTGGTGGATGTACGCCGGCGGCCACCTGGTCTACTTCGACGGCTTCACCCTGCGATCGGTCGGCTGACCCGAACCTCAGTTCTGAAAGAAAGCCGCGGCGGCGCGGGCCTCGAACACGACCTGGTCGAGGTCCTCGCCGCCGGCGGTCACGTGCCCGACCTTGCGGCCGGGGCGCGGGGCCTTGCCGTAGTTGTGGAACTTGACCGTGGGCTGATCGGCGAAAGCTGCGGGATAGCGGTCGGCCAGCGTTCCCTCGGTGGGCCCGCCGAGCACGTTGACCATCACCGACCAGGTGTCGCGGCATCCGGTCGCACCCAACGGAAGGTCGAGGACGGCTCGCAAGTGCTGCTCGAACTGGCTCGTGGTGGAGCCGTCGATCGACCAGTGGCCGGTGTTGTGCGGGCGCATCGCCAGCTCGTTCACGAGCAGACGCTCGTCGGTGGTCTCGAAGAGTTCGACGGCGAAGACTCCGGTCACGCCGAGGCCCTCCGCAATGGTCGTGGCGATGTCGGCGGCCACGTCGGCCACGCGGCCGGCGCTCCGCGGCGCGGGGGCGATGACCTCGGCGCAGACCCCGTCTCGCTGAATCGACTCGACCACGGGCCACAGCTGCATGTCGCCTGACGGTCGGCGCGCGACCATCTGAGCGAGCTCCCGGGAGAAATCGACCCGCTCTTCGGCGAGCAGGGCTCCCCCGTTGCCGTCTTCGGCGAGCGCGAGAAACCAGTCGGCGGCCTCGTCGGCGTGCGACACGACGCGCACGCCCTTGCCGTCGTATCCACCGCGCGGGGTCTTCACAACGGCATGACCACCGTTATCGGCGATGAACGCCGCGAGCTCGTCGGCATTCGATACCGCGGCCCAGATGGGAACCGGCACACCGAGCTGCTCGAGCTTCTCGCGCATCAGGATCTTGTCTTGCGCGTACAGCAGCGCATCCGGCCCTGGCCGCACATCGTGACCCGCCTCGACGAGCGCGTGCAGGATGGCCTGCGGCACGTGCTCGTGGTCGAAGGTGATCACGTCGACGGTCTGGGCGAAAGCCATCACCGTGTCGAGATCGAGATAGTCCCCCACCTCGGTCGCGGCCAGTGCGGCCGACGAGTCGGCATTCTCAGCGAGCACCTTGAGGTCGATGCCGAGATTCACCGCCGCCGGGATCATCATTCGAGCCAGTTGACCGCCACCGATGACACCTACGCGATATTCCACGCGTACAGCTTAGTTCGGGCGGCCCAGGATGCTGTCGGAGTGCTGCGCGACCCAGAGCTCCGCGAGGTGCAGGTCGGCCGCCTGGTGGATCTCGACGCCGTCGACCGTCTCGATGATGAACGGCCCCTCGCCGTGACCGGAGGCCTCTCGAATGTTCGCAACGTGCTCGTTGCCGACCCAGACCTGCTCGAGTTTCTCGCCTTTGAATTCCAACATGGTGAGAGGCTACTCCGCTCGATGGGGCTGCTGTTCGTCCCACCACGAATTCTCCGACTCGGGTCTCCGAAACCTCACGGCATGAGCCGGAACGTGTTGCGCTTCGATGAGGTCCCCGATCACCTCGGACACCAGGTCTGCCCGATGCACGTCGCGCAGAACGGCGTACTCGCCCGGTGCGGTGCCGATGCGAACGTCTCCCGTGCGGAACATCGCCTGCAGCACCGACTTGCGCACGGTCAGATCGCCCGCTCGCGCGAGCATCACCTCGCTGCGCGTGTTCACCAGCAGCCCTCGGCGCAGGATGACGCGCCGGGTGGTGAGCACGTAGCGGATGCTCAACCACTTCACGGCGGGAACGACGAAGAACAGAACGGCGAGCAGCGCGCCCGCGGCCAGCACGGACCAGTTCTGCCACTCCTCGGCGAACCATCCCGAGAAGTACCCTGTCGCACCGGCAATGACGATCAGAAAAATCGTGGGAAAGAACAGCCGACGACCGTGCGAACGGAACTTGGCGACCACACGCTCGGGTTCGGCTGCCTCGGGGGCCGGGCCCGTCGCATCCGGGGCGCCGTAGGCAGACTGGCCGCGGGGCGGCTGGCCCAAGGGCCGGATGCGTTCGGTCACCACGGTCTCGTCGTAGGCGCTCGGCGCGGGGGCCTGGCGGGGCGCCGCCGGCCGCCCGTCCGCGAAGACCTCTGTCTGCGCATCCGGGCCGTGGATGAGCGCGCCGAAGCTCGGACGCGGGTGCTTCGGAGCGGACATGGGGCTATTAAACCTTCAGGTGGGTGATATCCCCTGCGGCCACGACGACTCTCCAGCCATCCGAGTCGCGATCGATGCCGATGCGGCCCAGCTCGTCGATCTCGCGGGCGATGCCCGAGACGACCTCGCCCCCGGGCAGCTCGGCCAGAACGGGGCTGCCGAGCGTGCCGCACAGCGCCGTGACGAGGGCGTGGAGTCCGCTCTGCACGGCGTCGCCCTCGAATCGCACGAAGTCGCGATAGAGCCGCGACAGATTGATGACGTAGCCCGCGAGCGCCGCATCGAGAGACGCGTGCTGTACGCCGGCGAGCAGCAGCGAGGTGGCCGTGGAGACGGGCAGCTCGCTCTCAGTGAGAGAGATGTTCAGACCCGCCCCGACGATGACGCCGGTCGAGGGCACGAGTTCGCTGAGGATTCCGCTGACCTTGGCCCCATCGATCAGCACATCGTTCGGCCATTTGAGCGAGGCGACCGGGCGGTGATGCACGCTCGACGCATGACCGACCTCTCCCTCGATGAGGGAACGCACGACCTGGGTCATGGCGGCACCCGCCATCAGCGGCAGCCATCCGAGGCTGTCGGGCGGCAGAACCGACGAGCCGATCGGCTGCCGCAGCAGAACCGACACGGCAAGACACTTGCCGGCGGGCGCGGTCCAGGTTCGGCCGAGTCTGCCCCTGCCCTCGGTCTGGGTGTCAGTTGCGACCACCGAGAGATCGGGCCAGGCCGAGGCATCCGGCCCTGTGGCACGCTCGCGCAGCGCGTCGTTCGTCGATCCGACGCTCGGAAGCCAGTCGAGACGCTCGGCGACGGCGGAGCTGAGGGGCAGTTTCATAGGCATCACCCTAGGCGCAGCGCCGGCCCCTCGGCGGTGCGGCGCACGGACTCGAACCAACGGATGCGCGGCAAATTTGTAGCAATCAACCAACGGTTGGCGGCGATGGCTGGCCGGTAGAGTGAACCGGTGAGCGAAGACGTAACTGCACAGGCGCCGGACATGTACACCACAGCGGGCAAGCTGGTCGACCTGAAGAACAGGTACCACGAGGCCGTGACCGCGAGCGGTGAGGCGGCAATCGCCAAGCAGCACGCCCGTGGCAAGAAGACCGCCCGCGAGCGCATCGAAGAACTGCTCGACGCGGGATCGTTCGTCGAGATCGACGAATTCGTGCGTCACCGCACGGTGGCCTTCGGCATGGAGAAGTCGCGTCCCTATGGCGACGCGGTTGTCACCGGCACGGGCACGATCCACGGGCGCCAGGTCGCCGTGTACTCACAGGACTTCACGATCTTCGGCGGCTCGCTCGGCGAGGTAGCCGGCGAGAAGATCATCAAGGTCATGGATCTCGCCCTGAAGACCGGCGTGCCGATCATCGGCATGCTCGACTCAGGCGGAGCCCGCATCCAGGAGGGCGTCGTCGCCCTCGGCAAGTACGGCGAGATCTTCCGCCGCAATACGCAGGCCTCGGGAGTCATCCCGCAGATCTCGATCATCATGGGCCCCGCGGCGGGTGGCGCGGTCTACTCCCCCGCCCTCACCGACTTCGTGATCATGGTCGACAAGACCAGCCAGATGTTCGTGACTGGCCCCGACGTCATCAAGACGGTCACCGGCGAAGACGTGGGCATGGAGGAGCTCGGCGGAGCTCTTACCCACAACACCGTGTCAGGCGTCTCGCACTACCTTGCGAGCGACGAGGAAGACGCGCTCGACTTCGCGCGAGGACTGATCAGCTACCTGCCCGACAACAATCTGTCGGATGCTCCGGTGTACGACAGCGAGGTCGAGCTCGAGATCACGGATGCCGATCGCAAGCTCAACACGCTCATCCCGGATTCGCCCAACCAGCCCTACGACGTTCACACCGTGATCGAGCACATCGTCGACAACGGCGAGTTCCTCGAGACTCAGCCGCTCTACGCACCCAACATCGTGGTGGGCTTCGCCCGCGTCGAGGGTCGCTCGGTGGGAATCGTCGCCAACCAGCCCAACGCCATGGCCGGAACGCTCAACATCGAGGCCGGCGAGAAGGCCGCGCGCTTCGTGCGCTTCTGCGACGCGTTCTCCATCCCGATCCTGACTCTCGTCGACGTGCCCGGCTACCTTCCGGGAACCGACCAGGAGTGGACCGGCGTCATCCGCCGCGGCGCGAAGCTGCTCTACGCCTACGCCGAGGCCACCGTTCCCCTCATCACCGTGATCACCCGCAAGGCCTACGGCGGCGCGTACATCGTGATGGGCTCCAAGCAGCTCGGTGCCGACATCAACCTCGCGTGGCCCACCGCCGAGATCGCCGTCATGGGCGGCCAGGGTGCGGTCAACATCCTCTACCGCGGCGAGATCAAGCGGGCAGAAGAGGCCGGCGAAGACGTGGCCGCCGTGCGCACGAGGCTGGCCAACGAGTACACGTACAACGTGGCGTCGCCGTTCCTCGCGGCAGAACGCGGCGAACTCGACGGTGTGATCGAGCCCGCAGCCACCCGCGTCGCGGTCGTCAAGGCGCTCCGAGCGCTTCGCACCAAGCGCGCTAGCCTCCCCACGAAGAAGCACGGCAACATCCCGCTGTGAGACGTCCGCGCCGGTCGAGTAGCCGAGGCCGCCCGCGGCTCTCCGCGCCGGTCGAGTAGCCGAGGCCGCCCGCGGCCGAAGCGTATCGAGACCACCGAAGGCGATCTCGATACACCGGCTCCTCCGTCGCGCGCCTATTCGATCAGCGCACGGCGCTACTCGCTCGCTGCGCCGCGCCAGTCGTCGGTCGTGAGGTGCGACCCGCCCTGCGGCCCCATCTGCAGCATGCCGCCATCGACGGCCCAGGATGCGCCGGTGACGTAACTCGACGCGGGCGACGCCAGAAACGCGATCACCGACGCGATCTCGCCCGCGATGCCGGAGCGTCCGAGCGGGATGCCGGGCCGGTGCGTCGTGAACGCATCCTCGTCGGTCATGTCGTTCATGGGTGTGGCGATCTCGCCGGGAGCCACCGCGTTGACGGTGATGTCGTGCTGCCCCAGCTCGAGCGCCGCTGTCTTCAGAAGTCCGCCGAATCCGTGCTTCGCTGCGTCGTAGGCACTCGACCCCACTCTCGGCTGGTGTTCGTGCACACTCGTCACCCCGATGATGCGTCCGCCCGCGCCCTGCTCGACCATGGTCTTCGCCGCCGTCTGGATGGCGAGGAAAGCACCGTCGAGATCGGCGGCGATCGTGTGACGCCAGGTCTCCAGATCCATCTCGAGAAATGGTGCGACATCCATGACCCCGGCATTGTTGACGAACACGTCGAGGCCGCCGAGCTTCTCGATGAGAGACGTGATCGTTCCGGGAACGGAGTCGAGCTCGCCGGTGTCGAGCTGGGCGATGTGGGCGTCACGGCCGAGCGAGCGCACCATCTCGGCCGTTTCCTCGGCACCGTCGGAATCGGAGTGGAAGGTGATGCCGACATCCATGCCCGCCTCGGCGAGAGCGAGGGCCGTGGCCCGTCCGATCCCAGAGTTCGATCCGGTGACGATGGCGCGACGGGGAGAGAAGTTCGATGTACTCATGGCTACGACGCTACGGCGACCACCGGCGCTGGCGGCAGGGCTTGACGCACGCGAAGACCGGCGCCGAGCACGCCCGACGACGCCACCGGGACGCGAGCGCGCCCTTGACGGGTGAACGCGCCGACCACGACGGCGCGTTCGCCCGCTGATGGCGCGCTTGGGAGCCGTATCGGTTCGTCGTCCGCTCCTCCACCGACGACGACCGAGGTGAACCGTTCACGGAAACGAGAGCGCGGCAGGTCGGAGCCCGAATCCGAGGGCAAGCTGTCGCCATGCCCCAGAAGAACCCCGAAGACAGGCTCTTGTACGTGCGTGAGCGCTCGTTACTTGTCGGTGACGACTCCTCACTTCGGGGTCGAGCGGCGCGGGGTGAACTCCTGCGTATCAGCCACGGTGTCTACGCTCCTGAACAGGAATGGAACGCCTGGAACGCGGCCGAGCGGTACCGTGCTCGTGTCTTCGGCGTGGCCAACAGCCGGCGAGCGGATGTCGTGCTGTGGGGTTACTCCGCTGCGGCGTTGTGGCGCCTGCCGGTGATCGGGGCTTGGCCCGACGAGGTGCATCTACTCGCCGAGAAAGCACGTGGCGGTCGATCGCACGATCGCATTCGACGGCATGCGCTCGCCTTCGAGCATGCAGAACTCACGCTTCTCGATGGAGTACGCGTGACCGGTGCGGCGCGCACCGTCATCGATCTAGCCTCGTCTGCGCCCTTCATGTCAGCTGTGGCCGCCGCCGATTACGCACTGCACAACGAGATGACGAGCCGCGACGAACTTCGGGCGGTTCTCTCGGCGCTAGGACGATTCCGGGGTTCGTCGCGAGCCGCCCGTGTCGTCGAGTTCGCAAGCCCCCTTGCGGAGTCGGTAGCCGAATCGGCGGGTCGAGTCACGATGGCGCGCTGCCGGTTTCCGCAGCCCGAGCTCCAGAAGGAGTTCTGGGGCCCGAACGGAGAACATGCCTTCGTGGACTATTGGTTTCGCGGCGCGAAGACCATCGGTGAAGTGGATGGCCGCGCCAAGTTTGAAGATCCCGTGTTTCTGAGGGGCAGAACGCCGGAACAGGCGCTCTGGGACGAGAAGCTCCGAGAGGACTGGCTGCGTCTGCAGAGCGATGGATTCGGCCGGTGGGACTGGTCAATCGCCGTATCCCCACGAAGACTCAATCAACGCCTTCTGGAGATGGGGGTGATCCAGGTGCCTCCGAACCACCCCGACGCATTCCGCGTTCGGCCGCTAGACGGCGAGAACCGGCAGTGAGCGCGCCTTCAGCGGGCGAACGCTCGCTCCCGAACGGCGCGTTCGCCCGCTAACGGCGCGCTCGGCGGTCTGCGAGGGTTACGCCGAGCACGCTACTTCTTCGCGGCGAGGGTGCGCACCAGCGAGACCGCCTCTTTCGCCGACACCGTCGGCAGGTAGGCCTTGCCCACGGCAGCTCCGATGGCGGGCAGCTCCAGCGGATCCGCGTACGCCATGTAGATCGTCTCGTACGTGGGATTGAACTTCGCCTTGAAGCGGAAGAGCGTCGAGAATCCGTAGGCGGGTTCCAGCGTTTTGGCGAGGAACTCGAGAAGACCCGTCATCACCGTCGGAGCGGGCGGTTCCTCGCCCGCGGTCAGCGGCTTGGAGGCGAGAGGCGCACCCGACAGGCTCAGCACCTCGATACCGTCTTTCTGCATGGAGAGTGCGGCGGATGCAATGAGGAACTCCATCGTTCCGTTCATGCTCCCATCTGCACGACGCATGAAGTCGATCGTGTAGCCCACCGGCACCCCGTCACGGTACATGGGCAACCAGCTCGTCACGGCCTGGATGGCGCCCTCCGGGTCGAGTGCGAGCATCAGCTTCACATCGGGGTCTTTGATCTCCTCGAGGGCCCCGAGAGTGAAGCCCATCTCGGGCAGCTCCTTCTCAGAGACCCAGGCCTCGGAGATCGCGTTGATCTGATTCGACTGCGAGAGAGTGAGCTCGTCATAGCTCAGCCACGGGGTGGTGAGTCCCTCCTTGATTCCGCGGTTCAGTGCCTGCCGCACCTTCTGCCACGGTTTGCCCGCCATATCGAGGGTGACCGGATGCATGAGCGTCTCCTCGCCGACGGACATGTACTGCCACCCCAGGGTGTCGAACGAGGGCAGAAAGTGCGGGTGCACGCTGTAGAAGACCGGAGTCCAGCTGTTGGCGTCGCAGAACTCCGAGAACTCACGGATCGTCTCGGTCGCCCGCTCATCTCTGCAGACCGGGTCGCTCATCGTGATCGCGATGTCGTTGATCACGCGGTATGCCACGGCCGCCTCGCCGTCGGCGCTGAACCAGTAGACATTGCCGGGCCAGGTTCCCATCCATCCCATGGTGCCGCCGCCACCGCGCTTGAGCAGCGCTCTGAACCTCTGCGGATCGCCCACCCGCACGATCTGATCCGTTGCCGAGAACACCCTCAGGATTCCCGCCACCACGATCGCCCAGAACACCGGTCCCACCCAGTGGAAGATCACGCGGGTCAACTCGTCACGCGGCACCATCACGTGGCCCGTGGTGCCGAGGAAGTTCACCGGTATGAAGCGCCGGAACACGTCTGCGGTGAGTTGCGGCAGCGTGGCATCCGGCACGTAGCTGCCGAGCGTCAGCCATCCGACGACCAGATACAGAACAGAGAGCGCGACGAGCGACACCAACGACACCAACGTGAACCGGATGAGCGCTTCGCGCGGCGCTCGGATGTCGAAGTGAACGCGACGGGCAACGAGTACGGCCGAGATCACGATCGGTACGACGACGGCACTGCCGAGCCAGACCACGTAGTCGACGACATCGAGCGATGGCCCTCCCGCACCCTCTGTCTGCAAGGTCTGCATGACATCGAGCGAGAACCACGCGAGCAGTGCGAATGCGATATTCACCAGCACGGCGAGCCACAGGGCGAATCGACGACCCTTGCGAAGACCCCACGCGGCGACGAGCAGCAACACCAGCGGAATGAAGGTGAGCAGCACCGGCCCGGGGCCGGCAAGACTCAGCAGAGCCAGCTGGTGCACGCAGCTGGCACTCGTCGCTCCGGCGCACTCAGACGTCGTCGACGCCGCGTCGGGAAAAGTGCGGAACAGCTCACTGGCCGCCGCGAAGGGACCGAACCCGTCAGGGTTGATGAGCGCGATCACGGGGCCGACCGCGGTGACCGCCACGATCGCTGCCAGCAGCACGCGTACCTCGCCGTGCGAGCTGCGCTGCGGCGCCACGGGCTCGCCGCGGCGTGCCAGCAGCCGCCCGAGAAGAAGCCCGATCACGGCCGCCGACAGCCGGTACGAGTTCGACGAGTCGCCGTCGTAGAGCACGAACATCAGCAGAATCGAGAAGCTCACGACGCGTATGCGCCGCCGCCACAGCGCCGACAGGAACGCGGATGCCGTGAGCAGGCTCCCGACGATCGGCGTCAGCGGGTCGAGGGTGAGGTCGAGAGACGTGCCGACAGCCCACCATTCGCCGGCGAGACTGCCGATCCACTGAAAGAAGACGCCGACGACGAGCCCGAGAACGCCCGTGACGAGGAACGATACGACCAGACGCCGCGCACCCATCGCGCGCTCAGCCGTTCCGAGAAGCACGAGCGAGAGAAGCACCCCGGCGACCAGCTGAGCAGGGTCACCTGGAATGGCGAGAGCCGTCACGAACGTCCACCACTGGCCGTTCGACGCCGTCGTGACGCCTGCACCCCAGGCTTCTTCGGCCGAATCGAAGTAGACGAAGTCGGCGATCGTGCCGCTCACGACCGACGTCACGACGAGGAGCACGGCGAACCCGACGCTCAGCGGAATGGTTCGCAGGTACCGCGCGATGAATCCGAGCGTCGCAGACATCCGCCCCTCCCCCAGGTCGTGCTCCTAATGTAGCCTCGACTGCGTGACTGAATCGACACCGCGCCACGCAGCAGCCTCCGAGCCGATCGAGTTCACGATCACCACGCCGAACCTCGAGCCCGAGCAGATCGCAGCCGTCACGGCCGTACTCCAGGCGGCCATCGCGAACTCGTCCGAGGCGTCGAAAGAGGCGGTCGCGCCCGCGGCGAGCGGCTGGGAGAAGTCGCGCCGCGACCTGCGCACGCCCATCCACCCCGGCGCAGGCGAATGGCGCCGCGCGAGGTAGCGGTTGTGAGGGTGAATCCGCGCCGTTACTGGGATTCAGCGCTTTTCGAAAGCGTGTCCTCATTTATGCCGACTGGTGTCGTCTAGCCGAGTCGAGTCATGATGACTTTGCTAGGTGTTCTCCTTACAGGATGAACATCGCCAGTCCACTGCCATCTAGGGTAAGCGGGCAGTGAACTGGGGGCGAGTCAGAGCACTATTCGGGTTAGTGCTCTGACTCGGATTCGTAACTGTGGGGCCGATGGATTACCGTCGGCCCCACTTTTACGTTCAGCCGCGTACGAGGCGCAGCTCCTATAACGAACTCACGGCCTCCGGATCTCGTGCCACAGGGTGACCTCGTCATCGCCGTCGTCGTCGCCGAGAGCGGCCGCCGTTCCGTCGTCGCCGGTCTCGCGAAGTCCCACGACCGACACGGCCGTGTCCGAGTTCTCCGTGCCGGTTCTGATGATCAGCCGATCGGCATCGATTCCGCCGACCACATCGACGAGTTCGGCGAGCGCCGCGAGCCTGTCCATCTCGGGCAGTGCGTCGAGCCCTCCGTCGTCGAGCATCGTGACGTGAACTCCCCGTCGACGAGCGGCCATCACCTCGGCGCGAACATCGTCGGTGAGCAGCAGCCGGCCTCGGATCTCGTCGCGGATAGCGGCCTCGAGATGGAGGCACTCGCGGCGCTCATCGACTCCCAGATCTCCCCCGGACGCGACGATGCGGCGCAGCATCGGAGCTGCCAGCTTGTCCATCTGCTCGAGGCGGTGCCTGCGCTCGTACAGAAGCGCCTCCTGATTGGCCTGCCATTCGGCCGCCTTGATGCCGGCGCGCGCGTACTGGGCGGCATCCTGCTCTGCACGCACCAGCGCGATCGAGAGGGCGTGCGCGATGGCGACCCACATGGCGCCTCCGAAGACACCGGTCAGGATCAACGCCAGGGGATCCGCCCACACCACGATCGCGACCACGGTGACGCCGACGCCGAGCCACGCGAACACCGGCTGGCCGCGCACCATCGTGATCACGAGCAGGGTGAAGACGCCGGCCACGAACCAGGTCGCGTACCCGTTCGCGGCGTGCGGGTCGAGCTGCGACAGAACGAGGATCGAGAGGACAGGGCCGACCGCCACGTTGAGTGCCGCATTCCAGCCCGGCATCGGTTTCGCCGTGGGCGCCCAGAGGCTCACCGCGGTGGCAGCCGCATACAGGACCATGGCGACGACGACCGGCGCCGGATCGCGCGGAACCGAGATCGATGAGAGCGCGAGAACGAGGTGGTACGCGGAGAACAGGGCCGCGAGACCGATGACGAGGAATCTAGGCGATGAGATCATGATGCCTGCTCGCCGAGATCGAAGGCGCGTCGTATGTGCTCGGCCGTGCTCTCGCCGTTGGGGTCGGGCCACACGATCACGATCGAGGCGCCGCCACCGGGAACAGATTGGATCTGCACGGCTCCACCCACGGTCGCAACGCGTTCACGGATGCTGACGCGTAGCCCGAGCCTCTCCTGCGGAACCTGAGCGGGATCGAAGCCCACCCCGGTGTCCGACACCTGCACGGTGAAGCCCTCCCCCTTGTCTGCATGCACCGAGAGCGTTCGCTCGATCGCGACCTTGTCGGCCGTGGGATCGTCGGCGTGTTGGAGGCTGTTGACCATCGCCTGCACAGAAGCAGAGAAGACCGCCTCGGCGACGTCCCCGGGCACGGTGCGCTGCGGGATCGATCCGTGGGCGTAGTCGAACCCGGGCGAGAGTACGTGGGCCGCGTTGGCGAGGCGCTCGGCCAGTTCACCGAGGGTGGTCTCGAATCCGGGATTGCCGGGTTCTCCCGACGAGTGGAGAGCTCGGAGCGCGTCTCGCGCCATCTCCACGACGAGGTCGCGCTCCATGGCGCTGTTGCTCTTGGATGCCGACAGCAGAGTCGTGAGCACGCGATCGTGCACCAGCGCATCGACGTGCAGACGCTCCGCCTCCATCGCATCCTGCTTCACGGCCACCGAGTACCGCAGCATGGCCGCCTGCTGAGCCTGGTCGACCCGATCCGCGGCATTGCGCAGCGTCGTGAGCAGGATGAGGATGAAGGCGCCCAAAATAAAGACATACAGCGCGTCGAGGGCAGCGAGGCCGGCGTCCGCCCCTCCGCCGGAGGGCAGGGCGCGCAGGATCGCGTACATGATCGGCACGACCACGACGTAGAGCCCCGCGAGCCAGACGTTGAAGGAGATCGCGGCATAGGCGGTCGCCACCGTCACGAGGTACCACAGCCACGGCTCGGTAGGCGCGGTCTCGTTCGGCTGCACCACCGCTGCCGGCCAGAGCACGAGCGACAAGACGAACACGGTCGCCATCACACCCGCGGCGGCGGCGACTCCCCGCGCGATGATGCTGGTGATGAGCACCGCGAACATGCCGGCGAACAAGACCACCGGCATCGCGATCGCCCACCCGGGCGAGAGGTACTCGCCCGACGCCAGGAGGTTGGGCAGCGCCTGCAGCGCGAAGACGATTCCGAAGATTCCCGCGGTTCGGCTCATCACCGTTTCGATTCGCGCTCGCGAGATCGAGCCACGGGTGCGATTCAGGATGCTGGGGGGCGCCGATGCCACTCGGGTCTCGTTGCTCGCTGGTCGAGCTGGTACAGACACGCGCTCACCTGCCGCTGGTGTTCTCGCCGAGAGCCAGGATGCCGTCTTCGACGGCCCGCTTCAGGAGATCGACCTTGGTCGGAGCGGGGCGACCCACCTGCACGTACTTGGCTCGCACCCGGTCGAGGTATTCCCGCGCGGTCGGAGTGGCGATGCCCAGCTCGGCGGCGACGAGTTTGAGAGGCAGTCCGGCCGCATACAGATGCAGCACGTCGCGCTCGCGTGCCGTGAGTTTGGCCCGGGAGAACTCGGCGTCCGCGTCGATGGCACTCGCCCACTCGAGATTATTGAGCACCCCGCCGGCGGCGACGGTGGCTATCGCCGCGATCACGGTGCTGGTGGCTGCGGACTTCGGGATGACGCCCGCGGCTCCCGCAGCGAGCGCCTCACGAACGCTGGCGGTGCGGTCTGCGATGCTGTGCACCAGAACCGATGCACCGGTATGCAGCGCGGCCTCGACGTTGTGGGTGACGCTGAGCCCGTCCCCGATGCTGAGGTCGAGCACCACGACGTCAGACGGCCGTGTGCCGAGGGCGCGAAGGAGATCAGGAACGGTCAATCCGACGGCGACGACCTCGTAGCCGGCCTCGAGGCACGCGGCCTTGAGGCCGAGAAGAACCGACTCGTGATCGTCGACGATCGCAACTCGCACCGTCGCCTCGGAGAGACGATCTGCCGTAGCGGTCTCGTCTGCGGGAATCATGGCGGCCTCCCCCTGGTGGTCACTCCGATGGTAACGGACGGCTTGCATCGAGCGGTGGGACGTCAGTCTTTGGTGAGGACTGCCACGGATTCGACGTGGTGCGTGTGGGGAAAGAGATCGAAGGCGCGCATCGAGCGCACGTGGTAGCCGCCGCGCTCGAACTGCCCCGCGTCGCGGGCGAATGCGACGGGATCGCAGGCGACGTAGACGACCTGGGCGACATCGAGCGAGATCAGGGAGTTGACTACCTGCTTGCCCGCCCCCGCGCGGGGCGGATCCAGGATCACCGTGGCGCGAGACAGCCGCTCGCGCTCCGAGGCCTGCGCACTCTTCTCGAGTTGGCGCAGATAACGGTCGACCCGGTTGGTCTGCGCGTTCGCGCCGATCCACTCGCTGAGGTTCTCGGCCGCGTAGTCCGTCGCCAGTTCGTTTCCTTCCACGCTGGTGATGCGCAGACCCGAGCCGACCTTCTCCCCCAGCGCGGCGGCGAGAAGCCCGACGCCGCCGTAGAGGTCGAGGTTGAACGCGGCGGGATCGAGAAGATCGTCGAGTACCTCGCTGCGGATGGCCCGAGACAGCGTCGACGCGGCTCCGCGGTGAACCTGCCAGAACCCCTGCTCGTCGAGCAGGAACTCGTGCCCGTCGACCACCTCGGTGATACTGCGCCCACGCCGCGCAGCGGTGCGTTTGCCTCGACCAGGCTCCGGGGTTTCCGTCGACGTGACGAAGCGAGGCGCGCCCTGCGACGGCGCAACCAGATCGATGTACCCATCGGCCGGAAAGTCCGAGCCGTCGACTCGATCGCCGAGCGGAGCCTCGCGCTCGAGCGCGGGCGTCGCCAGCGGAAGGTCGTCGACAGCGATGACCCGATGCGAACGGGCCGCGAACGGACCAACGCGCCCATCGGCATCCACGTGCAGCCTCACCCGCGTTCGCCAGCCGAGCCCGCCACGCTCGTCGTCGCCGTCGACCGCCTCCACCTCGACCTCGCGCTCGAGCCCGGCGAACCGCTTGAGTGAGTCGACGATGACCTGGCGCTTCAGCTCGCGCTGCCACGGCAGGTCGATGTGGCCGAACTCGGCTCCGCCTGCCCTGTCATCGGGGTCACGATCGATCGACGCGGCCTGCCAGACATGCGGCACCCGGTGAGGCGACGCCTCGAGCACACGAACGGTCTCTGCCCGCCAGAACGAGGCGTGCTCGTCGTCGGTGATGCGTGCGATCACTCGTTCGCCGGGCAGAGTATCCGTGACGAACACCACACGGCCATCGAGTCGTGCGACCGATATTCCGCCGTGGGCTACGTTGGTAATCTCCAGCTCGACCTGTGTTCCCTGCGCGTCAGCCATGGTTCGAGCATCCCATACGAAAGGGCGGTGCTCTCCGTGCGCCTCTATCTCGCATCCACCTCGCTGGCTCGCCTCGCCCTGCTCAGGCAGGTCGGCATCGAACCGGTCGTCGTACCGTCGAACGTCGACGAGGAGGCCGCGGTGCGGCTCGCGACCGACTCGAACGGCGAACTGGATGCCTCGGCGATGGTCACTCTGCTGGCCCGGTTGAAGGCCGAAGCGATTCTCGGGCAACAGCCGGATGGCGAGCCTATCGACGGGGTGATTCTCGGCGGCGACTCGGCCTTCGAGCTCGACGGAATCATCTACGGCAAGCCTCACGAGCCCCAGGTCGCCCGCGACCGATGGCTCGAACAACGGGGCAAGACCGGCACGTTGCACTCGGGGCACTGGATCATCGAGGTGAAGAACGGCGAGCCCGCCAGGGCGCTCGGCGCCACGGCCCACGCGTCGGTGGAGTTCGCCGCCGACATCACCGAGCAGGAGATCGACGCGTACGTCGCGAGCGGCGAACCTCTCCAGGTCGCCGGAGCGTTCACGGTCGACGGGCTCGCGGCACCGTTCATCCGCTCGGTCACGGGGGGCCCCGTCTACCGTGATCGGCATGTCTCTGCCCACGCTCCGCACCATGCTCGCCGAGATCGACATCGACATGATGTCGCTTCGGGCCTAGTTCTTCGCGGGTCGAGTAGGCCGCGAAGCTGCCGTATCGAGGCCACAACGTCCCGGTCTCGATACGCCGGCTCGTTCCTCGCGCAGCTACTCGACCAGCGCAGAATGGAGGTTCCCACAGGGTCTGCACGGCATTTTTGTCCGTGTCTGCCAAAGGTCGGCAACCTAGGCCCAATAGGCTGGGTGGATTATGCCGCGCATCACCAAGGTACTCATAGCCAACAGAGGCGAAATCGCAGTCCGGGTCATCCGGGCCGCCAAAGACTCCGGAATCGGATCGGTCGCGGTCTACGCCGATCAAGACCGAGACGCTCTGCACGCCCAGCTCGCCGACGAGGCGTACGCCCTCGAGGGCACCACGAGCGCCGAGACGTATCTCGTCATTCCGAAGATCCTCTCGATCGCACGGCGAAGCGGCGCGGATGCCGTGCACCCCGGCTACGGGTTCCTCGCCGAGAACGCCGAGTTCGCGCAGGCGGTCATCGATGCGGGCCTCGTCTGGATCGGGCCCTCGCCCGCCGCCATCGAGAAGCTCGGCGACAAGGTCTCCGCACGCCACGTCGCCGAGAAGGTCGGCGCCCCTCTCGCGCCCGGAACGCTCGACCCCGTCAGCGGCGCCGACGAGGTGCTCGCGTTCGTCGCTGAGCACGGTCTCCCTGTCGCCATCAAGGCGGCCTTCGGCGGCGGCGGTCGCGGTCTCAAGATCGCCTACGCCGAAGACGAGATCGTCGAGCAGTTCGAGTCGGCGACCCGCGAGGCCATCACCGCCTTCGGTCGCGGCGAGTGCTTCGTCGAGAAGTATCTCGACAAGCCCCGGCACGTCGAGACCCAGTGCCTCGCCGACGCGCACGGCAACGTCGTGGTCGTCTCGACCCGCGACTGCTCCCTGCAGCGTCGCCACCAGAAGCTCGTCGAGGAGGCCCCGGCCCCGTTCCTCACCGACGCCCAGAATGCCGAGCTGTATCGCGCATCCAAAGCCATTCTCAAAGAGGTCGGCTACGTCGGTGCCGGCACCTGCGAGTTCCTCGTGGCGGCCGACGGAACGGTGTCGTTCCTCGAGGTGAACACCCGCCTGCAGGTTGAGCACCCCGTCTCAGAAGAGGTCACGGGCATCGACCTCGTGCGCGAGCAGTTCCGCCTCGCCGAGGGTGGAGTTCTCGACTACGACGACCCCACGCCCCGCGGCCACTCCTTCGAGTTCCGCATCAACGGCGAAGACGCCGGCCGCGGATTCCTGCCGAGCCCCGGCCCTATCCACACGTTCAATGCCCCGGGCGGCCCCGGCGTGCGCATCGACACGGGCATCAGGGCTGGCGACGTCATCTCGGGATCGTTCGACTCTCTGCTGGCCAAGCTCATCGTCACCGGTAGCTCGCGTGAAGACGCGCTCGAGCGTTCGCGTCGCGCACTCGACGAGTTCGAGGTGCTCGGCCTCCCGACCGTGCTGCCCTTCCACCGGTCGATCGTGCGCGACCCCGCTTTCGCCCCCGCCGATGGCCAGCCGTTCACCATCTTCACCCGGTGGATCGAGACGGAGTACGTGAACGACATCGAGCCCTGGTCGGGTGAGATCGAGGAGTCTGCTCCGGCTGCAGAGCGCACGACGGTGGTTCTCGAGGTCGACGGCAAGCGCGTCACCGTCGCGATGCCCGCGTCCTTCGGCGGCGGTTCTTCCACCGCGCGTGCGGCGACCTCCGGGTCGGCGCCGAAGCGTCGCGGTTCGGCGGCAGGGTTCTCGTCAGCGACCGGCAACTCGGTCAAGGCACCCATGCAGGCCACCATCGTGAAGATCGCGGTCGCCGAAGGCGATGCGGTCGTCAAGGGTGACCTCGTGCTGGTGCTCGAGGCCATGAAGATGGAGCAGCCCATCGCCGCTCACAAAGACGGCACGATCGCGAACATCGCGGCCGCCGTCGGCTCCACGGTGTCGTCGGGCACCGTGCTGCTCGACATCGCCGACTAGCAGGTAGTTCGCCGGTCGAGTAGCCCGCCCGCGGCCGTATCGAGACCACTGTGCGGTGATCTCGATACGCCAGCTCCGCGGTAGGAGCGGCTAATCGATCAGCGCAGAGCTGCTAGAGGACGATGTGCATCGCGCGGGCCGCGTCTGAGATGCTGCCCGAGAGCGACGGGTACACGCTGAACGCGCGCGACACGGCGTCGACCGTGAGTCGGTGCTCCACGGCGAGCGCGATGGGGAAGATGAGTTCCGACGCATTGGGAGCCACGATGACACCGCCGATGACGGTGCCCGATCCCGTGCGGGCGAAGAGCTTCACGAAGCCCTCCTTGATGCCCATCATCTTGGCGCGAGGATTCTCGGACAGGGGAAGCTTGTAGATGTCGCCCTGGGCGATGCCCTCTTCGATCTGCTGCTGCGTCCAGCCGACCGTGGCGATCTGCGGCTGGGTGAAGATGTTCGACGACACATTGCGCAGCTCGGTCGGGTTGACCGCGTCTCCCATCGCGTGGAACACGGCGGTGCGACCCTGCATCGAGGCGACGGATGCCAGCGGCAGGAAGGTCGTGCAATCGCCGGCCGCGTAGATCGACGGCATAGATGTGCGCGCGACTCTGTTGACGCGGATGTGTCCGGACTCCGTGAGCTGCACGCCGCCCTCGGCCAGCCCGATGCCCTCGGTGTTCGGGATCGAGCCGACGGCCATCAGGCAGTGGCTGCCCTCGACGGTGCGGCCATCCGAGAGGGTCGCGATGACGCCCTTGTCGGTGCGCACCACGGAGTCGGCGCGCGACTTCGAGAGCACGGTCATGCCGTTGCGCTTGAACACGTTCTCGATAACGGCGGCTGCGTCAGCGTCTTCGCCGGGCAGAACCTGGTCGCGGCTCGAGATGAGCGTGACCTTCGAACCGAGGGCCGTGTAGGCCGACGCGAACTCTGCTCCGGTGACGCCCGATCCGACCACGATGAGGTGCTCGGGAACAGTCTTGAGCGTATAGAGCTGGGTCCAGGTGAAGATGCGTTCGCCGTCGGGCACTGCCGACGAGAGAATGCGGGGGCTCGCACCGACCGAGACGACGATGGTGTCGGCTTCGATCTCGTCGAAGTCGGTGCCCTCTTCGCCCTTCGAGGTCGAGACGATCACCGAGTTGGGGCCATCGAGACGGCCCTCGCCGGTGACGACCCGCACGCCCGACCGGATCAGGCTGGACTTCATGTCTTCGGACTGCTGCCGCGCGAGGCCCAGCAGACGCTTGTTCACCGCGGCGAGATTGACGGCGATCTCGGGGCGCACCGGCTTGCCCGTGCCGCCGCGGGTGAAGAACTGCACGCCGAGATCGGCAGCTTCGCCGATGGCGTTCGTGGCCTCGGCCGTGGCGATCAGGGTCTTCGATGGCACGACGTCGGTCAGCACGGCGGAGCCGCCCACGCCGACTCGCTCGATCAGGGTGACGTCTGCACCGAGCTGAGCCCCCGCAATAGCGGCGTCATAACCGCCCGGACCGCCGCCGAGGACGGCGATTCTCTGCTTGCGCTCGAACTCATAGACCATGACGGCCATTCTCCCGTGTCGCGCGGGCCACCGCCAAACCCACGCCCCGCGCATCCGCGATCTGCCGGTGAACACCGCGTTAATCTAAGGTGGTTCAATGCTCACCACGACAGCCAATCCCCTCGATTCCTCCGACGCCGATCCCTTCGAGATCGCCCGCGAGGCGGCAGCTCAGATCGCAGAGAAGACAGGGGTCGCGCATCACGACATCGCCTTGACCCTCGGCAGCGGCTGGGGCAAGGCCGCAGACCTCATCGGCGAGACGGTCGCCACCGTGGATGCGACGGAGATCGTCGGCTTCTCGGCCTCGGCCGTTCCCGGGCACGGCGGCACGCTCCGCTCGATCGCGCTGCCCAACGGAAAGCACGCGCTCGTCATCGGCGCGCGCACCCACTACTACGAGAACCACGGTGTGCGCCGCGTCGTGCACAGCGTGCGCACCGCCGCGGCCACGGGCGCCACGACGATGATCCTCACGAACGGCGCCGGCGGCATCCGCGAGACCTGGACCCCGGGAACGCCCGTTCTCATCAGCGACCACATCAACCTCACGGCGGATTCGCCCCTCGAAGGCGCCACGTTCATCGACCTCACCGATCTGTACTCGACACGTCTGCGCGACGTCGCCCGCACGGTCGACGCCGACCTCGACGAGGGTGTCTACGTGCAGTTCCGTGGCCCGCACTACGAGACTCCGGCCGAGGTGCAGATGGCGAAGGCGATCGGCGGCCACATCGTGGGCATGTCGACCGCGCTCGAGGCCATCGCCGCCCGACAGGCCGGCATGGAGATCCTCGGCATGTCGCTCATCACGAACCTGGCCGCGGGAATCCAGAAGACCCCGCTGAGCCACGAAGAGGTCATCGAGGCCGGTCGCAACGCCGAGGGCAGGATCGGATCGCTGCTCGCTCGAATCGTGGGCGAGCTGTGAGCGATTCCGAGCTTTTCGAGGCTGCCCGCGCGTGGATCGCGCAGGACCCCGACGACGAGACGCGCGCCGAGCTGTCGGCACTGATCGACGCCGCCACCGCGGGTGACGCGGCGGCCCTCGACGACCTGCGCGATCGCTTCGAGTCGCGGCTCGCCTTCGGCACCGCCGGGCTCCGAGGCGAGATAGCCGCAGGTCCCAACCGCATGAATCGCGTGCTGGTCTCACAAGCCGCCGCGGGTCTTGCCGCCTACTTGCTCGAGCGTGCGGCCGACGGTGCCAGCACGAGCATCGTGATCGGCTACGACGGGCGCAAGAACTCGGCCGTCTTCGCGACCGACACCGCCGAGATCATGGCGGGCGCCGGCATCCGGGCCATTCTGTTGCCCCGCCTGCTGCCGACACCGCTCGTGGCGTTCGCCGTGCGGCACCTCGATGTGAGCGCCGGCGTGATGGTGACGGCATCGCACAACCCTCCGAACGACAACGGCTACAAGGTCTACTTGGGCGGCGCCGACCAGGGCTCGCAGATCGTTTCCCCCGCCGACGCGGAGATTGCCGCGCACATTCTGCGGATCGCGGCAGAGCAGAACGTTCTCGAGCTGCCTCGCTCAGACGCTTACGAGATCGCGCCGGAGTCCGTGGTGGATGCGTACGTCGCACAGACGGCCGAGCTCGCCTCCCGACCGACTGTTCAGCCGAAGGTGGTCTACACGGCGATGCACGGCGTCGGCTGGCAGACCTTCCGAGCGGTGCTCGAGGCTGCTGGATTCGATGAGCCCACGGTGGTTCGCCAGCAGATCGATCCCGATTCCGCCTTCCCCACCGTGTCCTTCCCCAATCCCGAGGAGCCGGGCGCGCTCGACCTCGCCTTCCAGACCGCGCGCGAGGTCGACGCCGATCTCGTGATCGCGAACGACCCCGACGCCGACCGGCTGGCCATCGCCATCCGGGATTCGTCGTCACCGGCGACGTTTCGTGCGCTGACCGGCAACGAGGTCGGCGCTCTGCTCGGCTGGCGTGCCGCCGAGCTTCTGGATGCCGCTGCTCACGACGAGCAGACCGCCTCGGGCACCCTGGCCTGCTCGATCGTGTCGTCGCCGGCCTTGCGAGCGGTCGCTGCGGAATACGGACTCGAGTTCACCGAAACCCTCACCGGCTTCAAATGGGTCTCGCGCACACCCGAGCTCGCCTTCGGATTCGAAGAGGCGCTCGGTTATCTGGTCAATCCGTCGACGGTGCGCGACAAAGACGGTATCTCGGCTGCTCTCGCCCTGCTCGATCTGGCCAGCGGACTCGCCGCTCGCGGTCTCACCCTCGACGACCAGCTCGACGCCTTCAGCATGCGCTTCGGACACTTCGCATCGGGCCAGGTATCGGTTCGCGTCACCGACCTGTCGCAGATCACGCGGGTGATGGCGAGGCTCAGAGCCGAACCGCCCGCCGAGATCGGCGGCATTCGCGTGTCGAGCATCGACGACCTGCTCGACACCGGCGGCGTATTGCCCTCGTCGGATGTTCTGCGCATCCACCTCGACGACGGCTCACGCGTGATGGTGCGCCCCAGCGGAACGGAGCCGAAGCTCAAGGTGTATCTCGATACCTCGTCGAGCGACGGAACGCTCGAAGAACGCCGAGCGTCGGCCACCGACGCGCTTGTGCGCCTCGAAAAGGGCGTGCGCGCGCTGATCGCGGAGTAGCGGCTCAGCCGAGGGCGATCTCGAGCTTTCGCGTGAGTTCGTCGAGGTCGAAGTAGTTCTCGATCACGACGACGTCGGCGTAGGTCTTGCCGATGAACTTCACGAGTTCGGGAGACGCCAGAATCACCTGCGCGTCTTCTGCTGCGACGGCGAAACCGGCGATGTCGGTCGCCTCGATATCGGCCTCGATGCCCAGTCGGGCGAGGGCACGTTCGGCATTCACTTTGAGAATGGCCGACGTGCCGATGCCTGCTCCGCAGAAGGCGATGATCTTCATAGGGTCAACGATAGTGGGCGACGGTCATACGTCAGGCTGAACCCGGTCCAGCACAGCCCTCACCGCTCCGACCGTCGTCGCATGAGCAATAGCGGTGGTGGCCGTCGAGTCGTTGAACACGTTCGCCAGTTCGGCCAGCACGGTCACGTGCCCCTCGTTGCTGGTCACCGCGAGCGCGAGGACGACCTCGACGGGGTCGTTGTGCGGATGCCCGAACACGACCGGTTCGTCGAGCGTCACGACCGCGAGCCCATCGTGCAGCACATCGGGTCCGGGGCGGGCGTGGGCGAGCGCGAGACCGGGAGCGATCACGATGTACGCACCGAACTCCTCGACGACCTGCACCATGCGCTCGGCATAGGCATCCGTCGTGACCCCGCCGGCGACGAGCGCCTCACCGGCGATACGAACGGCACTCCGCCAGTCGGCGGCGTGCGCCCCCAGAACGAAGACGTCGTCTGGTAGTTCGTGCAACCGCATGGGCTAGGCGCTCTGGAAGCCCGCGATGATCGTGTCTGCCAGGTCCTGGCGCTCATCGAGCGGCAGGAAGGAGGCGTTCGCCGCGTTGAGCTGGAAGACCTCGAAGTCCTCGAGGTCGTAGCCGAACGCGTCCGACAGCAGCGAGAGCTCGCGGCTGAGCGAGGTGTTGCTCATCAGCCGGTTGTCGGTGTTGACCGTCACCGTGAAGCCGAGCTGATAGAGCAGATCGAACGGGTGATCCTGCAGGTCGTCGCCCCAGGCCGCGATCGCTCCGGTCTGCATGTTGGACGACGGCGAGAGTTCGAGCGCGATCTCGCGATCCTTGACCCACTGCGCGAGACTGCCGATAGAGACGAACGTGTTCTCGTCGTCGCTCGACTCGATGCGGATGTCTTCGGCGAGGCGCACGCCGTGGCCGAGTCGCAGAGCACGCCCGTCGAAGAGCGCACCCCGGATGCTGTCGAGTCCGTCGGCCTCACCCGCGTGCACCGTGACGGGAAAGAAGTTCTGAGCGAGGTAGTCGAATGCCGCGCGCTGGTTGCCCGCAGGAAAACCGAGTTCGGCGCCGGCGATGTCGAATCCGACCACGCCGCGTTCGCGGTGGCGCACGGCGAGCTCGGCGATCTCGAGGCCGCGATCGGCATGGCGCATAGCCGTGACCAGCTGGCCGACGCGAAGTGTCTTGCCGTCGTTCCTGGCGTCGTCGATGCCCTGCTCGATGCCGTGCTGCACGGCCTCGACGGTCTGGTCGAGGGTGAGCCCCTTGGCCACGTGCTGTTCGGGCGCCCAGCGCACCTCGCCGTAGACGACACCGTCGGCGGCGAGATCCTGCACGAACTCACGTGCGACCCGAGTGAGACCCTCGGTCGTCTGCATGACACCAACGGTGATGTCGAACGTGGCCAGGTAGTCGACGAGCGAACCGGAGTCGGCCGAATCCTCGAACCATTCGCCCAGCGAGGCAGCGTCGGAGGCGGGCACCTCGAAGCCGATCGCGTCGGCCAGCTCGAGGATGGTCGAGGGGCGGAGGCCGCCGTCGAGGTGGTCGTGAAGGGAGACTTTGGGGAGAGCGTTGATGCTCGTTCGGCCATTGGCGAGCGTGTACTGCTCTCGTGAATCGTTCATGGCATCAGCCTACGGCGTCGATGCAGGGAAGAGGCTGCCCGAGATCTGCGAGGCCGTGTGCCGGGCGAGCCGGAGAACCTCGTCGGCGCTGAGCACGCTCCTCCGCGTCTTGACATAGGGAACGGTCAACGCGGCGACTGCCGTGCCGTCGGCACGCAACACAGGAAAGACGATGTCGATCACGCCGGCGTGAATCGCGTCGCCGCGCTCGACGTACCCCGCGTCGCGAACCGTCCGCAGGGCGGGCTCGTGCGCATCCGGGTCACTCGAGCGGAACGCGCGCAGCACCTCGCCCGTCGCGCTGTCGTCGAGAGGAAACAGCGCACCCACCCGCACCCGGAACCCGAAGTCGCCGGGGCTCTCGACCTGCGCGACGACGCGAGAGAGGCCGGCGTCTTCGACGCTGAGGCTGCACGACTGCTCGGCCGCGTCGGCCAGCGCGCGCATCGGCCCGGCGGATGCCTGGAGCAGGCCTCGCAGAGGATCGTGACGGTGGGCAAGATCGAACAGCCGCAACGACAGGACATAGAGCCCCGTCTGAGAGTCTCGGTGCACGTAGCCGCGCCGCTCGAGCGTGCTCAGCACACGGAAGATCTGACTGACGCTTCGCCCCACACCGGATGCGATCTGGGCCTGACTCAGTCCCCCGCTCGTCGCCGAGAGGAGCTCGAGAATGTCGAGCCCCTTGTCGAGCGCGGGGGCGGCGTACTCGGTATCGGCCGAGGCAGCCCGCGTCGAGGCGGTCGACACTCGTGGTTCTGTCACGACTAGAGGCTCGCCCCCATGGCGGCGACCATACGTCGAGCGATCTCGCGCTCGAGGTCGTCGGGAACGGGCTGGGCTCCGGCGACCAGCGTGCTCGCCCCCGTCGCCACTCTCTCGAGCGAGAGCACCTGCAACAGGAAGCCGAGATCCATGGAGTCGAGGGAGTTGCCCTTCGGTGCCGTGCCCGCGAGGTTGAACATGCGGCCGCCGGCGAGGAGGATCACATGGCGCCCGTTCGGCAGATCGATGCGCTCGATCGTGTCGTCGATGGCCCGGGTCGAGGTCGCAGCCTTACGCAGTGACGCCGTGTCGATCTCCCACGGGAAGTGTCCGCAGTTGGCGAGGATCGCGCCGGCGCCCATGCGCTCGATCGCCGACATGGTGAGCACGTTCGCGCGGCCCGTGGCGGTGATGAATACCTCGCCCCATTCGGCCAGTCCGTCGGCGGTATCGACGCGGAATCCGTCGAGGGCCGCCTCAAACGCTTTCAGTTCGTCGACCTCGGCCACGGCCACCTTGCCGCCGAGCGCGCGCAGGTACTGTGCGACGCCGCGGCCGCACCACCCGTATCCGACAACCACGAAGCGGCGACCGGGAATCATGAGGTTCGTGATGCGCATGAAGCTCTCGACGACCGACTGACCCACGGCGTGCTTGTTCTCGCCGAGCTGCTTCAGCAGGCTGTCGTTGATCACAATCACCGGGAACGGCACCTGACCCAGAAGCTCGGACCGCAATCTGTCGCCGCCCGACGTCGTCTCCTCGGTTCCACCGATCAGCGTCTGCCCCGCGCCCCGACTCACGATGCCGGCCGCGAGGTCGGCGCCGTTGTCGAGCAGGATGTCCGGGGTCGCGTCGAGCACGGCGGCCACGTTCGTGTGATGCTCGTCGAGGGAGTCGTCGCGACGTCCGAACAGCGTCATGCCCTGGTTGCGCAGGTAGGCGACGACGTCGTCTTGCGTCGATCCGTGGTTTCCGGTTCCGACGATCTCGGCGCCACCGGCGGCAAGGGTCTCGAGCAGCACAGCGGTCTTGGGCTCGATGTGCAGCGACATACCGATGCGGTGGCCCTCGAAGGGTCTGGTCGCGGCGAACGTCTCCCGAACCGCAGCGAGGAGTCGCATGCGAGACCTGATCCACTCGACGCGGGCGGCGGCTGAATCGATGAGTGCTGTCATGAATTCAGTGTTGCATATATGAATGTCACTTTCATATATGCTTTTCTCACGACGTCAGGAGCACCCATGCCGCGCAAGATCATTCTCGACTGCGACCCCGGTCACGACGATGCCATCGCCATTCTGCTGGCACACGGCAACCCAGAGATCGACCTGCTGGCCGTGACCACCGTGGTGGGCAACCAGACGCTTGAGAAGGTCACGAGGAACGCCCTGGCAGTGGCCGAGATCGCCGGCATCGTCGGTGTTCCGTTCGCCGCCGGATGCCCGAGACCGCTCGTACGCAACATCGAGGTGGCGCCCGACATCCACGGCGAATCCGGTATGGACGGCCCCGCGCTTCCCGATTCGACCCGAGAACTCGACGGTCGCCACGCGGTCGATCTGATCATCGACACCATCATGGCGAGCGAGCCCGGCGAGATCACGCTGGTGCCCACGGGAGGGCTCACGAACATCGCTCTGGCCGCGCGCAAGGAACCACGCATCATCTCGCGCGTAAGAGAGGTCGTTCTGATGGGCGGCGGCTTTCACGTCGGAAACTGGTCGGCGACCGCAGAATTCAACATCATCATCGACCCCGAGGCCGCCCACATCGTCTTCAACGAGTCGTGGCCGCTCACCATGGTGGGCCTCGATCTGACCCATCAGGCGCTCGCCACCCCCGACGTGCGCGCACGAATCGCAGCAATCGACACCACGCCGTCGCGCTTCGTCGGCGAGCTGCTCGACTTCTTCGCCAGCACCTATCTCGAAGCGCAGGGCTTCACGCATCCACCGGTACACGACCCGTGCGCGGTGGCCTACGTCATCGACCCCAGCGTCATGACCGTGCGCAAGACGCCGCTCGACGTCGAGCTCACGGGCACACTGACTCTCGGCATGACGGTGGCCGACTTCCGCTCTCCCGCGCCGGATGACTGCACGACGCAGGTGGCGGTCGACCTCGACACCGAGAAGTTCTGGACCCTCATCGAAGATGCCCTTCGCCGCATCGGGGAGCCCACGCGCGTCCACGGTGCGCCGGTCGAGTAGGTCGCTCGCGACCGTATCGAGACCAGCTGCGTCGAGGTGATGACCTCGATACGCCAGCTCCTTCGCCGTGCGGCTACTCGATCGGCGCGGGGTTGCTACGGAAGGCGCGCGATGAGGGCCAGCAGACGGTCGTAGAACGCGTCTGCGTCGACGTCGCGTAGATAGATGATGTTGCGCGGCAGCTCGGTGATCTGCCACCAGTCGGCCGCGAGCATGCCCATGGTGAGCTCGCTCGAGATCTCCACCCGGGCGTTGATGAGGCGTCCCGAGAAGAGTTCCGGATACAGGCAGTACAGCGGAACGACCGGCCCGTGCAGTGGCGCCCCATCCCAGCCGTACTTGTCGAGATCGAAGGTCTCCGAGAACGTGAGCAGGCGCTCGATGACCTGGCCGCAGCGGTTCCCGAGAGCCGCGAAGCGGTCGAGCCTCTCGCGGGTGTTGCGCAGCTGATGCGTGACGTCGAGCGGCAGCATGGCGATGGGGATGCCCGAGGAGAGCACGACATCGGCCGCGTGCGGATCGACGTAGATGTTGAACTCCGCAGTGGGCGTGATGTTGCCGACCTCGAAGTAGGCGCCCGCCATCATAACGATCTGCTTGATCGACGCGGTGATGTCGGGCGCCTCGATCAGGGCCACCGCGAGCGTCGTCATGTTGCACATCTGCAGGACCGTCACCGATTCGGGCGGCGCGGCCCGCAGCATCCGGATGATCGCCGCGACACCCGCCTCATCTTCGGCCTCGAGACGTGGCCGGGGCAGTTCGTAGCCGTCCATGCCTGTGGCCCCGTGCACATGCGCCGCCGTGACGAGCTCGCGCACGAGGGGGCGCGGCGCCCCGCGGTAGACCCGGATGCCCGTACGCCCGGTGAGCTCGACCACCTGCAGGATGTTGCGCACCGTGTGGTCGAGCGTCGTATTGCCCGCGCCAGCGACGATTCCGAGCACGTCGAACTCCTCGGGCGCCGCGAGGATCGCCATGAGGGCCGCGGCCTGCTCCTGGCCGGGATCGGTGATGATGATGGTCGGCCTCATGGGGCTGGTCCTTTCGGCGGGACAGGCGGGATGCGTGGCGTTCCCTGAGCCTGCCCTCGTCGACAGGCTCAGGGAACGGAGACGGCGCGTTACGGAACCGACGGGCTGTCGACGGTGATGCCGCCATCGACGATCTGCACCCGCAAGGCCTCGATCTCGTCGGCGAGCGCCGGGTCGACCTTCGACTCGTAATCGTGGAACGGCGAGATCGCCACTCCCCCGTTGGCGAGGGTTCCGATGTACGTCTCCTTCGAGAAGTCACCGGCCTCGGTGTCCTCGATCACGGTCGCGATCGACAGCGGCATGTCACGGGCGATCGAGGTGAGGAACAGGTCGGAGTACTCCGGCGCGCTGGTGTACATGTCGGTGTCGACACCCAGCAGGGCGACCGGCGCCGAGGAGTCGCGGATGGCCTCGGCCGTTCCCTGGTAGATCGGGCCGCCCACGGGCAGGATCACATCGGCTCCCTGCTGGATGAGGCCTTCGGAGAGGACCTTGGCGGCGTTGATGTCGGAGAAGTTGCCCGTGAACGACCCCTCCTGCGTGTCGAAGTCCCAGCCCAGCACCTTCACGTCGGCGCCCTTGTCCTCGTTGTAGCGGGCCACGCCCAGTGCGAATCCGTCCATGTACAGCGTCACGGGCGGGATCTGGGCTCCGCCGAACGTGCCGACCATGCCCGACTTCGAGTAGCTCGCGGCCGCGTAGCCCACGAGGTAGCCCGACTGGGAGGTGTCGAAGAGGACCCCCTTCACGTTCGGCAGGTCGATCGAGTTGTCGTCGATGATGATGAAGTCGACATCGGGGTTGGCCTTCGCCGACTCCTCCGTGGCCGCGGCCAGCAGGTACCCCGCCGCGACGACCACGGTGCAGCCCTGGTCGACCAGGTTCTGGATGTTCGGAGCGTAGTCGCCCTCGGAGGCGGACTCGACCTTGATGTGGTCGGTGCCGAGCGCGTCGGCGGCGTCGGTCACGCCTTGCAGGCCGAGCGCGTTGAACGACTTGTCGTCGAAGCCGCCCTCGTCGGAGACGATGCAGGGAAGGAAGTCGCCGGCCGCCGCATCCGTCGAATCGGATTCGGCGGGGGCCGACGAGCAGCTGACGAGAAGCAGCGAGCCGAGCGCGAGGGCGGCTGCACCGGCGGCGGCGCGGCCGCGACGGGTGGTGAATGAAGCCATGGGTGATCCTCCAGGAATGCGGTGTGTCGGATGGTGCGAAACGGGAGCCGGATGCGGCGGGTGGGGCTTGTGGATGCGACGGGTCACGTCGCGGGGGTCGGGGCGTGGCGGCGGCCCGCGACCGCGGTCCCCGCCGGGCTGCCCGATCATCGCGGAGTCTCCACCCAGGCGTAGATCTCCCAGATGTAGCCGTCGACATCGAGGAAGTACGTCGATCGCGCGCCCCACTCGAACACCGCCGGCGGGCCGCTCGCCTCGAGGCCCCGCTCGAGCAGCGCGCGGTAGAGCTCGTCGACCTGCTCTCCCGTGGAGAGTTCGATCGCGAGCATCAGGTGCCCGGTCGACGGCGCGAGGTCGAGCACCGACGCCTGGGCGAGCGGCGACTGCAGGTGCGTGCCGCCCTCGTAGAGCGTGAGGGTGACCTCGCCCGCGGAGAAGACGCGGGCACCCTCGGCCCGGTCGGTCACCTCGAAGCCGAGCAGCAGCAGGAACTCCGTGGTCGCGTCGAGGTCCGTCACGGTGAGGTCGATCTCGCTCAGGCGCCGGATGCCGTCGGCCGAGTCGCGCAGGCGCAGAACGAAGCCGTCGGGGTCGACGAGCACGCGTCGCGTGCCGGCACGATCCAGGGCCTCGGACTCAAGGTCGAGGGTGAGGGAGAAGGGCTGACCGGGTGCCACCGGATAGCTCGGGCCGACCGTCTCGGCGATGCTCAGCCTCGTCCACATGGCGAGGCGTGGGCCGGTGCCGAGCACGAAGTCGGCGAAGCGCACGTTGCGCATACGCCGCTCGAGGCCGAGCCCCGAGTAGTAGGCGTCGCTCGCGTCGACATCGCTGATCACGAGGCATGCGTCGTCGATTCTCATGGCGTGCTCCAGTCGCTGTGCTGAGTGGGAATGGTGGAGGCAGTGGGGCCCGGAGCGGGAACCTCGGAGTGCTCCAGTGGCCACGGCGTCTGTGATGCCCGACGATGCACCTCGGAGACGAGCGGAACCAGCCGGGCGTTGGCCTCGCGCATCCGCTCGCCCTCTCTGCGGTAGTCCGCGGCCAGCGTGCGGAACTCGGTGAGGATCGCGGCCTCGTCGACCCGGGTCATCCGGCCGCCCTGCACCACGAGCTCGCCGTCGACCCAGACCTCGGCGATCGACGATCCGTTCTCCGAGAAGACAAGCTGCCGTGCGGTGTCGCCCGCTGGGGTGAAACTCGTGGTCGCCTCGAGGTCGAACACCACGAGGTCTGCGACGCGACCGGGCTCGAGCGCGCCGACTGTGTCGGAAAGTCCCGTGGCCCGGGCACCTCCGCGCGTCGCAGCCCAGAGGACCTCGTCGCTCGACGGCCAGGTGGTGGGGTCGGGATCCGTGAGGGTGTGCAGCAGCGCCGCCTGTTTCACGACCTCGAGCATGCGCAGCGAATCGTTGCTCGCGGTGCCGTCGGTG
>Ga0308163_10000363_pt1 | contig 91606 bp, 80 predicted proteins | sample PhyTR1_FD_201037 | JGI IMG/M metagenome (GOLD analysis project Ga0308163, IMG submission 201037) | Phyllosphere microbial communities from UC Gill Tract Community Farm, Albany, California, United States - DLSLT.R1 | ecosystem: Host-associated > Plants > Phyllosphere > Unclassified | place: USA... | reverse complement strand
CGACGTCTTCGGCATCTCGGCCGGCGCGGCGGCGTCGATGATGTTTACGATTAAACTCATCAACGCCTTCACCGACCCGATGATCGGCGCCGCCGCCGACCGCACCAGCACCCGCTTCGGCAAATTCCGCCCCTACCTGATCTGGGTACCGGTGCCGCTGGCCTGCGCGGCCATCCTCACCTACACCACGCCGGACTTGGGCCATGACGGCAAGCTGATCTGGGCCTACGGCACCTATCTGCTGATGATGGTCTGCTACACCTGCATCAACATCCCCTACAACGCGTTGTCCGGCGTGCTGTCGGCCGATCCGCAGGAACGCTCCACCGTCAACGGCCTGCGCTTCATCTTCGCCTTCGCCGGCGGCACCCTGGTCACCGCCGCCACGCCGGCGATGGTGTCGTGGCTGGGCGCCGGCGACGATAAACTGGGCTGGCAGTTGACCATGCTGGCGTGGAGCGTGTTCGCCTCCGGCCTGTTCGTACTGACCTTCCTGAACACCCGCGAGCGCATCGCCCCGGCGCCCTCGCAGAAATCCAACGTCGCGCAGGACATCCGCGACCTGTCGCGCAACCGGCCATGGGTGGTGCTGTTTTTCCTGGCGCTGATCATCATGATCACCATCACCCTGCGCACCACCAGCGCGGCCTACTACTTCAAGTATGTGGTGGGACGCCCGGAGCTGATGCAAGGCTTCGTGCCGGCATATATGATCTCGGCCGCCGTCGGCGCCTCGATCACGCCCTTCCTCACGCGCTTCGTCGACAAGAAGAAGCTGATGATGATTTTGATGAGCGTGACCGCCGTGCTGTCGTCGGCTTTCTTCTTCGTGCCCAAGGACCAGGTCACGCTGATGTTCGCGCTGCAGATCGGCATGGGCCTGGCGCTGGGACCGAAGTCGCCGCTGGCCTTCTCGATGTACGCCGACACGGCGGACTACAACGAATGGCGCACCGGCCGCCGCGCCACCGCGATGACCTTCGCCGCCGCGACGTTCTCGCAAAAGCTCGGCACCGCGATCGCGGTCGCCGTCATCGGTTCGCTGTTTACCCAACTGGGATATGTCGCCAACGCGGCGCAATCGGTCGGCTCGCAGGCCGGCATCGTCTGGCTGATGTCGTTCATTCCGGCCGCCTTTGCGGCGCTGGCCGTCGCGGTCATGTTCTTCTATAACCTCGATAACACCAAACTGGTTCAGATCCAGGCCGAGCTGGAAGAACGCAAGACCAAACCAGCTTGACCACGTCGTTCATTCACTACGCTTAAATACGGAGACTGCTTCATGCTACGCCCAACCCACAATGGCGACCGCTTCGAACTGACCAGCGCCACGGCCATGCCGCGCGCCGCCGGCTTCCTGTGGAACCAGAAAATGATGATACAGGTGACCTGCCGCGGCTACGCCGTCGCCCAGTATATGCAGCCGGAGCCGGCCAAATACGCCTATGCGCCCAACCTGGAGGCCAAGACCTTCATGCAGCCGGAGCAAAACTACTACGCCCATCATCCGGGCCGCTTCTTCTACATCAAGGACGAGGAAACGGGCGAGCTGTTTTCGGCGCCGTATGAGCCGGTGCGCACGGCGGTCGACAGCTTCAATTTCTCGGTCGGCAAAAGCGACATCGCATGGACCATCGAGCACCTGGCCCTGCGCGTCGAACTGACGTTGAGCATCCCGACCACCGACGTGGTGGAACTGTGGTCGCTGCGCGTGACCAACCTGTCCGGCCGCGCGCGCAAGCTGAGCGTCTACCCCTACTTCCCGATCGGTTACATGTCGTGGATGAACCAGTCGGGCGAGTATCGCGGTGATCTGGGCGGCGTGGTGGCAAGCAGCGTGACGCCGTATCAGAAGGTCACCGACTACTTCAAGCAGAAAGATTTCAAGGACAAGACCTACTTCCTGTGCGAGCAGGCGCCGGTGGCGTGGGAAGTGCAGCAACAGGCGTTCGAAGGCGAAGGCGGACTGCATTATCCAAGCGCGATCGGGGAACCGTTGCTGGCCAATGGCGACGCGCGTTATGAAACGCCGGCCGCCGTGGTGCAATACCGGCTGGCGCTGGAGGATGGCCAGGCACAGGACTACCGCTTCATCTTCGGCCCGGCCTTCGACGATGCGGAAATCGTCGCCATGCGCGAGAAATACCTGAGCGCCGCCGCGTTCGACCAGGCGCGCAAGGATTACGCCGACTATATCGCCGGCGGGCGCGGATGCCTGCGCATCGAAACGCCCGACAAGGAGCTCGATAACTTCGTCAATAACTGGCTGCCGCGCCAGGTGTTCTACCACGGCGACGTCAATCGCCTCAGCACCGATCCGCAGACCCGCAACTACCTGCAGGACAATATGGGCATGAGCTACATCAAGCCTGGCGTGATGCGCGCCGCCTTCCTGCATGCGCTGTCGCAGCAGGAGGCCAGCGGCGCGATGCCCGACGGGATCTTGCTGGCCGAGGGCGCGGAGCTCAAATACATCAACCAGGTGCCGCACACCGACCATTGCGTGTGGCTGCCGGTGGCGCTGAAGGTGTACCTGGACGAAACCGGCGACTACGACATCCTCAACGAGGACGTGGTCGGCCACGACAGCGGCGTGGCCATCACCGTCTCCGAGCGCATGAGCAGCGCCATGGACTGGCTGCTGCAGGCCCGCGACCAGCGCGGCTTGAGCTACATCGCCCAGGGCGACTGGTGCGATCCGATGAACATGGTCGGCTACAAGGGGCGCGGGGTGTCGGGCTGGCTGACGGTGGCCACCGCCTATGCGCTGAACCTGTGGGCAGGGATTTGTGAAAAGAGCGCCGCCAGCGCCTCGCTGGCGGAAAGCGCGAAGCACTTCCGCGCCGGCGCCGAGGCGGTCAACCGCGCGGCCAACGAGCACCTGTGGGACGGCGACTGGTACGCGCGCGGCATCACCGACGACAATGTCACCTTTGGCATCAGCAAGGATGAGGAAGGCCGCATCTACCTCAATCCGCAGGCTTGGGCGATGCTGGGCGGCGCGGCCGATGCCGACAAGCGCGCGGCGATGATGGCGCAGGTCGAGGAGCAGCTGGACACGCCGTACGGCGTGGCGATGTTCGCGCCGCCGTACAGCGCCATGCGCGACGACGTCGGCCGCGTGACGCAAAAGCACCCCGGTTCGGCGGAAAACGGCGCGGTCTACAACCACGCCTCGATCTTCTACATCTATAGCCTGTACACGGTGGGCGAAGGCGACCGCGCCTACAAGCTGCTGCGCCAGATGATCCCCGGCCCGAGCGAGGCCGATTACCTGCAGCGCGGCCAGCTGCCGGTGTTCATCCCCAACTACTACCGTGGCGCATACCACCAGTATCCGCGCACGGCCGGCCGTTCCAGCCAGTTGTTCAACACCGGCACCGTGTCGTGGGCCTATCGCTGCTTCATCGAGGGACTGTGCGGCTTGAAAGGCGATACCGACGGTTTGCTGGTCAATCCCCAGCTGCCAAGGCATTGGGACGGCATCAAGGTCACCCGCCAGTTCCGCTATGCGACGTTCGAAGTGTCGATCCGCCGCGCCGATGTCGGCGAAATTCAGGTCGCGCTGGACGGAAAACGATTGCCTGAACCGCGCGTGACCGGTATCGTTGCGGGTGGAGTATACGCGCTCGAGGTTTTAATCCCGCGCGCCGACCTATAAATCGAAATATAAGGACATAGCAATCGTATGAAGAAGCGTCTCTGGCTGTCACTGGCACTGGTTTATCCCCTCATGCTGTCTTCCACGTTAAGCGGAGCGGCCCATGCCGCCGACGCCAAACGTCCATGGCTCGATAAAAAGCTGGCCCCGGACGCGCGCGCCGAGCAGTTGGTCAAGGCGATGACCCTGGACGAAAAAATCCAGACCGTGTTCGGCTACTTCTCCACCGATTTCGAGTCCAAAAAACACGTCGCGCCCAAGGAAGGCCGCAAGGATTCGGCCGGCTTCATCCCGGGCATCGAGCGTCTGGGCCTGCCGCCGCAATGGCAGGCCGACGCCGGCGTCGGCGTCGCCACCCAGGCCGCGTCGAAAAAACCTTACCAGCGCACCTCCCTGCCCTCCGGCCTGGCCACCACGGCCACCTGGAATCCGGAACTGGCGTTCGCCGGCGGCGCGATGATCGGCAGCGAGGCGCGCAAGACGGGCTTCAACATCATGCTGGCGGGCGGCGTCAACCTGATGCGCGAGCCGCGCAACGGCCGTAACTTCGAATATGGCGGCGAAGATCCGCTGCTGGCCGGCGTCATGGTGGGCGAGCAGATTCGCGGCATCCAGTCGAACCACATGGTCTCGACGCTCAAGCACTTCGCCTTCAACGACCAGGAAACCAACCGCAATCACGTCAACGTCAAGATCGACGACACCGCCGGCCGCATGTCGGACCTGCTGGCGTTGCAGATCGCGATGGAACGCGGCGACCCGGGTTCGGTCATGTGCGCGTATAACCGCGTCAACGGCGCCTACGCCTGCGAGAGCGACTACCTGCTGAACCAGGTGCTCAAACAGGACTGGGGCTTCAAGGGTTACGTAATGTCCGACTGGGGCGCGACCCACTCCACCGTTCCCGCCGCGATGCACGGACTGGATCAGCAATCGGGCCATCCGTTCGACAAGTCGGCTTACTTCAACGAGGCGCTGAAGGAAGCGGTGGTCAACGGCCACGTGCCGCAGGCGCGCCTGGACGACATGGTCAAGCGCATCACGCGCGCCATGTTCGCCAACGGCTTGATCGAGCATCCGGTGGTCACGCCGACCACCGACGACGCAGGCATCGACTTCGCCGCCAACGGCAAGATCTCGCAGTCCGATGCCGAGGAGGCCATCGTCCTGCTCAAGAACAGCAACGACTTGCTGCCGCTGGGCGCCAACGTGCGCACCATCGCCATCATCGGCGGCCACGCCGACGTCGGCGTGCTGTCGGGCGGCGGTTCGGCCCAGGTTTACCCGATCGGCCTGTCGCCGGTCGCCAACGAAGGCCCGGCCTTCTTCCCCGGCCCGATGGTGTATCACCGCTCGTCGCCGATGCAGGAGCTGAGCGTGCGCACCGGCGCCAGGGTGGTGTACAACGACGGCAAGGACGCCGCCGCCGCCGCCAAACTGGCCGCGTCCAGCGATGTCGCCATCGTCTTCGGCAACCAGTGGATGGGCGAAGCGCTCGATGCGCCGGACCTGAACCTGCCGAACAAGCAGGACGCGCTGATTTCGGCCGTCGCCAAGGCCAACGCCAAGACCATCGTGGTGCTGCAGACCGGCGGTCCGGTCATCATGCCATGGCTGAACAACGTCGGCGCCGTGGTCGAAGCCTGGTATCCGGGCACCAGCGGCGGCGCGGCGATCGCGCGCGTGCTGACCGGCGAAGTCAATCCGTCGGGACGCCTGCCAGCCACTTTCCCGGCCTCGGTGGCACAGTTGCCACGTCCGGTGATCGACGGCGACGCGGTGACCAAGGATGAAACCATCATTGAGAAGGTCACCACCAACTACAACATCGAAGGCGCGGCGGTTGGCTACAAGTGGTTCGACTTGAAAGGCCACAAGCCGCTGTTCCCGTTCGGCTACGGCCTGTCGTACACCAGCTTCGCCTTTGCGGACCTGAGCGCGAACAAGTCGTCCGACGGCGCCGGCATCGATGTCAGCTTCAATGTGCAGAACACCGGCAAGCGCGATGGCAAGGCGGTTGGCCAGGTGTACGTGTCGCCTGCGGCCGGCGGATGGGAAGCGCCGAAGCGCCTGGGTGGCTGGGACAAGGTGGCGGTGAAGGCCGGCGCCAGCGGCAAGGCCAAGGTGAAGATCGATCCGCGCCTGCTGGCCATGTATGACAGCGCCAGCAAGACCTGGAAGATCGCCGCCGGCGAATACATCGTGACCCTTGCCGAATCGGCGGGCGCCAAACCGGCGGCCACCGTCAAGGTCAAGCTGGACGCGCGCACGCTTAACATCAGCGGACGCTAAGCCGTCCAGCATGCGGCATCGCGGTTCACGCGATGCCGCAACATGCTTCCATCATTTCTCTTTCCAGAACACGTCGACCGTGTCGACGCCGTTCTGATTCCACGCCCGGACCCTGGCCTCGACGAAGGTGCCTTCCATATCGTCGCGCGGGGTGATGCCAATCGCGTGATAGCGGAACTGCGCGCCGTGCTTTTCCCGCGCAAGCTGCTCCGCCTTGTTCTTCAAATCACTGTTTTGCCCAAGCTGCTTGCCGGTCAGCGCCAGCATCGACAGCGCCACGCCGATGGTCAGCGCCACGTTGATGGCCGGCTTCTTCCGGCCTGTGGTCTGCAGCGCCGCCTGCACCGGCTGGCGGCCCAACTGCTGCAGCAGCCAGTACAACAGCCCGCAGAACAATACCAGTGGCAGCGCCGCACCGAAATGGGTCGCCGGCGCCACGCGGAGTTCCGCCATGGTCAGGTCGAGCGGCTGCATCAGCGACATGGCGCCGCTGGCGACGGCCATTGGCAGCAGGATGGCGGCGATCCAGATCAGCGCCGAGGCGGCCTTGAGGCTGCCGCGCATCAACAGCGCGCCGGCGATCACGGCGGGGATGGTCATGCTGTAGGAATAGCTGGCGCCGGTGGACAGGCGCCAGATCATGTAGGCGATGTCGAGCGCTCCCACGACCAGCAGTACGATCCCGGCCCGCCGCAGGATTTTTGGCGCGGTTTGTGTTTCGATCAATTTGGCTCCGCAATATTTTCGGTTGGCCAATATTGTAGCTGATGCACGCGTGGTGCCGCAGGCGGCGCAAGGCTGCCGACGGCGGGCCGATTAACCGCTATGGGCTTGGCGCCGGACCTGCATCCGGCTCGACCACCACTTTCTTGCGGCGGCGTGCGTTTTTCGGATCGGCAATGAGGGGACGGTAGATCTCCACGCGGTCGTGCTCGCGCAGCACCGTGTCGAGCGTCTTCTTTTTAGCGTAGATGCCCACCTGCATCGTGGTCAGATCGATGCCCGGCACGTCGGCCAACACGCCGCTGGCGGCGATCGCCTGCTCCAGCGTGGTACCTGTCGGCACTTTCAATTCGCGCAGGAACTGTACCGCGTCGCTGGCGTAGCACACCTGCACGGTGATCAGTTCAGCCGCCATACACCGTTTCCGCCCGTTTGCAGAAGGAATCGACCATGCTGTTGGCGATCATGCCGAACACCGGCCCAACCAGCTTGTCGAGCAAGGTGCCGGAGAATTCATAGCGCATATCGAGCTCGATCTTGCAGGCGTCCTCGCGCAGCGCCTTGAACGTCCACACCCCGTCCAGGCATTTGAACGGCCCGTCGACCAGCTTCATGTTGATCGTGGTCGGCGCGGCATTTTCATTGGAGGTTGTAAAGCTCTGCTTGACGCCGTGGTAATTGATGCCGATGCTGGCAACCACCACGTTGTCGCGGCGCTCGCGGATCTCGACGCCGCTGCACCACGGCAGAAATTTAGGATAGTCGTCGATGTTGGCAACCAGGTCGAACATCTGTTGGGCGCTGTAACCGAGGAAAACTGATTTGTGCACTACTGCCATTGGCTAACCATTTGCTATGATGTTGAATTAGTCGCGTTTTTTGACGCGAAGCAGTAGTTTAACCGACCCGCACGCAAATACAGCTGATTTACGACCCCATGACCATAGCCGATAACAAAAAAGCCTTTTTTGACTACTTCATCGAGGACCGCTACGAAGCGGGTATCGTGCTTGAAGGCTGGGAAGTGAAGGCGATCCGCGACGCCCGCGTGCAGATCAAGGAAGCCTACGTCACCATCCGTGGCGACGAGCTGTTCCTGTTCGGCGCCCACATCAGCGCCCTGCCGACCGCCTCCACCCACATCAGCCCGGAAGCGGTGCGCACCCGCAAGCTGCTGCTGCACCGCCAGGAGATGGACAAGCTGATCAGCAAGGTCGAGCGCTCCGGCTACACCTTGGTGCCGCTGAACCTGCATTACAAGGGCGGCCGGGTTAAATGTGAAATCGGCTTGGCCAAGGGTAAAAAAATGCACGACAAGCGCGCCACCGAGAAAGATCGCGACGGCAAACGCGAAGTGGCCGCAGCAATGAAGACCCACAGCCGTTAAAACCACGCGAACTGTTGCGCGGTCCGTACACAACCCGGTCCCGAACCGGGTTTTTTATCGCCTTGAGAATTTCTAATCGGAAACATCCATGCTAAACTGGACGCTGGATGATTTTACATTCGCGCCCGCCGCGCGCAACTTGCGGGCACGGATCACGGTAGACTTTTGACGATGAGGCAACAATGGCGCTGAAAACTGCAATGGCTCTGGCAGCCGGACTGGTCCTGTCAGGATGTGCGGCGCGCTATACGCCGACGCCACTGGCTGCGAACTTCCCCACCACCAAGCAGGCCAAGCTGCAAGCCGCCTACCATTGGGGCGTGGTGTCCAACAGCATCGAAAAACGGCTGGTGGCCCAGCTCAAAAAGAGCCCGCCGCGCCCGGTGTTCATCAACCAGCCTGCCGACTCGAACGCCTTCCAGCGCGCGCTGGTGACCCAGTTGACGACCTCGCTGGTCAACGACGGCTATGTCGTCACGCGCACGCCGGCCGGTTCGCTCAAGATCGACTTGGACATCCAGGCCGTCACCTTCGCCGCCGAACGTCCGCAATACCGCCCCATCGGCGAGCGCACCGCCTTGCCCGGCGGCGTAACGATGGCCGAGCTGTCGCCGGCGCCGCTGTCCGACGAGGACGCGCTCAACACCGGCTGGGATCCATACGACCTCAACAATGCGCAATTCGCCCCGGGCCAGACGCCGAAAACCGAGATCATCGTGACGCTGTCGGTGTCCGACCAGTACCGCTACCTGGCGCGCACCACCTCGGCCTACTACGTTGCCGATTCGGACCGCGAACTATACGGCGTGCTCGAGCAGGACGCCGAACTCACCAAATTGACCCGTACCTTCAAAGTACGCGGAGACATGTAATGCTGATGACATCCCTGGCCCGCGCCGCCGCGTTGGCGCTGCCGCTGCTGCTGGCGGCCTGCTCCTCCATTCCCACCAAGGAGGAAGGCAACTATTCGACGATCTCGTCCAACCAGTTCATCGACGCCAATTACAAGGCGGCCGATTCGCTGATGCACCAACTCAGCGGCAAGCTGACCGCCGACAAGCCGCTGATCATGGCCACCATCGTCAACATCGACGCGCTGGAACAGACCACGACGCTGGGCCGGCTGGTGTCGGAACAGGTGTCGACCCGCCTGGCCCAGGGCGGCATGCGCATGATCGAGATGAAACTGCGCAACAACGTCTACCTGAAACGCAATCAGGGCGAACTCATGCTCACCAGGGAAATCGGCGAAGTGGCCACCGCGCACAACGCCCAGGCGATCGTGGTCGGTTCCTACGCGGAAACCAGCGACATGGTGTTCATCAACGTCAAGGTGATCCAGCCGAACTCCAACCTGGTGCTGGCCGGACAGGACTATGTGCTGGCCAAGGAAGCCATCGTCCGCTCGATGTTGCAGCGGAATTAAGCCAGCACACCGCTAGACCAGGCGCGGTAGCACCTCTGCCGCCGCAGCCTCCACTTTCAGTCCGATCAGGTCGTCAGCGCGGGTCTTGCCCAGGTTGATCGCCGCGATCGGCTTGCCCGCCGCTGCCGCCAGCTTGCAGAAGCGGAAGCCCGAAAACACCATCAACGACGAGCCGACCACCAGCAGCGAATCGGCGCGCTCCATCATCGCCAGCGCATCGGCCGTGCGCTGAGCGGGAATATTGTCCCCGAAGAAGATCACATCCGGCTGCAAGGTGCCGCCGCAGTGCGCACAGACCGGCACGTGGAAGCGCTGCAACGCCTCAAGTTCAACCTCGGCGTCGCCGTCAGGACGCACTTCGGCGTCGACCGCGAACAGTCCCGGATTCGCCGCCAGTAACTTGGTCTGGATCGCCGCGCGTTCGCTGACCCGTCGGCAGTCCAGGCAAATGACCCCGTGGATATTGCCGTGCAGTTCGATCAAATTGCGGCTGCCGGCGCGCTGGTGCAGGCCGTCGACGTTTTGCGTGATCACGCCATCGATGCGGCCCGCCTCCTCCAGCGCCGCCAGCGCGCGGTGGCCGACATTTGGCGTCGCTTGCGCCAACGTTGGCCAGCCGACCATGCTGCGCGCCCAGTAACGCCGGCGCACACCTTCATCGCGGCGAAAATCCGGACCCTGGATCGGTGTGCGGCCGCGCCGGACGCCGTCCTTGTCGCGGTAGTCCGGAATGCCGGAGTCGGTGCTGAGACCGGCCCCGGTGAGGACCAGCACACGCCGGTGCTGGTGCAGAAAGGTTTGCAGATGATCGATTTGAGCGTTCAGGTTCATGCATGCCATGGTAGCCGAATCCCGGTGGTAGCATGCGTCATGGACAGGTTTTGACCCGGCGTCGCCTGTTGCAGCATGAGTGCATGCTTGTTGCGCATATATATTTGCTGTTTAGTAGAACCATTTGCCCGCCGACTGGCATCTACGGCAAACAATGGAGGGTGGCGGATGCGTCAAACACAGGGCCTGGCGACGGGCTCATTACCGGATGCGAACGAGGCATGCCTGCTGGGAAGGATAGCGGGCGGGGACAGGGCCGCCTTTGAGCAGCTGTACCGCGGCTACTTTTCGCGCTTGTCGCGCTTTATCGGACGAATGACCCGCAACGCCACCTTGATCGAGGAAATTGTCAATGACACCATGTTCGTTGTGTGGCAAAAGGCCGCGACCTTCGATGGCAGTTGCAAGCCTTCCACATGGATTTTCGCCATCGCCTACCGCAAGACCCTTAAAGGACTGCGTGGCAGCGACGATCCGGTGGAGTCCGACGCGACGCTGTACGAGGATGACAGCGGCAACCAGCCCGAGCAGACGTTCACCCGGTTGCAACTGCAGAACACGGTCGCCGAGGCGTTGGACCAGTTGCCGGCCGCACAGCGTGCGGTGATGGTGTTAACCTATTATCATGAGATGGCCTACAGCGACATCGCTGAAGTGGTCGATTGCCCGGTGAACACGGTCAAAACCCGAATGTTTCACGCGCGGCACAGATTGAAGGATTTGTTGTGGAACGAGAGAGAGAACGGTCGATGAACGGGCAAGTCTTCAGGCTGGATGTGCCGGCTCACCAGGCGGTGCAGGAACTGCTGCCCTGGTACGCGTCGTCGCAACTGGAACCGGACGCCGTGCACCGCGTGGAAGTGCACCTGCACACCTGCGAACAATGCCGTCAGGACTTGCAATGGGAGCGCGAGATGCTGGACCAGGGGAGCGGCGACACCGCACTACCGCCGGGCGTGGACATGGAGCGCGCCTGGGCGCGGCTGCTGCCGGCGCTGGGGCCGTCCGACGATGTCGCAGAAGCGCCGATGCACGCCACCGTAGCGTCAGCACCGGCTGCGACGAGCGCGCCATCCGTCGCCCAGCCGCTGGTCGAAGCGCCGACGCCGGGTCAAGCAGTCGTTCCACGGCGCTGGTGGGCCATCGGCGCCGCCAACCAGCCGACTTGGCTGCGTTGGGCGGTCGCCGCGCAATGGCTGTTGATCATCGGTCTGGTGGCGCTGCTGGCGCGTCCGGATGAGCCAGCCGCGGCCTATCGTGTGCTGGGCAACAGCGTGGGTGCCGGCCCCGCCGGCAATCTGGTGGTCATGTTCCAGCCCACCACCACCGAGCGCGAACTGCGCCGCATCCTGCAAGCGCAAGGCGCGCGCGTCGTCGACGGTCCGACCGTGACCGACGCCTACCTGATCAGCGTGCCGGAGGAAAACCGCGAGCGCGCGCTGCAATCGCTGCGCGCCGACCCGGCCGTCAAATTGGCCGAGGCGCTCGACGACGGCGGCACACCTTGAACGCGCGTGCCAGCGTGCTGGCCGCCATGCTTTCCGCCGTGCTCTCACTGGCGGCGGCCGGCGCCGCGCCGGCCACCGCCCAAGAGGCGCAGACCGCCGCGCCCGTCCCGCCGGCAAGCGCGGCCCCGCCGCCCGGCGACGAGCGCACACTGCCGCCGGCCGACGACGGCGCCCATGACCCCGGCGCCAACCAGCTGCTGGTGATGCTGCGCCTGCCCGCCACCCACTACCGGCCCGACGCCACTTACGGTGGCCGATATATGGACGACAGCGGCAGCGGCGGACGCCGGCGCCGGGCCGAAGCGCTGGCGCGGCAGCACGGCATGACGGTGGTTGAAGGCTGGGCCATGTCGCTGCTCGGCATCGATTGCTACGTGATGCGCTACCCGGACAACGCCGATGCCGCCCGCATCATTGAACAGCTATCGCACGATCCGCAAGTGGAATGGGCGCAGCCGGTGGCCAGGTTCGAAGGCATGGCCGAACAGGCGCCGCGCGGCACCGCTCCCCAACTCGCGCCGGCGGGATCGACGACTAGCGTTGCTCCGGTTACGGGCCTGCCGGGCGGGACCGGCGCCGCCGACCCGCTGTATCCGGTGCAGCCGGCCGCCCGCTACTGGCACGTGGCCGACCTGCACCGCTACACCACGGGCCGCGAGGTGCGGGTCGCGGTGATCGACAGCGGCATCGACGGCAACCATCCGGACTTGCAGGGTCAGCTGGCGGTCAACGCCAACTTCGTCGACAACGGTGAACCACCGCCGGAGATCCACGGCACCGCCGTCGCCGGCATCATCGCGGCGCGCAGCGGCAACGGCGGCATCGTCGGGGTGGCGCCCAAGGCCAAACTGATGGGCTTGCGGGCCTGCTGGCAATTGCCCAACCACAGCACCCGATGTAACAGCTTCACGCTGAGCAAAGCGATCAATTACGCGATACTCAACGGCGCTAAAGTCATCAACCTCAGCCTGTCCGGTCCGCCCGACAGGCTGTTGGACCGTTTACTGGACGTCGCTGTCGCGCGCGGCATCGGTGTGGTCGGCGCGGTGGACGCGCAAGCGAGCGCGCCAACCTTCCCCGCCAGCCATCGCGGCGTGCTGGCCGTATCCTCGCAACCCAGCGTCAAGGTGTCCGGCAATTTCGCGCCGGTGAGCGCGGCGGCGCTGATGGTGAAGGCGTCTTTGGCGGCCGGGCTGGAACGCCCGCTGTTCGCCCCGGGCAACGACGTGCCGACCACGGCGCCGGGCGCGCGCTGGTCCTTCGTCAGCGGCAGCTCGTACGCCGCGGCCCATGTTTCCGGCATGCTGGCGTTGCTGGGAGAGTTGCAGCCGGGCGCGACGCCCGCGCAGTTGCGGCGCATGCTGCAACCGCCGGACGTGTTGAACGCTGTTAATATTGACGCATGCGCCACCATTTCCCATCTGATCGACCATTGCAGTTGCGGCTGCCCGGTCAAACTGACGCAGCGCGGCGCCGCCCAGTGACGTTGCAGCGCGCCGCCATCATCGTTGCCGGCCTTTGCGCGCTGGCGCCGTCGGCGCGCGCGCAGATGGAGATGGATATCAGCGGCAGCGTGGCGCTGCAGTCGGAGTACCGTTATCGCGGACAGAATCCGGGCCAGGGCAAGGCCGTGCCGCAGGTCACGGTCAATGTCGACGGCGTGGCCGGCTGGTATGTGGGCGGGTTCGCCAGCGCCATGACCCTCGGCGACGCCGAGGGCTACAAGCTGCAGGGTTACGCCGGCTATGCCCAGCGCCTGCAATCGGGCGGCAGCTGGGAAGTCGGCTGCAGCCGCATTACTTACACGCAGTCGCATCCGAACGATTTTTCAGAGTGCTACGCTGGTTTGAGTTTCGAACGCGGCAGCTCGCGGATCTACTACTCGCCAAAATACCTGGGTTCTCCGGCCAAGACGGTGTACGCGGAGGTGAGCGCGTTCTATCCCGTGCATCCGCGCTTCAACCTGATCGCCAGCGCGGGCCTGCTGTATAACCTTAGCGGCGGCTACTGGGGAGGCATCCCGACCTCCTCGCGCATCGACGCGCGCATCGGCGTCGGCATCCCCTTCGGTAACTGGACGGTGCAAATCGCCCGCGAATATGTGCAGGACGACGGCCGGCGCTACGCCTGGTATCCGGTGCACCCGCCGAAATCCTGGAGCCTCGGGCTGACTTACGCGTTTTAAACCAACGGCGGGCCGGCGGCGGCTTTACGGCGCCACGCGTGCGCGCAATTCCTCGACCGACGCGCGCCATGCCGCGTAATGCTCGCTCTCGGCCCACAGCTCGCGCAGCTCCGATTGGTCGGACAGGATGCGGGCAATCGCCTGCAAGGCCTTGTCCTCCAGATCGGCGCGCCGGCGCGCTTTGGGCTTGCGCGCCTCGACCCATTCATCCACCGCCGCGCTGTCCTCGCTGGCCGCGCCGCCCTTGCCCTGCAGGCGAGCCAGGACCTCGATGGCCACCAGCGCCTCGGCCGCGAACGGCGCCTCCAACTCGGCGGCGCCGGTATCGAGCGCGGTGTCGAGCGTATCCTCGACGGCGTCCAGATTACTGATCTCCTGCAGATCCTGCGCCCAGTCCTGCGCGTAGTCGTTGCCGAAGGCGTCCACTGCCCATGTGCCCATCGCGTGCTCCTTATACTTTGGCGGGTTTGATCAGCGGCGCATCCTTCTGCGTCTTCACCACTTGCATCGCGGTGGCGATCAAGCCGCTCATCTCACCCAGGTTGGCCGGGATGATAATCGAATTATTGGTTTTGGCAAGCTGGCTGAAGGCGCCCACGTACTGCTCCGCCACTTTCAGGTTGACCGCGTCCTCGCCACCGGGCTCGCGGATCGCCGCGCCCACTTCACGCAACGCCGACGCATTCGCTTCCGCAAGGGCGACGATGGCGGCGGCCTGGCCCTGGGCGCGGTTGATGGCCGCCTGCTTGTCGCCTTCCGAGCGGGCGATCTGCGCTTCGCGCTCGCCGTTGGCGATGTTGATCTGTTCCTGCTTGCGGCCTTCGGAGGCGGCGATCAGCGCGCGCTTTTCGCGCTCGGCGGTGATCTGCGCCTGCATCGCGTGCAGGATCTCCTTCGGCGGCGTCAAATCCTTGATCTCGTAGCGCAGCACTTTCACGCCCCAGTTGGCGGCCGATTCGTCGATGGCGTTGACCACCGTGGTGTTGATGTGGTCCCGCTCCTCGAAGGTCTTGTCCAGCTCCATGCGGCCGATCACCGATCGCAAGGTTGTTTGCGCCAGCTGCGTGATGGCGGCAATGTAGTTCGACGATCCGTACGAGGCCCGCATGGCGTCGGTGATCTGGAAGTACAGGATGCCGTCCACCTGCAACTGCGTGTTGTCCTTGGTGATGCAGACCTGTGGCGGTACGTCCAGCGGGATCTCCTTGAGCACGTGCTTGTAGGCGATGCGGTCGACGAACGGAATCACGATGTTGAGGCCGGGCCCCAGGGTCGCGTGGTATTTACCAAGCCGCTCGACCACCCACGCGTGCTGCTGCGGCACCACATTGATGGTCTTGAAGACGAACACCAACGCCAGGACAAACAGGACCAGGCTTACGTTACCAAAACTGATATCCATCTAAACTCTCCAGTGAATTAAACTTAGCCGGCCACGATCAGGCGGCTGCCGCGTACTTCGCGTATCGTGTACTGGCCGGGCGCCGGCACGACGTCATGCGGCGCGCTCCGATCCAGCTCCACATCCCACAGCGCGCCGCGATACATCACGCGCGCCGCGCCATCCTGCCACGCCGGCACATTGACCTTCTGCCCGATGTCCATATTGATGTTGGGATCGCGCCCGGCCTGCACCTGGCTTCCGGTTTTGCCATAGCGGCTGCGGCGCAGCGCGACGGTGGCGCCCACGCCCATTAAGGCAGCCACCAGGGTCTGCGCCGCAGGCCCCAAGCCCAGCAGCGCCACCAGCGCACCTGCGGCAAGGCCGATCGCGATCATCAGCAAATAAAACGTGCCGATGAAAAGTTCCACTATGACAGCCGCGCCGGCGGCGACAAGCCAGTAACTCCAGTCAGCCATGATGCTCTCCCTGTATGGCGATTGAAAAATGCAAAAACCCCCGCTTCCCGAATTGGGACACGAGGGTTTTCGCAGCAAGACCGCTTGTTAATTCAATGGTATTGATAGAGTTTTTTACAACCAAATTCGACAACTCCAGTCTATACCATTTTAAGTCCGCGTCAATACTTTATTACTTTTGCAGCGCAGCCAGCTTCTGCCACGTGTCGATCACCGAGTCCGGATTCAGCGACATCGACTCGATGCCCTGCTCCATCAGCCAGACCGCGAAGTCCGGATGGTCGGATGGACCCTGGCCGCAAATGCCGATGTACTTGCCCTGCGCGCGGCAAGCCTTGATCGCCAGCGACAGCAGCGCCTTGACGGCCGGATCGCGCTCGTCGAAGTCGGCCGCCAGCAACGCCATGCCGGAGTCGCGGTCCAGGCCCAGGGTCAGCTGGGTCAGATCGTTGGAACCGATCGAGAAGCCGTCGAAGTGCTCCAGGAACTGGTCGGCGAGGATCGCGTTCGACGGCACTTCGCACATCATGATCAGACGCAGTTCGTTTTCGCCGCGAACCAGGCCGTTCTTGGCCAGCAGGTTGACGACCTTCTCGGCCTGGCCCAGGGTGCGCACGAACGGCACCATGATCTCGACGTTGGTCAGGCCCATGTCGTTACGCACGCGCTTCATCGCCAGGCATTCCATTTCGAACGCGCCGGCAAAATCCTCGGCCAGGTAGCGCGCCGCGCCACGGAAGCCCAGCATCGGGTTTTCCTCGTCCGGCTCGTAGCGCGAACCGCCGATCAGTTTTTTGTACTCGTTCGACTTGAAGTCGGACATACGCACGATCACCGGTTTTGGCCAGAAGGCGGCGGCGATGGTGGCGATACCCTCGGCCAGCTTGTCGACGTAGAATGCTTTCGGCGAGGCGTGGCCGCGGGCGACCGACTCCACCGCTTTTTTCAGGTCCGCATCGATGTTCGGGTATTCCAGAATCGCTTTCGGGTGAACACCGATGTTGTTGTTGATGATGAATTCCAGACGCGCCAGGCCGACGCCGGCATTCGGCACGGACTGGAAGTCGAACGCCAACTGCGGATTGCCGACGTTGAGCATGATCTTGGTCGGCAGTTTCGGCAACTCGCCGCGCGCCACTTCCGACACTTCGGTTTCCAGCAGGCCGTCGTAGATCTTGCCCTCGTCGCCTTCGGCGCAGGACACGGTGACGAAGGTGCCGTCCTTCAGGATGTCGGTGGCGTCGCCGCAGCCGACCACCGCAGGCACGCCCAGTTCACGGGCGATGATCGCCGCGTGGCAGGTACGGCCGCCGCGATTGGTGACAATCGCCGAGGCGCGTTTCATGACCGGCTCCCAGTTAGGGTCGGTCATGTCGGCCACCAGCACGTCGCCCGGCTGCACGCGTTCCATGTCGGCCGGGTCGTGGATCACGCGCACCGGACCGGCGCCGATCTTCTGGCCGATCGCGCGGCCCGAGGCCAGCACGGTGCCGCTCGATTTGAGCTTGAAGCGCTGCTGCACGTCGGTCGCCTTCTGCTGCGATTTAACGGTCTCGGGACGCGCCTGCAGGATGTACAGTTTGCCGTCGCGGCCGTCCTTGCCCCACTCGATGTCCATCGGACGGCCGTAGTGGTTTTCGATGATGACGGCGTACTTGGCCAGTTCCACCACTTCGGAGTCGTTGAGCGAATAGCGGTTGCGCATTTCCACCGGCACGTCCACGGTCTTGACCGAGCGGCCAGCCTTGGCTTCGCTGGTGAACTCCATCTTCAGCAGCTTGGAGCCGATGTTGCGGCGGATGACGGGCGATTTGCCTTTTTCCAGCATCGGTTTGTGGACGTAGAATTCGTCCGGATTGACGGCGCCCTGCACCACCGTCTCGCCCAGGCCATAGCTGGAGGTGACGAAGACCACGTCCTTGAAGCCGGATTCGGTGTCGATGGTGAACATCACGCCGGCCGCGCCCAGGTCCGAACGGACCATGCGCTGCACGCCGGCCGACAGCGCGACTTCGGCGTGGGTGAAGCCTTTGTGAACGCGGTACGAGATCGCGCGGTCATTGTACAGCGAGGCGAAGACGTGCTTCATCGCGTCCAGCACGTTTTCGATGCCGACGACGTTGAGGAAGGTCTCCTGCTGGCCGGCGAACGAGGCGTCCGGCAAATCCTCGGCGGTGGCCGACGAACGCACGGCAAACGACATTTCGGTGCTCGAATCGGCCACCAGTTTGTCGTAGAAGGTTTCGATTTCCTGCTGCAGGCGTGGCTGGAATGGGGTTTCGACGATCCATTGACGGATCTCGGCGCCCGCTTGCGCCAGCGAGCGCACATCGTCGATGTTCAAGTCGGCGAGGCGGTCGGCGATGCGCTCGGCCAGCGGCTTGCCGCCGTCGACGCTATGCGACAGGAAGTCGCGGAATGCCTGCGCCGTGGTGGCGAAGCCGCCCGGAACACGCACACCGGCTTCCGCCAGTTGGCTGATCATTTCGCCCAGCGAGGCGTTTTTGCCGCCGACGGATTCGACATCCGTCATGCGCAAATTTTCGAACGATGCGACATAAACCGCTTCGTTATTTTGCTCCTTCAATGCTGCGTTAGACATGTTGACACCTTTTGATGATAGAAATCTTCTGGCGGTGCGCCGACGCTGTACCTACGCGTTACTTTGTTTCATTCTTGTTATTCTGGGCGTCGTGCAGCACAATCTTACCTATGGCGCCCATTCTACAGGCTGCGGCTCAAATTGACGATTCACAATCCTGACAGGCTTACATCACATGACACAAGAACAACGTCCCACCCTGCCATCGTCGGCCCGCACCGTGTTCTTCGTCTCGGACGGCACCGGCATCACGGCTGAAACTTTTGGTCACTCGGTCCTGACCCAGTTCGAGCTGCGCTTCCGCCAGGTGCGCCTGCCGTTCATCGACACGCTGGACAAGGCGCACGACGCGGCGCGCAAGATCAACGAAGCGTTTGCAACCGACGGTCAACGTCCGATCATCTTTTCGACCTTGGTACAGACCCAGTTGTCGGACGTGATCCGGGCCTGCAAAGGCATGTATATGGACTTGTTCCAGACATTTGTTGCCCCGCTGGAACAAGAATTGAATGTCAAATCGACACACACGATCGGCCGCTCCCACAACATCGTGGACAGCGAAGAATACAAAAACCGCATCGAGGCGATCAACTACTCGCTGGCGCACGACGACGGCCAGTCGCACAAGAACCTGGCGTCGGCCGACGTCATACTGGTCGGCGTTTCGCGCTCGGGCAAGACCCCCACCAGCTTGTATCTGGCGATGCAATACGGAATCAAGGCGGCCAACTATCCGTTGATCCCGGACGATTTCGAACGCGGCAAACTGCCGTCGTCGCTGTACGACTTCAAGCCGAAGATTTTCGGGCTGACGATCACGCCGGAGCGCCTGGCCGAGATCCGCAACGAGCGCCGCGCCGGCAGCAAATATGCGTCGATCGAAAACTGCCGCTATGAAGTCAATGAGGCGGAATTGATGATGAAGCGTGAAGGGATACGCTGGCTGTCGTCGACGACCAAATCGATCGAGGAGATTTCGACCACGATCCTTCAGGAGATCAAACCTAACCGTCGGGAGTACTGACATGATCCGGCGCGCCGCGTTGACCATGCTGTTGGGAGCTGTTGTGTTAAACGGGGCCGCGCAAGAGACGCCCTCTCTGGCGAAAGCCTACGAAGGACGGCTGAAGATAGGCGCCGCGATCGAGCCGTCGCAACTGACGTCGGCCGAGGCGCCTCTGCTGGCGGCACACTTCAACAGCATCGTCGCCGAAAATGTCATGAAGCCGGCCGACATCCAGCCGAAGGAAGGCGCGTACAACTTCGCGCCGGCCGACAAGCTGGTGGCGTACGCGCAGGCACGCGGCATGGCCATGCGCGGCCACACGCTGCTGTGGCATCTGCGCACGCCAGCGTGGATGTGGACCGACAAGGACGGCAAACCGGCGTCGCGCGATCTGGTGCTGGCGCGTTTAAAGTCGCATATCGAAACGGTGGTTGGCCGCTACAAGGGCGCGGTGTACGCCTGGGACGTGGTCAATGAAGTCATCGACGAGAAGCAGCCGAACTGTCTGCGCAAGGACAAATGGTTCGCCGCGACCGGCGAGGACTACATCGAGCAGGCGTTCCGCTACGCCCATGCCGCCGACCCGAAGGCGCGGCTGTATATCAACGACTATTCGACCGAGGTACCGGCCAAGCGCCAGTGCCTGGAGCGTGTCGTCAAGGGCTTGCTCGCGCGCGGCGTGCCAGTGCACGGCGTCGGACATCAGATGCACGTCTCGGTGTTCGGGCCGTCGACGGAATCGGTCGACGAATCGCTGACCACCTTCGCGCGCCTGGGCCTGGAGAACCAGGTCACGGAACTGGACATCAGTCTATATCGCTACCAGGCCAAATCGCTGTCGGATAGCGAGGAAAAGCTGCTGCAATTGCAGGGCGAACGCTACGCCGCGCTGATGAAAGTCTTCCTCGGCCACCCCGAGTTGCGCGCGGTGACGCTCTGGGGCATTTCGGACAGCCACACATGGCTCAATCACGGCGAGTACGAAGGGCGCCACGATTCGCCGCTGCTGTTCGACCGCCAGCAAAAGCCCAAGCCCGCCTACACCGGCATGCTGAACGCAGCAAAATAAAAGCCAAAACCAAGGAAACAAAAAACCACAGAGACAAAAAACCACGGAGCCACGTAGGGCGGATTAGCGAAGCGTAATCCGCCATGCATGCTCCGTCGGCTAAAAAACTCAAACCCGTGGCGGATCGGTCTCCCGCGCATAAATTCGATGCCGTGCCAACGCCGCCTCGAAGCGCGCCAGCGCCGCCCCCACCTCCCCATCCTGCGCGACGATCACCCCCGGATCCGGCTCCCCGTTCGGCAGCTGGTCTGGAATACCCGCAGCCCGCAACAGCAAAGCCCCCGACCCCAGCGCCAGCAGCGGCTTGTCATGCCGGTACTGCAGCTTCAAGAACTCAATCGCCAGCGCATCCCGGCCAAGCGTGCCCTCACCATCCGCGCAGTCCGGAACAACCACCCCATCGAACAGCACCGAAGGCCCGGCCTCGAAACTGATCTCGACATCCAGCAGCGCCGCGTACAGCTTGCGCGTCTGCCGTCCATCAACACCCGGTGACACCAGCAACGCCACCCGCCGGGTGGCCACCCCAATATCGCCACGACGGCTGAACAGCGACAGCGCCGGCGACGGCGGATACTGGTACATCGGCCGGTCGGTCGCCAGCGGCAGCGGCGGCGGCACCTCCATCCCCAGCCCGGCGGCGACCATAGCCGCCAGCCGCTGGTCGACATTGACCAACCCCGCGAGCACGCGCTGGCGCACCGCCGGCGTCTGCACCCTGGTCAGCTCGAAGCGGAAGGCGTTGACGATATGCGCCTGCTCGATCGGCGTCTGGCTGATCCAGAACAGGCGCGCCTGCGAATAGTGGTCGGCGAACAGCTCCGGCTTGCCACGCACCTTGGTCGCCTGGACCGGCTCGGGAAAGCTGACAAAGCCGCGCGCGCCGGCCTGGAATGGAAAACCACCTGCCAGCGAATTCGGCTCGTAATTGACGCGACCCCGATTGATCGACTGCCGATGCAAACCCTCGCGCTGGTTGTTGTGGATCTGCGCCAGCGGCGTATTAATGGGGATCTCATGGAAGTTCGGCCCGCCCAGCCGCGATATCTGGGTGTCGATATACGAATGCAGGCGCCCTTGCAACAAGGGGTCGTCGGTGAAATCGATACCGGGCACCACATGCGCGGCGCAGAACGCCACCTGCTCGGTCTCGGCGAAGAAGTTATCCGGATTACGGTCAAGTACCAGCCTTCCCACCGGCCGCAGAGGCGCCATCTCCTCCGGAACGAGCTTGGTCGGATCGAGTATATCGAACGGAAATTGGGTGGCCTGCTCCTCGCTGAACAACTGCAGTCCGAGTTCCCACTCCGGGAACTGGCCGCTGTCGATCGCCTCCCACAGATCGCGGCGGTGGTAGTCCGGATCGGCGCCCGCCAATCGCACCGCCTCGTCCCACACCAGCGAGTGGGTTCCGGCCTTCGGCGTCCAGTGGAATTTGCAGAACACCGATTCGCCCTGCGCATTCACCAGGCGGAAGGTATGAACGCCGAATCCCTGCATCATGCGGTAGCTGCGCGGAATGGCGCGGTCCGACGTGTGCCACATCAACATATGGAAGATCTCAGGACTGAGCGAGGCGAAGTCCCAGAAGGTGTCGTGGGCGCTGGCGGCCTGCGGCATCGCGTGGTGCGGCTCCGGCTTGACCGAGTGGATCAGGTCGGGGAACTTCATCGCGTCCTGGATAAAGAACACCGGGATGTTGTTGCCAACCAAATCCCAGTTGCCTTCATCGGTGTAAAACTTGGTCGCGAAGCCGCGCACATCGCGCACGGTATCGGCGGACCCGCGTTCCCCGGCCACGGTGGAGAAGCGCACGAACACCGGCGTGCGTTTGCCGGCGGCGCTGAACGGCGCGGCGCGCGTGATGGCGCACAGGTCGTTGTAGCTTTCAAAATAGCCGTGGGCGGCGGAACCGCGCGCATGCACCACGCGCTCGGGAATGCGCTCGTGATCGAAGTGGGTGATCTTCTCGCGCAGGATAAAGTCCTCCATCGCGGTCGGGCCGCGCAAGCCGATCTTGAGGCTATGCTGGTTGTCGGCCACCGGCACCGCCTGATTGGTGGTCAGCTCACGGCCGCTGTCGTCGACCCGCACGCGGTCCAGCGGGCCATTGAGCGGATTGTCGCCGATATCGGGCTGGCCGTCGCCGACCTTGGGCGAGGCGACGCTCTCGGTGCTGGTGCTGGCGGTGGCCCAATCGCTGGCCGGCGTGTCGGTATCGCCCTCGTGCGGCGTGTAGGCCGCTTCGCCATACTCCAGCGGCTTGGTCGGATTGAACGGCATTTCGGCGACCAGTGCCTGGTCGGTCACGACTTTGGTCAGCAGTTGTTCTGTGATCTGGTTGGGTGGCCCGAGGCGGGCCGGACGCGGCGGCTCGGACGGCCCCGCGATAGTGCTCAAGACCGAGCCGGCGCCATCGACAGCGCCGCCGTTTTTACGTTTAGCCATGTCTGACCTCATAAAAATGAATGCTGAGGTCGAGTTTGCTTTTGTTAACGCCGAACGAGTTTGATATCGCGCAAATCCGGGGTCAGGTCCACCATTTCTACACGGGCTGAACCGTCAGTAAGGAAAATAGCCCGTTTGCCCGTCGAAACAGCACAGCTCGTGTAGAAATGGTGGACCTGACCCCGGAGTATTAAAAGAAATGTTGCCAGTCGGCGAGCCAGGCGGGGACTTCTTCGACCGGCATCGGTTTTGCGATGTAGTAGCCTTGTGCATAGGTGCAGCCCAGCCCTTGCAGGAAGTCCCAGTCCTGCTTTGTTTCGACGCCAACCGCGACCGATCGCCTATCCAGGCTGCGCGCCAGCCCCAGACAGGAACGCAGCACCGTGCCGATCGCTTGCTTTTTCGAGGCGCCGTCGACGAAGCTGCGGTCGATCTTGAGCTCCGAGAACGGTATGCGCGCCAGCAGCTGCAGGTTGCTGCGTCCCGTGCCGTAATCGTCGATGGCCAGCCCGAAACCTTTCATCCGCAGCCGCAGCAGCCGCTCGAGAAAGTGCGGGTCGGTCGTCAGCACCGCCGATTCGGTCATCTCGAAGGTGATGTAGTCGGGCAGGATGCTGTGCCGCGCCAGGCACGCCGCGATCTGCTCCATGAACTGCGGGTGCGCAAGGGTACTCTGGTCGACATTGATCGAAAACGAGATCGGTATGCCCTGGTCGTGCAAGGTGCGGCAGGCCGCCACCGACTTTTCAATCATGCTCCAGTCGAGGAAGTCGATGCGGCGGTTCTGTTCCAGCGCCGGCATGAACGATGCCGGCCCCAGTACGCCATGCAGCGCATGACGCCAGCGCGCGAACATCTCCAGCCCTTTGACCTGCCCCGTCTCCAGCTCGATCTTCGGCTGGAAGAACGGATCGAATTCGCGCGCCTGCAAGCCCGCGCCCACTTCGGCAAACGACATCGGCTGCACCTTGCCGGTGGCGGCGTGCGTTTCCGGCCGCTGCAGATGATTGGCCACGAGCGCTTCCAGTCGGCTGCCGGTGACCGGTTTGCCGATCGCGCCCAACACGTCGACGCCGTAAGCGTCGGCCATGGTTTCGACCGAGAACAGTACCGCGTTGGTTTGGGCGCCGACGATGATGATGCCGGCGCTGCTTTTCGCCTCACCCAGCCGGCGTATCAGTTCCAGCGCATCCATGCCCGGCAGCGCCAGGTCGAGGATGGCGATATCGACCGGCGGCGTGATGCCGGTGCTGAAGTGGCGCAGCGCGGTGTAGCCATCGGGCGCCTGCGTGATCCGGCCAACACCCAGGTGTACCAGGATATCGGCCAGCGCGTGTCGTTGTACCTGATCTCCTTCTGCCACCAGAAAGTGCAACTGCGCGATATCCATAACGGCTCCGATCTACGTTCTAGAGCTGATTCTGCCTGACTTGTTCGAAAAAGCATACTGCCGCGCATGCGGCGACGTTAAGCGACTCCACTTGACCCAGATGCGGTATCACCACCTGGTGGGTCGCCATCGATAGAAGATCGTCCGCCACGCCCTGCCCTTCGTGGCCGAACAGCCATGCGACCGGCTGTCGCAGATCGACGTCGTACAGCCGTTGCGTGGCGTAGCCGCTGGTGGCGAGCGACGTGACTTTGGAGGCAGACACCAGCGCGGCCAGATCGACGTTCTCAAAAATATCCAGCACGAAGTGCGCGCCCATCGCCGCCCGCAGCACCTTGGGCGACCAGCAGAACGCGGTGCCGGCGCTGCAATAGACTTGTTTGATGCCAGCCGCCGCCGCGCTGCGCAGGATGGAGCCGACGTTACCGGGGTCTTGCACGTTATCGAGCAGCACCGCCGATACGGCCAGCGGCTCGGTGACGGTGCGTTCCGGCGTCTGCACCGAAAACATCACCCCGACCCCATGTTCGACCTGGCTGACGGCGTTGTACAGCGCATCGGGCAGCGCCATCACGTGCGCGTGCTTCGCTTCCAGCTCGCCGACGATGTCCATCACTTCCGGGTTATGCAACGCGGTCTCGCTGACGATGCATTGCTCCGGCAAGCCGCGCAGCTGCAAATAGGCCTGGCACAGATGCACGCCGTCCAGCAAGGTGCGGCCCGACTTGCGGCGCGCCTGCGAACTTCCGGCCAGCTTGACCAGCTCCTTGTACTGCGCGTTGTCGCGCGAAGTGATGGTCTTCATGCGTAGCCTCCGGCGGGCAGCAAGTCCATGGTTTGCGCGCTTTGCACCACCGCTTGCACGACTTTTACCGTCTCGACGACCACGCCGTTACGCAGCGCGTGCAGCTCCAGCACTTCGCGCACCGGCGCGAAAGAGCGGCGATGCACCGGCGAGGCGCCATGCTCGCGCAGGCGTTCCATGTGCAACGCGGTGCCGTAGCCCTTGTGCTGGTCGAAGCAGTAATGCGGATAGCGCTCGTGCAGCGCCACCAGCGCGGCGTCGCGCGCGGTCTTGGCCAGGATCGACGCCGCCGAGATGGCGTCCACCTTGTCGTCGCCACCGATGACGGCGATGCTCTGGATTTTCATGACCGGGCAGCGGTTGCCGTCGATCAGGGCCAGCGTGGGCACCGTCTTCAGCGCCTCCACCGCGCGCCGCATCGCCAGCATCGACGCCTGCAAAATATTGAGCTTGTCGATTTCCTCTTCCGACGCCTCGGCGATGGCCCAGGCCAGCGCCTGCGCCTTGATCATTGGCGCCAGCAGATCGCGCTTGGCTTCGGTCAGCTTTTTCGAGTCGCGCAGGCCGACGATGGGCCGCGAGACGTCGAGGATGACGGCGGCGGCGAACACCGGCCCGGCCAGCGGGCCACGGCCGGCTTCATCGACGCCGCAAATGATCTCGTCGGCCGAATCGGGCAGATCGTCGAACAGGCCGGGATGTTGATTTTTCACGTTGGTTCTCTACTTTGAAATTACCTTGAGCACGGCCGCCGCGCTTTCCACGGCGCTGTTGCGCAGCAGGCTGTGATGCATGTCGCTAAAGCGCTGCACCAGCTTGAGGCGGTGCGGAACGTCGCTCAGTTGCTTCCACATGGCGTCGGCCAGTCCCTGCGGGCTGGCGTCGTCTTGCAGCATCTCCGGCACCAAAAATTCGCGCGCCAGGATGTTCGGCAATCCGATCCACGGCTGGTAGCCGAAGTGGCGCAGGATCTGGTATTCGGCCGCCATCATTTTATACGCGATCACCATCGGCTTCTTGAACAGCGCCACCTCCAGCGACGCCGTTCCCGACGCCACCAGCACCGCGTCGGCCGCCGCGATGGCGGTGTGCGAGTGGCCGTCGAGCAGCTGGACTTCCACGTCCTGCAGGCCGGCCTGCGCCACCAGCTCGAGGAAGTACCGGCGCTGGCGCTCACCCGCCATCGGCGCGACGAATCGCAGCGATTGGTCACGCTGCTTGAGCAATCTGGCCGCACCGATGAATGCCGCCGTGTTGTACTTCAACTCAGACATGCGGCTGCCAGGCATGATGGCGACCACGTTGGCGTCCTCCGGCAGGCCGAGGACGCGGCGCGCGGCCGCTTCGTCCGGCGCCATCGGTATCAGCTCGGCCAGCGGATGGCCGACGTAGCTGACCGGCACACCGGCCTTGCGGTAGATCTCCTCCTCGAACGGAAAGACCACCAGCATGTGCGACACCGCCTTGACGATTTTCTTGATGCGGCCACCGCGCCAGGCCCAGATCTGCGGCCCGATGTAGTGGATGGTCGGTATGCCGGCGTCCTTGAGCTGCATCTCCAGGCCAAGGTTAAAACCCGGATAGTCGGCGCCGATGAAGGCGGCCGGACGCTCGGCCAGCAGGCGGTCGCGCAATTCGTTCTGGATGCGTTTGATTTCCGGATAGCGCGGGATCACGGCCAGCAGGCCGCGCACGGTCAGCTTGTCCATCGGGTAGTGCGATTCGAAGCCCTGCGCGATCATATGCTCGCCGCCGATGCCGTGGAAGCGCGCGTCCGGCAAATGCGGACGCAGCCCCGATAACAGGCGCGCGGCCAGCACGTCGCCAGAAGGCTCGCCGGCGACGACCGCCAGCGACAAGGGCGATCGCTCCGGCAGGCTCATATCAGCGGACGATGCCACGGCTGGCGGTGCCGAGGAATTCGCGCATCGAGCGAATCTGCTCGGCGGCGGCGGGCGTCGCCTGCTCCTCGGCCAGCAGCGCGGCCTTGGCTTCTTCCAGGGTTAGGCCGGAGCGGTAAATCAGCTTGTAGGCGGTGCGGATACCGTTGATCTGCTCGCGCGTGAAACCGCGCCGCTTCAGACCCTCGATATTTACGCCGTGCGCCTGCGCCGGATTCCCGTTCAACAGCACGAACGGTGGCACGTCCTGCGTCAGCGAGGTGCTCATGCCGACGAAGGCGTGGGCGCCGATCTTGCAGAACTGGTGGACGTTGGCGAAGCCGCTCATGATCACCCAGTCGCCGATTTCGACGTGGCCGGCGATCTGCGCGTTGTTCGAGAAGATCGTGTTGCTGCCGACCTGGCAGTCGTGCGCCAGGTGCACGTAGGCCGAGATCCAGTTGTCGTTGCCGAGCGACGTCACGCCCTTGTCCTGCACCGTGCCGGTGTTGAAGGTGCAGAACTCGCGGATCGTATTGCGGTCGCCAATGGTCAGGCGGGTCGGTTCGCCCGACCACTTCTTGTCCTGCGGCGCGGCGCCGATCGACGAGAACTGGAAGAACTTGTTATCGGTGCCAATGCTGGTGTGGCCTTCGATGACCACATGCGGTCCAACCACGGTACCCGAACCGATACGCACGTTCGGCCCGATGACCGAATACGGACCGACTTCGACGCTGCTGTCGAGTTCCGCTTTCGGATCGACAATGGCGGTGGCGTGTATCTTCGACATGCTTACTTCCCCATCGGCTGGCTGGCGTCGGTGGCGCTGCGGATGGTGCACATCAGTTCCGCCTCCAGCGCGAGCTGGCCGTCGACGGTGCCCACTGCCTTGTACTTCCAGATGCCGCGCGCGTGGCGCAGGATCTCGACGTTCATCACCAGCTGGTCGCCCGGCTCGACCGGACGCTTGAAGCGCGCGTTGTCGATGCCGACGAAATAGACCACCGAGTTCTCGTCCGGCTTGACGCCGATCGACAGGAACGACAGGATGGCCGCCGTTTGCGCCATCGCCTCGATCATCAGCACACCCGGCATGACCGGCTTGTGCGGGAAGTGGCCGTTGAAGAATTCCTCGTTGGCGGTGACGTTTTTGATGGCGGTGATGCTCTTGTGGGCTTCCCAGTCCAGCACGCGATCGACCAGCAGCATCGGATAACGATGCGGCAGGTATTGTTTGATCGCGTGAATATCCAGGCACTTCTTGGTGCAGGACGATTCGGTGGTTTCCGGAGTGGTGGTCATAATTATTTCTCTTCTTGATTCGTCAGTGTTTTAATTGTTTTTTCCAGCGCGCGCACTTTATCGCGCATAGCGGACAGGTTGCGCACGATGACGGCCGATTTTTCCCATTCGGCCGGGCGCGACATCGGGTAATAACCGATATAGGTGCCAGGCTCCGTCAGGGAGCGCGGAATCATCGTCGACGGACCGACGTTCACGTGGTCGGCGATGGTGATATGGCCGTTGATCATGGCGGCGCCGCCGAAGGTGCAGTACTTGCCCACGGTGGTGCTGCCGGCCATGCCGACGCAGCCGGCCATCGCCGTGTGCGCGCCGATGTGGCAGTTGTGGGCGATCTGGATCAGGTTATCGAGCTTGACGCCGTCCTCGATCACCGTGTCGGCCAATGCGCCGCGGTCGACCGTGGTGTTGGCGCCGATGTCGACGTCGTCGCCGATCATCACGCGCCCGGTCTGCGGGATCTTGATGTAGACGCCCTTCTCGTTGGCGAAGCCGAATCCGTCGGTGCCGATGACGGCGCCCGAGTGGATGATGCCGCGCGCGCCGATCTGGCAGTAGGCGTGGAAGGTGACGTTGGCGAAGAAGTGCGTGCCCTCGCCGATCACCGCCTCGCGCCCGATGTAGCAGCCGGCGTCGATGACGGCGTTTTCGCCGATGACGGCGCCCGCCTCCACCACCACCTTCGGTCCGATGTGGGCCGATGCGGCCACTTGCGCGCCCTCGCCGATGAAGGCGGTCGGGTGGATGCCGGCCGGCGGCACGAAGGCCGTCAGCGAGTAGAAATACTGCGCCGCCTTGGCGAAGTAGACATACGGGTTCGGGGTGACGATGCGCGCACCGGTATAGCCGGCGGCGATGAATTCGTCATCGGCGGGCGAGACGATCAGTGCCGCCGCCGCCGTCTGCAGCGCCTGGGCGCGCAGTTTGCTGTTGCTCAGAAAGCTGATGTGCGAAACGCCGGCGTCGGTCAATGGCGCGATCCCGGTCACTTCCAGGTTCGCGTCACCCATCAACTGCCCGCCGAAGCGTTCGACCAATTCTCCCAGTCGAGTGCCCATCGGTGTATCCAATCTTGTGTGATTTATTTGTCTTTATCGAGCGCCGCCAGCACCTTGTCGGTGATGTCGATGCGGGGGCTCGCCCATACCGCGTCCTGCAGCACGATGTCGAAGCCTTCGACATTGGCCATCTGGCGGATGATCTTGGTGGCGCGGTCCGAAATGGCCTGGCGCTCCTCGTTGGTGCGCTGGCTCAGATCCTCGCGGAATTCGCGCTGGCGGCGCTGGTATTCCTTATCGAGTTCGAACACGTCGCGCTGGCGCTTGACGCGGTCGGCCTCGGACAGCGCCGGGGCTTCCTTCTCCAGCTTGTCGGACGCCGTCTTCAGGCGCCCGGCCATCTCCTGCATGGCTTTTTCGCGGCTCTTGAATTCTTCCTGCAGCTTCTCGCTGGCCAGCTTGGCCAGCTTGGACTCGTTGTAGATACGCTCGGGGCTGAGCCAGGCGATGCGCGAGGCCGAGGTTTGGGCCTGCACCGGCGCCAATGCACTCCAGCCCAGCGCGAGCACGGCGAGATATTTGGTCAGATTAGCGGATGCAGTCTTCAACTTGTTTCTCCGAGGTAAATATTGTGCGGTACGCTGTTCAAACGTGCCCGCATCAGAAGCCGCTACCCATCTGGAACTGGAAGCGTTCCAGGCGGTCGCCTTCCTTGGCGTTCAAAGGCTTAGCATAACTCAACTTGAGCGGACCGACCGGCGAAATCCAGCTGATACCCAGACCGGCGGAATAACGCAGCTGCTGCAAGCGCATCTTCTCGCCTTCCTGGTACACCTGGCCGCCGTCGACGAAGCCGAACCAGCGCAAACTGCGATCCTGGCCGGAGCCCGGGAACGGCATCTGCAGCTCGGCGTTACCGATCAGGCGCGAAGCGCCGCCCAGCGCATCGCCGTAACGCGGATCGACCGCGCCCAGCGAGGAGCTCAGGTAGCCGCGCACCGAACCGATACCGCCGCCGTAGAAGTTTTTAAACACCGGATACGAGCTGTCGCGCAAGCCGCGGCCGTAATCGACCTCGCCCTTCAACGCCAGCGTCACCTTCGAGAACAGCGGCTTGTACCACTGCTGCTCGTACACCGCGCGGTAGTACTTCTGCTGGCCGATGATGTCCAGTTCCAGGTTGGCGCGCTGATAGCGGCCCACCGTTGGCGTCAACGCCGAATCGCGGCTGTCGCGCGCCCACGCCATCGTCAGCGGCACGGCGTTGGTCTTGGCGCTGCCGATACCGCTCTGGATGCCGGTGATGTCGCGCACATACTGCTGGAAGCGGGTCGGCGAGGTGGCGTCGGTCTCGATGTTCGAGCGTTCCAGGCCGATGCCGAAGAACACGGTGTCGACTTCCGAGAACGGCACGCCGTAGCTGACGCGGCCACCCTGCTGTTTAATCGTGTAGTAACCGGTGTTGAGCGCCGGCGGTTTCTGCGTGCGCAGATAAATCTCGTACGAACGCGAGACGCCATCGTCGGTGTAATACGGGTCGGTCTGCGAGAACGAAATCGTGCGGCTGTACTTGGACGTGTTCAGTTCCATGCCGACGGTGGTGCCCGAGCCGGCGAAGTTGGCCTGCTGGATCGCCGCCTGGAAGGTGAACTTCTCCGACTGCGAGAAGGCGCCGCCGATCTGGAAGTTACCGGTCGGCTTTTCAACCACGGTCAGGTTGACGTCGACCTGGTCGGAGGTGCCCTGCGCTTCCGGCGTATCGACGGTGACGTCCTTGAAGTAGCCCAGACGGTCGACGCGGTCGCGCGACAGCTTGATCTTGTTGGCGTCGTACCATGACGATTCGAACTGGCGGAACTCGCGGCGGATCACTTCGTCGCGCGACGTCGTGTTGCCGGCGATGTTCATGTGGCGCACGTAGGCGCGCTTGCCCGGATCGATAAAGAAGGTGAACGCCACTTCGCGCTTGTCGCGGTTGATGTCCGGATTGGCGTTGACGTTGGCGAACGCGTAGCCGAAGGTGCCGAGGCGGTCGGAAATGAGCTTGTTGGTTGCCGTCAGGCGCGCGCCGGAATAGGTCTCGCCGTTGCGCAGCAGGACCAGCGAACGCAGTTCTTCTTCGCGGCCGAAGGTCTCGCCTTCGAACTTGATGCCGGAGACGGTGTACTTCTCGCCTTCGGTGATGTTGATCGTGATGTAGATGTCCTTCTTGTCCGGCGTGATCGACACCTGCGTCGAATCGATGTTCATCTCGATGTAGCCGCGATCGAGGTAGAAGGACTTGAGCGACTCGATGTCGCCGGTCAGCTTGGTCTTGGAATACTGGTCGGCCTTGGTGTACCAGCTGAACCAGCCGCCGGTGTTGAGGGCCAGCTGCTCCTTGACCTCTTTATCCGAGAAGACCTTGTTGCCGACGATGTTGATCTGCTTGATTTTGGCGACGTCGCCCTCGTCGACCGCGAACGTGATGTTGACGCGGTTACGCTCGATCGGCGTGACGGTGGTGACGATCTTGACGCCGTACAGGCCGTGCGACAGGTACTGGCGCTTCAATTCCTGCTCGGCGCGGTCGACCGACGCCTTGTCGAAAATCTTGGTCTCGCCGACGCCGATGTCTTTCAGCGCCTTGACCAGCGTGTCTTTTTCAAATTCCTTGGTACCGGTGAATTCCACCTTCGAGATGGCCGGGCGTTCCTCGACCAGCACCACCAGCACCTGGCCGTCGGCCTCGAGCTTGACGTCCTTGAAGAAACCGGTCGCATACAGCGCCTTGATGGCGGTCACGCTCTTGTCGTCGTTGAAGGTCTCGCCCACCCGCACCGGAAGGTAGCTGAACACCGTACCGGCCTCCGTACGCTGAATACCTTCGACGCGGATGTCCTTGATGACGAATGGTTCGATCGCCATGGCACGCCCGGCGCACAGCGCCATGACGGCGGCGCCGATCAGGCTGCGGCGTAAAGAAGGTGAAGTAATACGGTCAGAATATAATTTCATTGGGGTTATTCAATGGCTAAATCAACGAACTACTTTATAAAAGCCGGGCGACGTCGTTAAATACCGCCAACAGCATTAACGTCATCAGCAAACCGATGCCAACTCGCTGTGCAATCTCATTAAAACGTTCCGGCACAGGACGCCCAGTTAAAACTTCCAGCGAATAATACAGCAAATGCCCCCCATCTAGAACCGGAATCGGTAGCAAATTCATTACCCCTAAACTGATGCTGATGAAGGCGATAAAGCTTAAATAACTGACCAAGCCCATACGCGCGGTCTGGCCGGCGTAGTCGGCGATGGTGATGGGACCGGTAACGTTCTTGAGGGAGACTTCGCCGACGATCATCTTGCCGATCATCTTCAGCGTCATCGTACAAGTGTCCCAGACGCGCGTGACCGCCTTGCCCACCGCCTCGAACGGGGACGATGGCACGACGATCATATCCGGCTGCAAAGCGACGTAAGCGCTGATCTTACCGACTGTTACAGTTCCTTTGCCGCTTTTTGCCTGCTCGGCTTGGGGCGTCATGGCGAGCGCGACAGGCTGGCCGGCGCGGCGCACCACCACCTCGACGGTCTTGCCGGCGGAGGCACGGATGATGTCGATGAAGGCGATGCCGTCGGCCACTGGCGTGCCGCCGACCGACAGCAGCAGGTCGTCGACCCGCAGGCCCGCGCGCTCGGCCGGACCGCCGGGCAGCACCTGCTGCACCACCGGCGCCGGACGCGCGACACCGAGGCCGAGCTTGCCCAGCACGTCGCCTTCGAGGTCGAGCGCGGCCAGCACGTCGGCCGGCAGCACGAAATGCATGCGGCCCTCGCCCGGACGTTCGACCGTTACGCGCGCTTCTTTCTTGTCGATGGCCGACTGCATCAGGTTCCAGCGCAGCTCGGACCAGACGGTCACCGGCTGTTCGTTGATGGCGGTGACCAGGTCGCCGCTGCGCAGGCCGGCGCGCCAGGCCGGCGTCGCCGCAACAGCTGCCGACGGCGGTGCGGGCGCACCGTCGGCGACTACGTCGGCGCTCTCGCTGGCATGCACGCTGATCCTGCTGACCGGCTCCTCGACGCCATACATATACAGGCCGGCGAACAGCACGATCGCGATCAGGAAATTGGCCAGCGGACCGGCGGCGACAATGGCGATGCGCTTCCACACGTTCTGGCGCGTGAATTCGCGTTTCAGGTCTTCCGGCGGCAGCGCCGCCAGGTCGCCCTCGCGGGCGTCGAGCATCTTGACGTAGCCGCCCAGCGGCAGCGCCGACACGGCCCACTCGGTCTGGTCCGGGCCGAAGCGGCGCGACCACACAACCTTGCCCATGCCGACCGAGAAGCGCAGCACCTTGACACCGCACCAGCGCGCCACCAGGTAATGACCCAACTCGTGGAAGACGATCAGGGAGCCGAGGCAGACGACGAACGCCAGCACGGTTTGCAGGAAGTTCATTTTGCCAACCCGGCGATGATGGTTTCGGCGGCGTCGCGCGCCAGGGCATCCTGCGCCATGACGGCTTCGATGCTGTCGGCGGCGCCATGCGGCAGCGCGTTCATCACCTGTGCGATCACGCGGTCGATCTGGCGGAAGCCGATTTTCAGGTCGAGGAAGGCTTGCACGGCGATCTCGTTGGCCGCGTTCAGCAGCGCCGGCGCGGTGCCGCCGGCGCGCAGGGCGTCGAAGGCCAGCGCCAGGCACGGGAAACGGGCGAAGTCGGGACGCTCGAACTGCAACGTGGCGATCTGCGTCAGGTCAAGCTGGGCGACGCCGGAATCGATGCGTTCGGGGTAGGCCAGCGCGTGGGCGATCGGCGTGCGCATGTCGGGATTGCCCAGCTGCGCCAGCACCGAACCGTCGACATACGACACCATCGAATGGATCACCGATTGCGGATGGATGACGACCTCGATCTGGTCGGCCGGCGCGCCGAACAACCAGTGCGCCTCGATCACTTCCAGGCCCTTGTTCATCATCGTGGCCGAATCGACCGAAATCTTGCGGCCCATCGACCAGTTGGGATGCTTGCAGGCCTGCTCCGGCGTGACAGCGTCGAGCGTCTCGACGGCGCGCGTCAGGAACGGGCCGCCGGACGCGGTCAGCAGGATCTTGGCGACGCCGCTCGCTTTCGGGCCGGCATCGGCCTGGCGGCCGAACGACGAAGGCAGGCACTGGAATATCGCATTGTGTTCGCTGTCGATCGGCAGCAGCACCGCGCCCGCTTCGGCGGCGGCGTCGATGAACAACTGGCCGGACATGACCAGCGCTTCCTTGTTCGCCAACAGCACCTTCTTGCCGGCGCGGGCGGCGGCCAGGGTCGGCGCCAAACCGGCGGCGCCGACGATGGCCGCCATGACACTGTCGACCTCGGGCGCGCTGGCGATGGCGCACAGGGCCGCCTCGCCATGTTCGACCTCGGTGTTGACGCCGGCCGCGCGCAGCAATGCGGTCAGCCGTTGGGCGGCGTCCGCCGTGCCGACCACGGCGCGGGCCGGACGGAACTGGACGCACTGCGCAGCCAGTTCGTCGACGCGGCTGTGCGCGGACAGTGCGTAGACCGTATACCGCTCGGGATGGCGGGCCAGCACGTCCAAGGTGGACACGCCGATCGAACCGGTGGCGCCAAGGATGGTGATGCGTTGCATAGGAATGTCTTTCAGAGCCAGGCGGTCAGCAGCGCGGCCAGCGGCAGCACGGGTATCAGCGCGTCGACACGGTCGAGCACGCCTCCGTGGCCCGGCAGCAGGTTGCTGCTGTCCTTGATGGCGGCGCGGCGCTTGAGTTGGGATTCGAACAGGTCGCCGATGACGGAGGCGGCCACGATGACCAGCAGCGCGAGCAGGGTCAGCGGCCAGCCGAAGCGCGCCTGCAGGCGCACGGCAAAGGTATCCTGCAGCCACGGCACGGAGGCTGCCAGCACGATCGTCAGCGAGGCGATCGCCAGCACGGCGATGCCGCCGCCGATGGCGCCCTCCCACGATTTACCCGGGGAGATGGTTGGCGCCAGCTTGCGCTTGCCGAAGGCCTTGCCGGAGAAATAGGCGCCAATGTCGGCGATCCACACCAGGGCCAGCACCGACAGCAGATACAGCGGCGACTTCAGGTACAGGCCGACGATGGCGAAGAAGCAGGCGAAAATGGCAAAGCTGAAGGTGATGGCCATCGACCAGTTGGCCGAGCCCTTGAGCGGCGGCAGGCCGAGGCCCAGCGTCGGCGCGTAACGGATCAGCCACAACAGCGCGGCCACGCCGTACAGCGCGGTGACGGCGCCCGGCTTGGCGCTGTACATCAGCAGCACGAACAGGCCGCAGCTGACCACGCCGGTGACCTTGGCGGCCGTGGGCGACAGGCCGAACAGGCGCGCGCCCTCCCACATCGCGGCGCCGACAAACAAAGTGACGACCACGGCAAACGCGGGGAAATAATTGAAGAACAGGACCGGCAGCAACACCGCCAGCAAGAGCACCGCGGTAATAATCCGTGTTTTCAGCATTAGTTTTTCTTTTCCGCCAGTTGCGCGCCGGTGCGGCCGAAACGGCGCTCGCGGTGCTGGTAGGAGGCGATCGCCTCGTCAAGGCACTCGATGGTGAAATCGGGCCAGTAAATGTCGGTGAAGAACAGTTCGGTGTAAGCCTGCTGCCACAGCAGGAAATTGGAGATGCGCTGCTCGCCGCCGGTGCGGATGAACAGGTCCGGCTCGGGCGCGTACGCCATCGCCAGGTGCGGCGCCAGCTGTTCCTCGGTGAAGTTGCTGGCGCCCGGATGGGCGGCCACCATCTTGCCGACCGCCTGCATGATGTCCCAGCGCCCGCCGTAGTTGGCGCACACGGTGACGGTCATGCGGGTGTTGTTGGCGGTCTTGCGCTCGGCGCTGGCGATCATGCCTTGCAGCTTGGCGTCAAAGCGGCTCAGGTCGCCGACGACTTTTAAGCGGATATTGTTGGCATGCAGCTTGGAGACTTCGCGGTCGAGCGCCGTCACGAACAGGCGCATCAGCAGCGACACTTCCTCCTCCGGGCGGCGCCAGTTTTCGGAGCTGAACGCGAACAGGGTCAGGTATTCGACGCCGCGACGGGCGCAGGCCTCGACCACGGTGCGCACCGCCTCGACGCCCTTGACGTGGCCGGCCACGCGCGGCAGAAAGCGCTTGGTCGCCCAGCGACCATTGCCATCCATAATGATTGCCACGTGACGCGGCACATTCGGGGCTTCCGGAACCTCGGTAGTCGAACTCGTATATTTCATGAAAACTTTGGTGCCAAAGTATAAAGTATTGCAGGTGTGACGGAAAAACACAAGACGCCAGCGGCAACCCGCACGGCGGCCCGCTGCGGGGTCGTACCCCGTACGGGGTACAACCCCTCGGACGGGGACGCTGGCTCAGCCGCTGGCGTCTCTCGGGTTTTAAACCGTCAGCACTTCTTTTTCTTTTTCGACAACCATCTTGTCGATGTCGGCGATGAACTTGTCGGTCAGCTTTTGCACCTCGTCGGAGGCGCGGCGCTCGTCGTCTTCGGAGATCGCCTTGTCCTTTACCAGCTTTTTGAGCGATTCATTGCCATCGCGGCGGATGTTGCGCACAGCGATTTTGGCATCCTCGGCTTCGCTCTTGACCAGCTTGACCATTTCCTTGCGGCGCTCCTCGGTCAGCGGCGGGGTCGGCACGCGGATCATGTCGCCCTGCGACGACGGGTTCAGGCCCAGGTCGGCGTCGCGGATGGCTTTTTCGATGGTCGAGGCCATTTTCTTCTCGAACGGCTGCACGCCGATGGTGCGCGCGTCCATCAGGGTGACGTTGGCCACCTGGGTCAACGCGGTCGGCGAACCGTAGTACTCGACCATCACGTGGTCGAGGATGCCGGTGTGGGCGCGGCCGGTGCGCACCTTGGCCAGATCGGCGCGCAAGGTTTCCAGCGATTTGGTCATGCGTTCTTGCGCATTCTTTTTAACGTCAGCTACGGACATTGCTGCTCTCCTGTGATCGGATATTAAATGTAATGATGGTGTTAACGAATTAACAGCGTTAAACGTGGACCAGTGTACCCTCATCCTCGCCCATGATGACGCGTGCGAGCGCGCCCGGCTTGGTGATGGAGAACACTTTGATCGGCAATTTCTGGTCGCGGCACAGCGCGAACGCGGTGGCGTCCATCACTTGCAGGTGCTTGGCGATCGCTTCGTCGAAGGTGATCGTCTGGTACAGCGTGGCGTTCGGGTCTTTCTTCGGATCGGCGGTGTAGACGCCGTCGACCTTGGTGGCCTTCAGCACGATCTCGGCGCTGATCTCGGAACCGCGCAGCGCGGCGGCCGTGTCGGTGGTGAAGAACGGGTTGCCGGTGCCGGCCGCGAACACCACGACCTTGCCCTCTTCCAGGTACTGCAGCGCCTTCGGGCGCACATAGGGCTCGACCACCTGCTCGATGCCGATGGCAGACATCACGCGCGCGGTGATGCCGACATGGCGCATGGCGTCGGCCAGCGCCAGCGCGTTCATGACGGTGGCCAGCATGCCCATGTAGTCGGCGGTGGCGCGGTCCATGCCTTGGGCGCCGGGAGCGACGCCGCGGAAGATGTTGCCACCGCCAATGACGATCGCCAGTTCCACGCCCATTTTCGCGACCTCGGCCACATCGGCCACCATCCGTTCGATCGTGCCGCGGTTGATGCCGTAAGGATCATCGCCCATCAGGGCTTCGCCGGACAGTTTAAGGAGGACGCGCTTGTAGGCTGGTTTGGACATGAGACGGGGCTCCTAAAGTGTATGGGGTTGATTCAGGGAGGGCTGCCGGCGCCTATCATACCTTGAGATAGGCGCGACGGCCGCCGGGGACAACTGGTGTTACAGACAAGATTATCCTGTCGGGTTAAAAAAACGGGCCTCTCGGCCCGTTTTCACTATTAACCCTGGGAAGCGGCCATCTGAGCGGCCACTTCAGCAGCGAAGTCATCCACTTTCTTCTCGATGCCTTCACCGACGACGTACATCGTGAACGATTTCACGGTGGTCGCTTTTTCCTTCAGCATCTGTTCGATCGACTGCTTGTCGTTCTTGACGAACGCCTGGTTCAGCAGCGACACTTCCTTCAGATACTTCTGGACCGAGCCTTCCAGGCGCTTGGCGACGATTTCCGGCGACTGCGCTGGCTTGCCGGCGGCAGCGGCGGTGGCTGCATCTTCGTCGGCCTTCAATTGGGCGACCGAGCGCTCTTTTTCGATCAGTTCTGCTGGAACCTGGTCGGCCGACAGCGAGACCGGCTTCATCGCGGCGATGTGCATGGCGACGTCTTTACCGACTTGCTCGTCGGCGCCGTCGAACTCGACCACAACACCGATACGGGTGCCGTGCAGGTACGACGCCAGCTTGGCGGTCGTTTCAAAGCGCTGGAAGCGGCGGATCGACATGTTTTCGCCGATTTTACCGATCAGTGCTGCGCGCACTTCGTCCAGGGTCTGGCCGTTGCCAGCTGGCAGGGCCAGCAGCGCGGCGACGTCGGCCGGGTTGTTTTCGGCGACCAGCTTGGCGGCGGTGTTGGCCAGGTTCAGGAAGTCGTCGTTCTTGGCGACGAAGTCCGTTTCCGAGTTCACTTCGATCAGTGCGCCCACGCCGTTGGCGATGTAGGTGGCGACCACGCCTTCGGCGGTCACGCGCGACGACGCTTTCGAGGCCTTGCCGCCCAGCTTGACGCGCAGGATCTCTTCAGCACGGCCCATGTCGCCTTCGGCTTCGGTCAGTGCTTTTTTGCATTCCATCATTGGCGCGTCCGTCTTGGCGCGCAGTTCGCCTACCATTGCTGCAGTAATCGCTGCCATAGTGTTTCTCCTGTATTCGGTATTCGGTGGAAGGGGAGCGGCCGGTGAGCCCTGCTCTACCCATTTACGTTAAAAAAAAGGGGGAGCTGTTGGCCACCCCTTTTCCTTACAGCTTACAGCCAGTTCGGAACAATTAAGCCTGTTCGTTCACTTCGACGAATTCGTCGCCAGCTGCGGCTTTGACCATTTCAACTACTTCGTTACCGGCGGCTGCACGGCCTTCCAGGATCGCATCTGCAACGCCACGGGCGTACAGCGTGATGGCTTTCGACGAGTCGTCGTTGCCTGGAATGACGTACTGAACGCCTTCTGGCGAGTGGTTGGTATCGACCACGCCGATGACCGGGATGCCCAGTTTAGCGGCTTCGGTGATGGCGCCTTTATGGTAGCCAACGTCAACGACGAAGATTGCGTCAGGAACGCCGCCCATGTCCTTGATACCGCCGATCGATTTTTGCAGCTTGATCATTTCGCGTTGGAACATCAGCGCTTCTTTTTTCGACAGCTTCTCAACCGAACCGTCTTCGATCTGGGCTTCCATGTCTTTCAGGCGCTTGATCGAGGTCTTGATGGTTTTGAAGTTGGTCAGCATGCCGCCGAGCCAACGCTGATCGACGAAAGGAACGCCTGCGCGTGCCGCTTCGGCAGCGATGATTTCGCGGGCTTGACGCTTGGTGCCGACCATCAGGATGGTGCCGCGGTTCGAAGCAACCTGCTTCACGTGTTTCATCGCTTCCTGATACATACCCATCGTCTTTTCCAAGTTGATGATATGGATCTTGTTGCGGTGACCGAAGATGAACGGTGCCATCTTTGGGTTCCAGAAACGGGTTTGGTGACCAAAGTGGACACCGGCTTCCAGCATTTCGCGCATCGTTACGGACATATTTAACTCCAGGGTTGGGTCTGGAATCCGATCAGTCACCATAGAGGCACCCTTGTCGATCGGATTCGCGTTTATGAATAAACAATAATTAACTACACGTTGCCTGAACCGTAAGTCAAATTCAAGCAACCCGAGATTCTACCCTGAAAACAGCTACTTAGGCAAGTGCGCCCCAGTGGCGCAGTGCGCCTGGCGGTGCCATGCACGTTGCACTGGACAAAAAACAACGGACACGACAGCAATACAACGGTTGAAAAGTTAAATTGTAACATTCGGAAATTTATTGTTCTGTATCACTCGAATCGTATCCGATTTGTAATATCATTTGCCAAAGTTTAGTGCATTCGCATTAAGACACTTGCTTTTCTGTAAGACCTGTTAAAATTGCAATGTTGTGTTTTGGAGCGTGTCTCAATGTCTACCCTTTTTGCCATTACCCTTGCGGCTGCGGCCACCGTACAACCGAGCTGCTCCTGGGACAGGCCGGGCGCCAATCCGTACACCGGCAAGACCGACGCCGCAATCGACCGCTACACCGACATCCCGGAACGCACGCGCGTCAAACTCAAGCACCGCCTGAACTATGGCAATCCGGACGAGATGGTCAGCATCACGCGCGACGCCATCACCGGCAAATACGCCTACGACCCCGAGATCCGCGACATGCACTTCGGCGCCGCCTCCGTTTGCCATAGCGTCACGCGCAGCAAGTGGGCCGCCGACCGCAACGAACCGGGCGCCGTCTACTGCGTCGACAAACATTGCATTTTGGTACCGAAGATCTGCGGCAACGTCAGTCGCATCGTGCGTCCGCGCCCGGCCGTGGCGCTGGTGCCGCCGGCGCCCGAGGCCACCCCGCCGAACTGGAACGAGCATGTCGGCGACACCGACCTCGGCCTGATTGACGCTCCCATCGTTGAAGACGTGCCCAACCTGCGCACCGCCGGCTTCCTGCCAGCGCCGCTGGCACAGGCCCCGGTCGAGGAACGCGTGGTCGAGCAGCCTTTCGTCAATCGGCCGGTGCCGGACAATCAGCCGATCTTCCCGGGTGGCAGCGTGCGTCCTATCATCCCGCCGCCACCGCCCGTCGTGCCACCGGTCACCGCGGTGCCGGAACCGGAAACCTATGCCATGATGCTGGCCGGACTTGGCCTGCTGGGCTTCGCAGCGCGCCGCAAGCGCCGCGCCGCCGCTGCCAAGGCAGCCTAAGCAAGCTGCCAGGGCAGGCTGCCAGAGCCTGACCGGGGACCGATTGCGCCACAACCCGGCCGTTGCCGCACGCGACGCCCCCGGCGTCGTTTATAATTTCAGCATATTTGCACGCCGCGACGGACGAAAGTCCGCTCGCCGCCTGCGTTTTTACCGTTTACCTTGCTGATTGCGACCCTCTATGTCTATCTCCATCAAATCCGCCGAAGATATCGCCGGCATGCGCGTGGCCGGCCGCCTGGGCTCCGAAGTGCTCGACTACATCACACCCTTCGTCAAGGCCGGCGTGACCACCGGCGAGCTGGATCGCCTTTGCCACGAGTACATGGTCAACGTGCAGGGCACCATCCCGGCGCCGCTGAACTACTGCCCGCCGGGCTACACGCCCTACCCGAAGGCGATCTGCACCTCGGTCAACGACGTCATCTGCCACGGCATCCCGGGCGACAAAGTGCTCAAGAGCGGCGACTCGGTCAACCTCGACATCACCGTCATCAAGGATGGTTATCACGGCGACAACAGCCGCATGTTCCTGATCGGCGAACCGTCGATCATGACCAAGCGCCTGTCCGACATCACCTACGAATGCATGTGGCTGGGCATCGCCAAGGTCAAGCCGGGCGCGCACCTGGGCGACATCGGCCACGCGATCCAGCAGCACGCGGAAAAGGCCGGCTACAGCGTGGTGCGCGAGTTCTGCGGCCACGGCATCGGCAAGATCTTCCACGAGGAACCGCAAGTGCTGCACTACGGCCGTCCGGGCACGCTCGACGAGCTCAAGCCGGGCATGATCTTCACCATCGAGCCGATGATCAACGCCGGCAAGCGTGAAATCCGCGAAATGGGCGACGGCTGGACCATCAAAACCAAGGACCGCAGCCTGTCGGCGCAGTGGGAACACACCATCCTGGTCACCGAGACCGGCTATGAAGTACTGACCCTGTCGGCCGGCAGCCCGCCGCCGCCGGCGTTTATCACGAACACGGCAGCCGCTCCCGCCGTCGCGGCGTAAGCGCATGTCGGCGGTCGTCATCAAGAACGAACTGCGCGAGCAGCTCAAGCGCCAGCTCAAGGCCGAACGCCAGATCGTCATCGCCGGCTTCCAGGCCGACGGCATGCCGGAAAAGCTGTTGCGCAGCCTGCGCCAGAGCGTCGACGCGGTGCTGACCACGGCGTGGCACGAGGCGCGCCTGCCGGCCAACACGGCGCTGGTGGGCGTCGGCGGCTACGGCCGTGGCGAGTTGTTCCCCTATTCCGACGTCGACCTGCTGATCCTGCTCGAGGAGGCGCCCGACGCGCCCACCACGGCCAAGCTGGAAGAGCTGGTGCAGCTGCTGTGGGACCTGGGCCTGGAAATCGGCCACAGCATCCGCACCGTCGACGAATGCCTGACCGAGTCGGCCGCCGACATCACCGTGCAAACCAGCCTGCTCGAGGCGCGCATCATCTGCGGCGACGAGCAGCTGTTCGAGCAGCTGCAGCGCCGCTACGACGCCGCCATGGATCCGCGCGCCTTCTACCACGCCAAGCTGCTGGAGATGCGCCAGCGCCACGCCAAGTACGAGGACACCGCCTTCAGCCTCGAGCCGAACTGCAAGGAAAGCCCGGGCGGGCTGCGCGACCTGCAGGTGATCCTGTGGCTGGTCAAGGCCGCCGGCCTGGCCAACTCATGGCGCACCCTGGCCACCAGCGGCCTGATCACGCAGACCGAGGCCAAGCAGCTGATGGAAAAGGAGCGCGCCTTCAAGGACATCCGCGTGCGCCTGCACCTGCACGCGGGCCGGCGCGAGGACCGGCTGGTGTTCGACATCCAGACCGCCATCGCCGAGTCGCTGGGCTTGCAGGCCACCGGCAGCGGTGCCGGCATGCGCCGCGCCAGCGAATACCTGATGCAACGCTACTACTGGGCCGCCAAGACCGTCACCCAGCTCAACACCATCCTGCTGCAAAACATCGAGGAACGCCTGTTCCCGCAGGAGGAGCTGGCCGTGCCGATCAACGCCCGCTTCAACGATCTGAATGGCCTGATCGACATGCGCGACGACGACACCTTCGTGCAAACGCCGTCGGCCATGCTGGAAATCTTCGTGCTGATGACCGAGCGTCCGTCGCTCAAGGGCATGACCTCGCGCACCATGCGCGCGCTGTGGCACGACCGCTTCCTGATCGACACCAGGTTCCGCGCCGATCCGGTCAACCGCGCGCTGTTCCTGCGCATCCTGCAGGCGCCGCAGGGCATCATCCACGCGCTGCGCCGCATGAACGATTTGTCGATCCTGGGCCGCTACCTGCCCAATTTCCGCAAGATCGTCGGCCAGATGCAGCACGACCTGTTCCACGTCTACACGGTCGACCAGCACATCCTGATGGTGGTGCGTAACATGCGCCGCTTCACGATGGCCGAACACGCGCACGAGTACCCGTTCTGCAGCCAGCTGACCGCCAACTTCGCGCAACCGTGGCTGCTGTATCTGGGCGCGCTGTTCCACGACATCGCCAAAGGACGCGGCGGCGACCATTCCAAGCTGGGCACGGTCGACGCCCAGCAGTTCTGCAGCGAGCACGGCATGAGCGCCGAGGACACCGAGCTGGTGGTGTTCCTGGTCGAGCAGCACCTGGCCATGTCGCAGGTGGCGCAGAAGCAGGATCTGTCGGACCCGGACGTCATCGCCGCCTTCGCCAGGACGGTGGGCGACGAGCGCCACCTGACGGCGCTGTATCTGCTGACGGTGGCCGACATCCGCGGCACCAGTCCGAAGGTGTGGAACGCCTGGAAGGCCAAGCTGCTCGAGGATTTGTACCGCATCACCTTGCGCGTGCTGGGCGGCGAGCCGCACAGCGCCGACCACGAACTGAAGAACCGCCAACAGGAGGCGCTGGCCACCTTGCGCCTGTACGGTCTGGGACCGGACGCGCACGAGGCGTTCTGGCGCCAGCTCGACGTCGCCTATTTCCTGCGCCACGACGCCTCCGACATCGCCTGGCAGACGCGCGCGCTGTACGACCGCTTCACCAGCGACAAGCCGGTCGTCAAGTGCCGCCTGGCGCCGATCGGCGAAGGTTTGCAGATCGCCGTCTACATCCGCGACCAGCCGGATTTGTTCGCGCGCATCTGCAGCTATTTCGACCGCAAGAACTTCAGCATCCTCGACGCCAAGATCCACACCACGCGCCACGGCTATGCGCTCGACACCTTCCTGGTGACGGAGCAGAACTTCGCCAAGAGCTACCGCGACATCATCAACCTGATCGAGCACGAGCTGTGCGGCGTGCTGACCCATCCGGAGCCGCTGAGCGCGCCCGGCAAGGGGCGGCTGTCGCGCCTGTCGCGCACCTTCCCGATGCAGCCGACGGTGGACCTGCGCCCGGACGAGCGCGGGCAATATTACCTGCTGTCGATCGCCGCCAACGACCGCGCCGGCCTGCTGTATTCGATCGCCAACGTGCTGGCCAAGTACCGCCTCAACCTGCACACGGCCAAGGTCATGACCCTGGGCGAGCGGGTCGAGGACGTGTTCCTGATCGACGGCCAGGCGCTGGGCAACGCCCGCAGCCAGCTGCAACTGGAAACCGACCTTCTTGAGGCGATCAAGGTATAAACTGCGCCGTTGGCGACGCATGGCGGATTACGCGCGAAGCGCTAATCCGCCATGCGTGTTTTAGATGAGATGTAGCGTCCGCGTTCATAGGACCGTAGGGCGGATTAGGCGGACCGCCGTAATCCGCCATGAGCCGCCATGAGCGCCTCGGCAGGCCAACCGATTTTTATTAGCAACGCCCGTATTCACCATTATAGAAAAGCATCATGTCAGAAGAATTATTACGCCTGTCCAAACGCATGTCCGAACTGGGCCTGTGCTCGCGCCGCGAAGCCGACGAGTGGATAGCGCGCGGCTGGGTCCGGGTCGACGGCCAGGTCGTCTCCGAATTGGGCAGCAAGGTCTATCCGAGCCAGAAAGTCACCGTCGAGCGCCAGGCCGCCGCCGAGCAATCCAAGCGCGTGACCGTGCTGATCAACAAGCCGATGGGTTACGTCAGCGGCCAGGCCGAGGACGGCTACCAGCCGGCCGTGGTGCTGGTCAAGCCGGAAAACCGCTGGCCCGACGACCCGTCGCCGGAGCTGTTCCACCCTACCCAGCTGCGCTCGCTGGTGCCGGCCGGCCGGCTCGACATCGACTCGGTCGGCCTGCTGGTGCTGACCCAGGACGGCCGCGTGGCCAAGCACCTGATCGGCGAGACCACCAGCGTCGACAAGGAATACCTGGTGCGCGTCGAGTACACCAAACCGGGCAAGCTACCCGATAGCGACCTCAAAAAACTCAACCACGGCCTGTGGATGGACGGCAAGCCGCTGCTGCCGGCCAAGGTGCGCTGGCAAAACGACGACCAGCTCAGCTTCACCCTGCGCGAAGGTAAAAAACGCCAGATCCGCCGCATGTGCGATATGGTGGGCCTGAAGGTGATCGGCTTGAAGCGGGTACGGATCGGCAAGGTCAAGCTGGGCGACCTGCCGGTCGGCCAGTGGCGCTATCTGCGCCCCGAAGAGCAGTTCTAAGCGGCAGCCGGGGACGTCGACGGCGATGCCCCCGGCCCGCGCGTGGATCAAACCGCACATTCCGCAAAATATTCTTGCCGGATATTGCTATTTAGCAAGCCAAGCACGCGAATAACTTGTAAACTGTCCGCACCGACCTCGCATTGCTGAAGTCATTATCAAAGAGATATGCCGTCGTGAACGATCCCATACCCAATGAAATCCGCCGGGGCCCACCCAGCCTAAAAGACGCTGTGGAGCCGATACCGGCGGGTTCGAAACCGCATGACATGACCGATGAGCATGACATCGGTGACTCGCTGACCCTGCTTGCCGACAATGGCGACCCGGTGTCGATCTACCCTGCCGGCAGCACCAATGTGGTGATGGCGCGCATCCGCTCGGTCGATCCCGACAATCCACGGTTCGTGCTGGAGCTGAACGAAGGCGAATTCCTGCCGCCCGGCGAGGCGACCTTTGTCGGCTGGCTGCGCTCGGCGAAGATCCAGTTCAGCCTGACATCCGAGGATTGGGCCAGCCACCCCGGCATGCCAACCCTGATCCCGCTGGGCTTTCCGCTCAAGTGCCTGGTGCTGAACCGGCGCGCCTCGACCCGGCTGGAAACGCCGCTCGGCATCTACTACATGGCCTCGTTCGTATTGAACGGCAAGCCGTATGAATTGCAGCTGTACGACTTCTCGTCGGGCGGCGTCGGCATGCGCGCACCGCCGCGCGACTGCGTCGGCCTGCACGTGGGGCGCAAGCTGCAACGCGTCCGGCTCGAGCTCGGCCCGGATTCGGTCATGATCGCCGACCTCGAGGTGCGCCTGTCGCGCACCTTCCGCTCGTTCCTGCTGGGCGAACAAGTGCAGATCGGTTGCCAGTTCACCAATCTGTCGCCGGCCATGCAGGACGAACTGACCCGCCTGCTCGACAAGCTCAACGCCAGCCGCCAGCGCTAACGCTAACGCCACTAGCGCACCACAGCGGTGCGGTCTTGCCCGACCGCACCACAACGGCGCACCGCGCCCACCACCGCCTCCACCGCGTCCGTTCCCGCCCCACATTCAGCTTAGTTTATCGGCATAACTCTTGCTTGTAAGTCAGGAGAACATAACGATAAGCCAGAACAGGGAGCACATGAGCACCACCGCGGCAGAGACCGAACCGCAACAGCGCATCGTCAAGATCCGCCGCGACTACAACACCTGGGTGGCCAACGAAACGATCGAGGATTACGCGCTGCGCTACACGCCGCGCTCGTTCCGCAAATGGTCGGTGTTCCGCGTCTCCAACACCGCCTTCGGCGCCATTTCCTTCCTGGTGCTGGAAGCGATCGGCGGCACCATCACCGTCAACTACGGTTTCATCAATGCGCTGTGGGCCATCATGGCCGTCGGCCTGATCATCTTCCTCACCGGCCTGCCGATCAGCTACTACGCCGCCAAATATGGCGTCGACATGGACCTGCTTACGCGCGGCGCCGGCTTCGGCTACATCGGCTCGACCATCTCCTCCTTTGTCTACGCCTCGTTCACGTTCATCCTGTTCGCGCTGGAGGCGGCCATCATGGCCTACGCGCTGGAACTGTATTTCGGCCTGCCGCTCTATCTGGGCTACATGGTCAGCGCGCTGGCGGTCATTCCGCTGGTGACGCACGGCGTCACCCTGATCAGCCGCATCCAGATGCTGACCCAGCCCGTGTGGCTGATCCTGATGGCGCTGCCCTTCGTCGCCATCCTGCACAAGCAACCGGAATTACTGCCGCAATTGATGGACTACGCCGGACGCTCCGGCCAGAACGGCCAGTTCAACGTGCTGATGTTCGGCGCCGCGACGGCCGTGGGCGTGGCCCTGATCACGCAGATCGGCGAACAGGTCGACTTCCTGCGCTTCATGCCGCCCAAGACCGCCGACAACCGCGTGCGCTGGCACCTGGGCGTGCTGATCGCGGGACCGGGGTGGATTTTGCTGGGCATCGTCAAGATGCTCGGTGGCGCGCTGCTGGCCTTCCTGGCCATCAGCAGCGCGGTGCCGCTCGACCTGGCCGTCAACCCGACGCATATGTACCTCGCCGGCTACGGCCAGGTGTTCGCCGATCCGCGCTGGGCGCTGCTGGCCACCGCGCTGCTGGTGGTGATCTCGCAGGTCAAGATCAACATGACCAACGCCTACGCCGGCTCCCTGGCGTGGTCGAATTTCTTCGCGCGCCTGACGCACAGCCATCCGGGCCGCGTGGTGTGGGCGGTGTTCAACGCGCTGATCGCCGTGCTGCTGATGGAGCTCGACGTGTTCCAGGCGCTCGACCAGGTGCTTGGCCTGTACTCGTGCATCGCCATCTCGTGGATCACGGCGGTCGTGGCCGACCTGGTGGTCAACAAACCGCTCGGCCTGAGCCCCAAGGGAATCGAATTCCGCCGCGCCTACCTGTACGATATCAACCCGGTCGGCGTCGGCGCGATGGTGCTGGCGTCGGCGCTGTCGGTGGCCGCCTTCATGGGCGTGTTCGGCCACCAGGCGCAGGCTTTTTCCGCCTTCATCGCGCTGCTCACGGCGCTGGTGGCGGCGCCGCTGATCGCCATCGCCACCAAGGGCAAATACTATATCGCCCGCCAGCCCGGCGTGGTGCAAAAGACCTGCGTGATCTGCGAGAAGGAATACGAGGCGGAGGACATGGCGCATTGCCCGGCGTATCAAGGTTCGATCTGCTCGCTTTGCTGCTGCCTGGACGCGCGCTGCAACGACGTCTGCAAGCCGCACGCGAAAGTGTCGGCACAGTGGCAGCAGGCGATGCAGGCGCTGCTACCCAAATCGCTGTGGCGCTATCTCAGTAGCGGCCTGGGACACTACCTGCTGCTGATGATCGTCACGGTGCTGTTCCTCGGCGCCCTCCTCGGCTTGATCTACTACCACGAGCAATCGGTGCTACCGGTCGGCGACGCCGCCCTGCTGCCGCAACTGCGGCTGGTGTTCTTCAAGATCTTCGCCGCGCTCTTGATCACGAGCGGCATCGTCGCCTGGTGGCTGGTGCTCACCAGCGAAAGCCGCCGCGTGGCACAAGAGGAATCGAACCGCCAAACCGGCCTGCTGACGCGCGAGATCGAACTGCACAGCCAGACCGACGCCCAGCTGCAGCAAGCCAAGAAGACCGCCGACCTGGCCAACCAGGCCAAGAGCCGCTACATCGCCGGCATCAGCCACGAGATCCGCACGCCCTTGAATTCGATCCTCGGCTACGCCCAGCTGCTCGACAACGATCCATCGATCCCCGAGCACCGCCAGCAGGCCATTCGCGTGATCCGCAGCAGCGGCGAGCACCTGCTGTCGCTGATCGAAGGCACGCTCGATATCGCCCGCATCGAGGGCGGCAAGCTGACCTTCGACACCAAGGAGATCAACTTCCCCGACTTCATCGGGCAGCTGGTGCGCATGTTCGAGCTGCAGGCGGCCAACAAGGGCCTGACCTTCCGCTACGAATTGACCGGCGCGCTGCCGCGCATCGTGCGCGCGGACCGCAAACGCCTGGGACAGATCCTCATCAACATCCTCGGTAACGCCGTCAAGTTCACCAGCGAGGGCGGCGTGGTGCTGCGGCTGAAGTATGCACGCGAAATCGCCTCGTTCGAGATCGAGGACTCCGGCCCCGGCATCCTGCAGGAGGAACTCGATCACATCTTCGAGCCGTTCACGCGCGGCAGCGCCAGCGCGCACGCCAACGCCAGCGGCACCGGCCTCGGTCTGCCGATCAGCAAAATGCTGACGCAGCTGATGGGCGGCGAAATGAAGATCCGCAGCGCGCCGCGACAAGGCAGCTTGTTCCACATCCGGCTGTTCCTGCCCAGCGTGCACGTCACCGGCATCGCGCTGCGGGAACTGGAGGCGCCGGCGCAGCAGCGCACCGGCTATCGCGGCCCGCGCCGGCGCATTCTGGTCGTCGACAACGAACAGGTCGACCGCGAGCTGCTGCTCAACATCCTGGCGCCGCTGGGGTTCGAGATCGCGCAGGCGGCGTCGGGCCTCGAATGCCTGGACCTGCATGCGTCGTTCAAGCCCGACCTGATACTGATGGATCTCGCCATGCCGGGGATGGACGGCTGGGAGGCCAGCTACATCCTGCGCCGCCGCCAGTTGTCGCAGGCGCCGATCGCCATCGTCTCGGCCAACGCCTTCGACAAGGGCATGGAAAACGCAGCCGGCATCAAGGCGGAAGACTTCATCGTCAAGCCGGTCAACGTCGGCGAGCTGCTGCACTGGATCGGCCGCCGCCTGGCGCTGGAGTGGATCACGCAGCCGCTGGCCGAATCCATCAGCAGCGAGATGCCCGCCGCAGCCGGCGCGGCGGCCATGACGCTGCCACCGGCCGCGCAGATGACGGCGCTGGAGGAATTGATACGCATCGGCTATGTGCGCGGCATCCAGTCCAAACTCGACGAAATCGATGCGGCCGACGCCCGTTACACCAGCTTCACCCACACCATGCGCGATTTTACCAAGCGCTTCCAACTGGATGCGATGGCCGACTTTGTCCGAAAGAATAAGAGCGATGAACTTCAACATTGAACCTGCGCGCGGCAACCTGGTGCTGGTGGTCGACGACGTGCCTGAAAACCTCGCCGTGCTGCACGACGCGCTGGACGAATCGGGCTTCACGGTGCTGGTGGCGAACAACGGCGAGGTAGCGTTGCAACGCGCCGCCGAAGCGCAGCCGGACATCATCCTGCTGGATGCCATCATGCCCGGCATGGACGGTTTCGAAGCGTGCCGCCGGCTCAAGGCCAATCTGGCCACGCGTCACATCCCGGTGGTGTTCATGACCGGGCTGACGGAGGCGGAGCACGTGGTGGCCGCCTTCGAAGCGGGCGGCAACGACTACGTCACCAAACCGCTACGCACCAGCGAGGTGCTGGCCAGGATCGCCGCCCACATGCAGACGGCGCGCCTGGTGGACCAGGCCCGCAGCGCGCTCGACGCCTTCGGCAACGCGGTCATCGCGATGTCGCCGCGCGACGGCAAGATCGTCTGGCAAACGCCGCTCGCGCGCACGTTGATGCAAGGGTATCTGGTCGACTCGGAGCTGACCAACTGGCTGGCAGCGACGCAGGCCGCGCACACGCAGGGGCAGTCGCATTCACCGTTGACGCTGGCGCGCGGCAGCCGGCGGCTGATCTTCTCGGCGGCGGAATTCAGCGAGGACGAACAGTGGATGATCGTGCTGCGCGAGGAATCGGATGTCGCCCAGATCGAAAAGTTGATGGCCGCGTTCAAGCTGACGCAGCGTGAATCGGAGGTGCTCAATTGGCTCATCAAGGGCAAGACCAACCGCGATATCGGCGAGATTCTCGGCACCAGCCCGCGCACGATCAACAAGCACCTGGAGCATGTGTTCGTAAAGCTTGGCGTCGAGACGCGCACCTCGGCGGCGGCGGTCGCGCTTAGCAAACTGCGCGCCGGCGGCCGCAACGAGGAACTGGAAAGATCCTGAGCAAGCGCATGTCCCCTTTGACGATCACGCATGGAACACATCTCTTACGGAATAACCACCGTTGAAAACGGCGACAGCACAGTCCACCCCAACGTCGCGTACAACGTCCGCCCCGCAGCGGTGGCAACGAGCAGACGCTGTGCCCCTTTGGAGCACTGTGTTGAACCAAGCGCCGCCATCAGCGCCCTGCCCAAACCGCGCCGCTGGTGCGCGTCTTCCGTGATGATGCGGTCATAGACAAACACCCCGTCGTATTCAACCGCATAACCGCTGGCTGCAAGGTCTCCGTCGGCGGCAAAGATGCGCGCCACGCGGGTATGGTCTTCAGTGACCAATTCCAGCCGATACCCTGACGGCAGGACGGGCTCCGCATCGTCGCTGCCATCGCGCGTCATGAAGTAGCCGCTCGGCTGGAGCTCCCACCCTGGCGAAACAAGGTCGAGCAATTGATCGCCATGCCCGCACATCTTGATAAAAACACGGGGAGTCGAAATCGACAGCGCCAGCTCGCGTATTTCCGGACTTGGCCCCGTATAGACATAACGCCTAACTTCGTTCGTCGATTCCGTATCGACCCGCAGTGCGCTTTGGTCATGCACCGGTAGCGGCAAACCGCGCCCGATTGAACGGGCGGCCAGCCAGCACCGGAGAAGCTCTTGCGTGACCGGGCCCGAACCATCCTGCTTGCTCATCATCCCACTCCACCCTTCCACTAAATTAATCTCTCACGACTATCCACCATCTATTTTAGTCGAGACCATGCCTCGCGTGGCTTCAGGGGCCTTCGCACATCCCCACCATCAGCATCGGCACGCAAGTCCAGGCGATCGCAATCAGCGCCAGCGCCGCCGCCGCGAAGTGAACCCAGACCATCAGCCGCACCGGTGGTGGCGCCCGGCACAGCTGCCGCAATGCCCGCATCGACAAGGCCATCGCCGCGCCCAGGGCCAGCACCGAGGCGACAACCAGCGCCATGGCGGGATCGTTGCCGCGCTGGCAAGCCGCCGCCGTCCATGCATAGCAGAAGAAGAAATGCGCGGCCCACACCAGCAGCGGCGCGACCGCCAGCGTCATTTTGCCGAGAAGCTGGTCTTGAGTGCGCATAATCACCCCATCCATTGCGGCAGCCACCGCAGCACCGCCGCGATGAAAAGCCCCTGCAACGTCGCGTAGTGCCATACCAGCGCGCAGTTATCCAGCGTGGCGCGACCCGGCGCCGTAAGCCTGCCGGTCCAGGAGCGGGTCAGCAAATAACCCGCCAAAATGAACAGCAGGACCGCATGCAGCCCCTGATACGACAGCATCGCCGCCACGGTGGCGCCCCACGCGTGTGCGGTCGGATCAAGCCCCGCCAGCACCCGGCCACGCAAATCGGCCGCGAAGGCGCCCAGCACGCATGCCAACGCCAGCGCGATCGCCAGCCGCTGCCATCCCTGGGCGACAACCCCGGTCGGCGCAAGCCTCACGGCGGTGCGCCGGGTCCATTCGATCAACAGCGATCCGGCCAGCAGCAGCCCACATGACAGCAGAGGCCACAGCGGTTCGGGCAGGCGGCTGCCGGGCGGCGGACAGACCTCCAGCCGCATCGATATGTGGATGTGCGCGAACAGGAACGATGCGAAGATGGTGCCATCGACTACCAGCATGATCACCGTCGCCCACCACGAGTGCGAGGCCGGACCGGTGACGCCGACCGGCAGCACAACATGGTCCGATACTTTCGCCGTGCGCTGCGCGGGTGGCCTGTCGGACTGCCACATCCACGCCAGCACGGACACCACCGCCACGATCCCGCAAGTCCAGGCCACCAAGGTCATTTTGATCGTCAGCAGCAGGAAGAAGCCGGCCGTGCCGACGGCGGCCGCGAGCGGCCACCAGCTGTCGTCCGGCAGCAGCTGGAGATACAGCGGGCGCGCCCGCACAGGGCTGGTGACGATCGACTCGCGCCGCCCGGTCGCACTGCCCGGCAGCCAGTGCGCGCCGTCTTCCACCTCGCGCGCCAGCTGCGGGTTATCCCACAGCGGATCGCGCGACTCCACCTGTGGAATGCTGCGCGTGGCGTAATCATCTGCAGGCAGCCATTCGAGCGTGGACGCGCGCCACGGGTTGCCATGCTCGCGCTCCGGCCGACGCAACGTGCGCACAGCATCGACGATGAAGACCAGCACACCGAGCGCCAGGGCAAAGGCGCCAATGCTGGATAAAAGGTTCAGAAGATCCCACCCCATCTCCGGGGAGTAGGTGTAGACCCGGCGCGGCATCCCCAGCAAACCGGTGATATGCATCGGGAAGAACGCCAGGTTCATCCCGCCGAACATCAGCCCGAACACCCAGCGCGCGACTGGCTCCGACATGCGGTTGCCGTTCACCAGCGGCATCCAGTAATACAGCGCCGCGAACATCGGGAACACCAGGCCGCCGATCAGCACATAGTGCAGGTGGGCTACGATGAAATAGGTGTCGTGCACCTGCCAGTCGAAGGGCAGCACCGCCACCATTACGCCGGTCAGGCCGCCCAGCACGAAGATGAACATGAAGCCAAGCAGGAACAAGGTCGGCGCGTTGATACGCACGTGGCCGCGCCACAAGGTGGCGATCCAAGCGAACACCTGCACGCCAGTCGGTATCGCCACCGCCATGCTGGCGGCCGACACCAGACTGGTTTCCAGCAGCCCCAGGCCGGCTGTGAACATATGGTGCGCCCACAGGGCGAAGCTGAAGAAGCCCACCGCCACCAGCGCCGCGACGATCGAGCGATGCCCCACCAGCGGCGTGCCGGCCAGCGCCGGGATCATCGTCGACACCATGCCGGCCGCCGGCAGGAAGATGATGTATACCTCCGGGTGGCCGAAGAACCAGAACAGGTGCTGCCACAGCAGCGGGTCGCCGCCGCGCGCGGGAATGAAAAACGGCCAGTCGTAGGCGCGCTCGAGTTCCAGCAAGGTGGTGCCGGCGATCACCGCCGGGAACGCGAACACGATCATCACAGCCACCACCAGCATGGCCCACGCGTACACCGGCATGCGGCCCAGGGTCATGCCCGGCGCGCGCGTGAACAGGATGCCGACAATGAGCTCGATGGCGCCGGCGATCGCCGAGATCTCGATGAAGCCTATGCCCAGCAGCCAGAAGTCGGCGTTCAGGCCGGGCGAATATTCCTTGCCCGTCAGCGGCGGATACATGAACCAGCCGCCGTCGGGCGCCAGACCCCAGAACAGGCTGATGAAAAAGCCGATGCCGCCCACGGCGTAAGCCCAGAACGCGTAGGCCGACAGACGGGGGAACGGCAGGTCCCGCGCGCCCAGCATGCCGGGCAACAGGAACACGGCGATCGCCTCGACCACCGGAATCGCGAACAGGAACATCATCACCGTGCCGTGCATGGTGAACACCTGGTTGTAGGTGCCGGCGCTGAGCAGCGCGTTCTCGGGCACCGCAAGCTGCGCCCTGATCATCAGCCCCAGGATGCCGGCGAGGATGAAGAACAGCAGCGCTGTGCCGATGTACAGCAAGCCGATATTGGTGTTGTTCACCGAAGTGAGGAAGGCCAGCCCGCGCGGTGTGCGCCAGACCCGTTCAAGTTGTTCGAGTTCTCCCGCCGGCCGTGGCAGGGAGCTGGGGAGATCGCGTACCGCCGTCATTTGAGCTGCTCCAGGTAAGCGGCCAGCGCCCGCAAGTTGGCGCCGTCCATATCGGCGCTGGCGGGCATGCGCACGCCCGGCTTGGCGACGTGCGGATCGGCGACCCAGGCAGCCAGCGCGCCTTGTCCATTGCGCAAGGTGCCAGCGCCCAGATACAGCCGGCTGCCGATGTGGGTCAGATCAGGGCCAAGTGCCGCGCCGCCGTCGCCGGCTGTCGCGCCGGTGCGTATCGTATGGCAGGCGGCGCAGCGCTGCTGCTCAAAGGCGCGCCGGCCGCGTTCGATCTCACCGCCCTCCACCACGGTCGCCGCCGGCCTCGCCTGCGCCGCCAGCCAGGCGGAGAATTCGGCCGGCGACTGCGCGACCACGTGCAAGGCCATGCGCGCATGCTGCTCGCCGCAGTATTCGGCGCACTGTGCGCGGTACACGCCGGCGCGATCCGCCTGCAAGGTCATGCCGTGCACGCGGCCGGGCACCATGTCCACCTTGCCCGCCAGCGCGGGCACCCAGAAGCTGTGTATCACGTCGGCGCTACTCAGGCCCAGATACACCGGCTGCCCGAGCGGCACGCGGATCTCATTGGCCAGCACGATATCGCGGCCGCCGGCGGGATCGGTGTAGCGCACCTCCCACCACCACATGTGCGCGATCACCGAAATCTTGATCGCGTGCTGGGACGTCGGCTTGCTCAATTGGGCGCTGCGCCATGTGCCGAACACCAGCAATGCCGATAGCAGCACCAACGGCAGCAGAACGCCGCCGCCGACGATCCAGACCACCGGCCTTACCGGACGCCCGCCGCGCAGGCACAACGCACACAGGACCATCACACCGATGAACAGCACCGCGCCACCGATGAACAACACCCACGTCAGTTGAGCGATGACGGCGGCGTCCGGGCCGGCCGGATGCAGCGCCGATTGCAGCCACGTGGTTGCGCTCATTCCTGCACTCATGGCAGCGCATAAAGATAGGCCGCCATGTCACGGGCGTCGGCCGCCGAAACACCCATGGAGGGCATCGCGGTGCCGGGCTTCAGGGATGCCGGGTCGACGATCCAGCGCGTCAACGCGTCGGGACGATTGGGGATCTGGCCGGCGATATAACTGCGGCGGCCATAGCTCTCGAGCGCCGGGCCAAGCGTGCCACGCGCGGCCGCCACTTCCGGGATCTGGTGGCAGGAGCCGCATTGGTATTGCGCCAGCAGCAGCTTGCCGCGACCGGCGTCGCCGCCCGGCACGGGCGAACGCGCCTGCTCGCCGGTATCGCAGGCGGCCAACATGGCCAACAAGGCCGGTACGAAGAGTTGAAGGATGCGCACGATTGGAACCTGCTCAAGCCTGTTGAATAGCTATAATACAAGAAACATATCAATCCGCTATTTTCAACAGAACACCAGCCGGCGCGGCGTTGTCGGCCCGTTCGGCGAAGGGCTCGAACGATGATTATGCACCGCCGACGACTCGTTTTGACCACCGTCGCCGCCACGTTGGCGACGCTGGGGGCGCTCGGCGCCGCCGTCGGGGCGGTGGTATTTTTCGGTGGCTACTACGACATCTCCTCCACCAAGCTGCATCTTCAGCCAGTGTATACGGTGCTTGAACAGGGCATGCGCGAATCGGTGCAGCACTATGCGCGCGACGTTCAAACACCGGCGTATGTGACGCAGGCCAAGGGGCTGCCGATGACCGGCGCGGCGCCGTCGCCAGCCTTGCTGCGCGGCGCCGGGCTGTATCGGGACAATTGTGTGGTCTGCCATGGTGCTCCGGGTGTCGCCCAGGACGATATCGGCAAGAGCATGCAGCCGGTTCCCGGACCGCTGGCGGACGCCTCGCGTCGCTGGCGTCCGAACGAGCTATATTGGATTACCCGCCACGGCATCAAGATGAGCGGCATGCCGGCCTGGGAATTCCATCTCGCCGACGAGGATTTGTGGGCGGTGGTGGGTTTTCTGGTGGCGCTGCCGGAGCTGTCGCCGCAGGCCTATGCGGCAGTCACCAAACAGGCCGGCGAGCAGCCACGCGCGCCACGCCACGAGCGCGCGGTGACAAACGCTTTGCGCGGACGGATGGCGCTTAGCCAGTATGCGTGCAACGCCTGTCATGTGATTCCTGGCGTGACCGGGCCCGATACCTTCGTCGGTCCGCCGCTCAAGGACCTCGCGGCGCGCAAGTACATTGCCGGCCACCTGCCCAACAGTGCCGCCAACCTGGCGCGCTGGATACGCGATCCGCAGAAGATCAATCCGCAGACGGCCATGCCGGCGATGGATGTCACTGAATCGGACGCGCGCGATATGGCGGCGTATTTGCTGTCGCAGTGACGCCCATTTTGAACCCGCACGGCGCGAATCCCTGGGGTCGGACCCCGCCGTACCGGGTTAAAAGTCACACCGCCAGGTGGCGTTTGACGTCGGGATCGTTCATTGTCGCCTGCGCCCCCGAGGCCACCACCTCGCCGCGCGACAGCACCATGAACTGGTCCGCTAGTTCGTGCGCGAAATCGAAATACTGCTCGCACAGCAGTATCGCCATGTCGCCGCGCTGGCGCAGCAGCCGGATCACGTTGCCGATGTCCTTGATGATCGACGGCTGGATCCCCTCGGTCGGTTCATCCAGGATGATCAGCTTCGGCTCCGCCAGCAAGGCGCGGGCGATCGCCAGTTGCTGCTGCTGGCCGCCGGACAGGTCGCCGCCACGCCGGTGCAGCATGTCCTTCAGCACCGGGAACAACTCGTACACCTCGCCCTTGATGATGCCGGCCTTCTTGCCGCTGTGCGTGGCAAGTCCCATCAGCAGATTTTCCTCCACCGTCAGGCGCGCGAAGATCTCACGTCCCTGCGGCACGTAGGCGATACCCGCCCTTGCCCGCTGATGCGGCGCCATGCGCGTGATGTCGCGTCCCTCCAGCTTCACGCTGCCCGCCGACACCGGCAACACGCCCATCAGGCACTTCAGCAGCGTGGTCTTGCCCACGCCGTTGCGGCCCAACAGCGCCATGCACTTGCCGCGCTCCAGCTCCAGCGACACGCCCCGCAAGGTATGCGAGGATCCGTAGTACTGATTGATTTTTTCCACTTGCAGCATATTCGTCAGCGCCCCAGATAGACTTCGATCACCCGCTCATCGGACTGCACCTGCGCCATCGTTCCCTGCGCCAGTACCGAACCCTCGTGCAGCACCGTCACCACGCCCTGCTGCGCGATCTCCGTCACGAACGCCATGTCGTGTTCGACCACCATGATCGAATGCTTGCCGCGCAACTCGTTCAGCAGTTCCGCCGTGCGTGCGGTTTCGGCGTCCGACATGCCGGCCACCGGCTCGTCGAGCAAAATCAGCTGCGGCTCCTGCATCAGCAGCATGCCGATCTCCAGCCACTGCTTCTGGCCATGCGACAGCAGGCCGGCAAGCCGCGCCTCGCTGCCGTTCAGGCGTATCAGCTTGAGGATTTCGTCGATCTTGCCGCGCTGCTCGGAGTCGAGCCGCGCAAACAAGGTTGGCCGCACCCGCTTGTCGGTCTTCATCGCCAGTTCCAGATTCTCGAACACCGTGTGCTGCTCGAAGATGGTCGGACGCTGAAACTTGCGACCGATACCGGCGTGGGCGATCTGGTACTCGGTCATGCGGCTCAAGTCCATCGTCTGGCCGAAGTAGGCGGTGCCGGACGTCGGCCGTGTCTTGCCGGTGATGACGTCCATCATGGTCGTCTTGCCGGCGCCGTTAGGGCCGATGATGCAGCGCAGCTCGCCGACCGAAATATCCAGACTCAATTTATTCAACGCCCGGAAGCCGTCGAACGACACCGTGATCTCCTCCAGGTACAGGATCGCGCCGTGCGTCGTATCCAGTCCCGCCACTGCCACGCGGTCATAGCTCTCGTTTCCGCTCATGCCGCTTCCTCCTTGACTTTGCCCCAACGCGCCGCCAGACCGGCGATGCCCTGCGGCAGATAGCGTGTCACCAAAATGAAGATCAACCCCAGCGCGAACAGCCACAGGTCCGGGAAAGCGCCGGTGAACCAGCTTTTCAAGCCATTGACCGAGAACGCGCCGATGATAGGGCCGATCAGCGTTCCGCGCCCGCCGACGGCGGCCCAGATCACCATCTCGATTGAATTCGCCGGTGACATTTCGGACGGATTGATGATGCCCACCTGCGGCACATACAGGGCGCCGGCTATCCCGCACAGCACCGCCGACAGGGTCCAGACGAACAACTTGAACCACAGCGGGTTATACCCGATGAACATCAGCCGCGACTCCGAATCGCGCACCGCCTGCAGCACCCTTCCCAGCTTGGACTGCACGATCGCGCGGCACAACAACAGCGCGCCGGCCAGCACCGCCAGGGTCACCAGATACAAGGTCGCCTTGGTGCCTGGTGCGCTGATCGAATACCCGAGGATGCGTTTGAAGTCGGTGAAGCCGTTGTTACCGCCAAAGCCGGTGTCGTTACGGAAGAACAGCAGCATGAAGGCATACGTCATCGCCTGCGTGATGATCGAGAAGTACACACCCTTGATGCGCGAGCGGAAAGCGAAGAAGCCGAACACGAAGGCCAGCACGCCGGGCACCAGCACCACCAGCGCCAGGCAATACCAGAAGCTGTCGGTCGCGGTCCAGTACCACGGATAGGTTTTCCAGTCGAGGAAGACCATGAAGTCCGGCATATCGCTCTGGTACACGCCGTCCCTGCCGATGGCGCGCATCAGGTACATGCCGTGCGCGTAGGCGCCCAGCGCGAAGAACACGCCGTGGCCCAGCGACAGGATGCCGGCGTAACCCCAGACCATATCGAGCGCCAGCGCGGCCAGCGCATAGCACATGAATTTTCCGATCAGGCTGATCATGTAGCTCGGCACGTGCAACGCGTGACCGTCCGGGAAAACCAGGTTTAGCAACGGCAGCGCCGCCAGCACCACGCAGGTGGCGACGATGCCGCTCCACGAACGGCGTGAAAATAAAGAGGAATGAATCATTCGGCACTCCTGCCTTTCATGGCGAACAGACCCTGCGGCCGCTTCTGAATAAAGATGATGATGAAGATCAGGATGGCGATTTTGGCCAGCACCGCGCCGGCCACCGGTTCCAGGAACTTGTTTGCCTCGCCGAGGCCGATCGCGGCGATGATGGTGCCAGCCAGCTGGCCGACGCCGCCCAGCACCACCACCATGAACGAATCGACGATGTAGCCCTGGCCCAGGTCCGGTCCGACGTTACCGAGCTGCGACAGCGCCACGCCACCCAGGCCGGCGATGCCGGAGCCCAGGCCGAAGGTCATCATGTCGATCTTGGCGGTGGAGACCCCCACGCAGCCGGCCATGCGGCGGTTCTGCATCACGGCGCGCACGAACAGCCCCAATCGCGTTTTGTTCAGGATCAGCCACACGCCCGCCACCACGATCATGGCGAAGACAATGATGGCGATGCGGTTGTAGGCCAGCACCAGGTTGCCCAGCACCGTCACGCCGCCCGACATCCAGGACGGATTGGCCACTTCGACGTTCTGCGCGCCGAAGATGGTGCGCACGCCCTGCATCAGTATCAGGCTGATGCCCCAGGTGGCCAGCAGCGTCTCCAGCGGACGGCCGTAGAGCCAGCGGATCACCGTGCGCTCCATCGCCACGCCCACCGCCGCCGTCACCAGGAAGGCGGCCGGCAGCGCGGCGATCAGGTAGGCGTCCACCGCTGACGGAAAATACTGGCGGAAGACGGTCTGGCACAGATAGGTGGTGTAGGCGCCGATCATCAGCAGCTCGCCGTGCGCCATGTTGATGATGCCCATCAGGCCGAAGGTGATGGCCAGGCCCAGCGCCGTCAGCAGCAGCACGCTGCCCAGCGAAAGGCCATAGAAGACGTTGCCGATAAATTCGGTGCGCGCCAGGCGGCTGTCGATGGCGGCCAAGGTGCGCGCGGCGGCGACACGGACGCCTTCATCCGGCTCGGCCGGCGTGCCGTCCGCATTCTTGGTCAACATGGTTTGCAAGGTCGGGCGCAGGTTGGCGTTGCTGCTGCCGGCCAGCGCCTCCACCGCAGCCTTGCGCCTGGCGGCGTCGGGCGATTGCAGGTTGGCGGTGGCCGCCACCAGTTGCAGCAACGGGCGGATGTCGGCGTCGGTTTCCTTCGCCAGCGCCTTATCGATCAGCGGCGCCTGCGCGAAGGTCACGCTTTTTTGCAGCTCGGTGACGGCCTCCAGGCGTTCGGTGCGGTCGGGGGACAGGAGTTTGAGCGCCGACAGCGCGTCGTCGATGGCGCCGCGCAGCCGGTTGTTGATCATCAAGCCATCGATACCCTCGGGCAGCGGCCCGGTGGCGCCGGTGGCGGGGTTGTAGGCCTTGTCGTCGGTGACGATCAATACCTGGCCTTGGGGCGTGGCATAGGCGTCGCCGTTTTTCATCGCCATCAGCAGGCGCGTGGCGTCGTCATTGGCCAGGGCGCCGATCCGGCCGACCGCCGCGATGCGGGCGTCGGGGTCGTCGCCCGTCAATAGCGTCAGCAAGGCGCTGTCGATGGCCGCCTGTGCGGCGCCAGCGATGAATAGGCAGACTAGCAGTATTAGTTTTTTCAAGATTTTTCCAGTATGCGGAAATCGCGGAACCCGCACTGCGGCGGCCAGGGGTCGTACCCCAAAGGGTACGACCCCATCGTCTTCGGGTTGGGTGTACGGCTCACTCCACCGCCGCTTCCTTTACAGCTTTTGCTTGCCCTCGTTACCCTGGATGAACGGGCTCCAGGGCTGCGCGCGCACCGGGCCAGGCGTTTTCCACACCACGTTGAACTGGCCGTCGGCGCGGATCTCGCCGATAAACACCGGCTTGTGCAGGTGGTGGTTGGTCGCGTCCATCGTCAGTGTGAAGCCCGAAGGCGCCTTGAAGGTCTGGCCGCCCATCGCAGCGATCACCTTGTCGGTGTCGGTCGACTTGGCCTTCTCCACCGCCTGGGCCCACATGTGGATGCCGACGTAGGTCGCTTCCATCGGATCGTTGGTCACCACCGTTTTCGCGTTCGGCAGCTTCTTGGCGACGGCATAGGCCTTCCACTTTTTGATGAAGTCCGTATTGACCGGATTTTTCACCGACTCGAAGTAGTTCCATGCCGCCAGGTGGCCCAGCAACGGCTTGGTATCGACGCCGCGCAGTTCCTCCTCGCCCACCGAGAACGCCACCACCGGCACATCGGTGGCCTTCAGGCCCGCGTTGCCCAGCTCTTTGTAGAACGGCACGTTGGAGTCGCCGTTGATGGTCGAGATCACCGCCGTCTTGCCGCCCGCCGAGAACTTCTTGATGTTGGCGACGATGGTCTGGTAGTCGGAGTGGCCGAACGGGGTGTACACCTCCTCGATGTCGCTATCCTTCACGCCTTTGCTTTTCAGGAAAGCGCGCAGGATCTTGTTGGTCGTGCGTGGATAAACATAGTCGGTCCCCAGCAGCACGAAGCGCTTGGCGCCTCCGCCGTCCTTGCTCATCAGGTATTCGACTGCCGGAATCGCCTGCTGGTTCGGCGCCGCGCCGGTGTAGAACACGTTCTTTTCCAGTTCCTCGCCCTCGTACTGCACCGGGTAGAACAACAGGCTATTCAACTCTTTAAACACCGGCAGCACCGACTTGCGCGACACCGAGGTCCAGCAGCCGAAGACGGCGGACACCTTGTCCTGCGCGATCAGGCCGCGCGCTTTTTCGGCAAACAGTGGCCAGTTGGAAGCCGGATCGACCACCACCGCCTCCAGCTTCTTGCCCATCACGCCGCCCTTGGCGTTGATCTCGTCGATGGTCATCAACGCGACGTCCTTGAGCGACGTCTCGGAGATGGCCATGGTGCCGGACAGCGAGTGCAGGATGCCGACCTTGATGGTGTCGGCGGCGTAAACCGAGGTGGATAAGGTCGCGCCGGCGGCCAGTAGGGACGTGGCGGCGGCGATGCGGCTGATGGTGCCGATGAAATTGCGACGATTTTGCATGTGATGGCTCCGTGGGTGGCGAGATTAGTATTGCAGCTGCAAAGTGACCGAGAACTTGTCCTGGCTGGCCACGCTGGTGACCTTGGTCTTCGAATACACGGCGCTGATTTGCGCGTTGTAGCCGTCGATGATGTAGTTCACGCCGGCGTCGATTTGTTTGGTATCGATGTTGGTATCGGCGGCGAACTTCTGCCAGCGCGCGAACGGCTGGACCTTGCCCCAGCCGAGCTTCTGGTCGAAGATGTAGGACACGCCCGCAGAATAGGCGTTGCCCTGCTCCGCCAGGATGATGTTGTCGGTGTCGTAGTCGTAGTAGGCCGCTTCCACCGCCACCGCGCCGGAACCCTTGATGCGCTTCTCCATCAGGAAGTCGACATTGTAGGAACTGTATTTGCCGTTCCTCGCGACGGTCAGGATGCCGTCCTTCTGATAGCGTCCGGCCACGCCGATCGACAGGATGTCGGCGTTGCCGAGGAAATTGCCGGTGCCGTAATAGCCCGGTTCCGCGTCCCAGAAGTCGTACTGCAGGCGGCCCGCGTACATCAGCGAGTCGTCGGCGTTGACGCCGGCCGCCTTGGCCTGCGACTGCGTCAGCGAACCGATGCCGAAAGTGTGGCCCTCGAAGGCGCCGAAGGAGTAACCGAGCTTGCCGTCGGCGACATTGCCCCAGACGACAACGCCGTCGTCGCGTCCACGGAAGATGCCGCCGTTGTAGCCGTAGCGCGACGCCACGCCTGCCCAGTAGCCGCCACCCATCGAGTAGTAAGGCCCGGCCATGTTGGCGCGGTCGCTCGGCGACAGCAGGCGGCCGGCCCAGATATTAAATTCCGGGGAGATGGCGAACTGGCCGGCGGCGTCGAGCACGCGGATCTTGTCGCCGTCCCACTCGGTGTTGAACATGCCCTTGATGTTCTTGTTCAGCGAGGCGCCGAAGTACAGGCGGCCGCTATCGAGGTTGAAGTCCTGCGAACGCCCGCTGCCGTTCGGCGCGGCGTCTTCCGCGCTGGTGAAGCTCTCGCGCAGGCCGAAGCCGACGCTGACCGACTTGTCGTCGCCCATGTTGATCGTCGCGCCAGCGCATGCCGGTTTGACCGCCACCGCTGCCACCACCGCCACCGCCGCCGCCAGCAGCACCTGCTGACCTCCCCGTTTCAGACGCATCGTGTTTCCCCTTGGTTGGACTATTGTTGAACTAATGTTGCAACTTTAGCCAGCGGCGGTGCGTCGGGGAATACGTCGAATGACGTACGACGGATGAGCGCAGCGCAATCGCCATCGACGCGCCGCAGCGCGCGCTTAGACGGCCGGCGGCGTCGGAACGCGCGATTTGGTGCACAATCACGCTTTCAGATTTCAGGAGTGCCCTGTCATGACCATCTTCGCCGCCCCCGTCTTCGACGCCACCGTGATCTACGAAGGCAATGAACTATTCAAGGGCCAGGGTGCCGCGCGCGGCTGGGCCGAGAAGCTGGCCAAGGAGCTTGAGTGCGAGATCGGTGTCGAAAAGATCGGCACCGGCTGGGCGTTGACGGGCACCGTCGATGACGTCCCCTGCAAATGGGGCATCCTCGGGCAGCGCCTGAAACGCATGGAATAAAGCGTGCGTTATCGCACATCATTGCCTCGAATCAAAAGGTACGATCATTGCTACCCTGCGTAAAAGAGGACAGCAATGAAGCGCGATCACCCAGCGGCCGTCACCCCGGCCTCCACACCAGCTACCGATGACGCCCAAGCGGCGGCAAAATCGGCCGGCTTGCGCTACGTGCACGACTACCAGCCCGGCATCGCGCGCCGCAAGCGCGGCAAGACCTTTCACTACGTCGATGGCGACGGCCACGCGGTCAAGGATGCCGACACGCTGGCGCGCATCAAATCGCTGGTGATCCCGCCCGCCTGGAGCGATGTGTGGATCTGCAAGCAGCCGCTCGGCCACCTGCAGGCGACCGGCCGCGACGCGCGCGGCCGCAAGCAATACCGCTACCATCCGCGCTGGCGCTCGCTGCGGGACGAATCGAAATACGAGCGCATGCTCAAGTTCGGCAAGGCGCTCCCCGCCATCCGCAAAGCCGTCGACGCCGCGCTCAAGCTGCCCGGCTTGCCGCGCGAAAAGGTGCTGGCCACCATCGTCTACCTGCTGGAAGCGACGATGATGCGCATCGGGAACGAAGAATACGCGCGCGAGAACAAATCGTTCGGCCTGACCACCTTGCGCGACCGCCACGTGCGCCTCGACGGCAGCAAGGTCGAATTCCGCTTCCGAGGCAAGAGCGGCGTCAACCATACGGTGCAGGTGCAGGACCGGCGCCTGGCCAACACCATCCGCCGCACGCTCGACTTGCCGGGACAGGAACTGTTCCAGTACGTGGACGACGACGGCAATCCGCACACGGTGGGCTCGGCCGACGTCAACGAGTATCTGCAATCAATCGCCGGCGAGGATTACACCGCCAAGGACTTCCGCACCTGGTCGGGCACCGTGCTGGCGGCGGTCGCACTGCTGGAATATGAAAAGTACGACTCGGAGGCGCAAGCCAAGAAAAACATCGTGCAGGCGATTGAATCGGTGTCAAAAAAACTCGGCAACACCCCCACCATTTGCCGCAAATGCTATGTGCATCCGGCGGTGATCGAGTCTTACCTCGACGGCACGATGCTGACGGCGCTGCGCCAGCGCGCCAGGGAGGAGTTGAAGGAAGACCTGCACGACCTGCGCCCGGAGGAAGCGGCCGTGCTGGCGCTGTTGCAGCAGCGGCTGCAAGCCGGTTGAGCAGGCAGGGCCGCGCTCCAGGACACGCGCACGGGTCCGGTCTTCGGGGTAAAATCTCCCTCCCGTTACCAAGAGTCCGCCCATGCCCCCGACCCTGCCCTTTCCCATCCGCAAAGAGTGCCCGCCCGGCGCCTGCGAATGCCGGCAGAGCGAGCTGCTGGACGCGTGGGAGCGCGACAACCAGACCGACATCCGCGTGCTGCGCCTGACGCGCGAGGAGGAAAAAGCGCTGATCGCCCGCATCGAGGCGATCGACAGCTATGACGCGCTGGGCCGCATCGAGCAGCGCATGCAGGAACTGCTGGGCATCCGCCTGACCATCACCCCCAGCGCCAACCGCGTACGCACCGTCATGGGCTTGCAGATCAAGCTGGCGGATCAGCCCGGCCTGTGCCGCCGCACCCGTGAGAACATTCCTGCCGCCATACGCCGTTGCTTCGGCCAGCATCCCGAGATCATTTACGCGCTGCTGAACGCCCGCGACCTGCTGGGCGCGGAGCAGGACTGACGGCATCGGGGCTGCGGATAGCGCACAGCCGACGCCACAACGGCAGCGAGTCGGACCATTGCGTCCACCAATCCTGAATATTTTACCCACGAGCAATAATAATGCGGCTGTGTTACAGTCGTGAATTGCCATGCGACAATATTAACAGTCGTTATCCATACAACAACCGCAACAGAGGACATCATGAAGTTCAAGGGAATGAAAATCGGCACGCGTCTGGCGATGGGTTTCGGCGCCGTGTTCGTGCTGATGATAGCCCTAACCGGCCTGAGCATCGGCCGGGTGTCGAGCATCGATCGCATGCTCACCCATATCAGCGACGTCAACAACGTCAAGCAACGCTACGCCATCAATTTCCGTGGCAGCGTGCACGACCGTTCGATCGCCGCCCGCGACGTCGTTCTGGCCGCCAACGCGGCGGCCTTGCAGATCGAGCTCGACAAGATCGCCGCGCTGGCCGACGCCTACACGAAATCGGCCAAGCCGCTCGACGAAATCTTCGCCGCCGCCACCGATCTGACGCCGGAAGAGCGCGCCGCGCTCGCCGGCATCAAAAACAGCGAGGCCAGGACGGTGGCGTTGCTGAACGAAGTGATCGCGCTGCGCAAGGCCGACAATATCGCCGAGGCCACCGCCGTGTTGCAAACCAAGGCCGCGCCGGCGTTCGTCGATTGGCTGGCCTCGATCAACACGATGATCGACCTGGAGGAAAAAATGAGCCGGGAGGAAGCGGCGCAAGCGCGCTACGTCGCGGCCAGCTTCCTCGTCTTCATGGTGGTGCTGTGCGCCATCGCCATCGCGGTGGGCATGTTCGCGGCCTGGCGTATCAGCCGCGGCCTGCTGCGGGAACTGGGCGGCGAGCCGTCATACGCGGCCGCCATCGTCGGCAGCATCGCCGCCGGCAACCTGGCCGTCGTCATCGACACCAAGGCCGGCGACCGGGGCAGCCTGCTGCACGCGATGCGCATCATGCGCGACAGCCTGGTCGACATCATCGGCCAGGTGCGCGCCGGCAGCAAGACCATCGCGCAGGCCTCGGCCGAAATCGCGGCGGGCAACCTGGACCTGTCCGGCCGCACCGAGCAGCAAGCCGGCACGCTGGAGGAGACCGCTTCGTCGATGGAAGAATTGACCGGCACCGTGAAGAAAAACGCCGAACACGCGCGCCAGGCCAACCAGTTGGCGCTGTCGGCCTCGCAGGTGGCCGTCAAGGGCGGCGACGTGGTGGCGCAAGTGGTCACCACGATGACCTCGATCAATGATTCGTCGAAACGGATCGTCGACATCATCGGCGTCATCGACGGCATCGCGTTCCAGACCAACATCCTCGCGCTCAACGCCGCCGTGGAAGCGGCGCGCGCCGGAGAGCAAGGGCGCGGCTTCGCGGTTGTCGCCAGCGAGGTGCGCAACCTGGCCCAGCGCTCGGCGGCGGCCGCCAAGGAAATCAAAACCCTGATCGGCGACTCGGTCGACAAGATCGACACCGGCAGCAAACTGGTCAACGAAGCTGGCGCGACCATGCTCGACATCGTCGACAGCGTCAGGCGGGTGACCGACATCATGAGCGAGATCTCGAGCGCCAGCGCCGAGCAGACCTCCGGCATCGAGCAAGTCAACGTGGCGATCGGCACGATGGACGCGGTGACGCAGCAAAACGCCGCGCTGGTCGAGCAGGCGGCAGCGGCCGCCGACGCGCTGGAAACGCAGGCCGCCAATCTGGCGCGCGTGGTCGGCGTGTTCAGGCTCGACGACGGGGAAGCGCCTGCTCCGCGTAAGGCGTATTCGCGACAGCTCGCCGGTTGAAATCGGGGGCGCCGTCGGTCCACCAGACCGGGCCACGCTCGCCCAGGGCACGCTTGGCCTCGTCGACGGCGGCGCGGGCACGGCGTTCCGCCTCGGCGTCGCTGGCCTTCTTCGCCACGCCGACCTGCCTGCGCGCCCGCATCAGAAGGTCGACCAGCCGCTGCCGCTCCTCGGGCGCGAGATTGGGATTGCTCATGCGCCAGAGCCGGCCGTTGACGATGAAATAGCGGCCGTCCGGCGTGCTGGGATATTTGTTCTGCGAAGGCATGGGATGACTATACCCTGCACCGATTCCGGCTTTCGTACGGCCACTAACTCAGACAGGGTCAAGTCTGTCATTCGGACAGGAGCTCAACAATGGTTCGCTCCCGTTCATGTCCGAATGGCGGCTCCTCGCGGGAATGGTGTTACTCGGTATGAAACTCGGGGGCGGTGGCGAACAGATCCCACGCCGCGATAAACAGCGCCGCGATCACCGGGCCGATGACGAAACCGTTCAGACCGAACAGGGCCATGCCGCCCACCGTCGACAACAGCACCACGTAGTCCGGCATCTTGGTGTCCTGGCCGACCAGGATCGGGCGCAGGAAATTGTCGACCAGGCCGATGACGAACACGCCGAAGGCGGTCAGGGTGGCGCCCTGCCACACGTCGCCCGTCGCCAGGAAGTAAATCGCGACCGGCGCCCAGACGATGGCCGCGCCGATGGCCGGAAGCAACGACAGGAAGGCCATCAGCACGCCCCACAGCACCGGCGCCCGCACGTCCAGGAACCAGAAGATCAGCCCGCCGAGAGCGCCCTGGGCGATGGCGACCAGGATGTTGCCTTTGACGGTGGCGCGGATCACGGTGGTGAAATTCTGGAACAGGCGCTGCTTGTATTTCGGGCCGAGCGGCACGGCCGCCCTGATCTTCCTGGACAGGCTGTCGCCGTCGCGCAGCAGGAAGAACAGCAGGTAAAGCAAAATACACAGGCTGGTCAGGAAGTCGACCGTGTAAAGCCCGGCGTTGATGGCGCGCGTGGCAACCTCCTGGCTGACCTGCGAGGCCGCTTCGGTGAGCTTATCCTGCAGGTAGGACAGGCTGGTCAGGTGGAAGCGGTCAAGCAGGCTGATTAACCAGTTCGGCAGCGCGGCCATGATCTTGTTGAAGTACATGCCGACCGAAATGTCGCCCGAGCGCACCAGCTCCACCACCGAGGCGGCCTGGTTGACGATTGATATCGACACCAGGGTCAGCGGCAGGATGACGATCACGGTGATCAACAGCAAAGTCAACAGCGCGGCCAGGCTGGCCTTGTTGCGGGTCCGTTGCAAGAGCCAGCGGTAGATCGGTGCGAACAGGATCGCCAGCACCACGCCCCAGAAGATGGCGCCGCCGTAAGGCGCGAGTATCCATACGAAGGCGATGGTGACCAGACCCAGCAGGGCCAGGAATACTTTTTGTTGGAACGAGAATTGTGGCATGGTTTATAGTTATTTGAATGTGGTCAATCGTCGTCGTTGGGGTCGATGTCGGGGAACATCACTTCGGTGAAACCGAACCTGGAGAAATCGGTGATGCGCATCGGGTACAGCATGCCGAGCAGGTGGTCGACTTCATGCTGCACCACGCGCGCGTGGAAGCCGTCGACGTCGCGGGCGATCGGCTGGTTGAACTGGTCGACGCCTTCGTAGCGCAGTTTGGTCCAACGCGGCACGCTGCCGCGCAAGCCGGGCACGGAGAGGCAGCCTTCGAAGCCCTCCTCCTTTTCGTCCGACAGCGGCGTCAGGACGGGATTGATCAACACCGTTTCCGGCACCTGCGGCGCATCCGGATAGCGTGCATTTTGCTTGAAGCCGTAGATCACCAGTTGCAGGTTGACGCCGATCTGCGGCGCCGCCAGCCCGGCGCCATTGGCCGCGTGCATGGTGTCGAACATGTCGGCGATCAGCTGCTTCATCTCCGGCGTGTCGAATTCGGTCACCGGTTCGGCCACGCGCAGCAAGCGCGGATCGCCCATCTTCAGGATTTCACGTACGGTCATCTCGCCACCTTTTCAAGTTATTTCGCCAGCAGTTCCTGCAGGCCCGCCTCGTCGAGGATGGTCACTTCCAGCTCCTGGGCCTTGGCCAGCTTGCTGCCGGCATCGGCGCCCGCCACCAGATAGTGCGTCTTCTTCGACACCGAACCGGAGACCTTGCCGCCCTGCGCTTCGATCATCGCGGCCGCCTCGTCGCGGCTCAGGTTCGGCAAGGTCCCGGTCAGTACGAAGGTCTTGCCGGTCAGCGGGCCTTCCGCGGCTTCCGCCGGCAGTTGCGCCAGCAGGTCCTCGCGCAGCTGGTGCAGCGACGCGACCAGCTCGCGGTTGCCCGGTTCGGCCATCCACTCGGTGAGCGCTTCGCCAACGGCGGCCGGCAGGCCGAACACGGTGAAGATCGGCAGATTGGACATCGCTTTCAGGTTCATGCCCTGGTCGACCAGCTGCTTGCTGCGCGGCTCGGTCAGTTTCGGGATCCCCAGCGCGGCCATCAGCTTGACGGTGTCGAGCTTCTCGCGCAGCTTGGCGCTGGGCGGATGCTCGCCTTTTGGCGTCACGCCGGCGGCCAGCAAGGCATCGATGGCTTCCTGGTTTTTCGGCTCGGCGAAGAATTCGGCGATCGACAACGCCACCGTGCCGCCGATATCGGGCAGCACGCGCAGCAGCGCCGCCGGCACGCGGCGTATCAGGTCGAAGCGTCCCAGCCACTCCGCCAGGGTCTTGGCGGTCGATTCGCCGACGTGGCGGATGCCGAGCGCGAACAGCAACCGCTCCAGTGGCGGGTTCTTGCTGGCGGCGATCGCCTCCAGCAGATTGTCAGCCCACTTGGTGGCGACCTTGCCCTTGGCGACCGTGTCCGGCGTCGCTTTTGTGACACCCGCGTCGCTCTCGTCGGCCAGACGCTTCATCTCCAGCAGGTCATCGAGTTTGAGCGAATAGAGGTCGGCCACGCGCTGCACCTTGCCCCATTCGACCAGGCTGTCGATGTAGCGGTCGCCCAGGCCTTCGATGTCCATCATCTTGCGGCCGGCGAAGTGGCGGATCGCCTCCTTGCGCTGCGCCGAGCAGAACAAACCGCCGGAGCAGCGGGCGATCGCCTCGCCCTCTTCGCGCACGACGTGCGAGCCGCACACCGGGCAGATTTTCGGCAGCTCGTACATCGCCGGTTCCGGCGTCGGACGGCGCTCCAGCACCACGGCCAGCACTTCCGGGATCACGTCGCCGGCGCGGCGCACGATCACCGTGTCTCCGACGCGCACGTCCTTGCGGCGCACTTCGTCTTCGTTATGCAAGGTGGCGTTGGTGACGTTGACGCCGCCGACGAACACCGACGCCAGCCGCGCCACCGGCGTGATCGCGCCGGTGCGGCCAACCTGCACCTCGATCGCCTGTACGGTGGTCAGCGCCTCCTCGGCCGGGAACTTGTGGGCCAGCGCAAAGCGTGGTGCGCGCGAGACGAAGCCCAAGGTGCGCTGGTCCTGCAGCAGATTGGCCTTGTAGACCACACCGTCGATTTCGTACGGCATGGTGGGACGGGCTTCACCGATCTGTTTGTAGTAAGCCATCAGCCCTTCATAGCCGCGCACCACCGCGCCCTCCTTGGCCACCGGCAGGCCGAGCGTTCCGTACCATTCCAGCAAGGCTGAATGCGATGGCGGCATGTCGGCGCCCTCCAGCAGACCGATACCGTAGCAGAAGAAACTGAGCTTGCGCGCGGAGGTGATGCGCGAATCGAGCTGGCGCAGGCTGCCCGCCGCCGCGTTGCGCGGATTGACGAACTCCTTCTGGCCGGCCTCGCGTTGGCGCGCGTTCATGGCGTCGAAATCGGCTTTGAACATCAGCACCTCGCCTCGCACATCGAGAATGGCCGGCGGATTCGGCGTCTTGAGGCGCAACGGAATGGTGCGGATGGTGCGGATATTGGCCGTCACGTCCTCGCCGGTATAGCCATCGCCGCGCGTGGCCGCTTGCACCAGCAAGCCGTTTTCGTAGCGCAGGTTGATGGCCAGGCCGTCGTATTTGACTTCGGCCGCGTATTCGACCGCGCCGGCAGCGTCCAGGCCCTCGCGCACGCGGCGGTCGAAGTTTTCGACATCCTCGTCGGCGAAACCGTTATTCAACGACAGCATCGGCACCGAATGGGTGACCTGGTCGAACTGCGGCAGCGGCGCCGCGCCCACCCGCTTGGTCGGCGAGTCGGCCAGCGCCAGCTCCGGATGCTCCAGCTCCAGCGCCTGCAATTCCATAAACAGCTTGTCGTACTCCGCGTCCGGGATGGTGGGCGCGTCTTCCACATGATAGGCGTGCAGGTGCCGGTTCAGCTCAGCGCTCAGCGATGCGATACGCGCCTTGTAATCCACTTCAGTCATTGCTACTTCCAGATCAGCTAAACAAACGCAGTGCGCGGGTGGAACCGGCCGGGATATCGGCCTCGTTCATCTCGGTGTAGAAGTCCTGGACCTGCGTTGCGATCTCGCCCAGCGCGGCATCGGTCAGCGGCTGGTTGTAGTCGTCGACGATGGTCCCGTCGAGGCGTCCCATCAACGACTTGGCGCAGGCCACCATGGCGCCAAAGCCGTCGCGCGCCGGCGCCACGCATGGCACGTCCAGCAGCAGGGTCAGACGCGAGGTGGTCTCCTCGGCCAGCGTGACATTGGTCGACAGCGAGAACAGGAAACCGCCGTCGCCGTCGGGCATGACGAAGCGGCCATCGGGACGCACGTCGAAGCCCTGCTTTTCCAGCGCGCCGATCAACGTCGAAATCGCCCACGGCGCACCGTTCGATTGCAGGTTGACGCCCAGCTGCGCGTCGTGGCCGGCGACGAAGCGGTGCAGATTGCGCGCCTCGGCCATCACTTCGATCATGTCCGGGATCTCCGGCTCGGCGCCGATTTCGTCGGCCATCGCGCGCAGGCGCGTGACCAATTCCGAGTATTCGAGTTCATTCAGGGCGGTGCTGCGGCTGGCCAGTTGAACGCCGCCCTGCAGCTTGGTGTAGACGCCGCCGTGGACGATCGGCTCCCAGTCGCCGCTGACGGCCAGGCCGATGTAATGCACCGGCTTGTTGCCGACCATGCGCAGCGTTTGCAGCACCGGCAGCAGCTTGTCGCCGCGCGCCGCGCCCTCCAGCGCCAGCGGCAGCAGGCAGTCGATCAACGGATCGACCAGCGCCGTGGCCTGTTCGGCGGCGGCCGCCGAGGCGGCGTTGGCGCGCGCGATCAGCGCCGCTTCCGCAGCCGCGTTCGACGACGAGTGATCGATGGCGTCGGTGCTGAATTCGCCGGCGACGGCGGCCAGCGCCGACGCGGCGGCGGAAGCCTCGCCCCCCGCCACGCCCGGCGCGCTGTCTTCGCCGTCCAGCGAGAAGCTCGGTTCCTGGCGCACGCCGGAGACGGCGTCCACGCGCGGTTCGATACGCGGCTCCGGACGTGGCTCCTGGCGCGCGGCCGGCGTTTCGCCGGTGCGCATCAGCACATCGTCGTGATCGGTCGCGAAGGCGCGTTCGACGCTCTTCTTGGCCTTGTATTCCTGGATTTTGTTGTAGGTGAATACGCCGGCGACGAATACGCCGGCGATCCCGATCAAACTCATTTGAAGGTCTGTCATGCTGCTTGTGCCTCTGAAGCGAAATTGGCGGCGGATTGCATATCCACCGCCACGATGCGCGATACGCCCTGCTCCTGCATCGTCACACCGATTAGTTGATTGGCCATCTCCATCGCAATCTTATTGTGCGAGATGAAGAGGAATTGGGTATGGTCGGACATGCGTTTGACCATCCGGCAGAATCGTTCGGTATTGGCGTCGTCCAGCGGTGCGTCGACCTCGTCGAGCAGGCAGAACGGCGCCGGGTTGAGTCTGAACATCGAGAACACCAGCGCGGTCGCCGTCAGCGCTTTTTCGCCGCCGGACAGCAGGTGGATGGTGGCGTTCTTTTTGCCCGGCGGCTGCGCCATGACCTGCACGCCGGAGTCGAGGATTTCATCGCCGGTCATGATCAACTTGGCCTGGCCGCCGCCGAACAGGATCGGGAACAGCTCGGAGAAGTGACCGTTGACGCGGTCGAAGGTGTCCTGCAGCAGATCGCGGGTTTCCTTGTCGATCCGCGCGATGGCGTCTTGCAGCGTGTAGATCGCCTCGTTCAAGTCGGCGTTCTGCGAATCGAGGAAGTTCTTGCGCTCGGACGCCGTCGCCAGTTCGTCGAGCGCCGCCAGATTGACAGCGCCCAGCAGCGAGATCGCATTGGTCAGGCGCGTCACCTCGCCCTGCAGATACGACGCCTTCATCTCCGGATGCAGCTTCTCGGCCAGCGCCGCCTCGTCGGCCTGCACCTCGGCCAGCTGCGCGGCGAACTGCTCCTGGTTCAGGCGCGCGGCCTGCTCCTTGAGCTGCATTTCCATGATCCTGTCGCGTTGCGGTTGCAGCGCGCGCTCGGTCGACATGCGCCCTTCCTCGAACTGGCGCAGTTGCTGGGTGATCTGGTCGAGTTCATGGCGCGCGTCCGACAGCGCCTTCTCCTGGTCGGTGCGGCGGTCCAGCAGGTCTTGCAGGCCGTCGTTGGCCGAGCCGGATTCCATCGTCGCCAGTTCGTGCTGGCCCGCTTCCAGGCTTTGCGTCACCTGGGCCACCTGCGCGGTCGCGGTGGCGATCGAACGGCGCAATTCCTCGATCTTGTTGCGTTGCGACTTTTCGGCGAACTGCGCCTCCTGCGCGGCGCGCTCCAGATCGCGCAAGGCTTCGCGGGCATCCGCCAGCCGCTGTTCCTTTTCCAGAAAGACCGTCTGGCCGTCTTCGTGGTCGCCCTGCAGGTTGCCGAGCTCCATATCAAGCTGCTCAAACTTTTCCTCGGACTCCATTTTGATCTGGGTCTGTTCTTCTTCCTGCGCGGCGATTTCGGCCAGGTCGGTTTCGATCTGGTTGCTGCGCTGGTTAAAGCGCGCTTCGATCTCCGACAGTTTGACCACGTCGAGCTGCAAGGTGTGCACCGACTGCTGCAGGCTTTGCAGCTTGGCGCGGTACTCGGTCAGCCGGCGCGTGTGCTCCGACAGCGCCGCCTCCGCGCGCACCGAACGCGCGCGCGCCTCGTCGGCCAGCATCTGCTGCGCGCGCAGCTGCTTGGTAATGTTCTCGATTTCCTGCTGCCGTCCCAGCATGCCGTCCTGCTCCGAATCCGCCGCGTAGAAACGCACGCTGTTCTGCGTGACGACGTGGCCCTGACGGGTGACGAAATAACCACCGGCCGGCAGTTTGCCGCGCTCGGCGAAGGCCTCGGCCGCATCCTCCGCGTGGTAGGCGTTGTGCAGCCAGTCCTGCAGCAAACCACGCAGCGACGGGTCGTTGAGCTTGAGCAGATGAAGGAACGGCTTCAGGCCGGTCACTTCCACCGGCGCCGGCGGCACCGCCGTCGACGGCGCGAACAGCGCCAGTTTGGCCGGCGGCGCATCGCCGAAGAAGGCTTTGGCCCACTCGATGTTCGACATCTGCAGCGCCGAGGTGCGCTCGCGCAGCACCGATTCGAGCGCGGTCTCCCAGCCCGATTCGATATGCAGTTTTTGCCACAGGCGCGGCAAGGAATCCAGCTCGTGCTTTTGCAGCCATGGCGTCACCTTGCCCTGGGTTTGCACGCGCTCCTGTAACTGACGCAGCGCGTTCAGGCGCGCTTCCAGCTGGGCGTTGGCGGCGGTCTCGCTGTTGACCTGCTGCTGCGCTGCCTGGCGTTCTTCCTCAAGACGCGGCTGCTGCTCCAGCGCCTCCTCCAGCAGGAAGCTTTGCTCTTCCAGCGCCTGCTGCTTTTCCTCCAGCTGCAGGCGCATATTGGTCAGGTGCGCGCTGTCGGGCAGACTCAGACCGCTCTTTTCCTGTTGCAGCCGCTCGCGCCGCACCGCCAGGCCATTGAGGATGTTGTTGGCGTTGCGCTGGTGCGCCGACTCCAGCTCCAGCTGCTGCTGCGCCTGCATGATGCGGGCCCGCGATTCGGTGCTCCTGGTCTGCGCCTCGCGCCAGTCCTGTTCCAGCATCGGCAACGACTCGCCTTTTTGCTCGGCCATCATCTGCGATTGCTCGACCCTGCCCGACAGTTCTTCGAGCGTGAATTCGGCTTCTTCGATCTGGCCGCCGTACTCGGTGGCCTGGTGCTGCCATTGGTCACGCTGCGCGGTCAGCGCGGTCAGCTGCGATTGCAGTCGCCCGCGCGATTCGATGACGAACTTGATCTGCGCTTCCAGGCTGCCGATTTCGGCGTTGGTCTGATACAGGCCGCCCTGCGCCGTGTGCAGGCGGTCGCCGGCGGCAAAGTGCGCCTGGCGCATGTGCTCCAGCGTCAGCTCGACGTTGCGCAGCTTCGCGGTCTGTTCCTCCAGATCGTTCTGCGCCTGCTCCACCTCGCGGAAGTACTTTTTCTGCTCGTTTTCCGCTTCGATCTTACGCAGCAGCCAAAGCAGTTTTTGCTTCTCTTCCTGGTCCGACTGCAGCTGGTGGAACTTGGTCGCGACGGCGGCCTGCCCTTCCAGCTTTTCCAGGTTCGAATTGAGCTCGCGCAGGATGTCTTCCACGCGCAGCAGGTTTTCGCGCGTGTCGTGCAGCCGGTTTTCGGTTTCCCGGCGGCGTTCCTTGTACTTGGAGACGCCGGCCGCCTCCTCGAGGAACACCCGCAGTTCCTCGGGGCGCGATTCGATGATACGGCTGATCATGCCCTGGCCGATGATGGCGTAGGCGCGCGGACCGAGACCGGTGCCGAGGAAGATGTCCTGGATGTCGCGCCGGCGCACCGGCTGGCCATTGATGTAATAGGTCGACGTGCCGTCGCGCGTCAAGGTGCGCTTGACGGCGATCTCCGCGTACTGGCCCCACTGGCCGGCGGCCTTGCCGTCGTTGTTGTCGAACACCAGTTCCACGGAAGCCCGGCCGGCCGGCTTGCGGTGGGTCGAGCCGTTGAAAATAACGTCCTGCATCGACTCGCCGCGCAACTCCGACGCCTTCGATTCACCCAGCACCCAACGCACGGCATCGATGATATTCGACTTGCCGCAACCATTCGGTCCCACCACGCCAACCAGCTGGCCCGGCACCTGGAAATTGGTGGGATCAACGAAAGACTTGAATCCCGACAATTTAATGGAAGATAGACGCACGTGATTATCTGGGCTATGGGCTGTAAAAGATCACAATAATACCATTTAGCGCATTAGATAAGGCTGAAACACGGGCACCGTGGCCGACGCCGGAACCCCTGCGACGGCTCTACTCATGCCCGCGATGCCTGGACTGCGCCCACATGGCGCGGGTAAAGGGCTGGTCGCGGCCGGAGAGATACAGCGCGGCCTGGGTGATCCACTGCTCGGCCGGCACCGGCTCGACGCGCGGCGCGATCAGCACGATCGGCAGACACAGCACGACCAGCATGCGGCTGAGCGCCCAATGGTGCTCGGTGCTGGCGTAGCGGATGAACGCGCCGGCGATCGCCAGTCCCAAAATGCAGCCAGTCACCGACTCGGAAACCGAGTGGGCCAACACCGGCACACGTGAGATGGCGATGAGGATGGCGAAGACGACACCAGCGCCGGTGGCCGCATACCGGGCGCGGCTGCTAGAACTGCGGAAAGCCAGGAAGGCGGCGACCGGATAGACGGCTGCGGCGCGCATCGCATGGCCGCTGAAGCCCGCGAACTCGACCGACGCGACGCCGATACCCCAGCCCACGAACGCCATTTTGGTCACGACAACCAGGGTCATGCCAATGCCGAACAACAGCGCCCACATCCACGAAAGCCTCCAGGACTTGCCCGCGAGCAGCCATACGCCGATCGCCACGCCTATTGGTCCCGTTACCGCCAAGCTACCCGCTACGCTTAAAGCATGCCACCACATCATCCAATCACCGCCTTTCATTTTTTTGCACTGCACCATCATTAAAACACACCCAGCTGTATTTGACCGAACAATTGCTGCGAAACAAGTCTTTTAAGACAAAGGTAACTGTGCAAATACCGTGCCCGGGTAGCAAATTACCGCTTCCGCCCGCGGTTTTCGGGCAGTAATCGGCACCGGCGGCGCACTAGTGACCTGAAATAATTCTTGCCTTACTTTCCTGATTCCAACAGCTGCCTTGACCAGGCGCAATGATCAAGCGTGGACTTTGCTTACCATCATTATTTGGTCAGCCCTCCCCGCACCGCCGTTGCATCCGTCACCAAGGATAGCCATGAAATTCCTGCATAATCTGGAAACCTCCAGCAAACTGTTGATCGCGTTTGCCACCGTGCTGATCTTGACCGCGCTGCTCGGTCTGGGTTCGCTCACGCGCATGGGCGCTATCAACGATGCGTCAACCCAATTGTCGGGCAGTTGGCTGCCGCAGACGATAGCGGTGCTGTCGCTCAAGAACGACCTGCAGGAACTGCGCAAGCTGGAGCACGTCGTGATCAGCGACAAGGCCAGCATCGAGGGCTCCGAGCAAAAGCTGAGCCTTGCACTGTCCACCTTTCGTGACAACGCGGATCGGCTCGGCAGGACCGTCAACGACGCCACTATCAAGGCGGAGGCGGCCGATTTACAGCGCATGGCGTCCGCCTACCTGCTTGAGCACGGCAAAATGATGGCGCTGGCCAACGACGGCAAGAAGGACGAGGCGGTCGCGATGCTTAAGGGCTCGTCGCTGCCAGCGTTCGACGCCGCCAGCGGCCAGCTGGATAAATTACTGTCCAGTAATATGGCCGGTAGCCAGCAGGCCGCGCGCGGCGCCGACCAGATCTACGCCTTCGCACGCCTCGGCACGCTGGCCACGCTGGGTGCGGCCATCGCTTTCGGCGTGCTGCTGGCGATGTGGCTGGCGCGTTCGATCTCGGCGCCGTTACAGCAGGTGATGCTGGTCGCGCAGCGCATCGCCGATGGCGACCTGAGTACCCGCATCGAGGTCGGCCCGCGCAACGAAACCGGCAAGCTGCTGCAAGCGATGCAGCACATGAACGACAATCTGATGACGATGATCGCCCAGGTGCAAAGCGGCGCGCGGGCGCTCGGCGAGGCATCGGCCGAAATCGCCGAAGGCAATCTGGACCTGTCGAGCCGCACCGAGCAACAGGCTGCCTCGCTGGAGGAGACCGCCTCGTCGATGGAACAGCTGACGGCCACCGTCAAGCAAAACGCCGAGCACGCGGTGCAGGCCAACAAGCTGGCCGTGTCAGCCTCGGCGGTCGCGGTACGCGGCGGCAACGACGTTGAGCAGGTGGTTGGCACAATGGCGTCGATCAACGACAGTTCGAAAAAAATCGCCGAAATCATCGGCGTGATCGACGGCATCGCCTTCCAGACCAATATCCTGGCCCTGAACGCGGCGGTCGAGGCGGCCCGCGCCGGCGAGCAAGGCCGTGGTTTTGCGGTGGTCGCCTCCGAAGTGCGCAACCTGGCCCAGCGCAGCGCGGCGGCCGCCAAGGAAATCAAAAGCCTGATCGACGACTCGGTCGACAAGGTCGTGCGCGGCACCCAGCTGGCCGACCAGGCGCGCCTGACAATGGACGAGGTGGTGGGCAGCGTGCAGCGGGTCACCGGGCTGATCGGCGAGATCGCCGACGCCAGCGCCGAGCAGACCGCCGGCCTGGAGCAGGTCAACCAGGCGATTGCGGCCATGGATCAGGCGACCCAGCAGAACGCCGCGCTGGTCGAGCAGGCGGCCGCCGCCGCGTCGTCGATGCGCGATGAGACGGGCAAGCTGAACGACGCAATCGGCGCGTTCGCGGTGCACGATGGTGGCTATCGGGACGCCGGGCCGGCGTCGTTCGGCACCGCCGACCCGCTGAACACACACGGCGCAGCCGGTATGACGGGCGCGGCCAATATCCCTGACGAAGAGGACGCACCGCCCGCCAGCACCGCCGGCCGACGTGGACGCAGGACACCGGCGCTGCCTTCACCGGACAAACGCGGCGCGGCACCGCGCCGTCCAATCGCCCGGACCGGCGCGGCCAACAGTGCCGCCGCCATCGCCAAAGCGGCAGTCGACTCCCGCACCAAGGTCCGCCCGGGCGCTCGCGCCGGCGCCGCAAGCGGGCTGGGCAAAGCGTCCGGCAAGCTCAGCAATGAGGTTGAGTGGGAAGAGTTTTAATGCCCAGTACGAGGCATGTTCCTACAGCCCCCCAAGACGCACTCCGATAGCAAGTGCCTGAACGAAAACGCATCATTGCTCTACCAGAAACGCGCACGCTGACCAACTGTTCTCGGACCAGCACCGCGCTGTTTCGGCGAGTACGTTCTTTCACTTTCGCAAAGGAATTAAAATGAACTCGAATCAAAAAGGTGGCGGCAGCAAGCAAGGTGGCAACCAGGGTGGCAACCAAGGCAGCAGCAGCAAGCAATCGGGCGACAAGGGGTCTTCCAGCGGTTCGCGTTCCGGCACCCAGGGCGGCACCCATGAGCAACATGTGGAAGCAGGCCGGCAAAGCCACAAAAATGACGGCAACAAAGAGTCGGGCAACAAAAATCGCTGATCAGGCCGCATAGTGATCGACGACATCGGCGGCGCCTTTCCGGCGCCGCTGCATTGTCGGCTGGTGATCCGGGATGACAATCCCGGCCTGGTATCAGATGTTGGCGACCCGCTGCCCGCGCGGTGGCACGAAATCCTTGACCGCGTTGACCATTCCCACTGCCACGCCTTCAGCCGCCGTCAGGTGCAGGTCGGAATACGCGTGCGTGCGCCAGTGCTCCTCGGACAACTGCACGTGTTCGCGCAGGATCTGCTCGGTGCGGGCGTCGTCCGCCTGCAAGCCTTCGACGATGATGCGCAGCGCGTCCGGCCGGGCGCCGTGCGGGGCGCTGGCATGCGACTTGTGCACCATGAAGCGGGCGGTGTCGCTGGCATAGCGCTCTTCGCCGGACAGGAATAATATCACCGCGATCGACGCCACGGCGCCGGCGTTATAGGTGACGATCTTGATCGGCAGCTTGCTCAGGTAGTTGTACAGGCAGATGCCATCGCTGACATAGCCACCGTTCGATTGAATCAGGATGTGGGCGGTGGTGATGCGGTCCTCGGTCATATCGGCGACAGCGTCGAAGACACGGCGCACCATGTCACTGTTGACGTCGCCAGACAGGGTGAACCACGCGTGGCCCTCGTAGGAATTTGGATCTTGGCTCATGTGTGGGCTCTCGAATAAGTGTCATTTATTCTAGCAAATAGTTGTTTATACGGCGTTTTTATTGTTTTCCATTCGTGCGCGCCCCCGATTCAGCCCTGCCCGCAAGATTGACATTCAGGCCCTTCTGACATATATTCCCGAGTCTTGATCGGGAGAGGGTTGCGGGCGGAAACGCCAACGCGGCCGCCGAAGGGGCACTACCCAAAAACTCTCAGGCAAAAGGACCGATCAAGGGACCGGCGCGGCCGACGTGGATACCACCATCACGGCGGGATGCCAACCGGTTCAACTCTGGAGAGCGGTCGCGGCACACGCCGGCGACCCACCGAAGGGGCGCACGGGAGTCGAGTCCGGCTCGTCCCGTAATCTCTCAGGTACCAAGGACAGGGGGGTCTGCGATCATTGTGGAAACAGCTTTTTAGCCGTTCCTTGGATGTTCTGTTAACCCCTTTTCGATTGGACCGAGGAATTATGACGCTCAAAGCCACCCCACTCAACAATGCACACCGCGCCGCCGGCGCCAAGATGGTCGATTTCGGCGGATGGGACATGCCCGTCAACTACGGATCGCAGATCGAAGAACACAACGCCGTGCGCACCGACGTCGGCATGTTCGACGTCGCCCACATGTGCGTGGTCGACATCAAGGGCGCCAACGTGCGCGCCTTCCTGCGCGGCCTGCTGGCCAACAACGTCGACAAGCTGCAGGTGTCGGGCAAGGCGCTGTACTCGTGCATGCTCAACCCGCAGGGCTTCGTCATCGACGACTTGATCGTCTACTTCATCGACGAGAGCTGGTTCCGCCTGGTCGTCAACGCCGGCACCGCCGAGAAGGACGTGGCGTGGATGCAGGCCCGGAACGCCGCCACCAACAGCGGCGTGACCATCACCCAGCGCAGGGATGGCGATGCAGCCAGCGCCATGGCGCTGATCGCCGTGCAAGGCCCGAACGCGCGCGCCAAGGTGTGGGAAGTGATTCCTGAATCGAAGGCCGGCACCGCCGACATGAAACCGTTCAACGTCGCCTTCGCGCACAGCGCCGCCTTCGGCGAGGCGATGATCGCCCGCACCGGCTACACCGGCGAAGACGGCTTTGAAATCGGCGTCGCCGCCGACCAGGCCGAGAAGCTGTGGAACGCGCTGACCGCCGCCGGCGTCAAACCGGCCGGCCTGGGCGCGCGCGACACGCTGCGCCTCGAAGCCGGCATGAACCTGTACGGCCAGGACATGGACGAAACCGTCAACCCGCTCGACGCCGGCCTGGCCTGGACCATCGACCTGGTGTCCGAGCGCGATTTCATCGGCAAGGCGGCTTTGCAGGCGATGGGCCAGAACGCCCAGTTCGTCGGCCTGATCCTGCGCGAAAAAGGCGGCGTGCTGCGCGCCCACCAGAAAGTCATCGTGGCCGGCACCGACGCCGTTGGCGAGATCACCAGCGGCACCTTCAGCCCGACCATGCAGCAGGCGATCGCCCTGGCGCGCGTACCCAACGGCGTGGCCGTCGGCGACACCGTGCATGTCGAGATCCGCGACAAGAAGCTGGCCGCCTCGGTGGTCAAGCTGCCTTTCGTCCGCAACGGTAAAATCCTTGCCGCTTAATTGATTTAGTATCTGCGTTCGCACCCCGTTTAGCATCCCGTTTAGCATCCCGTTTAGCACCCCGACCCTACCCCATCTGGAGCCTTACATGAATATTCCTGCTGACCTGAAGTACACCGAATCCCACGAATGGGTACGCGCTGAGTCGGACGGCACCGTCACCGTCGGCATCACCGAGTACGCGCAGGACGCGCTGGGCGATATCGTCTTCGTCGAGCTGCCGAAGGTCGGCAAGAGCTACACGGCCGGCGACGACGCCGCCGTGGTGGAATCGGTCAAGGCGGCCAGCGACATCTACGCGCCGGTGTCGGGCGAAGTCATCGCCGTCAACGAAGACGTGGCCAGCGCCCCGGAATCGATCAACACCGACGCTTACGCCGCCTGGCTGTTCAAAATCAAGCCGGCCGACGCCAGCGCGATCGACGGCTTGCTGGATGCAGCAGCCTACGGCAAGACCACCGAAGCGTAATTCGAGCGCCGGCGTCATGCCGGCCTTCTTTTAACCCGCACTGCCGAGCGGGGTCGGACCCCGTACGGGGTCCGACCCCAGCTTTGGCTTCGGGTTACCTCTCTTATTTGGCCCCGACAAATCATGACCCGCACCAGCCTGACCCAACTCGAAGCCCGCGATGCTTTCATCGCCCGCCATATCGGCCCCGACGCCGCAGAACAGCAAGCCATGCTCGATGTCCTCGGCTACGCCTCGCGCGCAGCCCTGATCGACACCATCGTCCCTGCCAACATCCGCAACAAGGCTCCCCTGCCGCTGGGCGCGTACACGCAGCCGCTGCCGGAGCAGGAAGCGCTCAACAAGCTGAAGAAAATCTCCGGCAAGAACAAGGTCCTGAAGTCGATGATCGGCCAGGGCTACTACAACACGCTGACCCCGGGCGTGGTGCTGCGTAACATCTTCGAAAACCCGGCCTGGTACACCGCGTACACGCCGTACCAGCCGGAGATTTCGCAAGGCCGCCTGGAAGCGATCCTGAACTTCCAGCAGACCGTCACCGACCTGACCGGCATGGGCATCGCCAATGCGTCGATGCTCGACGAAGGCACCGCCGCCGCCGAAGCCATGACCCTGATCCAGCGCGTGGGCAAGTCGAAGTCGAACGTGTTCTACGTCGCCGACGACGTGCTGCCGCAAACGCGCGAAGTGGTCGAAACCCGCGCCAAGCCGCTGGGCATCGAAGTCAAGGGCTTCCATCCGGCCGAATTGTCCGGCATCGGCGAAGCCTTTGGCGTGCTGCTGCAGTACCCCGGCGTCAACGGCGTGGTGCGCGATTACAAGGCCGATGTCGAGACGATCAAGGCCAAGGGCGCGATGGTGGTTGTCGCCGCCGACTTGCTGGCGCTGACCATGCTCACGCCACCGGGCGAATGGGGCGCGGATGTCGTCGTCGGCAACAGCCAGCGCTTCGGCGTGCCGCTGGGCTTCGGCGGCCCGCACGCCGGCTACCTGTCGACCCGCGACGAATTCAAACGCAGCATGTCCGGTCGCCTGGTCGGCGTCACCATCGACGCCCAGGGCAACAAGGCCTACCGCCTGGCGCTGCAAACCCGCGAGCAGCACATCCGCCGCGAAAAAGCCACCTCCAACATCTGCACCGCGCAAGTGCTGCTGGCGGTGATGGCGTCGATGTACGCCGTCTACCACGGCCCGAAAGGCCTGCTGCAGATCGCCCAGCGCGTGCACCGCTACACCGGCGTGCTGGCGGCCAACCTGAAGACGCTCGGCTATACCGTCACCAACGACAGCTTCTTCGACACGCTGACCATCTCCACCGCCAACGCCGAACAGTTGCACGCATCGGCACACTCGCACGGCGTCAACCTGCGCGTGATCGACGCCTCGCACGTCGGCGTCTCGCTTGACGAGACCACCACGCGCGACGACATCGCGCTGCTGTGGACCGTGTTCGCGCATCCGGTCGGCGGCCCCGCCCACGGCCCGGATTTCGACACCGTCGAAGCGGCCGTCGCCGAGTCGTTCCCCGCATCGCTGGCGCGTTCGAGCGAGTACCTGACGCACCCGGTGTTCAACCGCTACCACTCCGAAACCGAAATGCTGCGCTACCTGCGCAGCCTGGCGGACAAGGACCTGGCGCTGGACCGCACCATGATTCCGCTGGGTTCGTGCACCATGAAGCTGAACGCCACCAGCGAAATGATCCCGGTCACCTGGCCCGAGTTCTCCAACATCCACCCGTTCGCGCCGGACAGCCAGACCGTCGGCTACCGCGAAATGATCGGCCAGCTGGAAGAGATGCTGTGCGCGGTGACCGGCTACGCCGCCATCTCGCTGCAGCCCAACGCTGGTTCGCAGGGCGAGTACGCCGGCCTGCTGGTGATCCAGGCTTATCACCAGTCGCGTGGCGAAGGCCATCGCAACATCTGCCTGATTCCATCGTCGGCGCACGGCACCAACCCGGCATCGGCCAACATGGTCGGCATGCAGGTGGTGGTCACCGCCTGCGACGCCAACGGCAACGTCGACCTGGCCGACTTGAAGGCCAAGGCCGAACTGCACTCGAAGAACCTGGCCGCCGTCATGGTGACCTACCCTTCGACCCACGGCGTGTTCGAGGAAGGCATCCAGGAGCTGTGCGAAATCGTCCATAGCCACGGCGGCCAGGTCTACATCGACGGCGCCAACATGAACGCGCTGGTCGGCGTGGCCGCGCCGGGCGCGTTCGGCGGCGACGTCTCGCACCTGAACCTGCACAAGACCTTCTGCATCCCGCACGGCGGTGGCGGTCCTGGCGTCGGTCCGATCGGCGTTGGCGCGCACCTGGCCAAGTTCCTGCCGAACCAGCGTTCGAACGGCTATATCCGCGACAACGCCGGCATCGGTTCGGTCAGCGCCGCGCCGTATGGCTCGGCCAGCATCCTGCCGATTTCGTGGATGTACATCGCCATGATGGGCGCCGAAGGCCTGACCGCCGCCACCGAGACGGCAATCCTGAGCGCGAACTACATCGCGCGCCGCCTGTCGCCGCACTACCCGGTGCTGTACTCGGGCCACGACGGCCTGGTGGCGCACGAGTGCATCATCGACCTGCGCCAGCTGCAGGACGCGACCGGCATCAGCAACGAGGACGTCGCCAAGCGCCTGATGGACTTCGGCTTCCACGCGCCGACCATGAGCTTCCCGGTGCCGGGCACCTTGATGATCGAGCCGACCGAAAGCGAATCGAAGGCCGAGATGGACCGCTTCATCGATGCGATGATCGCCATTCGTGGCGAGATCGCCAAAGTGGAGAGCGGCGAATTCGACAAGCTGGACAACCCGCTCAAGTTCGCGCCGCACACCGCCGAGGTGCTGACCGCCGACAAGTGGGAGCGCAAGTACAGCCGCGAAGTGGCGGCCTATCCTGTGCCATCGCTGCGCAAGCAGAAGTACTGGCCGCCGGTCGGCCGCGCCGACAACGTCTACGGCGACCGTAACCTGTTCTGCGGCTGCGCGCCAATGAGCGACTACGAATAACGACTGGTAAAAGCCGCGCGGCGTTGAGCGCGGCTTCCCAAAAAAGCAGGCAAGCCTCACGGTTCTGCCTGCTTTTTTTTTGACCGCCGGCGCCAAACCCGCACGGCCGGCCGGGGTCGGACCCTGAAGGGTCCGACCCCTATGCGGTGCCACCAGCATATCGCTAAACGCCGGCCGGGTTGGACTACCTGTGTGCTCACTGCCTGATCGACGCCAGCCGCAGGCGCACAACCCTCGGCGAGCCCGGTTGCTGGGGGGTGGTCGACTCCTGCCCCTCTTCCAGTTTGAACATCGCCACCGCCTCCGACAGATTGAGCGCCTGCCGCTGCAATCCGGTTGACGCGGCCGCCGCCTGGCGCACCAGCGCCAGGTTCTGCTGCGTCACCTGGTCCATCTCCAGGATCGCCATGTGCGCGCCTTGCAAACCCTCGGCCTGCTCGGCGCTGGCCTCGCTGATCTGGCCGATGATGTCGCCGACCTGCTGCACCGACGACACGATCTCCGCCATGCTGTCGCCGGCCTCCTCGACCGAGCGCGCGCCGCCCTCGATCTCGGCCACCGATTCGGCCAGCAAGGCCTTGATCTCGTGCGCCGCCTTGGCCGAGCGCTGCGCCAAATTCAGCACTTCGCTGGCCACCTGCGCGAACGCTTCGCCCTGGGCGCCGGCGCGCGCCGCCTCCACCGCCGCGTTCAAGGCCACCAGATTGGTCTGGAACGCCAGCCCGTCGATGACGCCGACGATGTCGACCACCTTGCGCGAACTGCCGCGTATCGACGCCATTGTCACCACCAGCCGCTGCACCACGCCGCCGCCGCGCAGCGCGAAGTTGGTGGCGCAACGTACCAGTTGGTTGGCCAGCTGCGCGTTGTTGGCCGTCTTCGCCACGGTGGAACTGAGTTCGCGCATCGCGCCGCTGGTCTCGCCCAGCGAACTGGCATGCCGTTCGGCGCGCTGCGTCAGGTCCACGCTGTCCTGCACCACCGAGCGCGAGGCGGAGTCCACCGATTCGGCCGACGCCAGTATCGTCTTGAGCGTGGTGTTCAGGTTGCGGATGCTGGTGTCGAGCGCGCGCGAGGTGTCGGAGATCTCGTCCCTGCCGTAGACCCGGTTCTTGACCGTCAGGTTGCCCTCGGCCAGATCGATCGCCGCCGCGCCGATCTCGCGTACCTCTTTCAGCAAGGCGTTACGCACCGCCATCGTCACCAATAACGACAAGACGATTGATATCGCTACCATGATGGGCATCCAGACCGAGACGCTGGTGAATTCCGATTCCGCTTCCGTGAACGCGCGTTCGCTGAGCGACTGCTCGAGCCGCGACAGCTCGTCGAGCCGCTGCGACACCACGTCGAACGCCCGCTCGGCCTTGAACATGGCGTTGGCGGCCATCGAGTGATCGGCCATCCCCAGTTCGATCACGTCGGCGACGGCCTTCACGTACTGCACGTGCGCGGCCTGCGACTGCACCACGAACCGGCGCTCCGCGGGACTCGATTGCGTCACCATCTCCAGCTGCGCGAACTGGCGGTCCAGCGCCGCGTGGCGGGTATGGATGCCGCGCACCAGCGCGTCGATGCGGGGCGGCGCGAAGCTGGCGTTGATCCAGGTGAGCAGCTGATAGATTTCGGTGTGCGCGCGGTTGGCGCCGGCCACCAGGTCGGCGGTGGCTTTCAGGCGCACCGCGCGCTGCTGCACCATATTCTCCAGCGACGCGTTTTGCCGCACCATGCCGAGGTAGGCCCCGGCGGACAGGCAAATCACCAGGATCAGCACCACACCTGGCGCCAACAACAGTTTAGGACCTATACGCAGTTTGCTCAGCATGACATTGGCCGGTCAGTGTTTGTAGATGCCGGCTTCCAGCGCCACGTCGTCCACCCGCAGCACGTAGGTGCTCTTGGGTGCGACCTTGCCGGTTGCCGGATTGCGGAATTTGTAATCGACCCAACCCTTGCCGCTGCCTTGGGCAACGGCCACCATCTCGTGGCGGAAAGCCTTGCCATCGGCGTCCGGCACGTCGAGGAAATCCTTGCCGATCAAGGCGTTGGTGGGATGAGCGATGGTGATGCCGTGCATGTCGCGCATCGCCAGATAGAGCGCGCCCTGGTTGAACAACGGGTCCTTGCGGTTGATCCGGACGATCATCTCCGCTTTACCGTAGGTTTTAATGAATAGCGCCCCCCGCTCGGCCAGCGCGACGGCATCCTTCTCGCCGGGCTCGGCGGTGGCGTTGACAGACAAGCAGCTCAGCAGTGTGACGATTCCGAAGATGGCGCGCATGATTTCCCCCCGCAGGTAACATGCTGTAATCTACGCCTCGTACCGCGCCGCAATCTTGCGATGTCTCAACATGGCGCAAGCGCTACCAATAAACAACAGTCACAACGAACGGAACCACCCACGCATGATGAAACCCACTACCAAGGCGGCGCTGGTGTCCGCGCTGATTTTTCCGGGCCTCGGGCATCTGGTGCTGAAACGGCCGCTGCGCGGCTGCCTGTTCGTCGTGCCGGCGTTGTTGGCCATCGGCTTCCTGCTGCGCACCACGCTGGACTTGGCCCAGACGCTGGTCGATGAGATTAACAGCGGCAAGCTGGCGATCGATCCGATCCAGATCGTCGAGCGTATCCACGCGACCGGCGTCGACAACCCGACCACCAACGCGGCATCGCTGGTGATTCTGCTGTGCTGGGTGGGCTCGGTGGCGGACGCCTATTGGCTGGGACGACGCGGACAGGCGTAAATCCGAGCGGCACAGCGGCACCAGCATCGTGCCGCCATCGCCCCGCCATGCCGGGCTCACGCGGCGGCGCTATTTTTCTTCGGCCGGCTTGTCTTCGTTCTTGAAGGCGCCGCGAATGTTGGTGGCGACCAGGCACAGTTGCAGCGCGATCAGCGCGTAGGCGTCGTCGTGCAGGCCCCATATCACCCACAGCACGTTACTGGTTAAAAAACACCAGAATCCGAGCTGGCGCCGGGTGTGTCGGGTGGACGCGACCAGCCACGCGGCAAGCACTGTCACCGCCATCGCTGGCCACTGCATCAAATCAATCCAATCTGTCATACGGGAATTCTATTGGCCGGGCGGCGCGCCCTATGTGCGCCAGTTCACCGCCGCCGCGATTTGCATCAGCAGCTGCGCGCCACGTCGATGCGGCTCTCCCTATAATGCAATAAAGACACTGCGGGGAACGATATGTTCGATATGAGTTTACCTTGGTGGGAGTTCATCGCGCGGGCCGTCATCGTCTACGTCGCGTTGCTGGTGATGGTGCGCCTGACTGGCAAGCGCACGGTCGGACAATTCACGCCGTTCGATCTGCTGGTGGTAATGCTACTGAGCGAGGCGGTTTCCTCCTCGCTGTCCGGTGGCGATGAGTCGATACCGGGCGCTTTGATCCTGGCGTCGACCTTGATCGTGCTGAATGTCGGGATTGCGATCGCGACTTCGCGCAGCAAAAAGATCGCCTCCTTGGTCGACGGCGAACCAGTATTGCTCGGGCGGGACGGCAAGCTTTTCAAGGAAGCGATACGTCGGGAACACGTGGCCGAAGGCGACGTCGATCAGGCGCTGCGCGCGGCCAACTGCTCCCTGGACAAAATGAAATGCGTATTTTTGGAGGCGGATGGACAAATCACCGTGCTCCACGACGACTAACTAGCGACAAGGAGATCCATGCGCATCGCCACCTTCAACGTCAACGGCATCGGCAGTCGCCTGCCCGCCCTGCTCCAATGGCTGCACGAGACGCAGCCGGACGCGGTCTGCCTGCAGGAGCTCAAAGCGCCGCAAGAAAAATTTCCCGAGGCGGCAATCAATGAAGCCGGCTACCAAGCCATCTGGCATGGCCAGAAAAGCTGGAACGGCGTCGCCATCCTGGCGCGCGGCGTGGCGCCGATCGAGGTCGGTCGCGGCCTGCCGGGCGATCCGGAAGATGAACAAAGCCGCTATATCGAAGCGGTGGTCAACGGCGTGTTGATCGCCGGCCTGTATCTGCCCAACGGCAATCCGGCGCCCGGCCCCAAATTCGACTACAAGCTGAAATGGTTTGAGCGACTGATCACGCACTCGGCGCGCCTGCTCGACAGCGGCACGCCGACGGTGATCGCGGGCGACTTCAACGTCATGCCCACCGAGCGCGACGTCTACAAGCCGGAACGCTGGGTCGACGACGCGCTGTTCCGGCCCGAGGTGCGCGAAGCCTTCCACCGTTTGCTGGCGCAGGGTTGGACCGACGCGCTGCGCACCATGCATCCGGACGAGACGATCTACACGTTCTGGGATTACTTCCGCAACGCTTACGGCCGCAACGCCGGCCTGCGCATCGACCACCTGCTGCTGAGTCCCGATCTGGCGCCGTCGCTGAAGGCGGCCGACGTCGACCGCGATGTGCGCGGGCGCGAAAAACCCAGCGACCACGCGCCGGTGTGGATCGAGCTCGATCTTGACGGCGACGGAGGCAAGTGATGGAACGCGAACAAAAATGGCCCGACCAAATCTGGCTGGTGCGGCATGGTCAAAGCGCCGGCAATGTCGCGCGCGACGCCGCCGAAGCCGCGTCGCAGTTCTTGATCGACATCGCCGAGCGCGACGTCGACGTACCGTTGTCGCCATTGGGCGAACGTCAATCGCAAGCGCTGGCCGGCTGGTTCCGCGCGCTCGGCCCGGACTGCCAGCCGACGGTGGTGCTGTTCTCGCCGTACGTCCGCGCGCGCGCCACGGCCAGCGCGGTGCTCGACCAGCTGGGGCGCGAAAGACTGAGCACCGTGGTGGCCGACGAGCGCCTGCGCGAAAAGGAGTTCGGCATCCTGGACCGCCTTACGCCGCTGGGCATCCTCGACAAATACCCCGACCTGGCCGAGCAGCGCCGGCACGTGGGCAAATTCTATTTTCGTCCGCCCGGCGGCGAAAGCTGGTGCGACGTGATCCTGCGCCTGCGCAGCACGCTCGACACGATCAGCCGTGAATACCGGGGCGAGCGGGTGTTGATCGTCGCGCACCAGGTGATCGTCAACTGCTTCCGCTACCTGCTCGAGCGGCTCGACGAGGAAGGCATCCTGGCGATCGATCGCATGGCCGACGTGCCCAATTGCGGCATCACCGAATACCGCTTCGATCCCAAGGCCGGCAAGCATGGCAAGTTGGTGCTGGTGCAGGCCAACTTCGTCGCGCCGCTGGAAGATGCCGGCACGCCCGTCACCGATCAGCCGGACATGCCGTCCGCGCCGAAATCATGAACACCACCACATCCAGTTCGGTTGCTATCACCGCTGGCTCGCTGCGCGACTGGAAGCTGCCCATGCCGGGGGCGGACGCCGACAAGGAGGTGCGCGGCCACGTGCTGATCGTGGCCGGGTCGCGCGAGATGCCGGGCGCCGTGCTGCTGGCGGCGACCGC